>Ga0182024_10008711_pt1 | contig 21257 bp, 16 predicted proteins | sample P32metaG_FD_120480 | JGI IMG/M metagenome (GOLD analysis project Ga0182024, IMG submission 120480) | Permafrost microbial communities from Stordalen Mire, Sweden - P3-2 metaG (Illumina Assembly) | ecosystem: Environmental > Terrestrial > Soil > Wetlands > Permafrost | place: Sweden: Stordalen...
GAGGGATCGAACGACGCGAAATCCTCCGCCGAGAAAAAGTCAACCTCCGCTAAGAAGCCAAACCAGACTCCAGCTCAAATTACCCCGGTCACCCCACCAGCACCTCCGCAGAATTCCACCGGAGAGCCTGCGGCCCAGCCGCCCAAGGGACAACTTCTCGTCCGCGCAGTCGTTCCATCTCCTAACACCACCGCGCCCGCCGGTGAAAATTCCGCAGCGGCCAAACTTGCCGCCGAAACGCTCGCGCGTTCGCCAGCGAATCCAAGACCCGCCTCGGCCTCCACCCGCGCACCTGCGGTTGCCGACAAGCTCCTGGTTAGCGCCAGCACCTCGACCACCGTGCCCGGCAGTGCTCCCGAGAACATCACCGCGGTGGCAACTACCAAGCGAGCGACGCCCAAAATTTCCGCAACGCCAACGAATGCAACGAGGCCGCCTTCCTCCCAGCCAGGCAGTGCTCCCCAGACGGCCAGTCCAGGAGCAAACCCTCCCTCGCCCCACAGCAGTTCCGCTGTCGCTGCGAGTACGGACGAGAAACCGTCACCCGCGCCGCCAGCCCTCAAGGCGGCCAAGCCGCCCACGCCGGAAGCAGTCCGCGAATCGGTCAGCGGCAATGAATACATCAATCAGACCTACGGTTTCCGCATGTACCGGCCGCCCGATTGGCAACTGGACGCTGCCGCACGCAAAATGATGCCCGGATCGGTAGCGGCGCTCGCTACTTCCGATGAGAGCACCTATTTCTTCATTGGCCTGGAACCAGCTCACGGAACTCTGCCGGAAAATCTAGTGGATGCCGATAAACGCTTGCGGGGAATTATGGAGAACTACCGTGTGATCAGCGATCGTCAGGTGACCATCTCCGGCGCGCCAGCGACCGAGCGGCGCTTTCGCGGATCGGTGGACGGCAAAGAGTGGTCCGGGGTCTTGGCCGTACTTCCGCGCACCAGCCAGCTCTACACGGTCTTCGGAATCACCCAGTCCAGTTCCGACCTGGCAGGCCAAATTCAAGAAAACGTAATTCGCAAATCCATCGACAGCCTGACCTTCACCAAGTAATTCTCAAACGTCGTCTTCGCGGTGGGTGTTGGTTGTGGATGTTGCTCGCGGGTGCCCACTCCTCCCCGATTTTGGGAAGGGCGGGTGTTTTGACTTAGCGTTCTATGCTGTTGGTTTTTAGCGCCGCGTGCCAGCGGCTAGAATTTAGTAACTTCAGAAAAATGAAAGTCGCGGACTTTCATAGCAGGCACCACCATTTCGAAAGCCTCTTCCCCCGCCGCGCGAACCGCCGGTCCGAGCATTTCGACGTTCGACAGCAGCTCAATCACACTCTGGTTGAACCGGAAATTCCGGATCCCGCCCACAATCCGCCCATCCTCCACCAGAAACGTTCCATCGCGAGTCATACCGGTGAGCACCTTTTCGTAAGGATTCACTTCACGGATGTACCACAGACGCGTAGCCAGAATTCCGCGCCCGGTAGAACTCACCATATCCTCCACCGACGCCAAGCCTCCTCCAAAAACCAGATTCATCGGCGCTTCGCCATATTCGTTAGGCAGCGCGAACCCATGCCCAGTAGCCTTAGCCTTCATCTTCTGCGCCGTAGCACGCGAATACACCAGGTTGAGCGGCACACCGTTTTCTACCAGCTCGACCTTCTGTCGCGGCAGTCCTTCTCCATCAAACGGCGCTCCCAGCTGCATCGAATGGGTAACATCGTCCCAGATCGAAATGTTGTCGCCGAATAGCTTCTTGCCCATCCGCCCAGTTAGGCACGAACGCTGATCGGCCACCGCCGTTCCGGAAAAATCGTAAAAGATGGACCCCACCAGGTCCAGCACCGCGGAAGGTTCGAGTATCGCCGTATAGTGCCCGGGCTTCACTTCCCTGGGCGAACGCGATGCCTGCGATTTCTGGCTGGCGCGAGCGGCCAGCGCATCCGGGTCGATCTCGCTGATGCGCGGCGAATTGGCCTTGGCCCATCCGGACGAATCACTCTCCAAAAATGTAACCGAAAATTCCGCACGCGTCTGTTCGTAGTGAGCGAAAAGCCCGCTGGAATTCGCCAGCGCCGTTTCCAGCATCCCGCTGCTGAAAATCCCCGCCGCGGTCTGTTTCTGCCGGGCCGCAAATTTGCACACGCGAGCCACCGCTCGCGCCCGCGCTTCCGGAGTCGCCGATGCGGTCTCTTCGAAAAACCGATTCACCTTCACATACTTCTGCTGGCGAACCATCGGCTGCAGCCCGCGATGTTTGGGCAGGCATCGCGCCAGGTCCAGCGCGGTCTGCACCGCCCGCCGCAACGATGCTTCGTCGGTCTTGTTGGTGGAAGCCCGCGCGGTGCGGCCGTCGGCCACGGCGCGCACTGACACCTGCACGTACTGCTCGGCCACACTCTGATGAATGGTGTTGTTAGCGAAACGGGTTAGCGCGTCGGAGACCACCGTAATATCCACTTCCGTCTCGTCCGCGTGGCTCAACTTCAAAACTCGCTCGGCAATCTCCTGCAGCGCCGCCGCGCCTAACCGATGATCCACCACCCCAGAGCGAAAGCTCTTCCTCTTGGCCGCTGCCACGCTGGGCGCTTCCGCGCCGCCAGCCAACGCCTTGCGGGAATACTTCGATTTGGATTTCTTCGCGGCCATTAGTGCGAAAACGCTACTCCGACCTTAATATTCCGGAATCGCGATGGCGACGCGCCGTGCCCGGTGCCCATGGTCTGCATCGGCTGGCCTTTCCCGCAATTCGGCGTGCCCCACAGCGTCCATTCCTCGCGCTCGCAAATCGCATCGCAGCTTTGCCAGAACTCCGTGGTGATCCCGCTGTAGCTGGGATTCTTGATCATCCGCCCCTTCTTACCATTTTTCACTTCCCATCCGATTTCCGTGGAAAACTGAAAATGGTAACGGCGGTCGTCGATGGACCACGACCGGTTGGTTTCCATCAGGATCGCATCATCCGTGTCCGCTATCATGTTTTCGTACGTCCATGTGCCGGGCAGCAAACTGATATTGGTCATACGAATCATCGGCAGCCGGTTCCAGCTCTCGGTGCGCATCGTGCCATTCGAGAAATTCTCCCCAATGTCCAGTGCCGTCTCGCGATTGCTCAAGTATCCGGTGAACTCTCCCGCGGTGATAATCGGCGTGCACTGCGCGCGAACACCTTCGTCGTCGTAACCAAATGTTCCCAGACCGGGACCGTGCTCCAGCCGCGCATCCGCAACCACGTTGACGATGTCCGACGCGTAACGCAAGTTGCGCAGCTTATCCACCGTAAGAAAACTCATCCCCGCGAAATTCGCTTCCATTCCTAGCACGCGGTCCAGCTCAATGGGATGGCCCACCGATTCGTGGATCTGCAGACCCAACTGAGCACTGCCCAGAATGATCGTCGCCACGCCCTCGGGACACTGGATCGCGCCGTGCAGCGCTACCGATTCCTCAGCCACTCGCGGCGCGTTGCCCACTAAATCCATCGCCTCCACCAATTCATACCCTTGCAGCATGTGCTGCCCGCCAAAACTATTGGGGTAGGAACGCTTCTGAATCTCCTTGCCCTGAAAGCTGGTAGCCACAATCCCAGCGCCAGACTGCACCTTCACCTGATGGATCGCTGAGCCGATGCTGGATGCGAAAAATTGATCGATTCGGCGGAATGACATCGAACCCTCCGCCACCGTCACGCCCTTAACTCTGCGCATTTCCTTGTCCGCGGCCAACAGCAAATCAAGTTGCCGTTCGATCGGAATGCGGAAGGGATCCTTCAGGTAGGGGTTCTGCCAGGTATCGACGTACGCCTGTACCGGCGCCATCTGCACGTTCTTGATTTTCGCCAACGCCGAGGCACGTGCGATCGATACCGCCTGCGCCGCGCAGGTTTCGATTCCCTCGCGGGTCAAGCGGTCGGTGGACGCAAATCCCCATGCGCCGCTGGCCACCACGCGAATGCCAATCCCCAGCGATTCGCTCTCCGCTAGCATCCCCACCTCACCGTTCTTGGTGGAAAGGTCGCGCTGGCGAATGTCCATCACGCGGGCGTCCGCGTATGTCGCGCCACGCTGCTTCGCGGTGTTGATTGCCCAGTTTGCCCAATCTTGCATGTGTGGTTAGCGAGAAGCCTCCGCCGCGCTCCGCGCCGCATACAACAGGCGCTGAGCTACGGCCCGGCGGAAAACGGGAAGAAGACTACGTGCCTTCGTTCCAGGAAGCCAGATAGTGCTCCTGGTCGGCGGTCAACTTATCGATGCTAACGTTCATGGACTCTAGCTTCAACTTCGCGATCTGGCGATCGATCGGCTCGGGCACGCTATACACCTGCGGTTCGAGCTGGCTGGCGTTCTTCAACAAGTACTCCACCGAGAGCGCCTGGTTCGCAAAGCTCATATCCATCACTACCGCCGGATGTCCTTCCGCTGCCGCCAAATTAATCAGCCGCCCTTCACCGAGCAAGTACACGCGGTGCCCGCCAGCCTTCATCACGTATTCCTCGACGAACGGACGCGCCGGGCGGTGCGATGTGGACAGCTTTTCCAGCGCCGGGATATCGATTTCAACGTTGAAGTGGCCGGAATTGCAGATCACCGCGCCGTCTTTCATTTTTTCAAAGTGTTCGCCAGTCAGAACAGACTTGTTGCCGGTCACCGTGATGAAGATGTCTCCGATCTTCGCGGCATCGGACATCGGCATGACCCGGAATCCATCCATGATCGCTTCGATCGCGCGGGTCGGATTGATTTCGGTCACCAATACGTCCGCTCCCAATCCCTTGGCGCGCATTGCCACGCCGCGTCCGCACCACCCATAACCAGCGACGACGACCTTCGTGCCAGCGATCAGCAGGTTGGTGGCGCGTATCACACCGTCAATTGTGGACTGTCCGGTGCCGTAACGATTATCGAACAGGTGCTTGGTCAGCGCATCGTTCACCGCGACGATGGGATACTTCAGCGTCCCGTCTTTCGCCATCGCGCGCAACCGGATCACCCCGGTGGTAGTTTCTTCGGTTCCGGCGATCACGTGCTTCACCAGGTCAGTGCGCTTGGTCAGCAGGATCGAGACCAGATCCGCACCGTCGTCCAACGTCACTTGCGGCTGATGATCCAGCGCCGAACTGATATGCGAATAGTAGGTAGCGTTGTCTTCGCCCTTGATCGCGAAGGTCGGAATGCCGTAGTCCTTCACCAGCGACGCGGCAACCTCGTCCTGCGTGGAGAGCGGGTTCGATCCGCACAACACCACATCGGCGCCGCCGTCCCGCAAGGCGATCACCAGGTTCGCGGTTTCACTGGTCACGTGCAAGCACGCGGACATGCGAATGCCCTTCAGCGGCTGTTCCTTGATGAACCGCTTGCGGATCAGCTGCAGCACCGGCATCTGTTGATTCGCCCACTCGATCTTGCGCTTGCCCTTCTCCGCCAGCGCCATATCTTTTACATCACCACCCAATTTGGGCAAAGTTTCCACGAGATTCTTCTCCAATATTCCTGAATTTTTAATTTTAAGATCTTGGATTTCGGCTAGACCGCCACTGCGCCGCGCGCCGCCGCTTCTTTGCGGATGCGATCAGCCTTGTCCGTGCGTTCCCAGGTAAACCCCGGCCCCGTGCGGCCAAAATGCCCAAACGCAGCGGTCGGACGGTAAATCGGCCGGCGAAGGTCCAGAGCTTCGATGATCCCGGCAGGTGTCAGCGAAAAATTCACGCGAATCAGTTCGGTAATCAGCGCGTCGGGAATGATTCCGGTGCCAAACGTATCGGCCATCACCGAAACCGGCTCAGCCACGCCAATCGCGTAAGCCAATTGAATTTCCACTTTGCGCGCCACACCGGCCGCCACGATGTTCTTCGCGACGTACCGCGCCATGTAGCATGCCGAGCGGTCCACCTTCGTCGGATCCTTCCCGGAAAACGCTCCACCGCCATGCCGGGCGTAACCGCCGTAGGTATCCACGATGATCTTGCGTCCGGTCAATCCGCAGTCGCCCATCGGACCGCCGACCACGAATCGTCCCGTCGGGTTAATGTGAAATTTGGTGTTTTTGTCAGTCATTGCGGCAGGAATTACCGGCTTGATCACGTTTTCCATGATCGCTTCGCGGAGCTTTTCGTTGGTCACGTCTTCGCCGTGCTGCGTGGAAATGACCACGGTGTCCACCCGCTTCGGACGACCGCCTTCATATTCCACCGTCACCTGGGACTTGCCGTCGGGCCTCAGGAAATCCACAACGCCCTTACGCCGCGTTTCCGATAGCTTTTGCGCCAGCCGATGCGCGAGTTGGATCGGCATAGGCATCAGCTCGTCGGTTTCATCGCACGCAAAGCCAAACATCAAGCCCTGGTCTCCCGCGCCTCCGGTGTCCACGCCCATCGAAATATCCGGCGACTGCTTCTTGATCGAGGAGATCACTCCGCAAGTATCCGCGTCGAAACCGTATTTCGCGCGCGTATAACCGACGTCGCGGATCACTTCCCGGGCGATGTCGCTAAAATCCACGTAGGTGTTGGTGGTAATTTCGCCGGCTACCAGCACCAGACCCGTGGTCAGCAAGGTCTCGCAGGCCACCCGGCTGCGGGGGTCGTCCTTCAGGACCGCGTCCAGGACCGCATCCGAAATCTGGTCCGCAATTTTGTCAGGGTGGCCCTCGGTGACAGACTCCGAGGTAAACAAATGTGTCTGGTGAAGGGGTGTCAAAACGTTGTTCCTCCGGTTAAACTTTTAGAGCTTTTGGGCGCTCCACAGACTACCGAAAATGGGCTCGAATTCGGTACAGAATCAGCGAAAATTCAACGCTAGCATAGGCTTATGGGGCTGTCAATCGAACGGCGCGAAAGGGTAAATCGGCGCTTCCAACGGCGAGAATCAGGGGTTGAATACCACTTAAGTTCTTACTCGTCATCATCCGCAGGGGCCGGAACCTTGCCGTTGCCAAGGCGCCGCGAAAGCAAATATGCCCGGATAAAAGAATCGATATCGCCGCCCAGCACCCGGTCAACGTCCCCCCGTTCCGCTTTGGTTCGATGATCCTTAATGAGCTGGTAGGGTTGCAACGTATACGACCGGATCTGGCTCCCGAACGAAATCTCCGGTTTCGACGCATCCAACTTCTGAAGTTCCCCGCGCCGCTTCTCGAGCTCCCGCTCGTACAGGTGTGAACGCAGGACCTTCATCGCCGTTTCGCGGTTTTTGTGCTGGCTGCGCTCGTTTTGGCAAGTGACCACAATACCCGTAGGTAAGTGGGTGAAACGCACTGCGGATTCCACCTTATTGACGTTCTGCCCACCGTGCCCGCCGGCGCGGAAGGTATCGATCCGCAAATCCTCGGGTTTGATCACGATCTCGATCTTGTCGTCGATCTCGGGGATTACAAACACCGAAGCGAACGACGTATGCCGTCGCGCCGCCTGATCAAACGGTGATATGCGCACCAACCGGTGTACCCCGCTTTCCCCGGCCAGCAACCCATACGCGTTCTCCCCTTCCACCTGGACGGTAGCCGTCTTGATCCCAGCCTCTTCACCGGGCGTTGAATCCAGAATCGTCGTCTTCAGCCCGCTCCGCTCCGCCCATTTCAGGTACATCCGCAGCAACATCTCCGCCCAGTCCTGCGATTCCGTGCCGCCCGCCCCAGGCTTGATGGTCATGATCGCGTTCAGCCGGTCGCTCTCGCCCGCCAGCAGCGTCTTCGTCTCCAACTCCGAGACGTAGCTATCGGTCGCCAGCAGCTCTTTGGTCACCTCGTCCAACAGCGAATCGCGCTGCGCGACGTTGGTTTCCTCCCGCGCCATTTCCAGAAATGTCTCCAGGTCCCCGGCGCTCCGCACCAGCTTCTCGTCCGCGGACACCTGCGCCTCTGCGTGCTTGCGCTGTTGCAGCAGCGACTGCGCCTTTTCTTGATTGGACCAGAAGTCGGGCTGGCTGATCTGCGCTTCCAGATCGATCAGCGTTTTGCGGTGTCTAGCCGGGTCAAAGATAGCTCCGCACCAGCCCGATGCGTTTCTGGAGCTCGGTGAGACGCTGCTGTAGGTCTTCGAGGTGTTCAGCCATAGTTTTTAGTGTGAGAAGTTAAGAAACCGCAGGCACGCGTTTTCGAAATCCTACCGCGGCCAAAAGGCCGGACATCGCCACGCACAGCCAGGCAAACCAATCGCCCCAGCGCGCATACAGCGTCCGGTCGGTGCGAAAATCGTACGGCGCATCGAGCACTCCGCGAATATCCGTCGGCAGGCGGTCGATGATTCGGCCGTAGGGATCAACGGCCACGGTGAACCCGTTATTCGTATCGCGCAGCAGCCAGCGGCGATTTTCCACCGCGCGCACCTGCGACATCATCAAATGCTGCTCGGGTGCCGACGATCGCCCAAACCAACCATCGTTCGAAATATTGATAAGCAGATCGGCGCCGTTCTCCTCAAAGTGCCGTACTTCCGACGGAAAAATCGCTTCGTAACAGATAAAGACGCCGAACTTGCCGCCGCGAAGATTGCCCACCCGATACTCGGTGCCCGGAGTGAAGTCCGCAATGTCCGCCGTCAGCCGGCCCGCAAATTTAATCCAGCGGCGCAGCGGAACGTACTCGCCAAACGGCACCAGGTGAATCTTATCATACGTAAAAATTCGCTGGCCCGCGGCGTTGAGCAGCGTCGCGCTGTTGGTCGCTTCCCAAACTCCGCCCGGCCCGTGCTTCCAATCCACAATGCCTACCAGAAAATCACTTCCCGATTCCGCGGCGATGTCCCGCGCGATGTGCGCGAATTTCGGATCTTGCAAACTAAATGGCGCCGGCACTTCCGGCCACACGATTAGTCCCGGCGAGCGCCGCGCCGCATCCACGCTGATCCGCTCGAGCTCGTTCATTTCTCCGGCGTGAATGTCCATCCAATCCGCCGGATAGTGTTCGGACTGCGGGAAATCCGTCTGCACCAGGTGGGCGATGTGATGCGGCTCGGGAAACGGCACCAAAGCCGAACCGTCCCAGGCCAACAACAACAAAACCACGGTGCCCCCAACCAACGCCATCCGCGGGACCAACTCTCTGCGCAGAAAACAATAAACGAGGAACGAGTTATACGCAGCCAGAACAAACGAAAGGCCGAAGATTCCCGTCCAGCACGCCAATTGCAGCAAAACGAATTCGTTCGTCGCCGCGTACCCCGTCAAATTCCACGGAAACCCGATATACGGCAGATGGGTGCGGAAGAATTCCAGCGTAACCCACAGAAACGGCGCCAGGCAACACGCCAGCGCCAGGCTCTTTCTTCCTACCGCGGCTACCGCCAGCGTGAACACCGAGAGAATAATTCCCCCGGCCACCCCGATCAGCCCCACGATCCCAGCCGACGTCACCGGATCGATGTCGCCGTATTGGTGCATCACCGTGGCGATCCACGTCAGGCAGGTGGGATAAAACGCCAGTCCATGCAGAAATCCGCATAGCGCCGCGATGCCCGGCCGCGCACCCAGCGCCGACAGCATCAGCAGCGCTATGGCCGCCCATGCCATGTAGGTGATTTCCAGAGTCGGAAATGAGAGCCCCAGCGCCACTCCAGACAGCAGGGCCAGCAGGAGCCGTTGCAGCGGTGTGAAGTTCATTCAGCGTTTGACGATCGAGTTGAAGCCCGCCTGGGCCAGGGATTCCTTCGCTAGGTTCGCGGCTGGCAAGTCGATGTAAGGGCCTACCTGCACCCGAAACAGCGCGTCGGCGTTGGACGTCACCACAAACGACGGAAAGTGCTTTTGCTGCACGGCGTCGGCCAGCGCCAGGGCGTCACCTTCGCGTTTCAACGCCGCCAGTTGCAAAACAATCGATCCCTTGATCATGGCCGGCGGCTGAAACCGCGCCGCTTCCTTGGTAGTGGCGGCCACCGGCACCGATTTTGGCGCTGTCGCCGCGGAAGTGTCCACGCGGCGTGGCGCAGTAATGGTGTTGGGAGGACCTGCAGACTTGGCACTGCCAGCCGCGGGAGCGTCCAGATGGTTGGGTCGTTTATCCTGCGGGTAGAAATCCCAGTCGGTGCCTTGCGCGCCGTCTTTCGCGTTGGCCGGCGATGGTGCCAGTGGTTGCGGCCGCGCGCTCGCGGGCGCCGGAGTCGGCGGCGCTCCCGCGTTCACCGCCACCGTGCCGTATTGTGTCTTGCCCATCACATAGCCCAGCGTGAAGAAAACTCCGCACAGCAGGACTACCCCCAAAAATAATCCCACCAGGTGCCGGCTCTCCAGCACCCGTTCGCCGCCGTCTCGCCTTCCGTTCGTTCCAGCCATGGCTACTTAATTTCTCCCTTATTCATCCACGCGGTAATGATGTCCACCGGCAACGGGAAAATAATCGTGGTGTTCTTCTCCACCCCGATTTCCGTCAGCGTCTGCAAATAGCGCAGTTGAATCGATGCCGGCTGCCGCTGCAAAATCTGCGCGGCCTCGGCCAGCTTGGTGGATGCTTGCAATTCGCCGTCGGCATGAATTATTTTCGCGCGGCGCTCGCGTTCGGCTTCCGCCTGTTTGGCGATGGCCCGCTGCATGTTCTCAGCGATATCGACTTGTTTAACCTCCACTTTGCTTACCTTAATACCCCAAGGCTCGGTATCCTGGTCAAGGATGATCTGCAACTTGGCGTTTACCTTTTCGCGCTCCGACAAAATCTCGTCCAGCTCGAACTGTCCCACGGTACTGCGCAGATTCGTTTGCGCCAGCTGCGAGGTGGCGTACAAGTAGTTGGACACCTGCGAAAGCGCCAGGTTGGCATCCACCACTCGGAAGTAACAAACCGCGTTCACCTTCACCGAAATGTTGTCGCGGGTGATCACGTCCTGCGGCGGCACGTCCAGCGTTTCCGTGCGCAACGACAGCCGCGTTAGCCTCTCGATCGGGAAAAACACCAGCCGCAGTCCCGCGCCCTTGGCGTTCGGCTGCATTCGGCCCAGCCGCAACACCACTCCTCGCTCCCACTCTTTGATGACATAAATCGAATTGAACAGCCACATCAGAAAAATAAAAACCGCCCCGACCAGTGCGATGCCGTATAACTCCATTACTGCCTCCCCTAGCCAATTCCTCGATCTCCCACCCGCGCGTTGCCCCCGGAATTTACGACGCGATCTCGACCGGTTCCACCTGCAACGTCAAGCCTTCTACCTTTCGCACCCGCACGTGCGCGCCCAACGGGATTCCCCGCGGCCCCACAGCGCGCCACAGCTCGCCGTGAATCCGCACCATCCCCGCCAGATGATCGCTGCCCAGCGGCGTGGTAACTTCCCCGATTTCTCCCACCAATTGCTCTGGGCCGGTGGTTTGTTTCCATGATCGCGACTGCAGCACCAGCCGCATTAGGAAAATCACGATCACCGCGAACGGCAGAGTCACTCCCACCGCGGTAACCAGGCTCACTCCACCACGGGTGAGCGGCGAACTAATCAGCATCAGCGCGCCCAAGACCATGGCCGCCGCGCCACCAATCCCCAGAATTCCATGGGTCGGAAATTTCGCTTCCAGCACGAACAGACCAACCGCCAGAGCGAGCAGCACCAGTCCGGTAAGGTTGACCGGCAACAAATGCATCGCATACAACGCCAGAACCAGCGCAATCCCGCCAATCACCCCCGGAGCAAACAAACCGGGATGGGTGAACTCGGCATACAGCCCCAAAACTCCGATGATCAGCAGAATGAAGAACACATCCGGCTGCACCAGCCGCGAAAGAAATTTTTGGCGCGGGGTCATCTCGAAACTTTCAATGTGCGGCTGCGACAATGAGAGCAAAATCCGGGCGCCGGTGAAACCGGTGATGGTGCGGCCATCCAGCTGGGCCAGCAGCTCGTCATTTGACAGCGCGACCACATCGATCAGCTTGCCGTCCAGAGCTTCCTTCTCGCTGAACGCCTTGGCGTCGGTCACCGCCGTCGCCGCCAGTTCCACGTTGCGTCCGCGCCGGGCCACATAGCTGCGCAGATATGCCGTCGCCTCGTTCAGGACTTTCTTGCGCAGCGTGTCGTCGATCTGCACCGGCGCCCCGCCCACTTCCATCAGAGGCGACGCAGCGCCGGTGTCCGTTCCGGGCGCCATAGCCGCTATATCGCCGGACAGCAAAATGAAGAAACCCGCGGAAGCCGCGCGCGAACCGGTCGGCGACACATACGTCACCACCGGCACCGGCGACGACAGAATTTTCTGGATGATCGAGCGCATCGAACTATCCAACCCGCCCGGAGTATTGATGGTGATCAGGATCAGCCGCGCGTGGGCCTCAACGGCGTGATCGATTCCGGCGACGACGTACTCGGCCATCACCGGCTCAATCTCGCCATCGATTCGCAGCTCGATGATCGGCGCTGCGGCTAGGCCTCCCGGCACAGGTCCGCCCCTCACCTCGGCGGCCCGCAGGCCGGGAGCGCACAGCACAGTCAAAACGATCAAAGCAGGAATTACTTTTCGCATCACGGAGCAGAGAAATCCCGGATCCATCTCGCGGGTATTATAGCAACAGATACGGGTGGGTGGACGTCTATCCGCTGCCTTTTTGGTCCGAAGCGGTGCGCTCCTGGGGATGCAGCGCATCGTGAACCCGCCGGTCACCTACCACATGGCTGAATGCCGGATCGCTTTCCACGGCAGCCAGCTTCTTGTAGCCCTCATCGCGGGCCATTATCAGGTAATGCGCGCAGCGCTCCGCGTCCCCGGCCACCGCATAGGACTTCGCCAGCAGAAAATTGAGCATCCCGGGATCATCGGAAGTGCGCTGCTGGATCACCGTGCCGAATCCGGTGTGGTGGTCAAAGACGTGCGGGTTCAGAGCCATTGCTTTGGCGAACGCATTCATCGCCTTGTCGTATTCCTTAGCGCCGAAATACGCATAGGCCAGATTGCTATACACCGTTGCTTCCACGTCCCGGGGGTCCTGCAGCTTCAGGGATCTCTCGTAGTAGCGAATCGCCTTGCCGTAATGCTTATCGCTGTATTCCACCGTCCCCAAATTGTTGATCGCGCTCACGAAGTTCTTGTCGGTCTTCATCGACAGCTTGTAATACTTGGTCGCCATCCGCACATCCATTTCCTGCTGGTAGGCGATGCCCAACTTGTTCATTAGCTCGGCGCTTTTCGGATCTTTCGCCAGGGCGTCGCTGTACGACCCGATCGCCTCTCGATACATCTTCCTGGCCATCTGCACGTCGCCACGCACCTCGCCCTGCGCGACGGGCGCCGCCTCGGACGTGGCGTTCGGATTATTGGCAGGCTGTTGCTGGGCAGGGATCGACGCAGCGGTCAGAAACGAGAATGCAACGATTACCAGCGGGACACGACTCATGGCGGCACGCTCCTGACTTCCGCGCATGGAGTCTACGGCTGCGGTTTGGTGTTGTCGTCCGTAGGCTTCTTGCTGCTACCAAAGATACCAAAAATCTTCTGAAACAGGCCTTTTTTCTTTCCCCCCTGGGTCTCATCCTCGGACTCCCCAGGCTGCTCCGGATTGGCCCCGGGAGGGCCTTTCGACACTACCGTGGTCCGCGCGGGTGGCGGGTGAGTAGCGTCCGGCTCAGGGGTCGTATCCGACTTGCCAAAGATGTGCGAAATCCACGAACCGCCTGCCGACTTTCCACCGCCGTGCAGCTCGCAGAATTCCGTGGGCTCGGTGCCGGCCACGAACACTTCGTCCCGTGGCGACGGACAGGACGGCGTCGCTAGCTGGCCCGATTGAGGGTCCACCGAGACGGCGACGTCCCCGTCCGGCTCCTTAAACTCTCGGGTATCGGCATACCGTGGAATCTTCACCGCGCGCTTCATGAATTCGGTCCATACGGGCGCCGCAGTATTGGTCCCGGAAAGACCCAGGTCGCGGTTGTCGTCAAATCCAATCCACACCACGCACAGCAAATCCGGAGTGAACCCGGCAAACCATCCATCGCGTGAAGTTCCGGTCTTTCCTGCCGCCGCCCCGGTAAAGCCCATCGCGCGCACCGTTTCGCCAGTGCCGTGATCCACTACGTCTTCCATTAAGCTGGTCACCAGATACGCCACCCGCGGATCCAGCACCGCCCGGGTTGACGGCTGGGAGTGCTCGAGCACCTTCCCTTCGCTGTCAATCACCGTGCGCATAAACAGCGGTTCGGCGCGCACGCCGTTGGTGGCGAACGCGGTATAACCGGCAGCCACGTCGATAGGAGTCATCTCGTAGGCACCCAACGCCACCGCCGGTGTTGCCCGGATGTGCGGGTCAAGGCCCATCTGCCGCGCCATCTCCACCACCCGCTGATAGCCGATCATTTCCGCCACTTTCACCGTCGCAACGTTCAGCGAATGGATTAGCGCGTCGCGGAGCGTAACCGTGCCGTAAAACTCTTCCCCGTAATTATTCGGCGTGTAGTCGTTACCGTCGAATTGGAACGTCGTCGGCTCATCCACCACGGTGGTGGCCGGCGTTACCACCGGCTGATACCCCTCCACCGCGTTATCGAAGGCCGCCGCGTAAACGAACGGCTTGAAAACCGACCCCGGCTGCCGCCGCGCAACCGCGTGGTTAAGCTGGCTCTCACCGTAGTTGCGGCCACCCACCAACGCGCGGATTTCACCGGTATGCGGGTCCAGCGCCACCAGCGCCACCTGTGCCTGCGGGACCGCTTCGCCCTTCTTCCTCCACTTCTCGTAGCGCTTGGCCAGCTGCTTATCAACGTTGGCCATGCCCACCGCAACGGCTTCCGAAGCGGCCCGCTGCAAAGCGGGATCGAGGGTGCTGTAAATCCGGTAGGTCTGCGTGGAAATGTCGTTTTCCGAATATTGTTCCAGCAGGTGGTCCTTCACCATGTCCACGAAATACGGGGCGTCGCTGCCGGTCATCCCGCCCCCGGAAAATTTCAGCTTCTGCTTGCGCGCAGCGTCTACATCCGCCGCGGACGCCAACCCATCTTCCTGCAGTTGCGTCAGCACGCGATCACGTGCCTCGATGGCGCGGTCCGGATGGCGCTCCGAGGTCGAATAGCGATTCGGCGCGCGGATAATTCCGGCCAGGAACGCGGCCTCACCGAGGGTCAGATCGCGCACATCCTTCCCGAAATACGCCTCCGCGCCTTCGCCGAATCCTCGAATCGAGAAGCTCCCACGGTTGCCCAGATAAATCTCGTTGGCATACAACTCAAAAATCTGTTGTTTGCTGAATCGCTCGTTCAACTCAATCGCCACGATTGTTTCTTTAAGCTTGCGGCTCCATTCCCGCTTGGTGGTAAAAAAGAAACTGCGCGCCACCTGCATATCGATGGTGCTGGCGCCCTGTGCGCGCACCCCGCGCCGCAAATCCGCGAGCCCCGCGCCCAGCACTCGAATGATGTCCAGCCCGCCGTGTTCAAAGAACCTCTTGTCCTCGGCTGCGATCACCGAGTTCACCATCACTTTGGGTAGATCATCGAAACGAACCACCCGCCGCTTTTCCCTGGAACTGTCGAACAGGTTGGTCAGCAGCTCGGGCTCCAGCTCCGCGGATTCCATCGCTTCCCCGCCGGGCATCCGGGTGATCCGTGAAATTTTCGATGCCGCGAAATCCACGCGCAGGGCGTTCCCGCCGACAAAGTAGGAATACTTCGAAGGCTGCACTTCAATCGAGGATCCGCGGACGTGGTATTCCCCCAACTCGCCTGGCAATTCCTTCTCGACGTAGCCGGCGCGCGATAGGTAGCTCGAAACGTCGCTGGGACGAATCGTCTCCCCGGCAAAAATTATCCCCGGTGCCCCGAAAACGCGCGAAGTGTTCTGAAACACCTGGCCAGTGAGACGTTCGTTGATGAGCCTGCCGAATTTGATGTAGTAGTAGCCGTAGACGCTGACGCCGGTCAGAAACAGGAAGAACACCACCCCCAGGATGGTCAGCCCGGTGCGCGAACTCCAGAAACCGTGGGCAATGCGGATGCGCAGAAGATTCTCCCTTACGTTTTGGCGAGCTTCACGCAACCATGCCGTGAGCCGGTCCGCCAGGGATGGTTCGGGTTTGTGCAACAAGGGGTCTCCGCGCCTGTGGAAGGTCCGCCTACCATTCTAGTGTGAACCTCACCCGGAACAACCACAATCTCAGCGAGCCAGCCGCCGGGACGCGGCCGCCGCATAGTGGTTGGATGCGCGTTGGGGCTGTGCTGCGGTACCACTAAGAACGGTTTTCAGCTTGTGCGTTGAACTCGATTTTGAACTGGTAAACCCACAGGTCCACGGTCACCGTGTAAGGGATCGATATCTTTGCGAAATCGTGGGTCGGCGACGTCTCGGCGTGAATGTCTTCTTTCTTGATCTCGTCGATGCCCAGCTTGGTCACTTCCTTCCACACGTCGTCCCGCAGTCCCTCCGAAGTCTTATACGGGTAGGACGTGGCGAACCGTGCGTCGCTCACAATGGTGTCTTGCAGCACGTAGTTTTTATAATAGGGCGGCGCGATCTTGAACGCGCCAATTCCCAACGCCACGATCAGCACCACAAAAATAAGATTTTTCAACTCCGCTGCTCCGTGTTCCGATTCGAGATCGGTGCCTAAGAAAATTTCCTCGCCCCAAGGCTAAGGAAGAGAGATCGGCGCCCGAAAGTTACTGCCCGATGCTAGCACCGCCTCCCAGGGGTGTCGATAATTCAAGCGCACCAGTGTTCCCAGCAGTTACCGTCCTCCTCGCCGTTGCCGTTGTGGCCCAGCCGATCCTGGTGGTGGCGGCCCCTGAACTTGAGCCCATCCGCCAGGTAACAATGCGCGCAAACACCGCGACACTTGCAGCATTGCACATTAGCGATTTCCGATCCGAAGAAGGAATTTGAGGTATCGCCCGCAAAGGTGCTAGGCTAGGAAGGCAACCGAAAAACAAATTTCACATGCTGCACCGTCTCGATCGCATGACCGTATAGATAAGTAGGCCCGTATTTCCACTGCCGCACCGCCACAGTCGCCGCCGCCGACAGAATATCCGGCCCACTATAGGAATCCACCCGCTCGATCGTCCCATCCCGCCCAACTCGAGCCACCACTTCCACCGTCCCCTCCACCCGATCCCGCACCGCGTCGGCCGGATAATCAGGTTCGACCATATAAACCAAATCCCCCGCATGCAGATAGTTCCCCTGCGTCCCCTCCGCCGGATGGAAACTAGCCGGCACCATCACCCACATCCGCGTGGTAATCGCAACGAATGCCGAAGCCCCCACCGCCGTCTCATCCAACTTCAACAAGGCCGGCGGCGGAGCCACCGGTGACAACGCGCCGCCAGCCCCAGTGTTCCCCGCCAGCGTATCGGCAGCGCCGTAAGCCCCGCTCCCCGCCGCCACAGTTCCCGGAGCCGGGCTCCCACCCGCCGCCGATCCAGGCGCCACACCGTTCGGGCCCCGTCCATTGGCGGTCACAGTCTGCGCGGGGTTTCCAACACTGGCCGCAACAGAAGCTCCGGTCGAGGAGACCGAAGCCGGAGTGGTCGAGGCGGCTGATTGCGCGCCCGCCCGGTTCCCACCCGCAGTGATAGCCTGAACCGCAGGAGCGGGTACTCCGGGCCTCTGCACCGACATTCCGGCCACGAAACCCAGGACGCCCACAACGCACGACAACGCTATCGTCAGCACCCATCGCCGCGGCTCAGTGTCACCCTCTCCCTGGTCATCACCGAGAGTGGTCTCAAAGAGTTTGAACGGCGCTCGGTTCGACGGCTCGGGTAGCTGTCGCCAAGGTGTCGCCGCCGGAAACTCCGGAACAGCAGCCGGAACAGACACGGCGGCAGCCTGCACTGGAGCCGCAGCAGCGGCGAACTTCGGCCGGTCCGGAATTGTCGCCGCCGCCGGAGGCCATGTTGGTGAGGAAACGGTGTGCCCGGGCGATGTTGGCGGCGGCGCGCCAAGATCAACCCCAGGCCCTACGTCCGACCACTCCCCGCCGTGCGCCGGCTGAACCGTCTGCCAGGTCATGTTCATCTGCCCGTGCTGGGCCTCGAACGCTAGCCATTCCCGGATCTTGCGCCGGGTATACGGCGGCATATCGATGAAACGAATTCCGGCTTCTTTGCGGGTCTTGCCACGCCAAACGATTCGCCCGCCGGTATCGATCCAGTCTTCCGATTTCGGCAGATGAAAACGAATACGCGGATACAGGTCGCCCACCAACACTTCCGCCGCCTGGACCTGGACGCCACCCTCGCTCAAATTAAGAATTAATCCGCCGTTGGATTCGCCCAAGTCGATATACGCCAGCGACGCCGAGGTGAATCGAGTGAACTCGCGCCTCTCCGGCGCCAATTCAGGGCTTTCGGGTTGACCTTCCAGGGCTGGCATTTTCAATTCGCAGCGGAAAGCGCGAAGCTCTCAACTCCCCCATTAGAAAGATACCTGAGCCGGCGCTTTCCGTCCACATAACCACGGATTTCGGGCCGCGTGGGCACGCAAATCAATAAACTTCCGCAATCGCCCCATCTCAAAGTTGTCGAAATTTCGCCGGGTGGGCAGAGCTAAATGCTGGTGATCAGCGTCGGGAGGAACTGGGCCTGGACGGCTTATCCGCCAGCTCTGGAGCGGATACTTTACTTTCCCGATGAATATGGGACGGTAAAGTTGGCAATATCTCCTGAAGTGCGGCAAAGCAATCCCCGTCAAGCGCATGCGGCACCTCTTTCGCAACGATAGCCAGCGCCTTCTCGGCCGCCATTCCTATGCGGTACGGCCGGTCCGCCGTGAGCGCATCCCACATGTCCGCCATAGTAAGAACCCGCGCTTGCAGCGGCAACTGACTGGCGCGCAGATTTCGGTAGTAACCGCTGCCATCCAGTTTCTCGTGGTGCGAGCTCGCGACGTATGCCAGATGCTCGAATCCGTTCACTTTCTCCAGGATGCGTTGGGTGTAGTAAGGATGCAGCCGCACCACTTCCCACTCCCGCGCAGTCAGCGGACCAGGCTTATCCAGGATGCTGTTCGGTACGCTCAGTTTTCCGATGTCGTGCAGCAAGGCCGCACGGCGCAGCATGATCATCGTCTTGTTCGCTAGGCCCAGTTTGGTTCCCAGTGCCACCGCCACATGGGTAACCCCTTGCGAATGCCTATGCGTGAATGGAGATTTCGCGTCCACCACTTCGGCGAACGCGTCGCAAATATTGTCGAGTCTCTCGTCGCTGGTCATCACCGCCGCGTTCGACGGTTCGCACTCAATCACCAAACGTCGCGCCGAACCGTCCTGCAGGTGCTTCCAGAATTCCTCGTCGTTCCGGAGTTCCTGCGCCGCGCGCACCAACTCGGGATCGAACCATGCCCCGCTGCGCTCCTCGATCACTCCGTACGCTTCTTCCCGGCCGTCCAATGCCGCGAACACTTCCAGCGTCTGGCAGATACTCATGATGCGTGCGAGCAACGGGATATGTTCACCGGAAATTCCCGCCGGACCGCCTTTGCCGTTCCAGTGCTCGTCGAGCGCGCGGATCGACTCCGCGACGTTCGTCGAAAATCCAAGCTTGAGCGCAATCTCGCTGCCTCGATCGCAGCACAGGTGCATCAATTCCTCGGCCTGATCCTTGCGGTGAGCTACGATGTTGGCCAGCGACCGCATGCGCTCTATCGCCGAACCGTTGGGCTGCACATTGCGCAGCAGGTAGTTCAATCCATCCAAATTGATGCGCGTCCAATCCTGCGTTTTTACTTCGCGCTTGGCCTGAATCTCGTCCCCGCCAAAAATTTCGAACATCCGCGCCCCATGGCTGCTGCAACCCGCATCCTTCCGTAGCAGGGCGTAGTAGAGATCGCTTCGCTCGGCCTCCGGCAGTCCGATGATTTCAGCCATCCGCATGCCCAGCAGGCAGCAATTCACCGCGTGCCCCATGGGCTGGCCTTTCGTCAGATCGAGCGCAAACGACAGCGCCGAGATCACATTGGATAGGCGAATTTCCGGCCAGGAGTCCTGCGGCGGATAGAATGCGGATTTGTTTTCAGTGCCGTCCATAAGAATGAGTAATGGGGTACTGGAGTCGACGACACCCGGGGGTCAATTTCAACATCCGGTCGATTTTACGCTACTGGAAGGGGCCCACCACCGGCCCAGCCATGGGTGTGACCAATCGCCCACGTCCGATTCAGTCAACTGGCTGGGAGTAGGTCGGTGTGCCGGTTTGATTCACCAACCGGCGAGAGTGGACCGTCACCGGCGGAATACGCCAACGTAACAGAATCTCGGCGGAGCCCCGAGGCTAGTCGGGTCTCGAAAGTCGAGGCATGGGAATGTCGCGGGAAGTTATAACGCTATTTTCTGTGTTGCGTGATGCGACTCAGGGTTTTGCGGGATTCCGTATCTTGAAAGCCTTCTGCATTTTCGGATTGGTGAACAGTGCCAGGCAACGATCGCGCTCCACCGGGCCATCGACGACGCAGCTCATATCGGACCGCCTGGCGATCTCCGCTGCAGAAACCTGAATTTGATGGCCGAAGCGGGCGGCGTCCGCAATCGTCGCGCCAAACACCACTCGGTCGAGATCAGCCCACAGCGCGCAGGCCATGCACATCGGGCAGGGCTCGCAGGTGGTGTAGAGCGTGCAGCCTCTGAGGGAATGCGAGTTGAGCTTGTTGCACGCCAGCCGGATCGTGCGCAGCTCGGCATGCGCGCTGGGATCGTGTTCTTGCCCCACAGCATTCGCAGCGCGCATCAGCCGTTCGCCGCTGCTACTGTGAAAGATTTCCGCGCCGAAAGGTACCGGATTGGGCGTGTCGAACGTCAGCGCGGTCCACGCCGCCAAAGCGCGCATCCGTTCCTCATCAAGGGCCAGTTTCACTGGGCTTGCGGCGTTGGCAGTCGCCTGCGAGACGGCGACTGCGAGGTGCGCTTCGGCGAAGACCGCTGCGGTGGCGGCAAACGAAACAGACCGGAGGAAGCGGCGGCGCGAGGTGACCAGGGGAACGGCCATTTCGGCATGCCGCATGAAGTTCTCCTTCGGGGTCTTAGTCCGACCGGTCAAACTTTCGCCGTACGCTGCCTCGCTACAAACAAAACAATTCCAGTAGCAGAGGCTTTGCGTAATCTGGCCGACATCATATCAAGATAATTCAAGGCGGCGGCAAGCCATTGGGAGGCGTTCGGGTTTCTTCAAGCCCGGACGGGTTGGTATCATGGCAAGTGAGATCTCATGGTCGCGGTAACGACAGACCGGCTGATTTTGAGGCGCTGGCGGGAATCCGACCGGAAACCATTTGCTGGTCTGAACGCGGATCCGCGGGTCATGGAATTCCTCCCGGGTGTTCTGTCGCGGAATGAAAGTGACCAGGTGGTCGATCGAATCGAAGACCACTTCGA
>Ga0182024_10008712_pt1 | contig 21257 bp, 22 predicted proteins | sample P32metaG_FD_120480 | JGI IMG/M metagenome (GOLD analysis project Ga0182024, IMG submission 120480) | Permafrost microbial communities from Stordalen Mire, Sweden - P3-2 metaG (Illumina Assembly) | ecosystem: Environmental > Terrestrial > Soil > Wetlands > Permafrost | place: Sweden: Stordalen...
ATTCTCGAAAGCGGATGACGCGACGCCGCCAGCGGGGATGATGCCCGTGGCCGACTTTCCAACGGATTACAAAGGTACTCCGTTCACCGACTCCAAATACAAAGATGGCGCGCAAAAGATTCCCGGCAAGGTCATGTGCGCTTATTACGATCTCGGCGGCGAAGGGGTCGCGTATCACGATACTGACGCCAAGAACAAAGGCAGCGGCGAGCTGAACCCGCTCGACGGAAAATATCTCAACGAGTTCCGCACCGAGGAAGGGGTCGATACCTCCTACACCAAGGAATTCGCCGATTTTTGGGAAGGCGAGGCCGTCAAGCCGCCGAAGGAAATGCTCTACGTCGGCTGGACCGAGCCGGACGAATGGATGAACTACACCGTGGACGTGGCGGAAGACGGCGACTATACGGTCGACGTCCTCTACACGTCCAATAGGGGCGGCGAACTATCGCTGGACGTCAACGGCAAACCGCTCGACAAGTCCATCACCATCGCATCCACCAACGATCCGAAGGACACGACCGGCTGGCGGCAGTGGCATCACTGGAACATCAACAAGGACGCGGCCACCGTGAAACTCTTCAAGGGTCGCAATCTCCTCACGCTGCACATCGTCAAAACGGGCAACATGAACCTTGGCGTCCTGGAATTCAAGTTGGTGAAGATGTAGGATCCGATCTTAAAATCGGCGGAGACTGTCCCAGTTTTGCACGCTCCGCCGAGCAAAATGGGACTGTCCGCTTCTCCGAGACGGAATCCCGCGCCTACTTATTTTTTTCGAATGCCAGTTCAAAAACGGTCAATTCGTGGCGTGTCTCGCGCATTTACGAGTTGATGAGAGCCAAAGATCAAGTAACAGTGGCCGAACAGGCCGAGGACTCCTAGTTGTTGCAATTCACCAAACATTCTCGCGCGCGTTCCTGCTGGCTGCGCGCGGTGCCACGAATTGACCTGATGTTTCCCAGTTCGCTACAATATCTCGCGTCCAGCCCAACCTGACTCCGTCGTTGCAATTACCCACCTTACGGAGTCGCGCTTTCGGAGGCTTCGAAAGGAGTTCACCATGGGCAACCATTCTGCACGAAGAGGCTTCACCCTCGTCGAACTATTAGTCGTGATCGCCATCATTGGCATTCTCATCGCGCTGTTGCTCCCCGCTGTTCAAGCGGCGCGGGAAGCGGCCCGTCGGACGAACTGCGATAATAGTCTGAAGCAGTGGAGTTTGGCGATGCTCAATTACACCGATGTCCGGAAGCGTTTGCCAATTGGCTCACAATCGCCGACAGCAAATTCTGTTGTGCCACCTCGTCAAACTTGGGTCATGCAATTGTGGGACTACATCGAAGAGAGGCCACTGGCCGCCAAAAACGACTTGAAAATGCCCTTCTATGCCTCACCGGGAACCATCGACTACACGATGAACGGTCTGACCGGGCAGCAAGTGGCTATATATAACTGCCCCAGTGATGCCCAGGGTTTCGATCAAACCGATCCGGGGACCCAGTATCAGCGTTGTCGCGGCAATTACGTAGTGAACTGGGGTAATGCTCTCTATGGGCAAACTCCAGAACCTGGAGGGAAAGCACCTTTCTCGCACATCAATGGTGATCGCTCGAAACCGCGGCTTACCAAAATCTCAATGATCACCGACGGAACGTCCCATACACTGCTGCTCTCGGAATGTCTGAAAGCCTGGGATACCCGGGATGTCGATTGGCGGGGTGATATTCATAACGACGACGGCGAATTTCGGTTTCACACAGTATTGACCCCCAACTCCACAACTCCCGACGTCTTAGGCATGTGCATGTCTACGGGCGATTCGCTAATGCCTTGCACGACAGGCGGGGCTACTGTCCAAATGACCGCCGCGCGAAGCCGACATCCAGGTGGGGTAAATGTTGCATTTTGCGATGGGTCGGTCCAGTTTGTTAACGATTCGATCCAAAGTAGCACGTGGCAGGCGCTGGGGACGATGGACGGCGGAGATTCAATCGGGAATTTTTGATTTGGTGACTGCATTCAGAAGTGGCGGCGCGGGGTGGCCGATTAGGAGCGTCGGCCGTGGCGCGCTAACCTTTCGTCGGTTCGGTACCATATTAGATGGACGCGACCGTTACAAATTGGCGTTGTGAGGATCCCACCGCTGTCTGTTAGCGTTTCAGGAAGCACACGCGGCTATTCTGGCACCACAGACCTGGATCGATCGTGCAATTCACTGCGGCAGCCATGCAGCGCATCTCGCTGATGCCAAATTCGGTCGATTTTTGCCTTGTCTCACGCAAGAATGAGTTGTTGAGACTGTAACACTCATTATTCGAAATGCGCGGCGACGGCAACCAGAGAATTGTTTTGAACCGAAATAGTCCTTAAAATACCGATTTCAACAGCACCAGATAAAACGTCAGATTCTGCGGTTGACGAACGACATCCTAAAACGCTTTAGCGAAGAAAACTACATTGCCAGCAGGTCGGTTATCTTCTGAATGGATGGAGTTTGGTAAAATGTCCTTAAATGCGAAATCAGATGTGCAATGCCGCCAAGCTCACTCATTGTTAGTGGTAATTTGGCTGTGCATTATGAGTATCTGCTTGATCACGTACCTGCGGATCTGCGCCGCTCAAAGTCCGCAAACGCAATCCGTGGGCAAAGTTGAGCACAACCTGCCGACTACCAAAGAGACGCCGGATGCACGAGTGCCATCGGCGGTTCCGGGTAACTTTAAACCAGCCGAGACGTTTACTAATTCCATCGGCATGAAGCTGACGCTGATCCCGGCCGGCCAGTTCATGATGGGCTCGCCTGATACAGAACAAGGGCACTTTATTAACGAAAAACTCCACCGCGTGCAAATCAGCAAGCCGTTTTATATGGGAACATACACCGTAACACAGCGGGAATACGAAAAAGTCATGCAAAGGAACCCAAGTTATTTTTCCGTTAATGGCAAGGGCAAAGACGATGTGGCCGGAATGGACACGTCGCGCTTTCCGGTGGAGCAAGTTTCTTGGTACGACGCTAAGGAATTCTGCAACACACTGAGTGAGAGAGAGGGAAAAACGTATCGACTGCCGACGGAAGCGGAATGGGAATATGCCTGCCGCGCCGGCACGACCACCCCGTTTAACTTCGGAAGTGAATTGAATGGTACGCAGGCCAATTGCTACGGCAGCGAACCGTACGGCACAACCAGCTCAGGCCCTTATCTGGCCCGCACCACAAAGGTTGGATCATATCCCCCCCGACCACGAGAGCACGCTTCGTTACTTCATGGTGGAACATCGGCTATGTGGAGGTATTCCATCACAGTGGCGTGATCGAGCGGCGATAATTCGTACAGCACCAAAGGCCCCAATTCTTTGCGGAACAGATGCAGTTTTGTTTCAGACTTTGGCAGCACCGGATGAGTATCGGCACTCGCGCGGTCAACAAATACCATGACGGGTAGTCCATTGACCCGAGCTAACATGGTGGTGGTGTTTTGCGAAATGCCTCCGGTATAGGCGAGGCCTTCCATTTTTGTTCCGGCTGGCATGTCAGCTAACAGCAATCCCTGTCCTTGTCGCGTGAAGAACGTCGAAGCGAATTCATGCGGGTCCTTGCAGACCCAATAAGGTTGGAAGCCGCTAGCGACGGACTGTTCGTAAATCGCCGTTAGCGGCATATTCGGATACGACGGCCCTACACGCTGCCCTGGGAACAGAAATCGCCATGCTAAAAAACCCCAAACTAAGCTTACGGCAATTGCCGCCACAGCCAATTTAGCCCAGTTCCGGCGAGAATGTGTTGCGGGCTGGGCCAATGATGTTGGTGCTCCGAGTCTTGCGAGCAAATTAGCTGGCGGAACCGATGGAACAAACAACCGTTTGAGCGATTCATCAATCTGCATCTGTAGCTGCAGCTCCAACTGCATTTGGCGATTGGAATTCATTGCGCGGTCTGTGCTGGCACGCTCGGGGCTATCCGGCGCACTATCCAAGTATTTGTCAAGCCATGACGGGTCGGGTTGTTCGTGTGGATTCGACATTACTGCAGCGGAAATTTCTGTTGATTGACGACGCGCGCTGACTGTTTCTTCAGATGCTCGCGTATCGATTGTTTGGCCCGATGAACATGACTCATAACTGTTCCGGAAGGAATCTGTAATGATTCGGCAATCTCGTCATAGGAAAGTTGCTGCACGACTCGCAGCAAGAGGCAAAGTCTGGGAACGTCGCCAAGATTGAGCAGTGCACGGCTAATTTCGTCGTCAAACACCGTTTGATGCGCGATGAGACGGCCATCTTCGGTAAACCCAAATAGACCATTCGGCGCAAGCATCGTCTCGGAAGACTCTATTTGATCCATTTTTGTCGGATCGCTTACAACAGTGTTCCGCCGATTCAGCTTCTTAAGATGGTTCAACGCGGTCAGTCGAACGATCTGGGCCATCCATGCGCCAAAATTTGTTCCGGGAGTAAACTCGGAGCGTTTTTGCAAGGCGACGAGCGCTGCTTCCTGGACAATGTCATCGGCTTCTACGCGGTCGCCGGTTACGGCAGCGGCAATCAACCAGCAACGCTGGTAACAATCCTTCAATTGCGCTACGAATAACTCAATATCCAGCACTGGAAGTCGCCTAGTCCGTCGTAAGACTCTTACATCAGATGTCGCAACGACGTTCCCGGATTGCGTCGCAGGACGGCCGCGCTAATTGAAGCTCGTTGATCTTTCCCTGTCCGTGACGCCCGGGCGCGAGCAGTAAGATCTTGCTACAAAGCCATTAGCGTGCTGATCGAATCAGGTTTGCCTTCAATCATATCTCATCACGGCCGCGTAAGTCCAGCTTGTACCGCTTCGCCGCATATCGAGCATCGTCATCGCAAGCAGGCGACACAATTCAGCACAGCATTGCGGTTTGCAATGGCATTACGACATTTTTTTCGGAGTGCAATAAAACAAATAGGCTATGACATATGAATAGGCTTTGGCGTTAGCATGCCGGCGTATCACCTAAGATAGAACGTTGCGTTGTAAAGCTTTTATAAGCCACGCTTCCCTCCGTCCCTGGTCACAGTTGGGTTTCGTTTCTCGAGCGGAGATGTTGCGCGGGAAAATTAGCGCTGATGCAAGAAAGAACATGCTACAAGACATCTGCTAGTGTGGAAATATTCTCCACGACTGGTATTTCGTGCACAACATAGCCTAGAATTTCGGGTAAGATATGATTAAGAAAAAATCGACCGGATATCGGCGCGTCAACAGCCGACCGAATTCCGCCAATTTAGGTGAGCCGCTGAGCCTTGTGACCGTTGTGGTGCCAGAGATTCTAATAAAACAACTAGATGCCCTTGCTAAACGGCGAACATGGGAACGGTCGGAGGCTGTAGCTCATGCAATCAGCAATTTCATCAATGCTCAGGCACAGGGCGTAGCGTAATTTCGGTCCGATTCATGTCGCGCGCTAATTGGATGACCATCTCCCCTAAAATTGTGCGGTCAGAAGTGAGAGAATCCTGACGGACAGCAGGCCCGGAAAGGATTCGTTTGACGAAGCATCCGACGGGAAAGAATCTGTCCAAAATGCCATCACGAGAAAACGGATGGGTTCTCGACACGCTGTAGCCGTGCCGTCAAACGATGGGTTTTCGAGGTTCGACTCGTTGGTCAAAACCGGTGGTTTTTCGACCCATCCCACAATTGACGAGTTGCTGAAACGATTTCGGGGATTCGATTGGCATCGGGGCCCATACCGGTTGGTTTCGCATTGCTTCGCCGCCGACGGTTGAGATGAAACCGCGTTTAAATTCGATTATTCGATTTCTTTCATTTGTAGATGCTTGATTCCTCGAATCACTCGCGATTCAATACCATTTCTCCACTTGCCTTTGTCCCATCACCAAGAGGCACCACAATGCAAAAATCGAATCTTTTCTCGGGGCGTTTAAGCTCTTTTGAATGTCTGGAAGCACGCAATCCGGTTGGCCGGCAATGTTACGGTCACGCCTAGGCACGACCTTGGACATTACCGGTGATGTGGCCGCCAATAGTATTCAGATTTCTCAACTTGCCGATGGCAACTGGAAAGTGCAAGGCATCGGCACGAAAGTAAACGGCAGCAATTCGGCTCAGACTTTCCCTGGCATTACCGAAATCAGGGCCAATCTAATGGGCGGAAACGACTTCGTCCGACTGTTCAACGGTACGCTGGACAACGGAGGTTCCATCGACATGGGAGCGGGCAATGATATCGTGCAGGTCGCCAATTTTACGAGCAATGACATCTTCGAGATTGACTTGCGCGACGGAAATAATTCCGTCGCAATCAATAACGTTACTGTTAACGCGCCATTTGGACTCAGCACGGGCTCCGGAAACGATACCGTAGCGATTGTCAACTCTCATTTGAACGAAGAAGTGGCAATGGACTTCGGCAGCGGAAACCACGTGCTCAGCGTGTCATCGACGACCTTGGGCGCGGTCAGCATCAGTATGAATGACCAAGTCGACACGGTTGTCATGACAAATGTCATCATTACCCATGATTTCGACATCGATCTCGGCGACGGCAACAATGCTATCAGCGCAAACCATGTTACTGTCGCCAGCGGATTCGACTTCGACATTACCGGGGCAGCGGCAGCGACGTGGCGGCAATTGTCAATTGTGCTTGCGGCGACGACTCGGACCTCGACTTAGGTGGCGGAAACAATGTGCTCGCCATCAACGGCTATACCGTCGACAGCGAATTGGATATATCCGCCGAAGGGGGACGAGACGCCATCAGCCTGAACAAAGTGAATGTGCTCCTGGGTGAAACGATTATCGACACAGGCGACGGCAATGATACTGTCGTCATCACCAATTCCCAATTCAACAGTAACGGCATCCCACCTAGCGGGCCGCCGTACCGGGAGCACGTTTTTGGATATTGAAACCGGAGACGGAAACGATGCCGTCGTGATTGCCAATGTAAGTGTGATCGACGCAGCAAATATAGACACGGGCGGAGGAACTGACAGCGTGGCGATCAGCAAGATGAACGCGACTGCAATCCTTGTTTCCTTGGAAGAAGGCAACTACGACACACTGGCGATTGCCAACAGCACCGCTGAGCAAGCCAGATTTGACGGCGGGGGCAACACCGTTGATACGCTGGTCCAATCGCATAACAATTTCGATTTGGAAAGCCACACAAATTATCAGTACGTGATTGGATGAGAACCAGCAGTTAAAGTTCGATTCTGCTCGCCAAACTTGCTGACGACAATCTGAGCGATCAGTCCTGGGCCGGCGATGCCGCGGACCGGCGGCGGGCAAGCCCGCAGGCCAGGAGGCCCAAGGCACCGATACCGAAGAGCACCAGCGTGTCAGGCTCAGGAACCGCACTATAGGTGTAAAGCACCGAAGCAGTTCCCAGCGAATTCGCGTCGCCACCAAAGAAAACGGTTCCACCTGGGGCTGCGGTCGAGCCGCCGTAGGTGCCAGAGAGGTAGGCGAGCAGATAGCTATTGTTTCCGATCCCTTCGTAAGACGCGAAGTCTGCCGACAGCGCGTCAAACGGGATCGTCGTGTTGAGCACTGGCCCAAGGAACTGATTCAGCGGCGGACTGCTGACAAGACTTCCACTGCTGACCGAGTAAGAGGCCGATAGCGAAGGTACGCCCGACGAGGGTGCCGAAATCGTGATAGGCACCGACGATGAGGCGTTGGTAAAACTCTGTGTCGATCCCGAGAAATTAAAGATATCGAGTTCGCCCTGGTAATTCAGATCAAAATCGAGATGCACGCTTACCAAGGTTCCGAGCGCGGGGTTGAACTCGGGAAGTGAAAAGGGGGCAGTGGTCGGAAGGCTGCTATGGCCTGCGGCATCACTGGCAGGAATGGGATTCGAGTAGCTTACTGTGTCGGCTCGCACCAAGCCGCCGCTCGCGAAAGCCAGCGCGATCAAGATATAATGCACTCTCACGTGGCGTCACCTTAAACGGGTCTAGAGAATTAGCTAACCCCGCCGTAACGCCTCTTCTCCCCCTCGTTTATACCAGTGATCGCGGAGGATGCAAACGTTTTTAAAAGTTATTTTCGCAGAATCCTCCCTAGCATCTGGGCGCCGAGTGATTTTCTCTCCATTTTTTAGCCCATCCCCGACGACCAAGCGTATTAAGGATCGGGCTTCAAGCAACTTGTTTCCTGCTGATTGACCGCTGGTCGACGCTGCCGGAGGCCACTAAGACGACGATCCTGGCGATGGTGCGGGAGGACAAGGGCACGAAATAAAGCGCCAATCGTAAAGCCGACGGCTTGGGGGACCCATCGGCCGAATCTTGAACCCACCCCCTACGCGCGAGAGCACGTATAGCCGATCTAAACCCTCTTTCTCGTAACTTAGATTCTTTTCCCAATTGCCTTGCCTAAAGTTGCGACTGCGCGATTGCGGCGCGCATGGGCGTGTGGTTAGATCATTTAGTGCATCCCCCGCCCATTGTCTAAAATGCGGGGTATTCCGGAAAAATCCTTGCAGTACCTCTATTTCTCGGCTAGATTCAGCGACTTGCTTCTGGTGCGTGGAACGGATGAGGCAATCAACCGGAGAAACACGCACATGATTCGTATTGCTTTATTCTGTGCTGCATTCGCGGCATTTTTCATAGCGGCTAGCACGAGAGCCGACGTAACCCTACCAAATCTGCCTGTCGGCACGCTGCTCGGCTCGGCGCTCCTCTTGCTCGGTGGTTTTCCCCGCCAGCAGCGGCGACGAGTCCCAGCAACATTCTGTTTAGGCACCCACCCTCTTATGAAAGGAGCCGCTAATGGCTAATCAGAATTCCCTGTTGCGTGCAGTGCTAAGAAGCACTTGGTTGCCCGTTCTGCAATTGACGGTTGTTTGCTTGGGCCTGGCTTCCAATCCAGCTTTTGGACAAAACATCTGGGGGACGCGTTGGAACGTGGCTGGGCCGGGAAATGCGGTCTTGGCACCGCCGCAGGGAGGCACCTACGGCCATGGCGAAGTGAGTTACAGCATTGTGAACGCCGGAGTGGCCGTTAACGGAGCAGTGGATGCCGACCATCCTGGCAATACCTATGCCTTCGACAGTATGCTGCCAGTCGCTTTTTATCCGGCGGGAACCGCGGCGAAAATGTTCGCCGATGCCATGAACGCTTGGGCAACCGCAATCACGGTTGGCAACTCAAGCCTCGTTAACTTGGGACAGCCGCTCGCTGGCGATGGCAACGGTGTTATCGGCGGGGCGGGGGCTGCCAGCACTACAGCCGATATTCGCGCGGCGGTGCTCCCCTGGAGCGCGGCAATAATGATCACGGGCGGGACCTCGCAGAACCCACAGATTCCATGGGATGGCGATGGATCAGGCGGCGCCCTTGGTTCTCCGAATGCGCTGGCTCATGCCGCTTATCCCGACACGCAAGCGGCGAACTTGGCCGGAACTGGATTTGGCAGCTTGGGTGGCGATATTCACTTTCGGCCGTACTTGAACTACATGGGCGATCCCTTCGGCGTCAATTGGTACGACGACGAAAATGGAGCAGGCGTTCCGGCAGGGGACTTGGCACCCGATCCAGTCGGCTTATACACGGTCATGCTTCACGAAATTGGTCATGCGCTGGGGCTGACTCATCTCAATAATCTCGTTAACGCAGCCGACATCATGTATGGCGGTGCCTACAATGGGTCCAATCCAAATTTTAATACAAGTGCCGTCTCTGTCGCCGCAGCTCAGTTATTGTATTCTGCTGTTCCGGAGCCATCGAGCATCGTCTTGCTCGGATTCAGTGGGCTCGGATTTTTGCAAATGGCGCGGCGGCGACGAAGAGTATTCGCCATTCGGGAGGATCGCTGAACCAGGGTCTTGGCACGTTTTTCCCACCGCCAAGTCCACTGCGAACCCAAGTCCCCCAGCGCCGAACGTATTGGCCAATGCCACTGGCAGCCGCACCTTGCTCATCAAGCTGGTTCACACATTTCCGATCCCGAACTGGCCCTGCTGATCGACCGCTGGCCGACGCTGTCGGAAGACTTTCGCAAACGCATCTTGGACGTTCTCGCGGATTGCATGTGATTCGGTGGTTCGACAAAGGGACTGCCAACACTGAGGATATGTTGCCCAGCCAAAGCAAAACCATGCAAGCCATTCACTTGCGAGGATTTTCGGCCTATGGCAGCGGATTGAACTGCGCTGTAGGAGGTTGCCGCATCGGGTTTCCGAGTTGGTCACCCTGATCGGCGAAAAGGCGGGGGTAAAGGTGAAAACCGAAACCGGGCCCGACGGCAAGCCAAAGGTGAAGTTTGCGAGTGCCCACGATCTGCGGCGTAGCTTCGGGGAACGATGGGCCAGCCGTGTTATGCCGCCCATCTTGAAAGAGCTAATGCGGCACGAATCGATCGAGACGACCTTGCGTTACTACGTCGGCAGGAATGCTCAATCGACGGCTGCCGTTCTATGGGATGCACATCGTCGGAAAAGCACTAAAAAATCTCCGACAGATGAGCCACGCGTTCAATACGGTGGTAGTCCTTAGTCAGCTTTCTTCTCATCGGTCCTTTTGCCATAAATCCAATACGAAAGATTTGATCGGGTTGGGTGTTGAATCTCGTCAATCGCGCGTTGGGCACGGTTGCTGGAAATAATATCGCCTCCGGCGGCTATCTCTTTCAACGCTGGAATTGCTGAATTGCCTTCCGCACCCATCGACGCAAGCGCGTCGCTTATGTAAATTTGCGTCACACCTTTCTTGCTTTTTAGCGCTTCGACAAGTGCCGGAACCGCCTCCTTGCCGATTCGAGCTAACGAATCGCTGGCATTCATCGGCGTGAATCTGTCATCTGAATCCAGGTCCTTTCGCAATACCGGGATTGCAGGCGATGCGGAAGGCCCAATGTTGCCGATTGCGGCGATTGCAAACATTTGTACATAGTTCTCTCGTTTCCCGGCGGTTTTCATGAGCGCAGGAAGCACAGCGACAGCGTCCGGACCGACTAACGAAACGGCCTTGGCTGCTAGGTAACGGACTGGAGGATCTTCATCGGAAAGACGTTCGCCCATAGCGGCGACAAGAGCCTTTCTATCAGCCTCCGGCCAGTCTTGTGGCCATTCAAGTGTCCGAATTGTGTCTTCGCGGAAGTAATTATCGGGCGATTTCAGAGCATCGATAACGCCCTTTATATCGAGTTCCTTTTCGACGGATTTTACAGCAGTCTTTCCGCTCCCAAGCAGAATGATCTCCATGGTCGGGATCTTGTATGTTTCCTGCCCATACGCTGCAGAACATAGCCACGCCGTCAGAATTGCTGTTTTGACGAGATTATTGATCATGAGTGTTCTCAGCTAGTTGGTAACAATTTCGGTAACACCCACCCAGAAACAGGGGCCGTGACCCTAGCCAAAACCCCGTAAAAACTAGTAGCGGCGACTGGACTCGAATACCCAGCGGATTCCACGGGAAAAACAGCAATTCCGAAATCAGGCGGCGCAAAATCCGGCGCACTTTTGGCCATTTCCGATCCGAATCTGGCCCTTTTGATTGACCGCTGGCCAGCGCTGCTGGAAGCGGTCAAGGCGGCTATCGTGGCCCTCGTCAATGGCAGCAAATCAGCCGGCTGAACGACCCTGGAATCGACCCGCAAATGCTTCCCCCATGCGCTTCCTACCGCCCCCGCCCTCAAAACCTCATTCCGCCCGGAGTTTCCCGATCCAAGTCGCTGCTGGCGTGGTGGCGCGGGTTAGGCCACTAAGGCGGGTAATCGCACATTGCGGCCCAGCTCGCCGGATGAGCCGCCGGCGAATCCGTAAGTTGGGTATGGTCCGCGGCGCTGGTACAGGATGGAAATCTCCATGGAACGGAGGAATTATAGTTTAATTGTAACAAAAACGTTGACTTTGAGGATTTGGGGTTTATATTGCTAGCTGGGAACAACGGAATAGGCAACGTTGAGTCAGCGGCGTAATAGCGGCTTTTTGCGCCATTCTGATTAATCAAACATCTTTGTTTTTAACCTGCTCGGGGAGGTTGCCTATGAGATTCCGAAGTCCGGTTTGCCTATTTCTGGTGGCGTTAGCTGTGCTTCTGTTGAGTACGTCCCACGCGCTGGCACAGTCGTATACATTCACCTTCGCTGATGCCACCAGTGATGGCTGGGCCAACTCCGGGTTTGGCGGTACACCTCTGGCGACGGTCAACAACTTCGGAGGAACCAACTATATAACTCTTCCACTCGGTGGCTTCCAGGTTGGGAATGTTTCAGACAGCACTCCGACCGACGGTTTTTACCAGGCAATGCTAGCCGCCGCGCAAAACCCAGCAAATGCCACACTCAGTTATAATTGGTACGTCGATACGTCCACTTTTGCTAACACCACGTTCCTCCAATTAAGTGAATTTGTAAACGGTGGCAACGGCCAGTACTTCCAGGATGTGAATGAAGTGAACCTGAACGGCACCCAGACGTCGAGCGGCCAAGTGTTCACGGGCAGCGTTTCGGTGAACATGGGAGCGGCTGGTCTTGCCTTGTCGCCTTCGAATACTTTTTACCGACTGGGGCTCATTGAAAATGGCAATGGTACCGGGGTGGCGGCATCGTTTACCGACATCTCGATCACCGTGGTTCCCGAGCCTGCGTCGATGGCACTGCTGGGTACCGGCGGATTAGCGCTGTTGGGCTTAGTTTATCGGCGGAAGCGTCGCTAGACGAATTAGAATCCTTGTTCGTTAAAATCAACGGGCGTGCCGAAACGGGCACGCCCGATTTCTTGCGCTCCACATAAGATACGAGTAACGTAAGCGCATTAAGGATCGGGCTTCAAACAACTTGTTTCCTGCTGATCGACCGCTGGCCGGCGCTGCCGAATGCCCCAAGGCGGCCATTGTGGCGATATTGCATAGCGGCTGACGGTGTGACCCGCAAGGTGTGATCCACTCTGCCCACACCGCAACCGAGCCAGGAGCGGAGGGTGAAACCGCTTGTCATCCGTGGTTGAAATCTCCTCCCGGCCATCGCTCCGTTCTTGCTTGCCTACTGTTTGTCGCCCATGGGCGACATTCCGCCTGTGTAGAGCTACTGGCGGCACGCGGCAGGGGCGTATGGGACCCTTAACCGTCGGAAATTCAAACCACGACCCCCGGCCATTGCGGCGCCTCAGGCAATACCTAACTCCGCCTCCCAGCTCTGCGTTTTTGAGGTCCGCTAGCACAACTTTGTCAACAATTGTTGACATTAGCAGGGGACCCAACCCCCGGCTGCGCCGCCCCGCTTTGTCTCCAATTGGAGACATTTCGAGGCCCCCCGATGGGACCCAAAGCGTTACCATTGGTAACACTCTGTATATGCAACATTCCGTGTAAGGGGCCCGATGGGACCCCCTGCCGCGGCTCCGTTATCAACTGGCAGTTAGCGGTACGTCTCTGTCGTGTTGGTCCAGAGGTCATTTGGCGTGCTGCGGCGATCAAGGCTTGTTACCTTAGAGCCACGATCGCATGCCCCTCGCGCGAGTCTTCCACCAACCGAGGGTAATCTTAGTCGGTAATTGCGAACGCCTGCAAAGCAAAGCAGGTTTACGCGATTACTTGCAGCCTGGAAGCAAGTTGGATTAGGATAAACCCTTCAATGGTCGGGTAAGCGGCGACCTCATTGCAGGGCTGAGTGATGGCCAAATCCACGGACCCTATCGTTCCTGAATCGTCCGATCACGATTCAGTACATCCCGTCGTTTTCGCCGCCGTTGGCGGAGGCATCGTCGCGGTCGGCGCGCTGGTGGTCGGGCTGTTGTTTTGGCCAAGCGTCGAGCGACCGGTTACCGAAGCGAACCAACCCGCGGCAGTAGTGCCCGCTGAAAAAGTTCAAACGCCGAAGGCACCCGCGAGTGAAAGTGCGCAAGCATCGCAAAAGACTGCGCCCAAGAGTGAGTGGGATCAGTTCCGCGACGTTACCGCTGATGAGCTAAAACAGCAAGTCGTCTGCAGCCAATGGTGCTGACCTAGGAAATAATGATTCCCGGCGCGCGCCATCGGCTAGGTTATCGGATCACGAAAAATGGTGGGAAAACGACCCTGTGGTCGACGGTCAATCCGCTCCTGCTCCGTCCTCCCTGGCCTCGACTGATGCTCAGAAATCACAAGGTCAGGCCGCCCAGCAACCGCCGCGTGATCTGCCACCCGATGAAATCTTCAGCCATTGTTCTCCGTCAGTAGTGAGAATTGCGATCAGGAATGACGCTGGAAAAGTAATCGGTCACGGTTCGGGGTTTGAGTTGAATGTTGCGAAGTTGCAAGGAGCGCAAAAATATGTCGAAGTAGTAACCAACTACCACGTGATCCGACCCGCCGTGGACGCAGAAGTGGAGTTCGATAACGGGGAAATGAAGCCGGCTTTGTGGGTGCTTGCTGAAAGCGAACTATGCGACGTTGCAATTCTTGGCGTGGCCGCGCCGAACCAGAATCCAATAGGCCTGAACCTTGCATTGGAAACACCCGCCGTGGGAAAGAATGTGTTTGCGATTGGCCATCCACTCGGCTTAAAGAACAACGTGCAATCACCGGGGTCTGTGACAAGTTGGCAAACCCTCGACGACGGAACCGGGATAACCTATTTGCAATTCACGGCTGCAATCAGCCAAGGATCGAGTGGAGGACCCCTCGTCAATTCCCAAGGGGAAGTTGTCGGTATTACGACTTTGTACTTGAAAGGTGGCCAAAACCTGAATTTCGCTGTGCCGTCCGCACTGATCCAAGATACGCGCAGAGACTGGACCCCGCGCGAAGTCTGGCGTGGTGCAAGTATCCACCAGGAAGAAGTCAGTGCACTTGAAAGTCTGAGGCAAACTCTCACAAAGGAAGGCCGTCAAGCGTCTGACCCGACACTCCAATTTGTACAAACTTACAATAATCGCGACCTCTCTGCTTCGAGGCGATTGCCTATGGCTCGTGCGGCACTTCAATCCGCGCCTGCAGAGTTAAAGTACCTAGTTGATTTCAGCATCGGCCAAATCCTATATGTGATTGCATTCAAGAAATCACGCGGTTTCCAAGGTGAAGATTTGCAGGAGTGGTACGCAAGAAAGCGCAATGTCCCAGAGTACAAGCAAGCTGTTGCAGCGCTCAAGTCGTCCACGCGCCTTATGCCTACGTTCATTCCGTCTTGGCTCGAATTGGCACAGTGCCAATCGGGGGCGGGTGATTTTTCAGAGGCGATTATAGCGGCGAACCAAGTGGTAATGCTCGCGCCGCGCAGTGATGAAGCTTACTCTAAACGCGCGGACTGCTATGCAGGACTGGGACAACTCGACAAGGCCATTGACGACTACCGAACCGCCATTTCCTTAAACCCCACGAATTATTTTAGCCGCGAGGGCCTTGGCCAGTCGCTGCACAAATTAGGTGAGCTGTCCGACGCCGTTGATTCTTTGGAGGCAGCGATTGCCGTCGCGCATGAAGATGGAGAATCGGACCCCAGTTTTATCTGGGAGGAGCTCGCTGAAACCTATTTTGATATGCGAGACTATCGCAAAGCGCTGGCTGCTTACGAAAACATCGCCGAGCCCGTCAAGAGTAGTCCATATGTGCAAACTCAAATCGCCCGATGCGAAAAATCACTAGGCGACGAGTGATGGCTGAAAAGTTTTTGACTATCGGGTGTCTGTCCGTCGTGTTGCAACTGCCGGCGGCCCAATGCGGACCATTGGCCGCGAGCGTTCCTGCCTTTCGCTTGCTGCCGGCGGTCGAGCTTGCATTTTGAAAGGCAACTCTATGTCGGGTTCATCGGCGCCGCAGCAACGAACCCCCTGGTTGGACCTGAGGCATACGATTCGCAGGGTCAATGGCATTGCGCGCCTTCGCTTGGCTGAACTCCAAGAACAGGCAGCCCGCGAAAGGGCTGCGGCTGACACTGCATCAAAGGTGTTTTTTGCCTGCCAGGACCTTCTGCCTGTGCCGCTCAATAATACCGAACCAGAGGATTTGTCGAGCGACGATGGACTGGAGCCAGTCTGGTTTGACGATCCATCCTTTGATGATTTAGCCATCGCGTTGCATGGTTACGGTCTTGAAGGAGAAGCGGAAGTTTTGAAAACGCTGCTGCACCGTGCGAGAAGCCCACAATCCGCTTCGCATTTGAAACTAGCAACGGATATCCACGAGCACGATCAGGCTGAGCTACAAGTGTTGCGCGAGATTGTGCAGTTGACCGATCAATGGATGGAATTGTCAGTGTCACCCGTTGGTGAAGCGGTTGTGACGCGACCGAACGGTCCGCCGGCCGACTTGCTCACCACCAATGAGTTGGTGGACGACGCTCGGCTCTCGCCTTCGGACATTGCAAAACGCTTCCCACAACTGACTGTCGATGCGGTCAGCCAGCGATTGAACCGCTGGCGGTCAAACAATAGCGAAGGCTGGCACGAAGTAACCGACCGAAAGCCGCGCGAAGCCCGATATCTCTATCGTTGGGGTGAAGTGAAGCATCTATTCGAGCCGTTGGGCGAATCGTCGGGCGAACGTCGGGCGAAATAATTTTGGCCCTCTATCTCATCGGGAATTCCGGTCTGTTACCGATTTTCGCGCGTCGGGCGAACGTCGCCTGACAACACGGGAAACACCGGCACGTCTATTTTGGCGGGCATGATTCGCAATGCCCGCAACCGACTGGATTCATTGCCACTGCGGCGACTGCTGCGCATGCTCCGCGTCACGGAGCAAGCGGCAGGCATCGACAGTGACGGAGCGCAATTGCTGCGCCGGGCGGTGGCGCGGGCGAGAAACCAAATGAAGAGGAGAAAACGAAAATGAATGAGACTGCTACCGCGCTTGTCCCTCTGCTGGTGGATACACCAACGGCCGCGAGGATGCTGGGCGTTAGTCCCCGAACAATCTGGACCCTTCAATCGCGCGGCGAATTGAAGCCGACTCGAATCGGCCGCGCGGTTCGATTCTCTGTCCGCGAACTCGAAAGGTTCATTGCCGCGCGGCAAGGGGGAGAACAATGACGCTCCAAAAAAAAGGGGCCGGCCCGGTAAGGCCAGCCTCGACGATTCAAACTTCGGACGAAGCCCCCGCATTACATCAAGTCGCCGTTTCGGAAGCGCTGGACTCAGTGCCGACGGGAGAAGTGTGGCCGCAGCCGATGCCCCTGCCTGGGTTGATCGAAGTCGAGCCGTTCAGCCTTGACCTATTGCCGGAGTCGCTTCGTCCGTGGATAGCCGACATCGCAGAACGAATGCAATGCCCACCGGACTTTCCAGCAGCAGCGGCAGCCGTCACTCTGGCATCGGTAGTCGGCCGCAAGCTTGGCATCCATCCAAAGCGCTATGACGATTGGCTCGTGATTCCGAACCTTTGGGGCGCAGTTGTCGCACGACCCAGCCTAATGAAATCTCCTGCAATAAATGAACCGCTAAAAATGATTCGGCGATTGGAGGTGCAGGCCAAGCAGAAATTTGAGGAGGCAATACGTGATTACAACGCTTCGCTTTTGGTTCGCGAGGCTGCCAAAAAGCAACGGGTCAAAGAGATTGCTAACGCCGCCGAGAATGGCGATCCAAAGGCGGTTGCAAAGAAATGGCTTGAGGAGGAAGTGCGGGAGCCAACCAGACGGCGGTATATTACGAATGATTCGACAGTAGAAAAACTTGGCGTGCTTCTGAATCAGAATCCAAATGGCGTGCTGCAATACCGGGATGAGCTATTGGGCTTTTTGCGATCTCTCGACAAAGATGGGCAGGAAGGTGCACGTGCATTCTATTTAGAGAGTTGGAATGGCAACGGCTCGTTCACTTATGATCGGATAGCACGTGGAACGCTCGACATTGAGGCTTGCTGTATCTCTGTATTCGGTTCCATACAGCCCGGCCCCTTGCAAGACTATTTGCGGGACGCGGTTCGGGGCGGACGTGGCGACGATGGTTTGCTCCAGCGATTCCAATTGCTCGTTTGGCCTGACATTCCTATGCAGTGGCGTAACGTGGACCGATGGCCGGAAACAGCAGCCAAACAAAAGGCATGGGAGATATATCAAAAGTTTGACGCCCTAGACCCTAGCGCCATGGGTGCCTTTCCGGCCGATGAGGATGGAGGGATTCCATTTCTGCGGTTTGACTCCGAAGCACAAAAACGCTTTGACGCATGGCGAGCGGAATTGGAATATCGATTGCGGTCTGATAAGGAATCCGACGCCTTTCTGGCTCACCTGGGCAAGTACCGGTCATTGATCCCGAGTCTAGCGCTGATCTTTCATCTTGCGGATTCATGCGATGGGAAAGTGGGTGTGCCAGCATTAAATCGTGCCATCGGTTGGGGCCGATACCTGGAATCCCACGCGAGGAGGCTGTACGGCGCCGTGACCGATCCCCAGCATGGCTCTGCAAACGCACTGGCAAAACGTATCGTCAACGGTGATTTGCCCGATGGGTTTACACTCCGCGAAGTCTATCAATCGCACTGGTCGCAACTGGATTGCCGAGATGACGCGGCAGAAGCCGTTGACGTGTTGACCGCTTTGAACTGGCTCCGTTCTACCGAATTGCATACGCGTGGCCGACCAACCACCACTTTCCGTATTAACCCCGCGATTATCGACAAGGCCAACGGCCGGGGTTTCAAAAGTAGCAAAAGCTCATCGGCTGAAACTTTTGGTACTTTTGATACCTGCCCTAGTGTGAATGAAAACCGCGATGGCCAAGATCCCGACGAGATCAACCAGATGTTCTCCGAGGCGGCTGTCCGAGGATGAGGCAAACAGTCGGCCAGCTAGGTACTTGACTTAAAGGCATATAACGGCTATGATCGCTATTATGACCACAAAAATAGGTTTCAGCACGCAGTTGCGGCAAGCAATCGCACGCTCCGGTTTGTCGCAGTACCGCTTGGCAAAACTGAGCGGAATTCAGCAATCGCAGTTGTCCCGGTTTATGAATGGCGAACGTGGGTTGTCCATTGAAGGCATCGAAAAGATTTGTGAGCTGATCGGCGCGCGATTGGTGGTGGATATCAAGCCCAAGCAGAAACAAACTAGGAAAGGCAAGTGAGATATGGCCAGTATTTCAAGGGATGCCAACGGAACGAAGCGAATCCTGTTCATTGATCCTAGCGGCGACCGCAAGACGATCCGCCTGGGCAAGGTCAACGGGCGCACGGCCGAAGCCGTCAAGCAAAAGGTCGAAGCCCTGGCGGCGGACGCCGGGGCCAAAACCAGTTGGGACCGTGAAACGGCCGATTGGGTCGGTAGGCTGGATTGCGTGTTGTATGATAAGCTGGCCACGGTCGGGCTGGTTCCCAAGCGGGCAGCGCCGGAACATGCCACGCTGGCCGCGTTCATCGACACTTACTGCGCCAAACGAATCGACATCAAGCCGCGCACCAAAGCCAAGATGCAAACCACACGGGACTACCTTGTGGAATTCTTCGGAATGGAGCGGCCGGTAGAGAGCATCGGCGCGGGAGATGCCGACGATTGGCAGTTGGCCCTACGCCAGCGCGGGCTGTCGGAAAACACCGTTCGCAAACATGTTTCGATTGCCAAGCAATTTTTCCATGCCGCAGTGCGCCGGCGAATGATCGTGGACAATCCGCTGGCCGATCTCCGTTCGACCGTGCAGCCCAATCACAGCCGGTTCTATTTCGTATCCCGCGACGAGACGCAGCGCGTGTTGGATGCCTGCCCGGATGCCCAATGGCGGCTGCTGTTTGCTCTAAGCCGCTACGGCGGGCTGCGGTGCCCATCGGAACACCTGGGACTGCGGTGGACCGACGTGAACTGGGAGCGGGCAAGAATGACAGTCACCAGCCCCAAGACAGAGCATCATCCCGGCGGCGGTTCCCGCGTGGTGCCATTGTTTCCCGAACTGCGGCCGTACCTGGAAGCGGTTTGGGAGCAAGCCGAGCCGGGGACCGAATTCGTTATCACCCGCTACCGCGATGCGAACGTCAACCTGCGGACCCAATTGGAGAAGATTATCCGCCTGGCCGGGTTGAAGCCCTGGCCCAAGCTGTTCCAAAACCTCCGCAGCACGCGGGAAACGGAACTGGCCGAAAGTTACGCGATCCAAGCGGTTTGCGACTGGCTGGGAAACACGCGGGCCGTGGCCGCCAAGCACTACCTGCAAACGACGGCCGCCCATTTCGAACAAGCGGCGACGGTTCCCACCGGAACCATTACCACAGCGTTGCCAGAGGCGGCGCAAAATGCGGCGCAGTTTGGAGCCGAATCGGTTCGCGAGGGATCGCAATCGAAACTGCCAACCCTTGTTTTTGCCGGGGAAAACGGCATCTTGCCAAGTTGTGCGAATACCAAAATAGCGGCGACTGGACTCGAACCAGTGACACACGGCTTATGAAGTCTGCGCGAGTGTGTGAACAGGTTTTGGACACCCTGTGAATACCGGAAATTGTAATGTTCTATAATGCGGGAAGTGAACGGGAGGGGTCGTGCCGAATCGGTTTTAGTAACGATTTAAGTAACGGTTTGATCTATCGGGCTGCAGTTCGCAACCGGTGCGATGCCACGGCAGGCGACCTCCGTGAATCAAGGCGAGCAATTGTCCCGCGATGCGAAGTTTAGCTAACAGTCGGCACTTTTGAGGGGGTAACAAAACGGCAAGAGCTTCCGAACGCCAGATTCGGAAGCTCTTTCAATTTAGACGCTTGCGCGAGCGGAGGGCACGGGAGTCGAACCCTGCGACAACTTCGACGCAACGATTGGCACGTCTTGCGGTTGCGTAAATTGCATTATATCCGGCGCTGCACCGGCGCTGCATTCCGAGCTGTCTCGCATTGTCGCCGCCTGGCCCGTTCTGCCTGAGTTGATCCGCCAGGCGATCATCGCCCTGGTCGGCGAGTGATCCCGATGGACGGATTGTGAGCAGTCCTACATTACTCGTGACGGCCATAGGTTTTGTTGTATGGCGCATCGTCGGAGCGAGTTTCTTCGCCGACATCGCCCGCATGGTATTGCTGCTCATCGTTACGTTTCTGGTCCACTGCGCGGTTTTGTCCCGCTGTTCGATCTGGGCGTTTGTCGGCGTCTTTGTCTTTCTGAGGAGCTTCGGACTGGCCCGTGGCATGGGCTGATTTTGGCTGCTTGGTTTCGTGCTGTTTGGAATGTTTTTGCGTGTCTTGGTGTCTAGCGCTCATATAACCCTTCGGAGTTTCAACCGGCGGTGTACAACAATCGCCGACGGATGCGACGCGGCAAAGGCAAACAACTTCAGCGGCGTCGCAGCGAACTCTGCGAACGGAGCTTTGCTCACCTGTGCGACACCGGCGGCGGGCGCAGAAC
>Ga0182024_10008713_pt1 | contig 21257 bp, 19 predicted proteins | sample P32metaG_FD_120480 | JGI IMG/M metagenome (GOLD analysis project Ga0182024, IMG submission 120480) | Permafrost microbial communities from Stordalen Mire, Sweden - P3-2 metaG (Illumina Assembly) | ecosystem: Environmental > Terrestrial > Soil > Wetlands > Permafrost | place: Sweden: Stordalen...
TAGCGTCCGCTCCACCGGCACCTGCCGCGCGAAGCTCAATAAGTTACCAACCAGTGTTTTTGTGCGACGCGCTTGATCCCGGATTTTACCCGCCGTCCCTCGCGCCCTTTCGGAAAGGCTTGGGTCATCCGCCAACAAATCCGAAAAACCCAGAATCGCCGTCAAGGGATTATTGATCTCATGGGCCGCTCCGGCCGCCAACTGCCCTAGTGACGCCAGCTTTTCCGATTGCACGATCTGCGTCTGCAACTTCCGTAAATTGTTCACCGACAATTCCGCTTCCGCGAGCAACCGGACCCGGTCGGCATCGGCGAAGTGCGTGCGCATAAATACCAGGATCGCCAGCGGTATGGCCGCAATGAATGTCGCCATCAGCCGGAAATCCCGAACCATCGGCCCATCATTTGAAAATTTCACCGTGTACATGGCGAAAAACGGCAAAGAAATCACCGCGACCATGGCCGTACGCGCAGCCCAGACGCTTTCTCCGGGTGCGACGTCTGCATCGGGCTCGCCACTAATCTCTGCTGGTGCTTCAAGCTTTTCGCGGTTCTGATACGCAATCACACCCGCCAGCGCGAACCACAAAAATGAGGAGATCAGCGGAAGGTCATACAGGCTTCCGGTGTAATAATCGCCGCTGTCGCTGGCCACATCGATTGACAGCGAAGCCAACATGTACAACGTTGCTCCGCCAAACAGATTTGCGTAGACCGTCTTCCACGCGCCCGTCGTCCGCATCCACAAAATGGCCAGCCACACCACAATAACCGTGTTCTGGATATTGGTGACTACGTTGAAGGTGTAGTTGTACTCCCCCAGGGACGGTGCCGCATACATCCATGGCAGCACTACGAAGGCATAGAGAAACGTCCACCACACAAACAACAAAACAAAGTCCAGGTAGCCGAACCGTAGGTGCAGTTCTTCCTGCTTGCGATGCGGGCGTAACGCCAGCGCCGCCATCATCGGAATGCCCCGGAGAAAGAAAACGATGTCCCCTGGGAACATATTCGGAAGCGGTTGGTGCAGGTACACCTCGTAATAAGTCCACGCGAACTGTCCGGTCATCCAAAGCGTGCAGCCCAACGCCAGCAGCATCCAGAACGCATTGCGTCGCCACACCGGCGTTCCAGCATTCAACAGCAATCCGGCGTTCGCGATGAGTGGAACAAGACACTGCGCCAGGTTTCCGAAATTCGTGAGGCCTTGATCTCCACGCGGAACGGTAAGCGAAACAGCAGCATAAATCACCAGGAGGATTAACCACGCACCGGCCATCCAGCCGATTTTTCGGGAAGGGGACATAGTTGCTCGGTCTCTTAGTTTAAGGAACCGCGCCGACACCGGACATCTCCATTCGTTCCTGCTTGGCTTAAGAAGCAACGATAACCGCTTCACACAGCGTAAGTTCGGGGCTGCAGGGCTGAAATTAAATTGACTCGAGAGGTGGAGTCCATCCTGAAGGCTGGGCCGTATCACGCTGTAAGAGCACAGCTTAGGGAATCAAACCTTTGGGCCCAGGCCCATCGGTGACTCAGTTCAATACGGCGAGCCGTAGTTACAGGACCGAGCCTTCTTGGTAGGGTTAACCACCACGAAACGCTAAACAATGAAAAAGCTGAAAGCTGAGCCCGGAAGAGAGAGTGAGCGCGTTCAATACTTGTGCGGCACTGCAGATTCAAGGTAGCGAGGAGCGTATTCCGCTTCGTACATGCGCTTATAATTCTCTGTTAGTTCGCAGCTCTAGGGGTGTCAACTTCATGTTCATGCAAAAACTGGCAGTCACGGCGGCACGGGCTGCCGCAATTTTCATTCTGGCTTCTGGCATCAACAGAAGCGCCGATCAGTCCGCTGCCAACCCAGACGAAAGCGCCGCCGTGCTCATCGGCGCCGGCGACATCGCCGACTGTTCCAACCTCTTTGGCGCCGAAGCCACCGCCAGGATACTCGAACAAAATCCCGGCACTGTCATGGCCGTCGGTGATTTAGCTTATCCCCGCGGTACTAAAGCCGACTTCGCCTGCTATGACAAAACCTGGGGCCGGGTGAAATCTCGCACGCGCCCGGCCGCCGGAAATCACGAATTTCGTTCCTCAGGTGCAGCGTTTTATTTCAAATATTTCGGTCGTGCCGCCGGCGATCCCGCCCGCGGGTTCTATAGCTACGACCTGGGATCCTGGCACATCATCGTGTTGAACAGCGAATGCTTGCAGGTTGGCGGATGCAACGCTGGTTCGCCTCAAGAAAAATGGTTACGTGCTGATCTCGCCGCGCATCCCAGCGCTTGCACACTGGCGTATTGGCACAAACCTCTCTTCAGCTCTGGCGCCAGCCACGGCGACGATCCTGAAATAAAGCCACTCTGGCAGGCTCTCTACGAAGCCAACGCCGACGTGATCATCAACGGCCACGATCACGATTACGAACGCTTCGCTCCACAGGATCCCGACGGCAAACCCGATGAGCAACGCGGCATGCGCGAATTTGTTGTCGGCAGTGGCGGCAAGAATCATCGTCCGTTGGCTACTCCACAGCCCAATAGCGAACTGCGCAATAATGATACCTACGGCGTCCTGAAGCTCACCCTCAAGCCCGGCGCTTACGACTGGCAATTCATTCCTGAAGCCGGCAAAAACTTCACGGACTCAGGCAGCGGCGCCTGCCACTAACCGCCTCTTATCCCATCGGCAGGGCGGAACGGAATCTAATGCTTAGTGAGCATCTCTTCCACGTGTCTTCGGGACGTTTCTAAACCCTCGATATGCGCTCTTGCATCAGACGAGACATCTGAGCGTTCGAAGTATTTTCGGCATTCGAGCAATCTGGTCAGATAAAGACGAATGTACGCATACTGGCAGCGCTCATAGTGCGACCGCGCCAGCGCCTGAAGTTTCCAGACCGCTATTTCGGTATCATCGGTGCATTTCTTAAACGAAGCTGCCTCCTCGGTCATCTTCACTTCACACTCGCGAATCGCACCAACGACAGACTGACGCGTAGAGCGAAACTCTGGAGACAGCCTGTCGAACTGCCAAATGATTAGCTCGAAGAATGCAACCGCCCCAAACACCATAAAAGCCGTCAGAGCAATGAGTATTTTTGTTTGGCGGCCAAATTTCTTCATGGCGCTTCAACCTGTTCGTTTAAACAACAAGGACCGTTGTCCCGAGGGTCGATATCTGCCGAGGACGCTATCTCCAATGCTTTTTAGGCCTATTCAGCGAAATGGCGGAGGAGGAGGGATTCGAACCCCCGAGACCCTTTCGGGTCTAACGGTTTTCAAGACCGCCGGTTTCAACCGCTCACCCACTCCTCCGCCAATTATTCTACTCTGGGGACAGGGGTTAGAGAATTGGATTCACGCAGCGGCGTAAAACGGTTGCATAGTGGTTGCATAGTGGCGATTGTATGAGCACATTTGGCGCCGACAGACAATTTGGAGGCCAGAGGGTTCAATCCTCGGCCCTCGTCGCAGTCACCATTGCACATCGGGATAAAGGCTCGGCAACCGGAACGCGCGATATGCAAATTGCCCGCTCACGCGCATGTGCCATACCTGCTCGGGACTCGTGCTCTGCGTCACTTCGAAAATATCCGCCTGCGGATTGACGAGGTTGGTGCTGTCGCACTCATCAAATTCCACATCTCCATTTTTGAGCACTTCGGCATTGCCACCGAAGGCCGAATATTGCGGCGTCACGTAATTGAATTCCAGTCCCGCCGTTTTTGCGCCTTCATCGATGTTCAGGATGGGAACTGTGCTATAAGGACACGACGGTACCCCGACCGGTTCACAGGTCGTATTCGGCGGAAAGGCTCGGTCGTTTCCGTTATCGAAAAGAACTAACGAGAATTTTCCCGACGAGTTAGAAGTAACAAACGAGGGGGCGTGCTCCGCGTAAAACCAATCGGTGGGGTCGGTGCCGCCCTGCAGAGTAAAGTCCCCCTGATAGCCCAAACGCCAAAGAACGTCTCCCGCGCCGGCCCCGTCCCGGTAGTCGACCTTCACTAACCAACTCTGGTGGCGTATTGAGACGATCAGGTTGCCATCGTCCGAATAAATGACGGCATTCGTATGGGTCCAATCCGGAAACAGGAAGGGATGGCGGGTAACATCTAGGTGGTCAAACTCGTTCCACACCCACACCGGATTCAGGTTTTCATCCAGGTCCACCAGAGCATCGCCCAGAACATTTGTCGTTCCGGGCAATCCGGGCAGATTCATGAATTGTCTGACGGAATTAGTAATCACGATCCAATGCCCGTTCGCCAGCGGCAGCACATCGTGGTGAAACACTTGAGCAGTTAAATTGAAGCCTGCGGCTGCGAGCTTGGTGTTCAAATCCGCGATTGAAATTTCCCGGATGGTAGTGCCGGCAAGGTCAATTTCGCGAACCACGTCGATCGTTCCCGCAGGCTGCGGCGCCGAAGATAACGACACCGTGGATCCAGGACTGATGACCACGACCAGATGCCCGTTTGGCAGAAGTTTGATCGGCTGAATGGAGTCTAGCGATGAGCCCTGAAATTGATACGACCAGATTATGTTGCCGGAGAGGTCGGTGGCCACAACGGGGGCCGGCGTGTCATAGGAAAGCAAATTCACCATCTCTACGCCGCGCTGGGGATTCATTCCTGAGGCTGTCGTTACCGAAATATTTGGGATTTGCGCAGCGGCAAGAGTTCCAGTAATAAACGACTGGTCGGAGTCAGCAAATCTCGAGCCATCGCTTAGGGCAATGACTCCGCGCATGTGATACAGCGTATTCGCGCGCATTCCGGCAACCAGGACTCCCACCGCACCGCCTCCTTGCGGCGCAGGCTGCAATGAAGTGCTCAGTCCATAATTCGTGTCCGACCCGAATTCCACAAACACACCGGCCTTCGCGGGCGCTTTAATCGTGTACAGCGCCACCTGGGGATTGCCTGTCGCCATTACCTTTCCGATGGGTTGGAGTTGAGCACATCCAAATGCAAGAAGCAGTGTTACAGCACACAAATATCCCCCGAGCCTAGATGCCATGACACCTTTCCCAAGAATGTAAATAAACTTAATTGAACAATCGCTGGTGGCCATCGGACGTATACCCGTGTTACTGCGCGGATTCAAACCTAAATCCATTATATCCACGCGTTCGACTTGCTAAGTAATCGCAAACAATTGTTCAGGTAATATTCCACATCATCTAATCCGGTTTTCCACGTTTTCGACCCGTTAAGATTTGGAGCTTTTACATAGCTCTCGTGAACGGCAGGGAAAAAGATCGACTTCTCAATCTTTGACATCTCGTTCTGCCTATAACGGCCCGTGTCCATAAAAATCGCGCAGTGTGCTCTTTAGCCGACCCACATCGTTCTTGGTTCATCGTTTCTTTGGCGGTTTGAACCATCACCAGAAGTCTTTCAAGCGTCGCGTTGCCATCTTGGGCTGAGTTGACGCCGTAAACGCTCATGCGATTAGGCGGGATTATAGCTCAAGCGCGCATGTTAAAATCTGCTGGATGAAAAAGCCCGAACTTCTGAAAGCCCTTCGTCAGGAAATCCTGAAACATAATCTGGGAACATTCGTCAGCCACCCAGACAGGGTTGTCCAAACGCATTTATCGACGCCGGCGTGCCGCGCAAGCTTAAGCCCAAGAATATGAGCGACACAAAAGTCGCTCCGATTAATATCGTGTACGCGTCAAACAGGTACCATAGATTTCCCACAAGAACGGGCACCTGATTGAACAGGTGCACTCATGCCATTCAGAAATCCTCGGTACAGCCCGTCAGTCGCGCCTGAATTTGCCTGTAAGCCTGCGTGTCCCGCTTCCATCACCAGCCAGAAACAAAAGTTTGAGCTTACACCGGACTGGGAACAAACTTCGATGTGCTCGCTATTAGTGGACGGCCATAGGAGATTCATAGAAGTGTCGGACAAATTCTGTAAACTCACGGGTTATAGCCGTGAACAGCTTATTGGAATGAACCACGATGACCTGATTGCCCCCGGCACGGCGGACATTGGCAAGCCGAACGACCCATTCACAGTGACGGGATGTTCTGAGGGACTCTGGCTACTGGTAAGCCATGGGGGCACTCGAATTCTGGTGCACTACGAATCCCATGTGCGAACCGATTACCTATTACAGATTGAAGTGAAAGTTGTTGGGATAGGATATTGAATTGGGTACAGGAGCGACTGATGCTGCCCCGTACTTTGTCCAAAACGTGAAACACAAATAAAGATTAGTTCAGCCGCGCCGGCGGACGGTTACTCAACGCGTCTTCCAACTTCTGCATCTCCGTCACCGCATCCCCTTCAACTCCCTCGTGCCCGAATACGCCTACCTACGCCGACAGTCACTGGCTCTAAACCACTGAAAACACGCTGGACGAAGTGAGCGAATCCTTTTTCAAGACCGCCGGTTTCAACCGCTCACCCACTCCTTCGTTTTTAATTCTAATACATGTCAGTTCGTTATCTGTCACTTTGCTACACTTCCAGCTCTTGCTGCAGCATTTTGGTGCAACGTGTAGCAGATTAATCCGTGAAGGGAAATGGTTTGGGAACGTCGAGCATGAGGAGGAACTGCTTGCGACCGAGTTCGTCGCGGGTATCGCGCAGGCGGAGAATTTCTTCCAGCAACCGAAGTTGTGGATTCGCTTTTTGCGGATGCTTCCGTCTTCTGGACCAACCGCAGCAGCATCGGCGCGGCGACGAGTGCAAGCAGAGCCAGAACGGCGAAGATCCCAAGTTGATCAAAGAACGGACCCGGTCCGGGAACGAGGGGACCGGGTCTGAAGATTCCTGCGAGATAGAAAACCAGCAACAAGCCACAAATAAGTGTGATGAGTTTTCCGACAGCCATGGCATGTACCTTTCCGCTTGAGTTAATTCTGCGGCGGTTGCTGCTGAGCGGGCGGGGGAGGCGGCGGAGCGGTTCGCGGCCCAGCGGGTTGCGCCGGTATCACGATGGATTGTCCACCTGCGGTGACAGACGTAGCGTCCAGAATGGTTTTGCCCGATGCCGTCTGGCGCGGGTAACCGGCAATTGAAACTTCGGATTTCGGTCTTGCCAGGGACGCGAATTGTTCGCCCACATTGGGCGGAAAGTTCACTTGCGTGCCGTTAGATAGGAGAAATCCAGAAATCTCTCCCTCTGGGCCGTAGTTAAATTGGCGGACCGTATTGCGGACTGTAACTGCGGGAGTCCTAGGATACCCGGCAGCGGCTGGCGGCGGAGGTGCATCGGGACCGCATGCCCCTGAAGGTGGCGGACCGGCGCGCCGGCCGCGTCCCGGTGGAGGCGGTGGCGGCGAGCCGTCCGGCGAGGGACCGGGCGCCGTTGCGTATGCCTGTGGTGGAGGAGGTGGCGCTGAATCCTGCAACGACGCTTGCGGTGGACGAGCTGCTGCGGGCCTGCAGCCGATGGTGCAAAGTCCCACGACGATTAGTCCCGGTACGAATGACCAACGATTTTTCTTCATCAGAGATTTCTCCTCTTCATTTTGGCTGGCATCCCATGCTGGTGCATGCCGCTGGCCAACACGAAGTTAAAATCCGAAAAGGCCTGCAAGCCGAAGAAATTGCTACGCGTCGGCCGAATTCCGGTTCGAAGTTCAAACGAGCATGTCATGAGACCTGAGCGGAAACCGTACAGCAGCTGTCCGCAAACCGTACGAAGCCGTCGCGCCGCGTGTTGAAAATATAGGCGCGTAGAGTGGCGTTGCTCGTGCATTCGTCATGCTGGCGTTTCGATTTGTGAGGTAAGGATGAGCACGCGCATGAAAACTTCCGGATCACGAACCCCCCGCAGTGTGCGTTGCCTGGAATGGCTGAACTTTTTTCTAGCCGATGTGCAAACCGGGCTGGGTCCGTTCGTAGCCGCCTACCTCGCTTCTTCCGGATGGAACCCCGCTAGTGTGGGTTATGCATTGACGTTCGGCGGTCTGGTGACAGTTGCGACGCAGACGCCGGCGGGTGCGATTGTTGATGCCGCGCGGCGGAAGCGGCTGTTGGTCATTGCCAGTCTCGGGGTACTCGTGTGTGGGGCTTTTCTACTTATGGCCCATCCCACGGCCCTTTCGGTTTACGCGGCGCAGTTTCTCATTGGGGGAGCAGCGCCATTCATGTTGCCTACGGTCGCCGCGATCACGCTGGGTATTGTGGGGGCCAAAGCATTCGACAAGCAGTTCGGAAAGAATCAGGCGTTCAATTCCGCCGGCAACGTGTTCACCGCGCTTGTCGTCGCCTACGCGAGTTATAAGTTCGGATATCGCGCTATTTTTATTGTCGCCGCGCTTCTTGCGGTTCCCGCCGTCGTTGCTGTTCTCGGCATCGACAACAAAGAGATCGATTACACACGAGCCCGTGGTGGAAAAGAAGATAGCGAAACCGTCAAAGCGGAAGGTCTGTCCGCACTGCTAAAAGATCGTGTGCTAGTCGTGTTCCTCTTTGCCGCATTTCTCTTTCACCTCGCCAATGCGGCGATGCTTCCACAACTTGGCGAGATGCTCTCCAAGGGGAATCCCAAGGCGGCGGCGCCCTTCATGTCTGCGTGCATTATCGTCACGCAGCTGGTAATCGCCATTTCTGCGGCCTGGGTCGGGAGCCGCGCGGCAACACGCGGACGAAAACCGCTTCTACTTCTCGGATTCGGTGTCCTTCCCGTGCGCGGAGTTCTCTACACCCTCACGCATGCGACGAGCGCGTTGATTGCTATCCAAACGCTGGATGGAGTGGCGAACGCCATTTTTGCAATCGTATCGATTCTCGTCATTAAGGACCGGACCGAAGGAACCGGAAGGTTCAATCTTGCCGCAGGTGCGCTCGCCACTATGGTCGGTATTGGAGCAGCACTCAGCAACACGATCGGCGGCGTGCTTATCCAGCGCATCAATTACTCGGCTTCGTTCCTTGGTTTAGCAGTAATCGCCGTGGGCGCTTTCTGCCTCTTGTGGTTTGCCGTTCCGGAAACTCTTTCCAAGACGGCCTCGCCGAATACCGTTAACGAACCATTGATCCCCCTCTCAGAAGAGAAGGTTCTTGCGCAATGACAACACGGCGATCCGCGCTGCCCCTTGCGAGAATGCCCGACGCTACCGGCCTTGTGTCGTGGGTGCATTTCGGCGATTTGCATATGACTACGCGGGCCGAGCAGAACTATCGTGATTTCCGCTCGCTTATTGACGGAGTAAACGAGGTCCTGGCTGATTCCGTGAGCTTCGGCTACCTGCCTGGCGACAATGCCGATCATGGGGAAGAGGCGGAATACGGACTGGTCCGGGAAGAACTTGATCGACTTAGCCTGCCTTGGTTCGCGATGGTGGGAGACCACGATGTCCATTTGAAGAGCCATGGCAATTTCCTGAGGTATATGATGCCGCAGGCTTTTTACTCGTTCGAGGTTGGGGCCTGCCGGTTTTTCGCGCTTGATTCTTTTGTGTCCGACCATCCTCGCGAATTCGACGTTTCGGAAGTTCAACTGGAATGGCTCGCGCACGAGCTAAAGCTCGCAAGTGTAGCCCGTAAGCATCGTATCGTGCTGCTGCATTGCTACCCGAGCGAACTGGGAAAATCGACGGAGCCTTTGCAGAAGCTGCTGCGAGAACACGAGGTGTGTCTTGTGGACATGGGGCACACACACTACAACGAAATCGCGAATGACGGCTGCACGCTGTATACGGCCACGCGCTCGACAGGTCAGATCGAAGAAGGGCCGGTGGGATTCTCGATCACGAATATCGATCGTGGGGTCGTCAGTTGGCGGTTCAAGGCGCTGGGCCGATGGCCGCTCGTGATGATCACGTTTCCTGCCGACGAGAGACTCAAGACACATGCGGTCTCTTCGTTGCAAATGGGTGGAACCTTGCGCGTCCATGTGAAAGCCTGGAGCGATCGGCCATTCGTTGGTGGATTTGCCTTACTGGCGAATAGCAGGGTGGCGCTCGCGCGTGGGCCGCAACCCACCTTTTGGCAGACGGACATGAATGTCAAAGATCTTGCCGAAGGAATTTATCCGCTCACGGTGGAACTGACAGACGAGGAGGGAAAGACAGGCCGAGATGAAATTCGGTTGGCCGTAAATCGCACGTCAACAGTCGAGGTCGAACGCCGGCCCGGGTTGGACCGTGACAACGTCGTAGGTGCTTGGTCGGAGCGCGGCATTCTCGGCACACAGCTCGGGCCGAACAAGAATGGGAGGAAGTGGTAAGTGTTCGCTCCTTCGCTTGCGCACGCGTTGCTCGCGGGAATCGTCGCGATGAGCATCGTGCTGATGCTCATCCGTCCGCGAAACATTCCGGAGATCTGGTGGATTGGCGGCGGCGTTTTCCTTTTGCTGGTTCTCCGACTCGTGCCTCTGTCGCTTGCGGGCAGGGCCGCCGCAAAAGGAACTGACGTATATCTTTTTCTTGCTGGAATGATGCTGCTGTCCGAGCTGGCCCGCGAACAAGGCGTTTTTGATTGGGTGGCATCGGTTGCAGTGCGCGGCGCGAATGGGTCGTGCTCACGGTTGTTCCTGCTCGTCTACGTTGCAGGCACGCTGGTCACTATTTTCATGTCGAATGACGCCACGGCGGTGGTATTGACGCCGGCGATTCTGGTGGCGGTTCGCAAAGCTAAAGTCGAACCGTTGCGATATCTATTCGCCTGCGCGTTTATCGCCAACGCAGCCTCGTTCGTTCTGCCAATTTCGAACCCGGCGAATCTCGTCGTATTCCGCAGCCAGATGCCGCCGCTTGGGCGGTGGCTCGTATGGTTCGGCGTTCCTTCGGTTCTGTCCATCGCCGTGACATTTGCCGTGATCCGCTGGATTTACCGGAAAGAACTCTGCGGCACGATGAAAAGCACTGTCGATCCGCATCCACTCGATGGCCACGGAAAACTGGTGCTGTGCGGCCTCGCGGCTATGGTTCTCGTTCTGCTCTCGGCGTCGGCCCTGAATTGGGACTTGGGATTGCCCACGCTGGCGGTAGCGATGGTCGTTACACTCGTTGTGTCGCTGAAAACAAAAAGCAGTCCGTTTCATCTTGCGCGGGAAATCAGCTGGACCACGCTTGCTCTGGTGGCGGGTCTTTTTGTCATGGTCGACGCCGTGTCCAGCATTGGAGCGATGCAAAAAACGCAAGCCTGGCTGGCCTGGGCGGAATCTCTCGCACCTTCTGTGGGCGCGCTGGTGACCGGGTTCACGGTCGGCGTCGTTAACAACTTGATAAACAACCTGCCGCTCGGATTGATTGCTGGAAGCACGCTCGCGGCGGCGCACGCGAAAGGCTTGCTTGCGAGCGCCGTGCTGATCGGTGTCGATCTCGGTCCCAACCTTTCCATCACCGGTTCGCTCGCCACGATTCTGTGGCTCATCGCTCTGCGCAAGGAAAAACTCGATGTGAGTTTCTGGAGTTTCTTGAAAGTGGGGGTGATTGCGATGCCTGCCGCCCTGCTCGTTTCTCTGGGCGGTGCCATCGTGATGCAGATGTGTTTTGGAACACCGTAAAATCTGTAAGGAGACCTGCAATGAATGCCAGTTGGATCATTCCCTTCATTATTCCGGGTGGTGCGCTGCAAACATGTGGAGCGGCCATGAACGGTCAGCTCAATAAATACATGGTGAATCCGTGGCTCGCTTCGGCGGTTTCGTTTGCTGTGATTACATTTTTCTTCACTGCTTTGTTTTTCGCGATGCCGCATCCACTGCCGAGTTCGAAGGATCTGGCCATGATGCCTTGGTGGGCTGTCATCGGTGGACTTGTAGGTGCGGTCCAGGTGTATGCCGGCTTGACCCTCGTGAATAAAGTAGGCGCGGGTCCATTCGTGGGCCTCACGGTAACTGCCGCGCTCGTTACGTCCCTGGTCGTTGATCATTTTGGATGGTTTCGGATGGAGCATCATCCCTTGAATCTCTGGCGGGTTGTCGGAGGCCTGTTGCTGGTTGGCGGGGTTTCACTCATCGCACAATTTTGATAGTGGGGAAGTATGATGAGGGAAGGAGAGCGAGATCGTGCCAGCGGGACGGGATGCCCATAAATGAACGGACGAAGGTATCGATCCAACGTTTCGTTCTCGGCGTATGTGCGATTTCGAGCGGCTCTTCTTCTCCTTACAGGCATTTTGAGCTGCGGATCCGTGCAGCCAATCAGGTCGCAGCAACCGCCTCCATCCCCGGCTCCGCCGCCCGGACGCCCGGGGCCGCCGAAGCCGAACAGCGCTGCTGTTCTGGAGCGTTTGGAAAAAGTCCGTCGCCAAGTGGAGGAGGTGAAACCGGATGGGCCAGATGTTGATGTACTAGTGAAGGCCGCATACCGTGCGCTCGAGAACGCCTCCGAGAGAGCGAGAGCGAAGGACTATTTCGGAGCGGATCGCTGCATTGCTGCAGGGGACGCCTTCCGACACGCCGCGGAGCATCCCACGCATGTTACAGAAGGGCCGAAAGGACCAGCGCCGCAGGTCCGCGAGATCGCGGAGCACTTGCAGCGCGTCTATTTCCGCTTGCAGCAAGCGGAGTACTTCGCTGGTGCAAGCGGCGACCTGGATGCCAGATCTCTGCCACCCTTGGCCCGGAAATTCTATGAAGACGCACGAAAGGCATACGACACCGGAAACTGGTTTTCGGCGGATGAGTATGCGAAATCCGCAGAGGACACGATTCGCGGTCTTGAAAACCTCGCGCAGGCTGCGGCGCCGGAACCGCCTCCGCCGCCTAGGCAGCTACCCGGGCGTCCGTAAAGATGCGCAAATTCTTCGAGCGCCGATTGCAACTACAGCTGCTGCTGATCTTGTTCGCGGGCGTCGCTGTCGCGGCACTGAGTGTCCTGCTCATCTGGGACAGCGTGCATAACGCCGAGCGCGTCGTAATTGGAGACATGGGAACGCAGCTGGATTCCGCGATCCGCGAACTCGGAAAACAATACGTTTATCGCGCAGACTCCGATACCAACTGGCGCTCGCTGCCGCTAGGGTCTCAAGACGTTTCCCTGCGGGGAGTCTCGCAAGCCGTGCTCCGTTCCTACCCCGGAGTCGAGGGAGGATTCTATTCAGACGGCGAGTTCATCGGCTACGCTTTCCCGACGCACGATAATCCCAGCGCGAAAACCGATGTTCCCGCCGCCGAGCGTTCCGTAATAGAAGACGTCGCCAAACGCGCCTACGCGGCGGGAAGTGCGCAGGAATTGCTTCGCGGAGGAAGTGAGTTGGTGGTTATACGTGCCGTGAAAACAGGCGGACAAGACGCGGTGGCGTGGGTGATGCAGAGACGACCCAGGCAAAGCGGGACTGCGGGCAGGCGACTTCTTCTTGTGGCTCTCGTTCTTGCTGCGTTGTTGAGCGTCGGAGGCACTCTTCGCATGGCTCTACTATTGCGCCGCGGAGTTTCGGAAATACAGCAAGGTCTCGCGGGACTTGAAAAGAATTTCGAGCAAACTCTTCCTGAGAGAAGCGGCGAGTTGGGGGAGATCGCAAAGTCCATCAATCGGATGGCGAGCGTACGCCACAAGCTGGAGGAAGAGTTGCGTCGCGAGGATCGCCTTCGTGCGGTGGGCCGCACGGTAGCGGGTTTCGCGCATGAGATTCGAAATCCCCTCAACGGAATCCGCCTTTCCATGCAAGTGCTGGAGCAGCGCTTGAAGAGCGGCACGGTCCAGGCCCAAGATTTAAATCTGGTAATTTGCGAAGTGGACCGGATGGATGCGCTGTTGACCGGTCTCCTGGCCTTTCGCGAAAAAAAGAATCTGGACGTTTCAGCGCTGAACATTGTGCCCATTGTCGAACGCTGCGTGGAGCTCGTGCGCCCGGCCCCCGGTGGGACAAAGATTCGTGTCGAAACTCCCAAGGAAACAAAGTCCTTGATCGCTCGTGCAGACACGCAGCGGCTCACCCAGGCCGTTCTCAATCTCTTGCTGAACGCCGTCGAAGCCGCCGGCGAGGACGGCGCCGTGGTTGTGCACGTGCGGCAGAATCGTGAGAAAGTGGATATCGAAGTCGTGGACTCTGGCGTTGCATTAACCGCCGAACAGCAGCAGCGCATTTTTGAAGCGTTTTACACCACCAAGGCCAACGGTACAGGGCTGGGTCTTGCGGTGTCCCGGCAGTTGGTGGTGGAAATGGGCGGGGATCTTCGGTACCGACCGGGTCCGGAAGCGAAAGCGTTTGTGATTTCGCTGCAAGCGGGGCGCAGTGCGTAGAGAAAGACTACTGTTGGCGGAAGACGATCGCACTGCGCGAGTTTCGCTGGCTGAGTTGCTCTCAGGCCAGGGATTCGAGGTACTGCTGGCGGAGGATGGCACCAGAGCGCAGTCCATCCTGACAGAGAGCAGGCCAGACCTCGCGCTTCTCGATATTCGCATGCCCGGAAAAGACGGGTTGACGCTTCTCAAGGACGCGCGCAGCAGCGGGGAGGATACCGCATTGATCGTCATGACCGCGCACGGTGACAGCAACACCGCCATCGAAGCGATGAAATCCGGTGCCTTCGACTACGTTCTCAAACCCATCGATTTTCAACTGCTGCTTCCGCAAATTGAACGGGCGCTCGATCATCGTCGGCTGCTGCTCACCCTGAAGCAGTCGCGGATGAAACAAGAACACGCGCCCTCGCGAGTAGCCATCGTGGGCCAAAGTCCCGTCATGCAACATATATATAAGCTGGTCGGGCAGGTTGCGGCTTCGGCTGCGACCGTCCTCGTGCGCGGCGAATCAGGAACGGGCAAGGAACTTGTCGTGAACGCGATTCACTTCAATAGTTCGCGCGCGACAGGCCCGCTCGTCAAAGTGAACTGCGCTTCAATCCCCGACACCTTGCTCGAGTCGGAACTCTTCGGCCATGAAAAAGGTGCGTTCACGAATGCGGTTTCGCGCCGCATCGGCCGTTTCGAAGAAGCCAGCGGCGGCACACTGTTTCTGGACGAAATCGGCGAATTAACTCCGCCACTGCAATCGAAGTTGTTGCGCGCGGTTCAGGAGCGTACGATCGAACGCCTGGGCAGCAACACGCCGTTGCCCGTGGATTTGCGACTGGTGACGGCCACGTCGAGGAATCTGGAAGAAGCTGTTCAGGAGGGCGAATTTCGGGAAGACCTCTACTATCGCCTGAATGTCGTGACGATTCCCCTTCCGCCGCTGCGGGATCGCATGCAGGATATTCCCGCGCTCGTGGAACACTTTCTGCACCGTGGTGGCCGATCGGCCTCGATTACGGCTGAGGCTCTCACAAAGTTGAACGAATATCACTGGCCGGGAAATGTCCGCGAACTGGAAAACACCATTGAACGGGCGGTCGTACTTGCGCGCGAAGGTATCGTAACAGCCAAGGAAATTGAATTGCGCCCGGTTCACAACAAGCCTGGTTCCGGTTGGGCGGAGCAGGCCCCTCTCCAAGCTGGTTGGCAAACGAATCTTGCCGAGCTGGAGAAATCACTCGTCAAGCGTGCTCTTTGTCAGGCCGAAGGTAACAAAAGCAAGGCCGCAGAGCTACTTGGGATTCACAGAAGACTTCTCTACGAGAAAATCAAAGAGCATAAGCTCGAGTCCTGAGCTCAACGTCGTTTGGCGGAGTCTTGAGCGGACCGTCGACACATTTGTGATCGCTCGTAACCGACAGTTACTGTAAATCTTTAGTGGTCAAAAAAGTCTGCTTGTTCTGCGCGTGTTTCATCCCGGAACAATTCCAAAATCAAACTCCTCGCTAACTTTCTTGTTCGCAGCAACTCGTTCTTGAGGTCCATGCAACCTCAGAATTCTCTAACGAGGCCAATTGCTTGCTCCTATCAACGGCGTGCCCCGTCCCACAGCGAAATTAAAAGGAGCAGTCAAAAATGCGTACTAAACAAAAAGGGTTCTCTCTTATCGAATTGCTGATCGTGGTCGCGATCATTCTGATCATTGCCACTATCGCCATTCCCAACTTGTTGCGTTCCAAAATGGCCGCCAACGAATCGTCAGCCGTAGGCTCATTGCGCAGCATTAACACTGCGGAAGTCACTTATGCAACGTCCTACCCGAATACGGTTTTCAGCGCGGACCTTCCATCACTCGGAGGCGTCGCACCCTGCACCGTGGCCACCACGGGATCAGCCTGCTTGATTGACAATTTCCTGGCACTGGCCAGCAGCGCAGCCACAGGCAAGAGCGGCTACTACTTCACCTACACGGCGGCCGCTGCAGCTGGCGGAACGATCAACGCCTACACTAACAGCGCACTGCCGGTTACTGCAGGAACGACCGGACAGCGCGGCTTTTTCACGGACCAGACGGGCGTAATTCGTTACGCGATTTCTGGCGCTGCCACGGTTGCCAGCTCTCCGATCCAGTAAATTCTTGGCAATCTTCAGCACGAAGGAGGAAGTCTCACGACTTCCTCCTTTTTTGCGTTAGGCTCATTGTCAGCCCATTCCCGCGCCGTCTTGCCGCCGTTTCTCGATCTGCCCCTTGCTAATTCCTTTGTATCGAGCGGTAAGCGCGAGATGCATCGTTTGGGGCAACTCTCCACGTCTAATCCCTCTTACTTCCCGTAGTATAAATGTAGAGGGCCGCGCATTCGTGCCTCTCAACGCCTTCGAGGATTACTATGCTGATTCGCCGGCCAACAGACTTGTCCTATTCAGAAATTACTCCCCAGTCCGTGTACGTGAACCGCCGCGCATTTTTGCGTGCCATGGGCGTGACGGGTACCGCCGCCGCCGTCGGAGCGGCGGGATGGAAGTTGGCCGTCCCAAACGAAAAAGTACAAGCCACCAGCAAATTGACCATCGCTTCGAAAAGTCCTTTCAGCACCACGGAAAAGGAAACACCCTACAACGACGTCACTCACTACAATAATTTTTATGAATTCGGCACCGACAAAACCGATCCCGCCAAAAACGCGCAGAATTTTCAGACTTCCCCCTGGACCGTTTCCGTTGAAGGCGAAGTGAAAAAGCCGCGCAAATACTCCATGGACGACCTTTCGAAGGTCGCTCCTCTCGAAGAACGTATTTATCGTCACCGTTGCGTGGAAGCGTGGTCCATCGTGGTTCCCTGGATCGGATTCCCATTTAGTGAAATCGCCAAGCTTGCTGAGCCCACTCCAAAAGCCCAATTCGTGGCCTTCGAAAGTTATTACAATCCCATGCAGATGCCGCAGTCGAAGTTCTCCGGATTGGACTATCCCTACGTCGAAGGGCTGCGCCTTGACGAAGCGATGAATCCGCTGACGCTGGTCACCGTGGGCATGTACGGTGAAACACTCCCGAACCAGGATGGCGCACCCATACGCATGGTCGTACCTTGGAAATACGGCTACAAAAGCATCAAGTCCATCGTCAAAATCCGTTTTGTAAGCAAAGAGCCTCCGACCACATGGAACCGCATGGCTCCGCAGGAATACGGTTTTTATTCCAACGTGAATCCCAACGTCGATCATCCCCGCTGGAGTCAGGCGAAAGAGCGCCGCCTGGGCGAAATTTTCAAACGCAATACCCTCATGTTTAATGGTTACGGCGATCAGGTCGCCAGTCTTTACACCGGCATGGACCTGAAGAAAAATCACTAATCATCCGCGATGCATGCCCTGCTGAACAGCAAGTGGAGCAAGCCTGTCGTTTTTGTGCTTTGTCTCGGGCCATTGGCTTCTTTAGGCTGGCGCGCGTTCCACGGCGGCCTTACTGCCAATCCCATCGAATTCATCACCCACGCTACCGGCGATTGGACGCTGCGTTTTCTGGTCTTCACCCTTTGCATCACGCCTTTTCGAAAAATGCTGCATTTGCCGGAATTGATTCGTTTCCGGCGCATGCTTAGTTTATTTGCTTTTTCCTACGCTTGTCTGCATTTCACCACGTACATCTGGCTGGATAAATTTTTTGACCTTTCCGACATGTGGAAAGACATCGTGAAGCGCAAATTCATTACCGTGGGATTTGCCGCGTTTTTGTTGTTGATTCCGCTAGCCGTCACCTCGACGGCGGGTTGGATCAGGCGGCTCGGCGGAAAACGCTGGCAGATGCTTCACCGCTTGATTTATTTTAGCGCGGCGCTTGGCGTAACTCATTACTACTGGCTGGTAAAGTCCGCAGTCATCAGGCCGCTGACCTACGCCGCTATTGTCGCGGCTTTGCTGCTGTGGCGCTTCGTAGCTTGGCTTTCAAAGAAGAAGATTGCAGTACGGGCTGCCAGTCCGCGGCCGGCATCGCTAAACGGCTGAGATACCGCCGGGCGGCTCACTGAATTCCAGTCCCCAGAAATGCGGCGCGGGAGTCAAAAATTCCACGCCCACTCGCTGCCCACGATCGCCCAGTTCTCCCAGAAACACCACTCGGCATTCCTGCTCTTCGAGCGTCTCCGGGTGCGTAAGCACCAGCATCGCGCCGTTGTCGATCTCGTGTTTCAACAACAGCAAACCGCCGTGACCATTGACCACCACGGTCTCGCACGTCTCGCGAAACTTTCTGCCGTTATGTGCCCGCCCTTGGGCTTTCACGCGCACCTTGTGAAACACGCGGCTGCTGCGGCGCTGGGCGCTGGACGTCACTTCGCTCATACCCAAGTTTCGAATGCTCCCATTCCTTCGTCAATCTCGTGTTCTTTACGGTGTGCTGCAAAGCAAACCACGCGCCTCGCCTTGAACTGCGCCTCTATGCACCATAGAATAGTTCTCGGCAGCCATCGACGCTTGATCTCGGCCGCTCGCCTTCTGGCACATCGATTCGTTTTAATACTAAGAAAGTCACTTTGACGGGCCGGTGCGCCCTGAGGATTTATATGAACTTGGGTGAATTTATTGAGAGCCGCCGTGACCAGCACCTCGCGGAATTATGCACGTTCTTGCGCATTCCCAGTGTGAGTGCCAAAAGCGAACACAAACAGGACGTGGAGCGAGGAGCCCAATGGGTGGCCGATCATCTGCGCACCGCCGGATTTAAAACGGTTGAAATTGTTCCCACCGGCCTGCATCCCCTCGTATACGCGGAGTCTCTGGAAGCGCCGGATAAGCCTACAGTCCTGTTCTATGGACATTACGACGTGCAACCGGCCGAGCCGCTGGACCTTTGGACTAGCCCGGCCTTCGATCCCACCGTCCGCAACGGCAATCTTTTCGGGCGCGGCACGGCCGACGACAAGGGCCAGGTCCACATCCATTTGAAAGCTCTCGAATCGCTGCACAAAACCGCGGGCAAATTTCCCGTCAATATCAAAGTTCTCATCGAAGGCGAAGAGGAAGTCGGCAGCGTTAGTCTTTGGAACTACGTCCAGCAGAATAAAGAAAAATTGAAAGCGGACGCCCTCCTGGTTTCCGATACCTCCATGCTCGCCAAGGGCGTGCCCTCCATCACCTATGGCTTGCGCGGCCTGAATTATTACCAGATTGAGTTGACCGGCCCGGCGCGCGATCTGCATTCCGGAGTCTATGGCGGTGCCGTTCCTAATCCTCTAACCATCCTTGCGGAGCTTTTCGCCAGGTTGCATGACAAGAATTTTCGTGTCACTGTGCCGGGCTTTTACGATTCTGTCGCCACAGTTTCCAAAGTAGAGCGCAAGGCCCTCAACGCGCTTCCATGGAAGAAAAAGGAATTCGAGCAAGCCGTCGGAGCCCCGGGTTACGTTGGCGAAAAAGGTTACACCATCGTGGAGCAACTCTGGACCCGCCCCACCCTGGAGCTGAACGGTCTGTGGGGAGGCTACAACGGTGAAGGCGCAAAGACAGTGATCCCCTCCAAGGCTTGCGCCAAATTTTCTACCCGTCTCGTTCCCGATCAGGATCCGCACCAAATCGCGAAGCTGGTGGAAAAACATGTTCGCGCGTTGCTGCCCAAGACGGTTAAATGCAAGTTTGAAGTGCTCAGTACCGGCAAACCCTGGTCTGCTTCCTTTCAGGCGCCCATTTTCAAGAAAGCGCAATCCGCTTTGGAAAAGGGTTTCGGTAAGAAAGCTGTTTTCATCCGTGAAGGCGGCTCCATCCCTTTCGTCTCGCAGATGCATGACACCTTCAAAGTTCCCTGCGTTCTGATTGGCTTTGGATTACCCGACGAAAATGCACATGCGCCCGACGAACATATCGCGCTGGAAAATTATTTTGGTGGCATCAAAGCCATCGCGCACTTCTACAACGATTTGGCGACGCTGTAACTCGGCTGCAGAAGGAGATCGAGTGACGCGATTCTCGCGATCGCGTTTGTCTTAGAATTCAGCAAATTAAACCGTCGCTAACGTCTGACGACGGCTCGTCGCGTATTCAGTGAGCGCAGCGTTCGCTCCAATCACCACGTCCAGCGCATCGGCAACAAGTTCAACATCCTTGCCGCGCAAAACAAAGTACATCTGGTCTTCCTTCAGTCCGGTGTACACGCGGTTCCCGATGCATCCCAGGCTGGAAATGGCGCCATGCTGCAGCGCTGCAGGCAAAGCCATACATGTCGGCCGTCCCAACGCCGGCGCTCCGCTGGCTACACCCGCGCGGTTCGCCGCTTCGTTTAGCAGCATCGCCGAGCGCGGCTTGCACGCGAACAACACCACATCCGGAGTCACTGGCGCGCCGCCCAGCGGAGAATACACCACGGCTGCCGGCGCTTTTGCCAGCCGCGGGATCTGCGGCACCTCTTCCGGCTTCACGTAGCCCAGGTCGAACATCATTTTTAACGTTTGCCCCGTTTCCTGTTCGCGTTCAGGCGAAAGAGTGATGTTGTGGGTGTACGCACCTACCGCGCAATTGAAATGATTCTCCGGTACTGTGTAAAAAGTTCTACCTTCGGCCGCCAGTCGCCAGAAACTGCACCCTGAAGGCTCGCTGCCTTCAAATCGCTCCACTCCGCTGGGCGCCGCGTCAAGATACGCAACACTCACTGGCCGTCGTTCAAAATGAACGGCCTTGGAAAATTTCATTTCCAGCATTTTCCACTTGTCTTCGTGTGTCACAATCACGCTCCAGTTATAGAGTTTGCAAGGATAGCATAGCGTTAATTTTCACGTTGGGAATGCTCCGCTCCGCGAAAACCCTTGTTCCATGCGGTTATTCACACCTCATGTGAAAAAAAAGCGCTTTTTATCAGTCGATTTCGTCGTTTCCCCTTGCGTTCCGAGGGTAGCTTGGCTATAGTGCCCAGCGGCCCGGGACTTTTTTCCTTTTGCAGTTTCAGGACAAAAGGCTCACCGCCAGCCCCCGATTCGCTCGGGAAAGCACAAAAAAATCAGGAGGATAAGCAGACTAGATGGCAGCCAAGCCTTTGAGCAAGACGAAGATCGTTTCACACATGGCCGAGAAAGTCGGCACATCGAAAAAGACCGCAGTTCTGTTCTTTGAAGA
>Ga0182024_10008714_pt1 | contig 21256 bp, 16 predicted proteins | sample P32metaG_FD_120480 | JGI IMG/M metagenome (GOLD analysis project Ga0182024, IMG submission 120480) | Permafrost microbial communities from Stordalen Mire, Sweden - P3-2 metaG (Illumina Assembly) | ecosystem: Environmental > Terrestrial > Soil > Wetlands > Permafrost | place: Sweden: Stordalen...
CCAAGCTCGACGCGCAACTGAATTTCCCAGCGCAGATCAAGCGATTGCTCACAGCATGGCGCGTCGGATATCCGTACATTATCGGCGACACCGAGACGCAGGTCCTCCAGGGCTTCACCGCCGCGCGCTCTCCGGTGAAGTTGTATTTCGATCAACGTTCGGGCCTGTTACTTCGCCAGGTGCGCTATGCCAATACGGCCGTCGGCGTCCTTCCCACGCAGGTCGATTACAGCGATTATCGCGACGTCGCGGGAGTGAAAATACCCTTTCGCGTGATGACCACGTGGGCGGACGGGCGAACCCTCATGGAGCTCACCGAGGTTCAGCCGAACGTGCCGATCGACGCAGCGAAATTCGCCCAGCCCGCGCCTGCTCCTCGCTCGAAAGCCACCGAACGCTAGCACGGGCGCGCGTCAGGCAAGGCTGATGCGACCTCGGAGCCGGAGATCGGTAATGCCGCTTCGTCCCTATGGTCTTTTCTCGAGGCGCAAATCCGTTGTGTCCAGAGCAGGAGGGGCATACGATGCGAAAATCAGAGGTGCAGCTCGGATTCTAAGTGAATCGTTGGACAAGAGCAGGGAGGAAACCATGTCAAACATAGGGACTTTATTGCGCCGAGCCGCCGCGCCGGTCGGCCTGTTAATCCTGCTGTTAATCGTGGTGTTCGCTGCCTCGGCTTCGGCTGCGGATATCCTCGACGATTGGGCTACCGCGAAAGCGCCGCAACCGCCCGAACTGAAACCGGTCAAGCTCGAAGCTTCCACGACGGCGCTGCTCATTATGGACCTGATGAAGAATGGCGTGTGCGCCGCCCGTCCGCGCTGCGTAGCTTCCATTCCTAACATCAAGCGGCTGTACGACGCCTCGCGCGCGGCAGGAGCGATGGTCTGGTTCGCTCTTGGCGGCCCCAACGGCAAACCTGCGGATGTGGTCGATCTGGGCTATGTGCCGCGCGATGGCGAATGGGAAACCCCCGCCTCCGTGGATAAATTTTTCGGCTCGCATCTGGACGACAAACTGAAAGCGCGGGGCATCAAGACGGTCATCCTCTGCGGCACTTCTTTTCAGGGCGTCGGCATTGCCACAGCATTGGCCGCGGCGGATCGCGGCTACAAGGTGATCGCCCCTGTGGATTGCCTATCGTCACAAGATGCCTACGGGGAGCAATATGCAGTGACGTACATGTCCCAAGACGGCCCGGCTGTCGTCAGAATGCAGGTAACGCTCACGCGCAGCACGATGGTTACGTTCTGATGATTGCCTAGATCTGGCGGCGCAAGTGAGCACGCCCAAGTGAGCACGCGGCGATTCAGCCGAACGTGCGATCGACGATGCGAATTGGAGCGCGAAATTGCGGCGCGAGATTGGCCCAGCCCGCGCCTCGATAACGGCGTTTCTAGGGAGTTGCGGTTCAATCCACATGCCCAAGAAAAGTGCAGGTCTGTTGCTGTATCGCGAGAGGCGCGGCTCCATGGAAGTATTCTTGGTGCATCCCGGAGGCCCTTTCTGGGCGAAGAAGGATGACGGCGCATGGTCCATTCCCAAAGGAGAATTTGACGCGGACGAGGATCCGCTCGACGCGGCCCGGAGAGAATTTCAAGAGGAAACGGGCTTTGTCGTGGTCGGGCAATATCTGCCATTGACGCTTGTTCGGCAAAGAGGCGGAAAAACCGTCTACGCGTGGGCAGTGCGCGGAGACGCGGACGCAACGATGGCCAAGAGCAACACTTTTTCAATCGAATGGCCGCATGGATCAGGCACGATGCGGGAATTTCCGGAAATAGACCGAGCTGATTGGTTCGAGGTCGGCGTCGCCAGACGCAAAATCCTGAAGAGCCAATTGCCGTTTTTGGAACAGATCGAAAAACTTTCGGCGCGGGTCGTTGTACGGCAAAAACCCAATCTTCGATAATGCCGCCCCTCGAGAGTTGGCCGGGCCTGGCTCAGCTAGCGGTACCATCGTACCGGCAAATTGGGCCAAACGATTCATAGCCTCAGAACATCGTGAGACTCCAAAATATCCGTGTTTGACTCTTCCCATGGGACCCCTGGAGCCGCCGGTTCCTTCCGCTCGCCGTTCCTCAGGAGAGTTGGTATGCCGCAGACGATCGAAACCACGCAGCGCCCGCCACGCGCTAAGTTGTCGCAACCGATGCGCGTTCGTCCATACGATTCCCATCTACCCGAGGAAATTTGCGTCACTAAAAACGTCTCGCGAGGGGGATTTTATTTTGAGACTTCGCGGGGGCACTACTTCGCCGGCATGTACGCGCACGTGACGCGCAACTTTCAGAAGGGCGATGGCATGAGCCGCGAAGAAGTGGGACATGTCGTTCGCGTCGAGCGACTCAAGACCGGCATGAGCGGAGTCGCGGTCCATATCCTGCTTGAAATCGGCAAGGCCCGAACCGCAGAAGCCAAGACAACCAGCACCGTCATAAAACTGGACCACCGGCGAACTTGCCGCGCTCGAGTCAAAATCCCACTGTTCATCTACGGCATCCTCGAAGACGCTCCCTTCGTAGAGGGCGCCCATACGATCGAAATCAACGCACATGGTGCATTGATCGCCATGAAGACCGTGGTGCCCGTGGGCGAGCGATTGCTCCTGACGAACGAGACCAACGAGAGAACCCAGGAGTGTATCGTCCTAGCCGTCAGAGCGAAGCGGGGACGGTGCGTGGAGGACGCGGTCGCCGTTGCATTTAGCAAGCCGGCGCCGGCGTTCTGGCGTAAGTCGGAGGCCCAAAACAATCCCGGAAACGTCCATACAAAGGGACGGCTCACCGGGGAGTTGCTTGAGACCGACAGGGCATCAGCGTTAGTCGTCAATGTACGTTGAAAGCTGGTTCCTCTCAGGCGACCAATGCCAAGTCCTGGCAGATCTGCCTCTCGGAAACTCACCCGTTACTCGTTTCCACGCTCGATGGGAACGCCTCTCTGGCTGTGCTAGAGTAGCCCGCGTACACGCCACCCATGGCCACAAAACCTGCCACTCGTCCCTTGGAACTTTTGCCGGAACAGCTCCGCTGGCGCTGCGATCCAGAGCGCATCCCCTTTGACACGACTGCGCAGGCCGAGCCCATCGCCGGCCCCGTGGGCCAGGATCGCGCCTTGCGCGCGCTCAAGATGGGCGTGGAACTCGCGGCGCCCGGTTACAACGCCTTTGTCTGCGGCCTTTCGGGCACCAGCCGCGGCGGCATGATCCAACGAATGATCGAAGAGCTCCGGCCGCAAACCAAGCAGGCTCCCGATCGTTGCTACGTCAATAATTTCAAGAACCCGGACCGTCCCCGCCTGCTCACGCTGCCGCGCGGCCAGGCCAACGGCTTCAAGAAGGACATGCAGTCGGGGATCGAGTTCCTGCGCCGCCGCATTCCACAGGTATTCGAGGGCGAACCCTTCCAGCGGCAGAAGGGCCGCATCGTGGACCGCTACACCGTCCGCGAAAAAGATTTGATGGATGATTTCACGCGGCGCATCGCGCGCGAGCAGTTCGCCCTAGGCCACATGCAGGTCGGTGCTGTCGCGCTGCCAGAGATTTTTCCGGTGCTCGAAGGACAGATGGTGCCGATCGAGGATGTCCCCAAGATGGTCCAGGAGGGCAAGCTCGAAACCATTGCCGCCGAAGAGATCGAACGCAAGTACGAACTGTTCCGGCAGGAATTCACGGTGGTTTACCGCAAGACGCTGACCCTGTCGCGCGAGCTTTCGAGCGAACTCAGTTACCTCGAACAGGAAGGCGCCTCGGTGCTGGTGGACGGCTTTATCGAGGAGCTCAAGGAAAAGTACCCCGTGCCGCAGGTCGCCGAATACCTCGAGGAAGTCCGCCACAACATCCTCGACAATCTGGAGCCTTTCAAGGAGCGCGAAGGGGAAGATGAGCCGCCGGGTGGCGGCCCTCCGAATGAAGGTCCGCCAAAACCCCCGCCATCTGACCGCGACCCGTTTCGCGTGTACGGCGTCAATGCGCTTCTGGCGCACAACGAGGAAGACACCTCACCGGTCGTCTTCGAGACCACGCCCACGCATCCGAACGTGTTCGGGACCATCCAACGAAGTTACGACTCCCGAGGCGTGTGGACCTCGGACTTCATGGACTTGCGCGCGGGCTCGCTCCTGCGCGCCGATGGCGGATTCCTGATCATGTACGCACTGGATGCGCTAAGCGAGACCGGCGTGTGGCGCACGCTGAAGCGCACGCTCAATCACTCCAAAATCGAAATTCAGCCGATGGAGTTGTTCTTCCCGTTTGGTACTTCGGCGCTCAAGCCCGAACCGATTGACCTGACCGTGAAGGTCATTCTCATCGGCGATCCCAACATGTACGAGATGCTCTACACCTATGAGGAGGAGTTCAAGAAGATTTTCAAGGTGCGCGTGGAGTTCGACGAAGAAATGGAGATGAGCGACGACGTCATTCGCCAGTACAGCGGACGCCTGAGCAAGCTCTGCGAGGACGAAGGATTGTGCCCGTTCGATCGCACGGCCGTGGCCGCACTGATCGAGTACGGAGTGCGTCTGGCCGGACGGCGCAACAAGGTCACCGCTCGCTTCGCCGATCTGGCGGACCTGGCTCGCGAAGCCTGCTATGTCGCGCGGCAAAAAGGCGAAGCACCGGTGACGGCCGCGCACCTGACCGCGGCGCGCGAGGCCAAGGCCGAGCGGCACAACCTCATCGAAACGAAAATCCGCGAAATGATCGCCGATGGCACGCTGCTGATCGATACCGAGGGCTCACGCGGTGGCCAGGTCAACGGCCTGAGCATCATCGAGATTGGCGGTTACATGTTTGGCAAGCCGGTGCGCATCACCGCTTCGGCCGCGCTGGGCAAGGCTGGGCTCATCAATATCGAGCGCGAAGCGAATCTCAGCGGGCACTTGCACGACAAGGGCATGCACATCATCGCCGGTTTCCTGCGTTCCCAGTTCGCGCAGGATAAGCCGCTCTCGCTGGCGGCCAGTATTTGCTTCGAGCAGTCTTACTCGGGCGTGGATGGAGACAGCGCTAGCTCGAGCGAGATCTATGCGCTGCTTTCAGCGCTTTCCGGTTTGCCCCTGCGGCAGGACATCGCCGTCACCGGCTCCGTCAGCCAGCAGGGGGAAGTCCAGCCGATTGGCGGCGTGAATCAAAAGGTGGAAGGCTTCTACGATGTTTGCCGCATCCGCGGGCTTACTGGCACGCAGGGCGTGCTGATCCCGGTGGAAAACGTCGAGGATTTGATGTTGCGCGACGACGTCATCGACGCCGTGGCCGCCGGAAAATTTCATGTTCATCCGGTGGCACGCATCGAGGAGGGCATCGAGATTCTCACCGGCGTCCCCGCCGGGCGGCGCGATGAACACGGACATTTCGAGCCCGGCACGGTCTTTGCTCGCGTGGACCAGCGCCTGCGCGAGATGGCCGAAACTCTCAAGCAATTCGAGTAGCGCGGCTCCCTCACTGCGCCGGCGCGAGAAATCCCCGCCGGGAATTGATGCGGTAGTCGCGCCCCGCTTTACCGACGTGTGCGCCTGCCAGCTCCACGCGGATCGTGTGATAGTGTCCGTCGGCAGTCGCTGCCGTGAATCCCAGGCTGTACTGGTGCCTCAGCAGCGCTGCGATCCGGCGGTAAGCGTCCGCAAAATCGCGTGCGTTTCGCGGAAAGAATGCGTGACCGCCAGTTTCCGCGGCGATGGTTTCGAGCGCGCGCGTGGACTCCGCGAAGCTCAACTCTTCTCCCGGCGGCGCGCCGCTCTCTTCCGGCTTCTTCCCACGCCCTCCCGTTTCCCGCAGTTCGCCGCCGAGCGCCACCGGCAGCACCAGCACGTTGCTCTTTTGTATCCTCTCCAGCAAGTGCTGCCAGGGACCGGGTCCCGAACTGTCGAGGCCAGTGGTAAGCGCCACGATGGCGCGCTTGCCGCCCCCCGATGATGACGCCGCCGTTGGCGCTGAATCCGACGCCGACGCCATCCAATCCAGTACGCTAGCCATGCTGGCGTAGAAGTTCAGGTTAGCCATGCCCAACCCGTAATTCGCCGCCTGGAGAGAGGCGGCCACCTGTCGCTTGTCGGTCGTGAAGTTCAGCAGCAGTTGCGGCGTGTCGCCGTAGCTGGCTACCGCAACGCGGTCATCGGCGCCAAGTCCGGAAAGAAGCGCCGCAGCAGCGGCGATGTGTTCGCCCCGGAGCAGGTATACGGCGGGTCCCGTCTCGAGAAGGATCAGCACCTGCGCCGGTTCTTCTTCCGACGTGAAATACTCAATGGGCTGTTCGACGCCATCCACCAGCAAACGAAAATTTTCGCGCGAGAGTTTGCTGACGAACTCCCCCCGCGCGTCAGTTACCGTCACCGGCACGCTAACCAGGTTCACATGGACGGAAATTTGAGGAGTGGGCGCGCTACTCGGCACCCTCGTTGCAAAGAGGGCGCCGGACAAAGCTAGCAAGAGCAATGCGCTCGCGACCAGTGCATGCCGGGCGCGCACGGCGCGCGGCTACTGCGCTTTTGCGGGAGCCGCTGTCGCGCTAGGCGGAGCAGTGGGCGTAGCCGCCGCCTGCGTGTTGTCTTTCGGCGTCGATAAATATCCGCTGATGTGATCCTTGGTCACGTCGAAGACCACGATCTCGTACGGAGCGCGCGCGCCGTGGACATAGAACGCCACCGGCTCTTCCGCCGTGCGGTCCTTCTTTTCGATCGACTTGTCGTCGGCCACCACGGTCATCGTGTACTTGAAGTGCTTCGCATCCACGCTGTGCAGGGTGATCTGGATCGGTCCGACCTTTTGCGGGCTCTTCGATTTCGCCAGATTGAACTCAAAAATATTGCGTTCGCCAAGCCGCCGCAGCGCGTCCAGATCGTCCCGGGTGCGCGCAATCAACCCGCTCTGCTGGCCGAGGTCATTCACGGTCGAGCTCAGCCGGCTCCTGGTGTCGTCGAGATCTTTTCTGGTCGATGCGATATCGGTTTTGGCCCCAGTCAGGTCCGTCGAGACGGCCCCGATCTTCGTGTCGCTGTCCGTCTTCACTTGCCCGATCTGTGCGGCGAGTTGGGTATCGCTATCCTCTTGCTGCTTCTGGATCTGCTGGGCCAGAGTGCGCGCGCGCGCCAGCTCATCCTGAGTGAGCCCGAGCTTTTGCGAGGTGACGTCCAGTTGCCCGCGCAATTGCGCGACACGCTCGTCCATCTGCTGCATCTCCTTGGTCAGCAGATCGTTCTGGCTCGCGGTTTTGCTATTCGCTGCGGCGACTTCATTTTCGAGCTCCGTCCGCGACGAATACCCCGCATAAACCGCTCCCGCAAGCGCCAGGAACAACACCACAACCACCAGCGGCACCCACCGCGGCGTAGCCGCTTTCTCGTAGTTTTCGTTGTCGGGCACGCCTGGCGTGGGCACATTCGGTGTGATGCTCATAAGCTCTCTCCTCGAAGACCAGCGATCCGGCCAGCACTCGTAGTCAGATTATCACCGACTCCCCCGGGGTTGTCTATCCCGGCTGCGGCTTTTGGAAGCGGGGCCGCGCGGCCAGCGCGCCTCGACGCTCGTCGTCAACCCGCCACGCGGTGTGAACTCGCCGCGCACCGAGCACCAGACCGGTCGCGCCGCCGCCACGATGTCTCGCAGAATACGATTCACCGCGTTCTCATAGAAAATGCCCAGATTGCGATAGGCTAGCAGGTACAACTTTAGCGATTTCAGCTCGAGGCATCGTCCGCGCGGCTGATATTCGATGACGATCGCGCCGTAGTCCGGCATTCCTGTTTTCGGGCAGACCGAGCTGTATTCAGGGAAGCGCGTCTCGATGGAATAGCCCGGAAATTGATTCGGCCACGTCTGCAGCTTGGGCAACTGGTTTTTAATCCCGGCTCGGGCGTGTTGCTCATTGTAACCGTTCATGATAGCTCCTTGGTTCCTTGGCTTCGGCCGCTCTGGCGGTTCCTGGGAACCGCGCCGCTGGGCACAATTCCGCTCTACAGATCACTCGGTATTGATTTTACACGTGTCGCACGCCTTGCCGCCGGGCTGCTTGCGGCCCGCCAATGGTTCGAGTATCCTGTAGTTTCTTGGCAGCCTCCGGTAGGGGGTGTGATCTTGATCTGTCCCCGGTGCCACAGCGAGCGGTGCCGCCGTTCGAAACGCCGTGGAGCCAAGGATTTTGCAGTCGGCTTAGCTGGCTTGCGCCCCTGGAGATGCCGTAGCTGTGAGCGTCGCTTCCACGCTTGGTCCGTCGCGCTGCCGTTTCTGTTTTATGCGCACTGCGGTAAATGTGGCAACTTCGATCTTCAGCGCATTTCTAGGGAGCACGTTGGCGGCTGGAGCGCCAAGTTTCTTCGAATGGCGCAAGTCCCAGCGTATCGTTGCGTGCCTTGCCGAAACCGCTTCTTTTCGGTCCGGCCAGTCGGCCGCTTTAGGTTGTTAAGTCCGGAAGCTGAGCCCCAGGGGGCTCCTCCGGACGAAACTGGCGTTGCCTCTGGCTGAACGGCCGGCGGCAGCCAGCGGTGTTCTCGATCTGATCAGCGCTCGCGCCGCAGGTTCGTCTTGCGAGATCAAAATGCCGCCCGGCTTGTCCGGCAGGGCGCACTGGCTTGTGGATGCCTCCGAAGCCCCCAAAGAATCACCAAGGCGGCTCGATGAAAGGCCAGTGTATCCACCCAGGGCTCAAAGATTCCAGTTGTGCAGCGCAGCTTAAGATTGGCTAGCGCCAGGGTGATCGAACGATATGTGGATTGTTAGGCTCGCGCTCGACCGGCCGTACACCTTCGTGGTGTTGTCCCTGCTCATCCTCATCCTGAGCGGCGTGGCCATTTACCAGACGCCCACCGACATCTTCCCGGCCATCAATATTCCCGTCGTCGGCGCGGTCCTGAATTATACCGGTTTGTCCCCGCAGGATATGCAGGACCGCCTCGCCAGTGGCCTCGAGCGCGGCCTGACCACTGTGGTCAGCAACATCGAGCACATGGAGGCGCAGTCCTACCACGGCGTCGCCGTCATCAAGGTCTTCTTTCAGCCGGGTAGCGATGTGTACGCAGGCATGGCGCAAATGGCGGCCTTTTCGCAAGCGGCCGTCCGCCAAATGCCGCCAGGGGCCACGCCGCCCTTCATGCTCGCCTACAGCGCTGCGGACGTCCCCGTTCTGCAGATCGGCATGAGCAGTAAGACCCTCTCCGAGCAGCAAGTCTTTGACCTGGCGACGAATTTTCTGCGCATCCATCTTGCCAATATCGAGGGCGCGGAACTCCCTGCTCCTTACGGCGGCAAAAGCCGCCTTGTCGCCGTTGATCTGGATCCCCAGGCGCTCCTACAACGGGGGCTATCGGGCACCGATGTGGTGACCGCCGTGAACAGCCAGAACCTTATCATCCCCCAGGGCACCGCGAAAATCGGAGATCGGGAGTACGACATCGCGCTGAATAGCAGCGCTAAGACCATCGCCGAGTTGAACGATGTGCCGGTGAAGGTCGTCAACGGCGCCATGGTCTACTTGCGCGACGTTGCCTTTGTCCACGATGGCAACAGCTTTCAAACCAACATCACCCGGCGCGACGGCCAGCGCGGCGTGTTGCAGCCCATCCTGAAGAATGGCAGCGCTTCGACGCTGGACGTGGTGGACAGGATTCGCAAGCAACTGCCCATTATTGCCGCCACCATGCCGCCCGAACTGGAAATGACCACGGCCGCCGATCAATCGATCTTCGTCCGCGCCGCGGTGAACGGCGTATTACGCGAAGCAGTCATCGCCGCCGGCCTGACGGCTGCTCTGATCCTGATATTCCTCGGCAGCTGGCGGAGCACCCTGGTCGTGGCCACCTCGATTCCGCTCTCCATCCTCACCTCGCTGCTGATACTCAGCCTGCTTGGCCAGACCATCAATATCATGACGCTCGGAGGGTTAGCCCTGGCCGTCGGCATCCTGGTGGATGACGCTACCGTGGAGATCGAAAACATCAATCGCCTGCTACCCGAAGGAATGCCTTTGCGCGACACGATCTTGACCGGCGCTCAGCAGATCGCCGTTCCCGCCCTGGTAGCCACACTGAGCATTTGCATTGTCTTTGTGCCAATCTTTTTCCTGAAGGGCATACCCGGCTTCCTGTTCCGCCCGCTCGCCGAAGCCGTCGTTTTCGCGATGCTCGCTTCGTACTTCCTCTCGCGGACTCTGGTGCCCACCATGGTCATGTATCTGTTCCACTCGGAGCGCAAGAAACAGCGGACCCAGGGCCCCGACGTGCACCCGGGAGTCTTCCGCCGCTTTCACAATGGCTTTGAAGCCAGTTTCGAGCGCTTTCGAGAGCGCTATGTCGGTATGCTTGAATGGTGCCTTGCTCACCGCGTGCTCTTCATGATCGGCTTCCTGGGATTTTGCTTGGCCTCCTTGCTCTTGATCCCGATCCTGGGAGCCGATCTTTTCCCCACCGTCGACGCCGGCCAGATTCGCCTGCACCTGCGCGCTCCCATCGGCACGCGCGTCGAGGAAACCGCCAGCATCGTCGATGTGGTCGAAAAGTCCATCCGCCGCCAGATTCCGCCTAGCGAGATCGCCGGAATCCTCGACAACATCGGTTTCCCCATCAGCGGCATCAACCTGACGCTCAGCGACAGTGGCGTGATCGGAACCTCTGACGCCGAGGTTCTCATTTCCCTCACGCAGGATCACCACACCAAGCCGGTCGACTACATCCGCACCTTGCGCCGCACTCTTCCCCGTGAATTTCCCGGCGTGGAATTCTATTTCCAGTCGGCCGATATCGTCAGTCAGGTTTTGAACTTTGGTTTGCCGGCGCCCGTCGATATCCAACTCTCCGGCCTGAACGTTCGGGAGAATTTCAACCTGGCCCGCAAGCTGCTGCCTGAGCTGAGAGCTGTGCCGGGCGCCGCGGATGTGCACGTCCACCAGGCCTACAATCAACCGCAGTTGAACATAGCCGTGGACCGCACCAAAGCCGAAGAAGTGGGCATGACCCAGTCCGTGGTGGCCAATGACGCCCTCACTTCGCTCACCTCCAGCTTCCAGACCGCGCCCAATTTCTGGCTCAGTCCCCAAGGCATCACCTACAGCATCTCCACCCAGACGCCGCAATATCGCATTGATTCGTACGCCGACCTGCGCAGCTTGCCGATTATCGGCGGCACAGGCGGCGGGACCGTCGCCACCGGTAATGCGCCCGTCGCGGCAACAGCGGCAAGCGTCACCGAGCAGTCGCAATTATTGGACAACCTGGCGCACATCTCTCGCGACGCCGCGCCGGCCATCGCCTCCCAGTACGATATTGCGCCGGTCGTCGATATCTACTCCAGCGTGCAGGACCGCGACCTGGCTGGCGTAAGCACCGACTTCAATCACATATTGGATAAATTCAAAGGCCAGCTTCCCCGCGGCACCACCGTCACCATGCGCGGCCAGGTGGAAACCATGATTTCCTCCTTCACCGGTCTGGCCATCGGCTTGGTCTTTTCGATCATCCTGGTCTATCTCCTCATGGTGGTCAATTTTCAGTCTTGGGTCGATCCGTTCATCATCATCACGGCATTGCCCGGCGCCCTTGCGGGAATTGTCTGGATGCTGTTTCTCACGGGCACGACCTTGAGCGTGCCTTCGCTCATGGGCGCCATCATGTGCATTGGCGTGGCCACTTCCAACAGCATCTTGCTGGTCACTTTTGCCGCTTCGCAGATGAACGAAGGAAAAAATTCGGTCGAGGCCGCCGTTAGCGCGGGATTCACCCGGCTGCGCCCGGTGCTCATGACCGCGCTGGCCATGATCGTTGGCATGGTCCCCATGTCTTTGGGAATTGGCGAGGGCGCCGAACAGAATGCTCCCTTGGGTCGCGCTGTCATTGGCGGCCTGCTGGTCGCCACGGTGGCGACTCTGTTCTTCGTTCCAGTGGTGTATAGCGTTTTCCGCCGCAAGGGTTATGCCGAATTGTTCGCCGAGTGAAGCTCTTAAAGCCGAAGTCCCCGGTAAGGGGAGCTTCGGCGGTAAGCAAGTCGAGGAGAAAGAACGGTCCATGAACCGAAACACGAGCGAGACCACCGAACCAGCCACTACCGTCCGGGAAACGGAAGAAAAGTTCGGCGGCTCCGCGCCTCCACCCACGCCCAAGGTTTTTCTGTACACCGTTCCAGCGATACTGCTCGCGCTATTTGCCTGGCTCATCTTCTCCAAGGTGCAGGCGCGCCAGCGCGTCCGCGCCGAAACGGTTACAGCCGCGACCGATAACGGTGACATCCCGGTTTCGGTCGTTCACCCTCTCCGTGCCCAATCTGGCCAGGATCTCAACTTGCCCGGCAATATCCAAGCTTTCGTCGAAACGCCGATTTACGCCAGGACCAACGGCTATTTGAGGAAGTGGTACGTGGATATCGGCGGCAGGGTGAAAACCGGCGACATGTTGGCTGCTATCGACACGCCCGAAGTCGACCAGCAATTGGCCCAAGCGGAAGCCGCGCAGCTCCAAGCCCAGGCCAACTTGGACTTGGCGAAGACCACCGCGGACCGCTGGCACCTCCTGCTGAAATCCGATGGCGTTTCCCAGCAGGAAGTCGATCAGAATGATGCCGCATTAAAGGCGCGGCAAGCCGATCTCAACGCCGCGAACGCGAACGTGGAACGCCTCAAGGACGAGCAGTCCTTCCAGAATGTCACCGCGCCGTTCTCCGGCATTCTGACCGCGCGAAATGTTGACACCGGCGCTCTGATCTCTAACGGCACCACGCAAGCCCTCTTCCGGCTGGCGCAAATCGATATCCTTCGCGTGTACGTCAATGTTCCCGAGTCCTATACCGCGGACATTCGCCCCGGCATCGCAGCCGACATTACCGTCGCCGAAGTCCCGGGCCGCGTCTTCAAGGGCCAAGTGGCTCGCTCGGCCGGCGCCATCGATCCGGCCTCCAAAACGCTTCTGACGGAGGTGGATGTTGCCAACCCCAAGGGAGAGTTGTTGCCGGGCGCTTACGCACAAGTCTTGTTTCACCTGAAGACCAGCACTCCGCCGCTGACCATTCCTTCGAACACGCTGATTTTCCGCACCTCGGCCACGCAAGTCGCCGTGGCGGAGAATGGCAAAGCCCATCTGAAAACCGTCACCCTCGGTCGTGATCTTGGCAACAGCCTCGAAGTGATCGCTGGGCTCGATGCCAGCGACTCCGTCATCTTGAATCCGCCAGATTCGCTCAGCGATGGCGCGGCGATTTCCGTTCAGCAGACTGAGCAGACGCCGCCAGCGCCGGCCCCGCAAGCGGCGCCAGCGGGACAGCCAGCGCAGGGCGCGGCGCACTAGACATGTCTACCCGCCTGAAGGAACCGTACATCCCTGCCCGTAAGGCCGCGCGCCCGGACGCCCACGGGCTCGCCATTTGGATCAGCGGTATCACTTTCGCCGCCGGCCTGCTTTTGCTCACCGGTTGCACCGTCGGCCCCAACTATCAGAGAGCCTCCGTCCCCACTCCGCCTGCGTATAAAGAGCCGCCGCCCGCTGGATGGAAGGACGCCACGCCGCACGACGAAATCTCCAAGGGAAATTGGTGGGAAGTCTTCGGCGATTCGCAGCTCAATGATTTGGAAACCCAGGCCTTGATGGCCAATCAGACCTTGCAGGCTGCCGTCCAGCGCGTCCTCGAATCCCGCGCCAGTTTGGCGGTCACGCGCTCCCAGCAATACCCCCAAGTCTCTGCGCAGCCATCCTATGGTGGAGGACGCTCGTCTGGCACCCGCCCTCTTCCACCGAATAGTTTGGATCTGCCGTACAGCTCCTACCAATTTTCCTTGCCCGCCGATGTGAGCTATGAAGTCGATTTGTGGGGCGGCATCCACCGACAGGTGGAATCAGCCAAGGCCCAGGTGCAACTGTCCGTCGCCAATTACGAGAATGTGCTGCTCACCGTGAAATCCGACGTCGCCGAATACTACGTGATGACGCGTTACATCGATGGGGAGCGCGTGATCCTGAAAAATAATATCGACCTCCAGCAGAAAGCCTTGGACTTGACGGAAGCACGCCACAACGGCGGCGTCGCCAGCGGCCTCGACGTTTCGGAAGCGGAAACTCTCCTCGAGACCACGCAGGCCGACTACATCGGTTTGGGTGTCCAGCGCACCCAGTTCGAGCACGCGCTGGCGGTCCTTCTAGGCAAGGCTCCGGCCGAATTTTCGCTACCCGATAACCCCTTGGATCTTAAGCCTCCGGCCATTCCTCCGGGCCTGCCTTCCGATTTGCTCGAGCGGCGCCCCGACGTGGCCGCGGCCGAACGCACCATGGCCTCCGATAACGCGCAGATTGGCGTCGCGCGCGCCGCGTTCTTTCCCAGTCTTCCCTTGACCGGAAGCGCCGGCTTGTTAACCGGAGATTTCGGCAAGCTTTTCACCTCGCCAAGCATTGTCTGGTCGGCGGCGGCCAACATGATCGCGCCTCTCTACACCGGTGGTCAGCTCCAGGGGAATCTGGCCCACGCTCAGGCGACCTACAACGAATCAGTCGCCGACTATCGCCAGCAGGTCTTGATGGCCTTCCAGCAGGTCGAGGACGCGCTCTCCGGCCTGCGCGTGCTCGAGGACCAAGCCGCCGCCTACGACAAAGCCGTGCAATCCGCGCAGCAGACCGTGGACATTTCCACGTCCCGTTACCGCGAAGGGCTGGCGAATTTCCTCGAAGTCATCACCGCGCAGGTCACGCTGCTGCAGAACCAACTCGTCGCCGATCAAATCCTAGAGCAGCGCCTGCTCACCACCATCGAACTCATCCAAGCCCTGGGTGGCGGCTGGCAAGATTCCACCATCTACTCCACCGCTACGTCGTTAAGAACCACTCCGCCGCAAGCAGCCGCCCAGCCCACGCCGAACGGCGCACCCCCCACTCACCCATAGCCCGCGACTTTTCGCCCGCGTGCCCAAGGTTTCGCATTTTGAAACCCGGGTCCTTTTTCCGCACACGGACCCACCAGGGCCAATCTCCACCACTTCTAGCGGTCCCGCAATTGTTTTTAGGGGGTCGGAGCTTCATCTCCGACATATAGGCGAGATGAATTGGGCTTTAGCCCCTGAAGCCGGGTGCTCAAGTGTTGCACATTCTGAAGTGTGGGTCTTCCCGTCTATATCGCTGCCTTTTGATGCTCGGTTATTGTTTTGGAGTGTTTGCGCCGGGCGCCGCGGTCACCGCCTGCCGGAACGCTGGATTACGCGGCAAGCTCAGCAGGTTGGCGAAAAGCCGGTAGGCGCCCGGCACTCCGTCCGGCAATTGCCGATACAACGCGAAAGCCACATAGACGTAGACGCCCTTCCCATACTTCGCATACACCAGCCCGCCTTTTTGCGGGTCCTGATCAGCGTCATGAGTTTCAAGCGGCGCCTCGTAACGCGCGTCCCACGACTTCACAAAGCCGTGGCCGCGCTCTTCCACCCATCCGGCGAAATCCTGCGCGGTGATCTGGTTGGGCCAGCTCAGCACGGGGTTCTTTGCATCGATGAATTGCATCGCCGAAGTTTCATCCACCACCCGCTCCGCGTCGTTCGGCACGCTAAGCGGATACGGCCCGTAATTGTGATCGTACTCGCCGGTGTTGTACTGGATCACCACTACGCCGCCGTTCTTGACATACTCCAGTAGCCGACTGTTGTTTGTCGCCAGCTCCGGCCGCGCCGCATACGCGCGCACGCCCAGCACAATCACGTCAAATCTCTGCAAATTCCCCTGCGCCACGTCCTGCGGACTCAAAAACTCCGTCTTGATTCCAATGTTCTCGAGTGACGCCGGAACAGCGTCGCCCGTCCCGGTCACGTACCCGACGCGCAGCCCCGGCGCCACCTTCACGTTCACGCCGGACGTCTTATAAGTCGCCGGCAAATACAAATTGTACGGACGCAGACCCGAATATCCGGTGGTGATAAATCCCTCGCGGTATTCTCGCCCGCCCGATTCCGCCATCGCCGTAACGCTATATGCCTTTTCCTCCAGGCGATCGGGAAATACCTGGAATCCCACGTTCTGTTCCTCGCCCGCCCGCTCCAGCGAAAATTCCGCCGCGGCCGGCTCCGCGCGCCAGCCAGCGGGCAGTTGCAGCCGCACCATCCCCTTCGAGCCCCCCGCCGCTTCGCTGTGCACCAGCGCCGAAAGCGCGAACGACTTTTTCCCCAGCGGCGTGATCCCAGCCTGCGGCGCGATGCGCACCGAAACCGCCGGCGTCACCATCAGCGGGTTGAGCACCACGCCCTGCCCGGTCTCCCGCCGCACCGTCTGCACCACTTGTCCCAGGCGCACCGTCACGCCCTGGTAGCTGAATTCAGCCCAGCCCTCGAGCGGATAAGGAGCCAGCGATAGATTGCGGTAGCGCGGATCCAAAATGTCGTAGTACGGCTGCTCATCATTCGGCCGCGTGAAGTAAGGACGCGTAGCCGCGGCATCCTCCGGCACTTTCGTGTCGATTCGCTGATCGATTGCCGCCCCCGCGGGCACCGCGGCTGGCGCGGCCGATTCCGGCACATTCGTCCACTTCTCGCCGCCCGGCGTTTCCAGCCAAACGCGATTCAGCGTGAGCGCGCTAGCCTGCGGATTGTCGAGGTGCACGGTGACGGCAAACTCTTGCCCCGGAATCGCGTAAGCGAATGACTCCGGCGGCCCATTGTTGAAAACGTTCCGCCCGCCCGGCGCGCGCTTCGCCCCGGCCGTGGCCTCCAGCGAAACTCCTAGCGCCAGCACAATCGCGTGCTGGAACTGCTCCTGCTTCAATGCCAGCTCGCGCAGCACGTCATACTTCGCCTGCTCGCTGAGCGTGCTCGCCGAAACCTGCACAGCCAGCGCGTTGGTTTGCTTCAGTCCATCCGCCAGCACCGGCGCAATCTTCTCCGGATGCGCCGCGGAAAATTCCCCCATCGCTTGCTCAACCGCCGCATTGATGCGCCCCAATCCCGCCGCTAAGAACGCATTGTCCTGCCCGCGCGCCAGCTCCGCGATTCCCGCCAGCGAAACGTCCACGCCGTCAAAGAACGACTGCTCCTTCTCCCCAGCCGGCATCCGCGAAGCATAGCGGTGAAAGGGCGCCTGTTCCGGTCCCGCGAACGGCACCGCGCCTCCACCGTTTTGCGATTTCTGCAGCGCCAGTCCCTCGCGCTCGATTTGCAGGAACGTCTCGCCCAACACTGGCGAATAAGTCCCTCCCGGAATTTGCAGGGTCGTCGCGGGCACGCCGTCATCCCACTCCTTCTCGATGAAATCGTAAAACCGCACGGGGAGATACTTTTCCGTCGCCGAATCGTACAGGCCCTTCTCGCTCACCGCTCCCACGGGCGTCCGAGCGTACATCTTCAGCGGCGACCACGGCCGCAAACCCTCGCGAATCTGCTCCGGGAACATGTTCGGGTCGCCCGCCGCGTCAAACGCCTCCTGCGCCATCTGGCCTGACACCGCGTGATGCCCGTGCCCGTCGCTCGGCCCGCCCACGAATACCGACGCCAACACTAGCGGCCGCGTCATCCTTACCACGCGCACCACGTCCGCCAGCACGCGGTCATGGCCCCACTGCGCCAGCGCTTCCTCGCGCGCCTTGGAAAATCCGAAATCGACCTCGGTGCCCCAATATTGTTCCGCACCCGAGTAGCGATCTGCAGCCAGCAACTCCTCGGTCCGCACCAGTCCCAGTGCATCCTCGAAGTCGTCGGACATCACGTTCTGCCCGCCCTCGCCGCGATTCAGCGTCATCAGCGCCGCGCGCGCCCCTAGCCCGCGCGTCTCGTACGCCAGCATGCCTCCGCCGGCGTTCTCGTCGTCCGGGTGCGCCGTAACCAGCAGCAAACTCGCCCGCGTATGCAGCTTCAGCAGCGTCTGCCAAAGCCCCGCCGCCCCGCTATCAATTTTGAGTGGCCAAGCGTCCGGCGTCGGAGCCATGGACGGTACCGCAGCCGTAGGAATCCAAGAGGGTGTAGATGACGCAGAAGTTGCAGACGCCGGAGTCGCGGCCGATGGCGCCTGCCCGCGCGCCGGCCGCGAAAGCCCCGCCGCCCCGATCACCATCGCCAGCGCCGCCGCCAGCAATCCGTAAACGCGGGCCTGCCTTGCCAAACGGGTTGCTCGCATCCGCCTTCTCCACCGCGCTGGGAAGCGCCTCATCTACACACAGGGCAGGGAATCGGCCCCCGCGCCCCGGCCATATTATCAGGGTATACCAAACGCAGCGCAATTCAGCCCGTGCCCGGCTCCGCGTGCCTGACTCAACTCGTGCTCGGCACGTCTTGACGCACCCTGCGCCGAATCAGGTTATGGAACGAAGGCGCGCCCGCGAAGCACCATGCCGCAATCACCGGATCGCAAATCGCGCATCCCAGCGAGGAGGTCGCAGAAAACGGAATGATTGGGTGCCCGTAGAGGTGATGCACCACGTCCCATCCCGCGTGCAGGAGCCACCCGACGCCGATGAATCGATACGATGTGAGTCCCCTGTAGGAGCAGTAGGTAAGCAAAACAGCGAAGGCGAACTCCCATATGCCCAAGCCGCCTCCGCTGATGTAGACGGCGCCCGCGCCAGCTAGCATGAGCGCCATGAAATTTCTCCGGGCAGGTTCGCGAATCAGTGAAGAAAGTTCGATAAACAGAATCGCGACGACCACGGGCGCCACGACCACGGGCGCCACGACCACAGTAAGCAGGTTCATCGTTGTCATCGTTTCTCGGGCAGAGCCCGGCCAACTTGAAGGCAGACGTACTTTCGCCCTGATCCGCTTTTGAGAGCGCCCCATTGGCCACAATCAGTTACGATTTACTTCCTGCGCTTGGTCTTCTTCTTTACGTTCTTTACCGCGATCGGCAAGGCCCTCTGGGTCAAGGCTGCAAACGCCGCCTGCGCGCGTGTGTCCGCGTCCGCCGACCGCAGGAAGCGGTGCGCGGCGTGATGGCCCAGATAGATTCCGCACAGCTCCCAGACGAACTGCTCCACGTCAAGGTCACTCCGCAAGTGTCCCTGCGCTACCGCTCGCTCGACCAGATGGATGAGGAAAGTCCGCCATTCGCCTTCCATCGCGAAAATCTTGTCGCGGACCCGCCCATCGATGTCGTCGAACTCAAACAGCCCAGCGGCCACCGGGCACCCGCCCGGCAATCCTGCCCGTTGCGCCCACCCGAACCAGCCGCGCACCAGCGCTGCGAGGCGGGGAAGTCCGTCCGGCGCACGCATGGCAGGCTCGACGAAGGAGGCCCTGCCAACTTCATCCATGTATCCGAGCAATCCGATTTGCACTTCTTCCTTGGACCGGAAATGAGCGAAGAGCCCGCTCTTCGACATGCCCACCTGCTCGGCCAGCACGCCTAATGTGACGCCGGAAAGTCCGGCCCGGCTCATCAGCGCCAACCCCTGCTTCAGGATGCGCTCGCGCGTGGACACCTCATTCCGCATAGGTGCTATAAATAGCACGACCGGTCGTTCTTCGTCAATCCTCAGATTTTATTGCTTTCGCCTTGGTCGGCGCTGGCTCGCGGATGGGAGTTTCGGCTTGCGGATCAATGCGCGACATCGAGCCCTGAGCGGCGGCCAAAAATCTTTACGCATACCGCCGCCGCGCACAAAGCCACCAGAAAGTCCCTCACGAAGCTAGTGATCAGCACCAATGCAAAATGCCTGCCCTTTAGGAAGTCAAAACTAACGATCGCCTGCACCGTACGGCTCTCGATCATGGCCGCCACGAAGCAGCCCAACAGCACCGCCAGCCACAAAAGCGCTCGCCAGTGCCGCCACGAAGACTCCTCCCGCCAAGTCCACAGCCGAAAGCCCTCGCCCCTCGCCCATTGATCGTAAACATACGCAAGCACGTACATCCCGGCAATCGACGAGAGCACCTGCAAAACAAAATACGGGTGAATCCTCCAGATCGGCTCGCGCAGGAACGCCACTCGTTCCACCATCCAGCCATCCTTATGCGCGAACGAATCCCAAACCACGTGCGTCTCCGCGCCGATCACAATCCCGCAAGCAGCCAGCAGCGCCCTCCGCACGGACAGCGTCCCTGCCTTCATCTTGCGCGCCAGCGCCTCACGGTGCGGGTTCGGCAACAAAAACGCGATTTCCGGCGCCACCCAATAAAAAATCAGCAGGATCACGATCCCCACGGGAACAGACACGACCAACCCTCTTACCAATTCATGAGCATTGTCCTTGTAATAGTCGGGCAGCGGCAGGTAATACCCCGCGTCGGGAACCATGCTTCCCACAACCAGCGGCGCCAAGGAAAACCACTGCTTCCATCGGGCATGAATCGGCAACACTGCAGCGGGATGTGCGAGGGTAAACGGCACGTTCCCATTAAACTAGCAAGCGCCCGTCTTTTCAAATTTCGTCGCCAGAGAGGTTCCACCGCCAGCCGTCACCGCCTGAAAATCCGCAAACGCCAATTGGTTTGTCTGCCCCCTGCGCGGCGAGTGCGATTCGCGCCCGTTCAGCGTCTCGAATTCACCCAAATCGGCCTTGCAAGCCGCTGGGTTTTACGGAGTCGGCTGCGTGAAGGAAAACCCGTTCTTAGGCTGCGTATAGCTGTTCAACACGTCTACAAACGTTTGCGGCAGCTTGGAACACGCCGTCGCGACGCTCACGTTTGTATACATGCCTGCATAGCTTTTAGCCGCGCTGGCCTGGTGCGTGAGCGTCCATTCCACCGTCGCCACCACCTGATTGCCGGAAACGATGAAATCCCGCCCGTGGAAGACCCACTGATCCACCGTCACATCGCTGGTGAGTGGCCGTAACAGCGCTGGCACGGTTTCGTCCGGCACCTGCATGGCGCCGTAGAAAGTCGGTGTATCGAACAAGGACGGCGGGTTATTGCCGTTGATCAGCACGTCCTGCGCCGTATAGAACGGGCTGGGCGGACGCGCCGCATCGGGAATCCAATTGGCAGTCGGGTTCTCCCTGATCACCGTCAAGTCGTAACAGGACTGCGGAAAGTCCTTCAGTGTGCAGTCCGTCGTCGGATATCGCAGATGCACGGCCGTCCCCTGCGCGAAGCCTTCCCGGTAGAAAAATTGCACGAATTTGGCATTCGGAATCGTCGTCGTGATCGTGATGCCATTGCAGGTTTGCAGGTTGTCGCACGTTTTTCCCACTTGACTGCCCCCGGTCCCTGACATCGCCGTTTGCACTTGCACTAAGCTCGGGTTCGCGGTGGTATATACCTGCGTTGCAGCGGTGGGCACGAACGTCACCGCGCGAGCTCCTGCGACATCATTAAATCCGGAAACGGTGACCGGGTGACCGGCAGTTGCCAAGTTGGCCGCCGATCCGGCTGCGGACCCGGTCGCAGCC
>Ga0182024_10008715_pt1 | contig 21255 bp, 18 predicted proteins | sample P32metaG_FD_120480 | JGI IMG/M metagenome (GOLD analysis project Ga0182024, IMG submission 120480) | Permafrost microbial communities from Stordalen Mire, Sweden - P3-2 metaG (Illumina Assembly) | ecosystem: Environmental > Terrestrial > Soil > Wetlands > Permafrost | place: Sweden: Stordalen...
CGATGCGGCATTCCTCGACGGCACCGCGCCGACGGATCCGTGCGATCATCCGCCAGACCATCGAAATATCTTTCAGAAGATCTTCGGGATCGGGAAGCCGAGCAACTGAGTCCGAGCTAACCGTCGATGTCGCTGCCGTCGGGCATGGGCTGGCATTGCTGGCACCAGAAGGTGACGCGGGCATCGGGGCCTTGCAGGCGGCGGCGTATGCGGTCGCCGCAGCGGCGGCAGGGTTCGCTGTTGCGGCTATAGACCCAGAGACTCTCGCCAGGATTGGATTGATGGGTGGTGCGGCGATGCTGGCCGCGATAAGTCACGATCGTATCGCTGGAATCTTCGAGGACATTGGACGCCACCAGCTTTTTTGAGGTGGAAATCAGTGTCGATATTTGTTCCGCGCTGAGATCCGCGACTTTGCAAAAGGGATTAATTCCGGTGACAAAGCAAACCTCCGATTTGAAGACGTTGCCCACGCCGGCGAGAACTTCCTGATGGAGGAGCACGTCACCGATCTCCTCATGGGCACAGGCAATCACGCGCTGCTCGGTGGCCTCCGCATCAAAATCGGGATTGAGCACATCGGTGGTTGGCTGCGGAATGCGGCGATCGCGCGCGAGCGATTGCGCAGTATGCATCAACGCGACGGGGACGCGGAAGCCCACAGCCTGGCATACGCTGTTCTCGAGCACGATGCGCATATTTCTGCCGGGCTGCTGCCACGGCTCGCCGGGTCGGTAGATATGCCAGCTTCCGCTCATGAGCATATGAGTCACGAGAATGCCGCCGCCCGAGAAGTAGATGAGTACCCACTTGCCGCGCGATTCGACGCGGTCGACCTGCTGGCCAGTAATTGGGGTGTCGTCGTGAAAGCGCGTGATCAGCGGGTAATTGGAACGGAAACCGGTGATGGGGCGGCCAACGAGGGCACGCCCCAATGCGCGCGCGGTGCGAAAGATGGTATCGCCTTCTGGCATTCTTTTTCTATTGGACCTCGTGCATCGGAGGTGGGGAGAGCGGCAGCGGAATGCGGCGGAGGTGCATGCCGAGCGGGCCGGAGTAGAAGCCTGCGTCCATGAGAAAACGGGCCATGAAATGGGCAGTGACTGGCTGGCCGTTGATGGTGGTGATCAGCACGCCGAGGTGGCGGCCGGCCTGCATCCGCTGTTGGCCGCGATCGCAGAGAAAATGAGCGAGACCGGAGGCGGCTTGCGCGCGCTCAGGCTCGTCGGCAGGCAGGAAGACGAGGATGTTCGGATTGCTGCGGCGGAGCCATGCGACAAGCCGGCCGTTTCGCAGAATGACTTCCGCATAGGCGGCGCGGGTGAGTACCCCGGGCGCAGTCTCAGAATCATCGTCCATTGTGGGCAGGTCCGGCCAGCGCAGGACAGAGCCATAGGGGTTGGCTGGATCGGTGGCGGCGAGCTGCACAAATTCCGGCTTTTCGGCGGGAGGCTCGGTGCGGAGCTGGCGCAGGAGATCGATCGCAGCGGGCAATGCGAACTGCGTTGCGCCGAGTCCGGCAACGAAATAGCCACGGCGAATGCGACCTGATTCTTCGAGGGCCTTGAGCACGTCATAGACGGCGCTGAATCCGCCAGGAACGTTTTCGGCCGCGACTGATTCGCGGGTGAGGATGCCGTAGCGGCTGAGGAGTTGCAGGGCGAGGGCGTGGCTGGCCTCGGTTGAAGTTGGACCGGTTTCACGGAGGGGCTGGGATGGGTCCTTGCTTTCCCAGGTCTCAGAATCGAGACCTGGGGCACCCATGTTTGTGCGGGAACGTGGAGCTATATTGCGGATTGGCAGCAGCGACCAGCGGCCTTGGGCGTTGGGCGGCGTAGTGCGGCGGGAGCGGAAGACTACGCCGGTTTGCATGCGGCGTGGGGCGCGGGCGCTGTCGGGGCGTGCGGTGTAGGCGCGGAGAGCGTGAAGCGAATCATTCGTGACGAGGCCGCGCCAGACCAGGCTCCAAAGTGCATCGATGGTTTCGCCGGGATAGCCGCCGCCTGTTGCCTGATGAAGCGGATCGAAGAAGCTGGCACCGGTGGACTCGAGGACTGCGAGAAGCTTGGCTTCCTTCTCGTTCAACGGCTCGACGATGGGCCGTGCTTGGGACAGCAAGGGAAGCTTGTCGGCAAGGAAAAGAGCGATGCGGCCATCGCGTTCACCGATGGGCTCAACGCCCGCCCACGCGACTTCACCCGCGGCGATAAGCGTATCGAGACCGGCTGGGTCGTATCCCGAAACACGCGCAGGCAGAATGGACGATTCAAGGAGCGATGCAGGAATGGGTGCGCCCTGCAGATTCTCGATGCTGTCGAGAAGCGCGTCGAGATGTGCGGAACCGGTTCGCCGCAGCGCGAGCAGGCCTTGCCAGTGTGTGAGGAAGCGAGCGAGGGTGTGCTGCTCGACGGGCTCGACTTCGCGGCGTAGTTTGGCGAGGGATTTGCGACGAATCTGGCGGAGGATTTCCGCATCGCACCACTCGCGATGAAGCCCCTTGGGCCGGAAACCGCCTTCGAGCACGCGCCCCTCCGCCGCAAGCGACCGCAATGCGTTCTCGACAACTGCGGGATCGAGGGCAAAGCGATCTGCCGGTTCACGCAGGGTGAACGGGCCGTGGGTGCGGGCGTAACGGCGGACCAGTCCTAGCACCGGGTGAGCTACCGGCTCAAGCAGCGCGGTGGGCAGGCCGGGCGGGAGAGGAATGCCGAGAGCATCCCGGTAGCGGGCGGCATCTTCGGCGGCAATGAGGCGACGCTCGCCAGCGATGCGCAGTTCAAGCAGGCGGCGCGCGCGAACCAGACGGTCTATGGATTCGAGGATGGATGAATCAACTACGCGACGCGCCATTTCTGCCCTGGATAAATCGCCGAGGCGGAGGCAGAGATCGTGAATGCCATCGGCGCTGCGGGCGCGGTAGTTCTCCGGCAGGCACTGCGCGGTCTCTTCCACCTCGGCAATCGCATCCGGATCGAGGAGTTCGCGGAGGTCGGCTTCGCCGAGGAGTTCGCGTAGCTGGTCCTGGTCGATGGTCAGAGCCTGTGCGCGACGCTCTGCCAGCGGGGCGTCGCCGTCGTAGAGGAAATTGGCGACGTAGCTGAAAAGCAGCGACGAGGCAAAGGGCGAGGGCTTGCGAGTTTCGACAATGTGCACGCGGAGCTGGCGCTGTTCGATGGCACGCAGCGTTTCAAGCAGCGCGGGCATGTCGAAGAAGTCCCGCAGGCACTCGCGGTAGGCCTCGAGCAGGAGCGGAAACGATGGGTAGCGCGAGGCGACGCTGAGCAGATCGTAGGAGCGCTTGCGCAATTGCCAGAGCGGGGAACGCTGGTCGGCGCGACGGCGCGGGAGCAGTAACGCGCGACCGGCAGCCTCGCGAAAGCGTCCGGCAAAAAGAGCCGTGGAGCCTAGCTGGCGCAGGACGAGGCGCATGGCTTCCGCAGATTCGATCAGAAACCAGTCGGGGTCAGGCGGTTCGTCGGTGTCAGGGAAGCGGAGAACGAAGCCATCGTCGCCCCAGAGGGTTTCGACTTCAGGGCCGCCGGTGGCGCGGATGCGGGCGCTCACGGCCATAGCCCAGGGAATATGGATGCGGCTGCCGAAGGGGGTGAGGACGCAGACACGCCAATCGCCGAGCTCGTCGCGGACACGCTCGATGACAATGGTCCGATCGTCGGGAACCTGGCCAGTTGCGGCTTCCTGGTCCGCGAGAAACTGGAGCAGATTTTCGGCGGCGTTGGGGTCGAGGTCGTGCTCGGTGACGAGTCGCGTAAGGGCCGCGGGCTTGGGCAGGCCGCGGAGTTCGCGGACGAGAGCACCGATGCGGCGACCGAATTCGAGCGGACGGCCGGGGCCATCGCCCTTCCAGAACGGCATTTTGCCGGGCTCGCCGGGAGCTGGGACCACCAACACCCGGTCGTGGGTGATGTCCTCAATGCGCCAAGTAGAGGCGCCAAGGATGAAGGTCTCGTTGGGGTGGGACTCGAAGACCATCTCCTCGTCGAGCTCGCCGACGCGGATGGACTTACCCTCCGTGTGTGCAAGGAAGACGCCGTAGAGGCCGCGGTCGGGGATCGTTCCTGCGTTCAGGATGGCAAGGCGGGCTGCACCGTCGCGCGCGCTGACGACGTTGCGGATGCGGTCCCAGGTGAGGCGCGGGCGGAGTTCGGCGAATTCGTCGGAGGGGTAGCGACCGCTGAGGAGGTCGAGGACACCTTCGAAGCTGGAGCGGGAAAGGCCGCCGAAGGGGGCGGCGCGGCGGACGAGGTCATACAGAAAGTCGACCGAAACTTCCGGCTTCGGGTCGGTTGGCACCTGGTCTCCCACCCTTTCGCCAGAAAGAAGGCGAAAGGATGGGGCGCGGGACTTTTTCGCACGGGTTGGTACGGCAGCGTTCGGCGGGTGGGCGCAGATGGCGACCAGTTGCTGGCAGAGCACGTCGAGGGGATTACGCGGAAAGCGGGTCGACTCGATGTGGCCTTCGTGCATTGCGCGGGTGACGGCGGCGCAGGCAACCAGGTCGGCGCGGTACTTGGGAAAGAGAATCCCCTCGCTTACGGCGTCGACCGAGTGGCCGGCGCGGCCTATGCGTTGCATGCCGCTGGCGACCGAGGGCGGCGCTTCGATCTGAATGACGAGATCGACCACTCCCATGTCGATGCCGAGTTCCAGTGTCGAAGTGGCACAGAGGGCTTTGATCTGGCCGGCCTTGAGCTGCTCTTCGATGACCGACCGTTGTGCGGCGGCGAGGGAACCGTGGTGAGCGCGGGCGATGGGTTCACCTGCCAGATCGTTGAGCGCCCCCGCGAGCCGCTCGGCAACTTGGCGGCTGTTCACGAAGAGGATTGTGGAATTCCTGTCCCGAATCAACTCGAGAAGTCGAGGGTGGATGGCGTTCCAAATGGAGACGCGCCGGGGCATCTGCGAAGCTGGCCCGCTGGGCAGCTCCTCAATGGAGTTGAGATGTGCCATATCTTCAACCGGAACTTCAATGCGCAGCTTTAACTTCTTGAGAGCGCCGGCATTGACGATGGTGACAGGACGATAGCGGAGGGCCTTCGAATCGGGTAAATCGAGTCCAGGTTCTTCGAGTGGGGAGAGCTCACTCAACACTTGAGATTTGTTCGTGTAACTAATTGATGTTGCAGATTCGATCGGCATTGTGGAATTTGTGGTCGCCGCTTTTTCCACAGAGATTTCCACACCACCCAAAAAGCGGGCTATCTCCTCGAGCGGACGCTGTGTAGCGGACAGTCCAATGCGCTGGAGTGGCTTTTTTACCAACGCTTCGAGGCGCTCGAGCGAAAGAGCGAGGTGGGCGCCGCGCTTGGTAGGAACGAGGGCGTGGATCTCGTCGATGATGACGGTGTCGATGGTGCGGAGGGCATCGGCAGCGCCCGACGTCAGCATCAGGTAGAGCGATTCGGGTGTAGTGATGAGGATGTCGGCCGGATGGCGGCGGAAACGCGCGCGCTCACGCTGGGGGGTATCACCGGTGCGGACGCTGATGAGGGGCTCGTGAAACGGGACGCCGCGGCGGCGGGCCATGTTGGCTATGCCGGCAAGCGGCGAGCGGAGGTTGCGCTCCACATCGACGGCGAGAGCTTTGAGGGGCGACACGTAAACGATCTTGCAGCCTCGTTTAGCTCCTTCGGGGCACGGGTGGAGCATCAGGCGGTCGAGGCACCATAGGAAGGCAGTGAGGGTTTTGCCTGTTCCGGTTGGAGCAAGGATGAGGGCGCTCTCGCCACGCGCGATGATGGGCCAGCCCAGGCGCTGCGGGGCGGTGGGCGCGTCAAAAACCGCGCGGAACCACTCGGTCGTTACGGGGTGGAAGCAGGCGAATGAATCGTCTCCCTGCTCACCCAGAGTCGACGCAGAGGACGTTTCGGGCTGATTTGGGTCGGGGTCGGGATGGCGGCGTGGGGACATGCCTCCTGAGAGCATAGCGCGCTAGGCGGCGAAGAGGAAGCGAAGAAGCCCGGAGATGAAGGATCAGAGAAATTGGAATGCCTCCCGTCGCTCGCGCGGGTCAATTCGAGCTCTTTTTCGCCGACCGGACAATAAAGCGTATTCACCTGGCATAGACGGTGCATCCTTCACACATTCACTTTAATCACAAGGGCATAGATTCCGGAAAGCAGCACGGCACGCTGCTGGCACCCGACTGCCGGAGTAAGAATGCGCGAGCACCTCGCTACACTTTTGGACGATTTTCGCCGCTATGATCGCGGGATCGCCGTAGTCCGCATGGAGGGGATTCGGCGGCGTGTGGCGACCTACGGTGAGATTGCGCGACTGGCGGGGCGATTTGCAGCGCTGCTCGAACAACGCAGCATTGGGTCGGGGGACCGCGTGGTGTTGTGGGCGGAGAACAGCGCCGAGTGGGTCGCGGCTTTTTATGGGATCATGCTCCGCGGAGCGATTGCCGTACCGCTGGACGCATATGGCAGCAACGAGTTCGCAAAGCGCGTCGCAGCCGATGTCACGCCGAAACTGGTGGTGGGCGATGCCGGACTGGTCAGAAAGCTCTGTAACTGGCCCAAGCTGGCATTCGAGAATTGGCTCGCCTCTCTACCTGGACACGAAGCGGGCCCGGTCGCGGCGCTGAATCATGCGACACCGCTGCAGATTCTCTTTACTTCGGGAACGACCGGCGAGCCCAAGGGCATTGTGCATACGCATGGCAATGTGCTGGCCAGCGTAGATCCGATCGAGCGGGGTGCACAGCCTTACATGCGCTACGAGCGGCTGGTACATCCTTTGCGCTTTTTGCACACGTTGCCGTTGAGCCACGTCTTTGGACAGACGATGGGGCTTTGGGTCCCGGCGATCTTCGCGGCCGAAGTGCATTTCGAAAACCGTCTAGTGGCACCGAGGCTGGCAGAGACGATCAAACGCGAGCGCATCAGTGTACTGGCAGCGGTACCACGGGTGATGGCGCTGCTCAAGTCGCACCTGGAGATCACGCATCGCGGACTGGCGGAGCGTGTGGCATCAGCCAAGGGCATGAAGCCGTGGAAGCGCTGGTGGGTGTTTCTCGACGTACATCGGGCATTGGGATTGAAGTTCTGGGCGTTGATTTCCGGCGGAGGTGCGCTGCCAGGACCGCTCGAACAGTTCTGGAACACCCTCGGCCTTGTTGTCGTGCAGGGCTACGGCATGACGGAAACCACGGCGATGATCACGCTGAATCACCCCTTCCACGTGGCAGCCGGGACGATCGGCAAACCTTTGCCGGGGCGCGAGGTAAAGCTGGGGCCGGACGGAGAGGTCCTGGTACGCGGGCCGATGATTTCGGATGCAACATGGACCGGCGGTGAGTTGCAAAAGCGCGAGAGCGAGTGGCTGGCTACAGGCGACATTGCAGAAGAGCAGGCATCCGGTGAATTGAAGTTCCTGGGGCGCAAAAGCGAAGTGATTGTGACTGCGGCCGGGGTCAATATTCACCCGGAAGATTTGGAGGAGGCGATTGAGCAAGAGCCGGGAGTGGCCGGCTGCGCGGTGGTGCCGGTAGAAACTGCGACCGGTCCCGAAGCGTACGCGGTGATCGCGATGCGCGGAACGTCAAACACGGCGGCGAATGCAGTAGCGCACGCGAACGAGAGGCTGGTCGAGTTTCAGCGCATGCGGCGATGGGGAGTATGGCCGGAACCGGATCTGCCGCGAACGTCAACGGGCAAGGTGAGGCGCAAAACAGTGGCGGCGTGGGTGGCACGAGAGCACGCAACGACAAATGGAAACGGTGCGGCTGCCGGTACGGAATCTCATACCAATGGGGACTGGCTACTGGCGCTGATTGCAGCCACCGCGGGCGAGGCACCTTCGAGCAGCGGGGATGACGTGCTCCTTAGCGAAGATCTGCATCTAGATAGCCTCGGGCGCGTGCAACTGGCAGCGGCCCTGGAGGAAAGGCTCGGACGCTTGCCGACTCCGAGTGCGCTAGATGAGGTGCGGACGCTTGGAGAGCTCCGCAAGCTGGTGGGGAACGAAGATACGGAGATCGGGGAACAGGGATTAGGGAAAAGCGAGAACAAAGACGATCTTGGCAAGGTCGTATCTCCTCTTCCGAACGCTGGGAACCCAACGGGCACCGCGTCGCGTTCCGCCGAGCATGCCTCGTCTGCACAAATTACCAGCGTTGCAGAACAGTCGTCGCGCAAGTACATCTATCCGCGTTGGCCGTGGTGGGCACTGGTGAGATGGATCAGGGTGGCATTTCTGGAGACAGTCGCACAGCCGTTGATGTGGTTCCTCGCCAATCCGCGTGTCGTGGGAAGGCCTCTATTGACCGCCTCGGAACCGATGCTGGTGATAGGCAATCACGTGACGGCATTTGATGGGCCGCTGGTCGAGTACGCGCTCCCCGGCTCGATACGGAGACGCATGGCCGTGGCGATTTCCGGCGAAATGCTCGAGGACTACCGGCATTTCCGCAACTCGGAGTCCGGGAGGAATCGGTTCATGCTGTTCGGGCCTCTGGCGTATCTCCTGCTGACTGCTCTTTACAACGTGTTTCCTTTGCCGCGGCGTAGAGATTTCCAACGCAGCTTTGCCCATGCAGGCCAAGCGCTGGATCGCGGATTTAATGTGATGGTTTTTCCGGAAGGAACTCGCTCGGCATCGGGAAAGCTCGCGCGTTTTCGCCCGGGGATCGGCCTCCTTGTGAAAGAGGCACAAGCTGCGGTGCTGCCGGTGGCGATTCGCGGACTTGGCGAATTGAAGACGCGAGGACGGGGATGGTTTCGTTCAGGAATGATTGAAGTGCACGTCGGGTCGCCGATGAAGTTTGGCGCCGAACAGTCCGAGGCGGAGATTACAGCCATCCTCCATCGAGAAGTGCAGCGACTGCTAGGCGAAGGGTAAGCGAGCGACCGCGGCGCACCGATCGCGTTGGTGCATCTCCTAGCGGTCGGCGCAGCTCGTTTTTGACTTCTGAAAAGTACGTTCGTTCCTTATTGCGGCGCCTCGTCCGAAGGCACCAGTTCCGATTCGCCCGGAATGCTAGGGAGCTGCGACCGGGAGACTCCGTAAAACTCCTGGGCCGCGCCTCGATGCCCGCTGCAGCGGGCGAAGAGTTGCAGGCCGAGGCTGGTGGGAGCGATGTTGGTGGTTTCGATGGGAGAGAACGACTGAGATTTGACGTTGGTCGTGAGCAGTCCGAGATCCGAGAGATATTCGAGATCCCGGTGAATCCGGATCAGGTCGCGCGAGCCGGTAATGTGCGTCATATCGCGGGCGGACAAGGTGATGGGACGAGAGGAGATCCGCTCCAGTCCCGCCATGAATTTAGTTGCCTTGGTGCAGGCCGCGCTCAGGATCCGTACATGTGAGTAAGTGAGCTGGCAAAGCAGGTTCACAAACGTCAAATTCGATTCATCCCGCCCATTGAGTGTGCAAGAGGTAGCCAGAAGACCGGCCCACAGATGCTGCGTTGGTTCTGCGTCTGCCCAGGAACCGTCGGACACGATACGCGAAACGATGGAAGCAGGAGCGCGCAACCTCTCCGGGTTCGAAGAGAAGGAAACCATCTTTTCCGCAGTGAGAAGGATGGCCATCGCGCTGGCAACCCGAAAATTGCTCAAACCTTCACGAACCAGACGCCCCACCTCGTCGACCGCGTCAGGAGAAATCCGGCTCAAAAACGCGAGAGCACTCGCCATGCGGAATTCGCGCAGAATGTCCTCAGGCTCTGTCTGCTCGGCCGCGCTTTTCAGCGGGCTCTCCCACAGGCGAAGGTCCATCCCCGTCGGCAACTCGAAAGACATGCCGATTCCATCCTCGCCCCAGCGAACGGCCCGAGCCTGGACGGCAACTCTACGTTCGAAGTTTCCCTCGAGGGGCCCCTTCCTCTGCAGCGTCATCGAGACCAGGTCCCCGGGGGCCCAGCGCTCGCGCGTCAATAGGTAAACGCCGGTGGAACTGATATCGCGAATACCTGCCTGCTTCGGGAGCGTACCGATCCAGAGGTAGGCGGCAAGTTCAGGCGAATTCCTGCGTTCGCTGCGGCGGCGATCCTGAGGCGAGTGTTTGAGGGACGAACCATTGGCAAAAGTCATGGAAAACTCCGGTCTCAAAACTGGGGGAAATCAGGCGTCCGCTGAGTTTTGCGACTTCTACTGCATGGCGCAGGACAAAAGGGCCGGGTGAACCAACAGACGATTCACGAAGAGGATTCTACTCCTGTAAATGCCCCTTTGGTATCAGAATTCCTGCTGCTTCCGTGGGAGGACCGCGTTACTTTGGGCATATTCGGAGGGGGTCAAACGACGGGTCGGGGCCGGAAATGGCAAGTTCCGCGAGCCAGAACAGCGTTCCACAGCGTAGGGCCGGAAGGCTGTTCAGCCGATCCAAGGAAGAGGACTCCATCCGGAGCAAGGAGCTTGTGAATGCCGGCCATCAGCGTCCGACGAGTGTCCTGCGCAAAGTAGATCATGACATTGCGCAGCAAAATGACATCGAAACGCTCATGAAATGGTAGCGGTGGTTGGCAAAGGTTAGCCATGCGAAAGTTGCAGAGCTGGCGGATTTCGGGTTTGGCGACCCAGTCTTCGCCAACATGGTCGAAGTAGCGCACAACGTGACGCGCGGGAAGACCGCGGTTCATCTCGATGCGGTGGTAAAGGCCGTGACGGGCTCGTTCGACGACTTCGTTGCAGATGTCAGTGCCCTCGATGTGGATGTTCCATCCGGCAATCGAAGGAAAGTTCTCCCGGAGAAGCATGGCCAGCGAATAGGCCTCCTGACCGGTGGAGCAGCCGCGCTCCAGAAGCGGAGGGTGCGCGTGAGGCGGCGGCCCTCGATCAACGCCGGCAACAATTCAGTGAGGAGCAGCTCGAATGGGCGACCGTCGCGGAAGAAGCTGGTCTCGTTGATCGTCATTGCTTCGGCGATGGCTCGCTCGAGCGCGGGATTCTTCCGGATGCGCAAGTGTTCGATAAGCTCCTCAAGGTGCGTCATGCCATGGTTCCGCAAGAGCCGAGTCAGGCGTGTCTCAAAGAGGTAGTCGCGCGAGGGATCGAGGACGTTCTGCGACAGCCTGCCGACAATCGCGCGGAGAAAGCTGTAGTCAACGGCCGCAGATGTAGTGATCACAGGGCCACCGTCTCGCGCATTTCGGTGCGTCCGCCCTGGGCGCGGGTGGAGATCCGAAGGATTTCAGGAGCAATGTCCTGGAGAGAGAGAATGCGCTGCGCTAATCCGGCGCGGACAACTGCGCCCGGCATTCCCCAAATGACGCTGGTGGCTTGGTCTTGTGCCAGCACGGTGCCTCCCTGCGCACGTATAAGACGAGAACCGGCGAGTCCGTCGGAACCCATGCCGGTGAGCACAACCGCGAGCACGCTGGACCCGTAGTGTGCCGCAGCAGTGCGCAAAAGTACATCGACCGCAGGGCAGCAATGATTCTCTGGCGGCCGCTGAGTCAGGTGCATGGTCGCGGGTTGACCGGATCAATGAAGTGTCCGCGCCATCGCCCTCCAGGCCTTCGGCATCGATCGTCTTCAAAATGGACCGGAGACCGTCAAGGAGTTGGAGCAGGCCGGTGATGATGAGTGCGTTCGCCGCCAGTTTTCCTTCACGCAGCATGCCCAACAGATTTTCGCCCGCGTGGGCCAGCTTCTCGAGCCTCTTGAAGCCGAGGAAGCCGGTGGTTCCCTTTATGGTATGCACCGAACGGAAAATATCCGCCAGCAGGGCGGCATCGTTCGGCCGCTCCTCCAGGTCGGTCAGACAGCGTTCCATGCGGTCAAGCCCTTCCTGGCTTTCAATCAGGAATTCCCTCGTCAATTCGTCCATCGCATCCTTGTATCCGCGTGTCGTCGAAAGAAGCCAGCGCGGAATCTCCCAATGGCCTTATCGGACGGACAGGTCTTAACTTGAGAGACGTTCAATCGAAAGCCTCTTCATCGCCGAACCATTGAGAACGGCGAACAGCGGCAAAAGCGTAGGAGCACGCTCCGGGTGTACATGGAGAGCGGTCATGCTTTAGCCTCAAGTTTCGAACCCTGTTATAAGCGCGGGGACCGCAATGGTACTGACAAGCCTAGGCGACGCGACGTTTGAAAAACTGCTGGAAATGGCGCGCGAAGCGGCTCGAAAATCCTATTCGCCGTATTCGGGCTTTCGTGTGGGAGCGGCTCTGCGGCTCACCAACGGCGAAATTGTAACTGGAACCAACGTGGAGAATGTGAGCTACGGGCTGACAATCTGCGCCGAGCGTGCGGCTCTGGTGCAGGCCGTTTCGCAGTTCGGCCCCGCAGTCCGCGTAAATGCAGTGGCGATTGCAAACTTGAACGACGCGGCAAGCCCTCCGTGCGGCGCGTGCCGGCAGATGCTGGCGGAGTTTATTGAGCCGGAAGCGCCAGTGATTTTTCCCGCCGCGGATGGAGTACGAGTCATGCCCTTCTCTCAAGTGATGCCTTTGGCATTTGAGATGAAGCTGAAGAACCCGGGACCGGGAAAAGGGGAACGGAAGTCTTCAGCTTAAGTGACAAAAAGCTTTTCAGGAAATACTAAAAGGACGGACCATGCCTGCCACGCCCGAACCGGATCAAGAGAAGAGGAACTCCAGCAATTGCGGAGATTCGCCGTTGCACATGATCGATCTGATCCGGAAGAAACGTGACGGCGGGGCGCTCGGTGCGCGCGAGCTTGGCTTTCTGGTTGCCGGTGCGGCCAATGAATCGATCCCTGTTGAGCAGCTTGCCGCATGGCTGATGGCAGCGTGGCTGCGCGGTCTTTCGCTTGAAGAGACGCGGGCATTGACGATCGCTATGCGCGACTCCGGGGAGAAATTCAATCCCGGTAATCTCGGCAAAATTGCCGTGGACAAGCATTCGACTGGCGGTGTCGGGGACAAGACAAGCTTCCTCGTCGCTCCGTTGGCGGCTGCGTGTGGGCTCGCAGTGCCGATGATCAGCGGGCGCGCGCTGGGCCATACAGGCGGCACGCTCGATAAGCTGGAGGCGATTCCCGGCTATCGGACAGCGCTCACGTTGTCTGAATTTGAAGCAGTGCTCAAGCGCTGCGGCGCGTCGATTGTGAGCCAGACACCGACACTGGTTCCGGCTGATCGGATACTGTACGCGCTGCGCGACCGGACAGGGACGGTGGAGAATCCAGGATTGATCTGCGCTTCGATTCTGAGCAAAAAACTGGCCGCGGGATTGCATGCACTGGTTCTCGATGTAAAGACAGGCTCAGGGGCGTTTCTGAGGAACCGGGAAGATGCCAATTATCTCGCTGCATTGATGGTGGCCACGGCCGAGGCGGAAGGAACGCGCACTGCGGCGTTGATGACCGATATGAGCCAGCCATTGGGACGGACGGCGGGCAACTGGATTGAGATCGCGGAATGTGTGGAGCTGCTGCGTGGCGAGCAGCCCGATGGATGCGAGGATGTGCGCGAGCTGTCGCTCCAGCTCGCGGGCTGGATGATTCACCTGGGCGGCAAGGCTCCCACGCCGGAGATCGGCTACAAACTAGCCGAGGCTGCGCTTGCCGACGGAACCGCGTTGGGGATCTTCTTCAAGATGGTTGACGCGCAGGGAGGTGACGTTTCAGTCTTCGAGGATCTCAAAGGTTTCCACAAGCCGGGCGCGACCGAAGTGCTGAAGGCGTGGCAGAGCGGGTACGTGGCGGAGATGGATACGACGGCGTTGGGATGGGCGGTGCAGCGGCTGGGTGCGGGGCGCGAAAAGGCCGGCGAGCCCGTCGATCCGCATGCGGGAATTGAGTTCCATGCGAAGCGCGGGACACGGATCGAGAAGGGGCAGCCCTTTGCGACTCTCTATGCGACCAACGAAGAAATGCTGGCGGAGCCGGCTGCCCTGCTCACAAAGGCAGTGACCATCGCGGAGAACCCTCCGACCGCTGTCCCGCTCGTCGATCGTATTTTCACAAGAGAGTCCGCGGAAAAGTATCTCACCTCTGTATCGAGTGTTTAGCCAGTTCGGAACGGGAAAGCACTTCGCCCCGGCCTCTCAGCACAAGAAGCGCATCTCTTCGATCAGAGGGGGGCTTTGATCGAAGTCGCTGTAGCGAATCCATCGTGGTTGCACAACGAGATGAACGAGTCCGGGCCAGGACAGGCGCGCGGGCCCGTCCGGCCACGCGCCAAAATACGCTTCGCGATAGCGATCCAATGCGGCACCCTGCGGCTCGATCGCGATCCCTTCAAGTTGCACCGTCTGCTCCCCGCTCCACCAGAGAACAAATGAGCACGAGGGGTGCGCGATCAGATTGGCGTACTTTCTCGTTGTCTTCAACGTATCGAAGACAATCTCGAGATCCGGCGTGATCGCGACGCCAACCAGCGCCGATTGCGGAGTTCCTCCGTTCGCAATCGACGAGACCACCCCGTACCGCGACCTCGTCATGACGGAATAAAGAGCTGCCTTGTCCATACGTCACTCCGTGCGAGCCCGAATTATAGAGCATGGCGCGCCACAGAATGCGATAAGGTAGTCGAAAGCAATTCTTGTTTTTCTGGAGAGACGCATTGGCTCGTTTTACGGGGGTGCTGGGGATACTGGCCGTTTTACTGGCGGCGTGGCTGGGCTCGACCAATCGCGGACGGATTCGCTGGCGCACGGTGGCGTGGGGCCTGAGCCTGCAATTGGTCTTCGCGTTCCTCGTCCTGCGCTTCGACTTCGGGCAGCGTGCGATGGCGTGGGCCGGCGATGTAGTCAACAGCATGCTGGCATGCACGCAGGCGGGCACCAAGGTCTTGTTCGGTGCGCTTGGTACGCCCAATACTTCGCTGGGGTCGATCTTTGCTTTCCAGGTTCTGCCCACGATCATCTTCATCTCCGCGTTCTTCGCAGTGCTCTATCACATTGGGCTGATGCAGATCATCATTCGCGGACTCGCGTGGGTGATGCTCAAAACCATGCGTATCTCCGGCGCCGAGAGCATGAACGTGGCGGCGTCGATCTTCATGGGGCAGACGGAGGCCCCGTTGACGATTCGTCCGTTTCTCGCCAGAGCCACACGCAGTGAGCTGATGACAATCATGACCAGCGGCATGGCGCACGTGTCGGGCGGCATTATGGCGATGTATATTGCGCAGGGCATCGAAGCGCGGCACCTGCTGTCTGCCGTCATCATGACTTCGCCTGGAACGATCCTGATGGCGAAGATGCTGGTGCCGGAGACCGAGGTTCCAGCGACCGAAGGACGCGTGGTCATTCCGGAGAATGAAGAGCACAAGGAAGAGAATTTGATCGGCGCGATCGCGCGGGGCACGATCGATGGCGGCAAGCTTGCGATGAACGTGGCGATCATGCTCATCAGCTTTCTCGCGCTGGTGGCACTGCTCGACAATCTGCTCGGGTGGGTGCACATGCACGCAGGTTTTCAATGGCTTCCGGGGAGCCTCGGTGAGATTCTGGGATTTGTCTTCGCGCCGGTGGCATGGCTCATCGTCGTGCCGTGGCGCGATTGCGGAATCATTGGCAACCTGCTTGGCACGCGCATGGCGCTCAACGAAGTGATCGCCTACATTGCGCTCGGAACCCACAAGGCCACACTCGATCCGCGTTCGTTCACGATTGCGACGTTTGCGCTATGCGGTTTTGCGAATCTGGGATCGATCGGGATGCAGATTGGCGGCATTGGCGCGCTGGTACCCGAGCGGCGCAATGACTTGGCGCGGCTCGGTGTGCGTGCAATGCTGGCGGGAACGATGGCGAATTTGATTTCAGCCTCGATCGCCGGAATGTTCCTCGGCTGATCTCAACTGAATTCAGGATGCTGCCGCCGAAGCGCGACAGGTGCACTCCACACACCCATGCTCAGAGCATGTTCCGCAACAACGGATAAGCTGCTTGCGTAAAGCAGTACGAGCGCGATGCGCTCGCACCGCCGCGTTCCCTGGCGTAATGCCCCGCGCGCTCGCATATTCAGCCAGGCTCCCTTCGCCGAGATCGACTTCGCGCACAAGATCCGCATAGGCAGGCGCGATCATTTCAAGCGCTCCGGCGATGCATTGGCAGGTCGTCTCCTGCAAATGGGGCTCGGGAGCAGGTGCCGAATCCAACTCGCGCGCCCAGCGCTCAAGAGCAGATCCCCCTGTGGTGCGTCGGCGATAGTGATCGATTACTGCGTTGCGCAGAATGCGACAAAACCACGCGACGGCCGACTCCTCTTCGCGCAACCGGCCCTTCGATTCCAGCGCGCGCACATAGGCGGCCTGCAGAATATCTTCTGCCATCGCGCGATCGTCCACGCGGCGCTCAAGAAAGATGAGGAAGCGCCGGCGCAGATCGAGGAGTGATTCGAATGTGTTCTCAGTCATGAATGGGAAGCGGCAGGAGTTTGAGCTCCTGCCATTGTTGGATGAAGGAATGCCGCGTTAGTCGCGGCGTTTGGCGCAGGGACAAATGGGGCCGCATTCGCACGTATCGCCGCAAGGGCAAAGTGCAGAATTATTGCTTCGCATGTTTCCTCCTTGGAACGCGTTCGATTGGTGCGTTCGTACATGCTGACGCAGTGGTACCACGATTCTTACACTTGACCCTGGGTTGCCTGGAAAATATCAGAACAAATGCTGCACTATCAGCAACTTCGCGTGGCTGTCACAATCTGCATCACACATGAGGGTAAGTAAATGGGAAAGACAGTTGTCAAAGGCAGCGAACGATGATGAGAAAGACAAGCTGGTTTTCAATCGGTTTGGCGTTCTTACTTCTCACCCAGAGCAGCAGACTCGACCACTCCCAATCGCCGGTGACGCCGCCGCAGGCGCAGGAGAAACCTGCGCCACCCACACCGATGGCGGAACAGAAAGCGGAGCTGGGCGACGACGAGACCTGGAATCGGGATTGGGACAAAATCATCGAGGACGCGGTACCCAACGATCTGCTGTCCCCGAAGGTAGCGAAAGACGTCAAGAACTTTTGTCCCCGATTCAACTCGCTCCCCATTGCAGACAAGCGCGCCTATTGGGCGTACTTCTTCCAGGCGCTCTCTAGTGCGGAAGCGGGGCTGCGGACGACCGCGGACGTGCGCCACACGGAGCCGGAAGTTGCGGTCGTGGACGACGTGAGTCACCGTATGGTCCGCAGCGAAGGCCTGCTGCAGTTGACCTACGAAGACGCAGATCGCTATGGCTGCGACTTCGATTGGGACGATGACAAGCAGTTGGCGGAGCACGATCCCGACAAGACAATTCTGCAACCGAAGAACAACCTGCAATGCGGGGTGAAGATCCTGACTAACCAGCTGATCGATAAGCGAAAGCCGCTGGTTACGCGATCAAGTTACTGGTCCACCTTGCGGCCCGGGTTTCCCGGCTACAGCACGTTCGTGAAGCAGATGGCGAATACGCCCCCTGCGTGCGGCCGAAATCGTGGACGCCGGGAAGCGCTGAGTGAAACGAGCTCGGCGCCAGCATCCGGAACAGTGGCCAGCTCTTCGGTCGCCACGCACTGAGAACCACAACAAAAGTTGATTGGATGGACTTATGGCAAGTATTCACGTGGCGCCGGAAGCGCGCCCCACGTCTCAAGTCGGGCGTAAGACACCACGGCACGGCGCAAGGCACTGGATGATCGGGTCAGCGGTTGCAGTGTTTGCGCTGCTCGCGGCCGGCGTTCTTTTCGCGAATGCACATTGGCCGTATCGGTACAGGATCGTGAAGCCCATGCTGGAGGGTGTGCTCGGCAGCCAGGTCCAGATCTCGCGTTACCACCGAACGTATTTCCCGCATCCAGGATTCGTGGCGGTCGGGATCACGCTGCGTCGTAAGTCCGCGCCAGATCTTCCTCCTCTAGGGTCCGTCGATGATTTGATTGTGCAAGGCAGATGGAGCGACCTGCTCATGCTGCGCCCGCGTGTGGCGCTGGTGGACATTACAGCACTGCACATCGTTGTTCCGGCAATCGGGAGCCGCGCCAATCAGGAGGATTTTCCACCGGGAAGCGCATCCGACTTCAGTGGGCCCGACACTCTGATCGACGACTTGAAAATTCACCGGGGCGTTCTCGACATCATGCGGGCCAATGGCAACCGATATTCGTTTCCGATTGTGGAACTCGATATTCGCAATTTTCAGAAGGGACGCACAAATACTTTTGCGGTGAATATGCAGAACGCGCGGCCGTGGGGCCTCATTCAGTCCACGGGCAGTTTTGGCCCGCTGAATGCGCCGGACTTGGGCCAAACGCCCGTAACCGGCAATTTCTCTTTTTCCTCCATCAAGCTCAGCGACGTTGGAAACATAAAGGGAACGCTGAATTCGTCCGGGCAATTCCGTGGCCGTCTCGCGGCGATGGAAGCCATCGCAAGTTCCGAGACTCCAGACTTTGCCGTGGGCCGTGGAATGCCCACATCTGTGTACAGCGAAGTTCAGTGCACTGTGAATGGGCTTACCGGAGAGGTGGTGCTCAAGCAAGTTGTGGCGAAAAGCGGGGAGACCATAGTCGTCGCCAGCGGCGGTATCGTTGGGTCACCGAAGATCACAAACATCGATGTCTCTGTGGCGAAAGGCAGCACACAGGATGTGCTGCGTCCGTTCTTTCATGACAAAGTCCCGATTGCGGGTCCCGTGTGGCTTCGCGCTCATGCCAATGTCGGACCTGGTGGACAGGGAGCCAGCTTTCTGAAGCGACTGCACGTCAATGGGGCTTTCAATGTCCCCGCCGAGCGCGCTACAGATAAGGCAACGGAGAAGAGTCTTTCGGACTTCAGCCAGCGTGCGCAGAAAAAGAAAGCCGACGACGATACCGCGCAAGATGGAACAACCGATGCCCTCTCGTCGTTGAAGGGCCTCGCGGAAATCCGTGACGGCATCGCCTCGTCGCCGCATCTGACATTTCACATTCCAGGTGCGCAGGCCACTCTCAAGGGCACATTCAACCTCCACGATGAGAGTGCGCATCTGATCGGAAATCTGGCGATGCAATCCGATATTTCTCACGCGGCGACTGGCTTCAAGTCTGTGCTTTTGAAACCGCTCGATCCCTTCATGAAAAAGCGCAAGGCGGGCGCAGTTGTCCCCATCGCAATTACAGGCGGACCGGGCCATTACAAGATTTCCCAGGACTTCTCGCACATGAAGTGACGGCCAGCGGGCTAACGGTGGGCGGCGCCGCGCAACCGCCGCATCCGGTAAAAGAGCGTCAAAAAGGTGACAGTGCCGCAACTCACCAGGCTGGCGGCCATGCCAAGAATCAGCGATAGGTCCTGCTGATAGAGACCATGGATGATGCCAATGGCCTGCAAGACGCTGAATCCTCCGAAGGTGATTAAAGAAATGCCTTCATCGGTTTTCTTGCGACCCACGGCAAGCGCCTGAGGCACAAAAAGCAGTGCGTTGCACAACAAGCCCAGTCCGAAAATCACGGCAACAATCTGTTTCATTCCCGCATTCTCTCCAAATAGCCATTGCGGTGGTCTTGTCCTGCGGAAATTCAGGCACGAAAACGCGCGGCGCCGCGAGCCTTTGCTTTCGCCGCTTCTTCATCACGGTTGCGTGGGGGCGCATTGGTCGCGAGCGATCGCAACAGGCGAGTCGAGACTGCGGTCACCTCATCGACAGCAAGCGCGAAGGCGTCTTCATTGGCCTTCGAGGGGTGTGTGAAGCCGCTGATCTTGCGCACGAACTGCAGCGAAGCCGCGCGAATCTCGTCATCTGAAACGGGCGGATCGAAGTTAAAAAGAATCTTGATATTCCTGCACATTTCAGGAGCGCCTCCCTTCCGCACTGCGCCTACGACGCAACACGGTTACGTTTCCTACTTTACTTCGAACAGGTTAGAGAAATGTGTGTGTGCAAGCTTGTAAAATTTCAAGAAACGCACTCATAGGACGCGCAGGATTAACTTATGACCTATTTCGAAGCAGTTGCAGAGGCAGCAGAATTCTTGCTAAAGAAGCTGGGCGGGCTGACGCCGAAAGTGGGAGTCGTCCTGGGATCGGGACTCGGCGCGGTGGCCAGCGGGGTGACCGAATCGGTCATTGTTCCTTATCACGAGATTCCCCATTTTCCGCAATCGACCGTCGAAGGACACTCGGGCCGGGTCGTAGCGGGCCGGATGGGCGGCACGCCGGTCATCGTTCTGCAGGGCCGCGTGCATTTTTACGAGGGCTACTCGCCAGCGCAGGTAACCTTCCCCATGCGTGTACTGGGGGCTCTAGGCATTGAAGCGGTGATTTTGACGAATGCGGCAGGAGGGATCGACGAGAGCTATGAACTGGGCCAGCTCGTGATGCTGACCGATCACATCAACATGATGGGATGGAATCCGCTCGTGGGCCCGAACGAGCCGCGGTTCGCGAAAAAGAAAAATGCTGGACTCCGCTTCTTCGATATGACGGAGGCGTACTCGACGCGATTGCGCGATCTGGCAAAGCAAGCGGCGCACGACGAGGGTATCGGCATAGGAGAAGGCGTCTACGTGGCCGTGAGCGGGCCAAGCTTCGAAACGACGGCGGAGATTCGCGCCTTCAAAACGCTGGGAGCGACCCTGGTTGGGATGTCGACCGTGCCGGAGACGATCGTGGCGCGGCATATGGGCATCGAGGTCCTCGGCATATCGTGCGTCACCAACAAGGCAGCCGGCCTGAATGCGCGGCCCTTGAGCCACGACGAGGTCTTCGAGACCGGCAGGCTGGTCGAGCGGCGGCTCGCGGGCGTGGTGGAACGGCTGGTGGTCTGGATTTCGACCCTGATGGAAGCCGAAGCATGAGCGAGTCCCCTGCCGGGATCGGCGGGCAGACGGCGCGGCTGCCGTTTCCGCCGGTGGTATTGGGGATTACAGGCGCTTCGGGCTCGGGCAAGACGACTCTGGCCGTTGAACTGGCGCGCACTTTGGGCGGGATCCATTTTCCTCTGGATCACTACTATCGCGACCTTTCGCATTTACCCTTCGAGGAACGGGTACTCCACAATTTTGACGACCCACGGTTGATTGAAAGCCTACTTCTGGCGGCCCAGGTGGCCGCACTGGCGCAAGGTAAAGCGATCGAGCGGCCGATCTACGATTTTTCTACTTACATTCGAGTTCCTGGAAAGACCGAACCGGTCAGCGCCGGGGCCTTCCTGATCGTGGAGGGGCTGTTTGCGCTGTACTATCCGGAGCTATTGCCCCTGTACCAATTGCGCATTTACGTCGATACACCGGATGAGGTGTGTTTTGAACGGCGTCTTAAGCGCGATATGGAACAGCGTGGACGAAGCGAGGCATCCGTGCGGTTGCAGTATGACGCAACGGTCCGGCCGTCGAGCCTGCGCTACGTGCGGCCCTCGGAGCAAAA
>Ga0182024_10008716_pt1 | contig 21250 bp, 14 predicted proteins | sample P32metaG_FD_120480 | JGI IMG/M metagenome (GOLD analysis project Ga0182024, IMG submission 120480) | Permafrost microbial communities from Stordalen Mire, Sweden - P3-2 metaG (Illumina Assembly) | ecosystem: Environmental > Terrestrial > Soil > Wetlands > Permafrost | place: Sweden: Stordalen...
AGTCCTGTCCCTTAACCTTCTGGTAATAAAAACCGCCGTCTGAAAAAAACAGGCGGCGGTTAGTTTTTCAGGCCGTAATTTTGAGTGGACGTTACCGTTGCGCGGAGAGTCCGACTTTTGAACTGTCCTGCCTGGCCAAATTCAAATGTTCCTCCAGAGTAGGCAGGGTTTGCTGCGCGAATGACTTTACATCCGGATTCTTCGCGGTCTGACTTTCGTGGCGGAATTCGTTGACATCCATCTGATGGTCTTTCACCATGTCCCGCATATAAGCGCGGTCGAATTCCATGCCGGACATTTTGGATAGACGGTCGTAGGTGGCCTGATCCTTCGCATCCAAACCAGTCGGAAGCGTCACGCCATCCTTTGATGCGATCGCTTGGAGTTGATTGTTGGCATTGGTGTGATCGGTGACCATGCGCTGTCCAAAATCCTTTACTGCCTGATTGGAACCCTTGTCAATAGCGAGCTGGCCGAGCTTGACTTCCGCCATGCCGCCTTGCGCAGCTTTGTTCATGAAGCGCGTATCAGCGCTATTCACCTGCGCCAGGGCCAGGGTGGCCGTGGCTCCCGCCGTCAACAGAAAGCTCAAGATTTGTCTTTTCATAAATGAGACTCCTTTTGTCGAATTGGATTGCTCCTAAACGGTAGACCAAGCCTCGTTATTTGCGTTTCGTTCGCGGGGCAGGATGTTTACCGTTACAGCGAAAACGCGGACCCAGGAAATCCCGCCGCTTCACCGACGTCTCAGAAACGGTATCTTTAGCAATGGACCTGCGCGAGGTGTGCCGGAGAGTTCAACGTTACATCGGTTTCTGCGGTCTGTCACTGAGCGAGATCGGCGCGCTCCTCAAGGAAGCGCTGACAGAATGGGCCAATGACAACGCTCAACGTTTAGGCGCCTCGCTCACTTTCTATGCGTTGCTATCTCTGGCGCCAATCGTGGTCGTGGTGGTAGCGGTAGCCGCGCTTGTCTTCGGGCAGGATGCGGTGCGAGGTCAACTGGCTTGGCAGACCCAGAATCTCATTGGGCGACGGGCGGCACAGGCGGTTCAGGCATTGATCCAAGGCGCTCAAAGGCCGTCGGCCGGGATTATCGCGACACTGTTGAGCGTTGCAACGCTCCTATTTGGCAGCTCGTCGGCGGTCATCGAACTACATGACGCTCTGAATACGATCTGGCACGTTCCGTCTGCCGGCACAACCAGTATGCTTGCCAGCATCTGGAGGTTCATAAGAGAGCGATTCTTTTCTTTCGCCGTAGTTCTGGCAGGAGGTTTGCTGCTGGTCGCCTCGCTGGTATGGAGCGCCTGGATCGCATTGATGGGCGAGTATTTTGGCGCTCTTCTTCCGATGCCGGAGTCCTTGCTGCATTTTGCGAACTTCGTTGTGTCGTTCCTCGCGATTACGATTGTTTTCGGTGCGATCTATAAAATCGTCCCGGACGTTTATTTGAAGTGGAGCGACGTTCTGGTGGGCGCTTCTGCGACGTCTCTGGTTTTCACTATAGGGAAACAGCTCATCGCTCTTTACCTTGGCAAGGTGAGTTTTGCCTCCACATATGGAGCCGCCGGATCGTTGGTGATGCTGCTGGTCTGGGTGTACTACTCATCGCAACTCTTCTTCCTGGGAGCGGAATTCACAAAGGTCTATACTAAGCGCCGAGGATCGCAGGTTTCCAAACGGATTGAGGCTGTTCAAGACCGTAACTAAACTGACTCAAAGGTGTCCAATCTTAAGTGACAAGACTGTTATCCACCTGGCGAGCCTTGTGTCTGGTGCTGTGCTACTCTTGCGGGGCAAGCGCGCAAGTTTCACAATTTGAAGGCCGGCGCATAGTCGATATCCAGTTTTCACCACCTTCTCCACTGGAGCCTTCGGATTTGGCGAAGGCCCAGCCGCTCAGGAAAGGCACACCGTTGCGCGCCGAAGATGTCGCGCATTCCATCGACGGGTTATTTGCCACCGGCCGTTTCGACGACATCGTGGTGGAAGCAGAACCGTCGGACGATGGCGTGATCGTGCGTTTCGTCACCAAACCCAAATGGTTTGTGGGCGGCGTGACGGTGGAGGGAAACGTAATGATCGATCCCAACCGCGGGCAGGTAGTCAGCACGGCTCAGTTGTCTTTAGGCGCGCCATTTCAGGAGCAAGATCTCACTCGTGCCACCGAAAGCATCGAACGGCTCTTACGGGCAAACGGCTTCTACGAAGCGACGCTGACCCCATCCACGGAGCGGGACAACGACGCGCAACAGGTGTTCATCACCTTTCAGATAAAGGAAAGCAAGCGGGCCAAGTATGGACAGCCGACCATTGAGGGCGAAACGAAACTCCCGGACAGCACCATTGTTCGCGCCACGGGTTGGCGTCTTCCCGTCATCCATTGGTGGCGTCAAGTTACCGACACGCGTACCCACAAGGGCGTTCAAGGAGTGCTGAAGAAGTACGAAGGCCAGGATCGGCTGACCGCTCGGGTGGATATGAAGAAGCTTGAGTACGATCACGCTCGGAATCGCGTCCGGCCAGATTTGGAAATCAATGCCGGCCCGAAAATTAAGGTGCAAGCGGTGGAGGCCAAAGTATCCAAACGAGTGCTCAAGCGTTACGTGCCGGTGTTTCAACAGCACGCCATATATAATGACCTGCTGGTGGCGGGCAAGCTGAACCTGCGCGAATATTTTCAGAGCCAGGGCTATTATGACGCGGACGTGGACTTCCGCATCCTGCCGCCTGAAAGCGATCTGGAAAAAATCGAATATGTCATCTCGCGCGGAGAACGTTACAAGCTGGTGCGCGTGTCCATCATCGGGAACAAATACTTCGACGCCGGCGAGATTCGAGAACGAATGTTCATGCAGCCGGCCGGATTCCTGCTTCTGCGGCACGGGCGGTACAGCGAGGCGTTCCGTCGGAGAGATGAAGAGAATATTTCGAATCTGTACCGCGCCAACGGCTTTCGCGACGTCAAAGTCAGCTCTTTGGTGGAGCGCGACTTTCATGGGAAGGCGGGGGATGTTTCGGTAACGGTGCGAATCGATGAAGGCCCACAGTGGTTTGTCGACGGGGTCACCATCCAAGGAGTCAAGCAGATTAAGCGCGAGGAGTTCACCGCGCAGCTCGCCTCCGCTAACGGCCAACCGTTTTCCAATGTGAACCTGGCGACCGATCGCGATACGATCCTGACCTACTACTATAGCCACGGCTTTCCGGATGCGACGTTTAATGCCGTCTGGCGGCAGAGCCAAACACCGCATCACGTCGATGTGGCTTACACCATAACGGAAGGAGATCGGGAGTACGTTCGTGAGGTCCTGACCTCGGGATTGCGTGTCACCCGCCCGAGCCTGGTGAAGCGCAATATCACCATGAAGGCCGGCGATCCCCTTTCCCCGCTGGAAGAAACGGATATCCAGAAGCGCTTCTACGATCTTGGGATTTTCGCGCGAGTAGATACGGCCATCCAAAATCCCGATGGCGACACTGATCACAAGTACGTCCTCTATCATTTCGATGAGGCCAACCGTTACACGATCTCGGTGGGTGTGGGAGCGCAGGTGGCGCGGTTCGGAACGCCCAGCTCTACTGATTTGGCGGCTCCCGGTGGAACAACCGGCTTCAGCCCGGACTTTTCGCTTACCATGAGCCGCCTCAATCTTTGGGGTCTGGGACATACCATTACCGCGCGCGGACTTTATTCGTCGCTGGAGAAACGCGCATCGGTGAGCTATCTTCAGCCCCGCTTTATGAATGCCGACGGGCGAAACGTCACTTACACGGTTCTATTCGATGACACGTTGGATGTTCGGACATTCGCCTCGAAACGCGAAGAAGGCTCGGTGCAACTTTCTCAGAAGTTTAGCAAGACCTTCACCGGTTTGTTTCAAGTCGCTTATCGGCGAGTGAGCGTAAGCAGCGTTGTGATACCCGTACTGCTCGTTCCCCAATTCGTGCAACCGGTCCGCATCGGCATGCTCTCGGCGAACTTAGTTTATGATCGCCGTGATAATCCCGCCGACCCCCACAAAGGCATGTTTAATACGGTTGACCTGGGGGCCAGCGCCAAATTCTTTGGCTCGCAGCGCAGCTTCGGGCGGGTGCTATTACGCAATGCGACTTATTATTCGCTCGGTAAGAATCTCGTCCTGGCGCGGCAAACCCAGTTCGGAGTGATCCAGCCGTTCGATGTCGCCCCGGGCGAGCTAGCCGCAGAGGCCATTCCGCTTCCCGAGCGTTTCTTCTCCGGCGGGGCAGACTCTTTGCGCGCCTTTCCATACAACGAAGCCGGTCCGCGCGATACCGGCGCGCCGCTGGTTCCGAACGGTTCAGCATCCGCTCCGACAGGTTTCCCGCTGGGTGGCAATGCGCTGTTCATTAATAACGTGGAGCTGCGGTTCCCCTTTCTGGCACAAAACATCCAGGGCGTGCTCTTCCACGACATGGGCAACGTGTACAGCACGCTGAGCGACATTTCGTTCCGGTTTAATCAGAAAAACCTCCAAGACTTCAACTATGCGGTACAGGCAGTCGGCTTCGGAGTTCGCTACAAAACGCCGGTGGGGCCGATTCGTCTCGATTTAGCCTACAGCATCAATCCGCCATCGTTCGTTGGGTTCAATGGCACGCCCGCTCAATTGTTGCAGTGCGGGCCTAACGCCAACTTTACCTCGGGGCCTTGCGAGCCTGTGCGGCAGAGCATCAGCCATTTCCAATTCTTTTTTTCCATAGGACAGACCTTCTGAAATGCGCGGCGCTGTATTCATTCTGATCCTGTTCAATACGTTGCAAGCCGCAACCGTGCTGGACCGTATCGCTGTAATTGTCGGCAAACACGTCATTAAGCAAAGCGACATCAATCGCGATTTGCGTGTGACTGAGTTTTTGAACCGCGCACCACTCGACCTGAGCGCGGCGGCGAGGCGTCAATCGGCGGAGCGGCTCATCGATCAGGAGATCATCCGGCAGGAGATTATTACGGGCGGCTATGAACGTCCAGCGGAATCGGAGGCAACGGCGCTGGAAGCGAAACTGCGGCAGGACCGATTCGGCGGTTCCGAGTCGCGGATGCAACAGGAGTTGGCGCGGTACGGCCTGTCCGAGCAGCAGCTGCGTGACGAATTAAGGTGGCAACTCACCGTCTTGCGGTTTATCGATCAGCGGTTTCGTGTGGGCGTAATTGTGATGGATGAAGAGGTTCGCACTTACTACGACCAGCACGTTGCCGAACTGCGGCGCCAGTATCCTGCCAATAGCAGTTTTGAAGCGCTCGAGCCGAAGATACGCAGCTTGCTGGAGGGCGAGCGCGTGAATCAGAGCTTTGACGAATGGCTCAAGGAGGCTCGCAGCCGCTATCAGATCGACTACAAACAGGGGGCTTTCGAATGAGCAGGCCGATGAGAATGGTTCGAAATATCGCAGTCGGGCTCGCGGCGCTGATCCTAGTGCTGATCGTTGCCGCCGTGATCGTGAGCCAGACCGATTGGTTTCGAAATTACGTCAAAGAAAAAATCATCGCGTCCACCGAGAATAGCGTCGGTGGACAGGTCACGGTTGGTTCATTTCGGTTCGACGCCCGCCATTTGCAGGTGGAAATCACTGATTTCTTTATTCATGGCGGTGAACCTTCGGGAGCTGCGCCATTTGTGCATGTGGCTCGAATTCAGGCCGATTTTCGTTTGTTCACCAGCATCCATCACTGGTGGGATATCGCGTATCTCGGTATGGAACGTCCGGAAGTGAATGTAATCGTGCTGCCCGATGGCCGCACAAACATTCCGGTCCCCAGGAAAAAAACCGTATCGAAAGAAACGCCGCTGGAAACGGTGGTGGATCTCGCCGTGGGACATTTCGAGCTGTCCAGCGGGTTGATCGCCTTGGCGTCGCAAAAACAAAACATCAACATTCGAGGCGAGAATCTGCGCGCCGAGCTTGCATACAACATTTTGACCCAGGGATATAAGGGCCAGCTATCTTTCCAGCCGCTCTACGCTGCTTCAGGCCGAAACACGCCTGTGAATTTTGCGGTGACACTACCGGTGACGCTGGAGCGCGATCGCATCGAAATTCGCGAAGCGCGGATTATTACATCTGGAACGGACCTGGTGATCAATGGGTCCATCGAAAATCTGCGAGACCCGCGGATTTCAGCGCATCTCAATGGTCACGTGGCCTTGGCGGATCTGAAGAATGCAGCCGATCTGCCTCTTGCGACCGGATCGGGGAATCTTCCTTCAACCATTCAGCTGGATGCAAACGCTACTTTGGCGAGCAACAGCATTCAGGTTATAGGATTGAGGCTCGGCATCGGCCAATCGACTATGGAAGCCTCCGGGCCATTAAAGGCCTCTAGGGGCCCAGGCGCGCTCCAGTTCAAAGCGCGGCTTTCGCTCGGCGAATTGGGCCGTCTCGCAAAAGTGTCTGCACGTCCTGATGGCACAGTCCTGTTGAATGGCACAGCACAGTTGGATGCGAACAATAATTATCGCGTCAAAGGAAACATACAGGCAGAAAATGTTTCGTTCCAGCAGGGGCGGCAGCGCATCGGGAAAATCAATTTGTACTCGGCCATCGATTTGGATCCCCACGCGTTAGATTTGAACGGGTTGCGGCTGTCCGCTCTGGGAGGCGAAGTCGTGGGAAATGCTTCGCTCGCAGATTTCCGAAATTACCGAGTCGACGCGGAACTGCGCAAGTTCGATCTTCGCGCTGTCACGCAAACCCTCGGCGAGAAGCCGCTTCCTTATGATGGCGTTCTTTCGGGGCCGATCGAAGCCGCGGGCGATCTGAAAGCAGCCGGAGTGAAGAGCGTCACCGCGACAGCCAGGCTGTCCATCGCGCCAGGAAGCGGCGGCATCCCGGTTTCCGGCCGTTTGAATGCCGCCTACAATGGCTCGAACGGCAACATCGCCGTGGAAAACTCATACATCGCCCTGCCGCATTCACGGCTCACAGTGAACGGCTCAGTGGGCCAGCAATTGAACATCGCGCTGACCAGCACGAATCTAAATGACGTGTTCGCTGCTGCGTCTATGGCGTCTAGGCCGCCCATTGTTCTCAATGGCGGTCAGGTGAGCTTCAGTGGCGCAGTGACCGGTGACCTTGCGTCGCCCCGGATTATGGGACACCTCGCGGCGAATCATCTAAACATTGAAGGCCGCGCGTTCGATCAGTTTAGCGCCGATGCAGCGGTTTCCAGCAGCGGAGCGGTTGTTCGCGATGCCAGTATTACGCGCGGCGCGATGCGGATAGAGGCTTCTGGATCGGTGGGGTTGCACGACTGGAAGGCGCTCCCGAACGAGCCGCTCTCGGCAAATGCCTCGGTCCGCGCCGGCGATCTAGCGGATGTGGTCGCGCTGGCCGGTTACAGCAGCACGGAGTATTCAGGGATGCTGGGCGCCGATGCCACAATCACTGGCACGGTTGGAAATCCCCAGGGCGCCGCGACTCTGACGGCCAGCAACGGCATGATCGAAGGTCAACGTTTCGATCATATTCAAGCCCAAGTGAAACTCTCCGACCGGCTGGTAACCATCTCAAACACTTACTTGACATTAGGATCGCAGCGCATCGACCTGGACGCGACCTTTCAGCATCCTCGCGATAGCTTTACCACCGGCGGCGTGGAGGCGCATGTGAACAGCCATGAAATCGATCTCGCACAACTCGGCGCCCTGCAAAAAAAGCGGCCGAATACATCGGGAATCGTGCAGGCGACTGCCGACGTGGCGGGTGCTCTGTCCCATTTAAAGAGCGGTGAAACGCAATTCCTGCTCACCAGCATCAACGCCGCCGCGGCGGCGCGCGGCCTGCGCTCGGAAGGGCAAGATTACGGAAATTTGAACCTCAGCGCGCGCACTAGTGGCCAAACCGTTCACTATACCCTCGTCTCCAATTTTGCGAGATCAAATATTCGCGTCAATGGCGGCACGCGGCTAATGCCGGGATATCCAACCACGGCGGACGCGAGTCTGAGCAATCTGCCTATCGAGCGAGTGCTCGCTCTCGCGCACCGCACCGATGTTCCTGCCAAGGGAAATCTTTCCGGGGCGGCGCACTTTACTGGCACCACAGACAATCCGCAGGGCAATGTAAACGTCGAGCTGGCGAATGCGGTGCTGTACAACGAGCCCATCGATCATGTGCGAGCGCAGGCCACATATCTCGCGCAACGCATCGATGTTTCGGAGCTTAGCATAGCGGCCGGACCTTCCCATGTCGACCTTACTGCACGCTACGATCACACCGCCGGCAACTTGGAGGACGGCCAGCTTCAATTCCGCGTGAATAGCAGCCGGATCGATCTGGCACGGATTAAAAATGTTCAGGAGCTGAGGCCCGGCCTGGGTGGATCTATTCAGATCGCAGCCAGTGGCGCTGCCGACATTCGTCCCACTGAGCCGCGGGTGCTGGCTCGCGATCTCAATGCCGACGTGAAGGCCACCGGTCTGGCGGCGCGAGGTAAGAATTTCGGCGATCTCACTCTGACCGCCAACACCACCGCAGGGAGGGTGAACTTCGCACTGAATTCCGATTTAGCGGGCGCGGCCATTCAGGGCCACGGAAACGCGCAGCTTGCCGCTAATTACCCCATCGATGCGCAACTCACATTTAACAACTTGACCTGGGCGCGTCTGCGCAATCTGGTGGGATCCACCGACGGCGAGCCGTCCCGTTTCGACGCGTTGGCGGAAGGACAAGTCAGCGTGCGCGGTCCGATGATGAACCCTGACCAGCTAAATGGCTCGTTGCAATTGACGCGTCTTGAGGCTAGCAGCATATCGGATGCGCCGCGCGCCGCCAAGACCGTCCTTTTACAAAATCAAGGACCGATCGCAGCAACTTTGGATCGCGGCATGGTTCGCATTACGAGCGCGCATGTGACCGGTCCGCAGACCGATTTTCAAGCTACCGGCACAGTTCCGCTCCGGAACCGAGCCATGGACGTGGCGCTCACTGGAAACCTGAATCTCGCGCTTCTCCAGCGCTTCAGTCAAGACATTACTTCATCGGGAAGCATGGTCCTTTCTACTGCCGTTCGAGGTACCCTCACCAGTCCACGGATGAGCGGACGCATCGAGCTTCACAATGGCTCGTTCAACTACGCCGCGGTCTCGAATGGAATTTCAAAGGCGAATGGCGTCATCTTGTTTGGCGGCAATAGCGCATCCATCAGCAATCTGACTGCGGAATCGGGAGGAGGCAAGCTCACGCTGAGCGGGTTTGCATCCATGGGCAGCGGTGTTCGCTTCGGTCTCAAAGCCAACGCTACAAATGTCCGCGTTCTGGTAAACCAAGGCACCAGCTTTACAGCGGGCGCCACCGTTAATCTGACGGGCACCACCCAAGCGAGTCTGATATCGGGCACTGTGACAATCAATCAAGTAGTGTACGCGCCGCAAACCGATATCGGTTCCCTACTGACGCGCGCGGCTTCCGGATCCCAGACGGGCAGCGCGTCTTCGCCGCTGCTAGACAAAATGAAGTTGGACATCCGAGTGCGAAGTTCGACCGCGCTGACGGTCCAAGCGTCTATGGCCGAGAATCTACAGGTCGATGCGGACCTCCGGGTGCGCGGCACCGCAGCGAATCCCGGTGTGCTGGGCCGAGTCACAGTGAACGAGGGAAAGTTGGTGTTTTTCGGATCAACCTACACGGTAGATAACGGAACCATTGGATTTTACAATCCGGTTCGCATCGAGCCAGTGCTCGATCTGAGCCTGGAGACGCAGGCCAAGGGCGTAACCGTTGTGGTTCGGGTAACCGGGCCGGTAGACAACATGAAACTAAGCTATACCTCCGATCCGCCGCTTCAGTTCCAAGAGATCATCGCGTTGCTGGCGGCAGGCACCACGCCCACCTCCGATCCTAATTTGGTGGTAAATCAGCCTTCTACGCCGCCGCAAGGCTTCCAGCAGATGGGAGAATCGGCCCTGGTCACCGCAGCGGTCGCCGATCCGGTGGCCAGCCGATTACAACGCGTATTCGGCGTCAGCCAGTTGAAGATTGATCCAACGTTTACTAACGGTTCCCAACTTCCGCAGGCTCAATTGTCGCTGCAACAGCGCGTGGCGGATAATATCACCTTTACTTACGTGACTGCCCTCGATAACAGCAATTCTGAGACGATCGAAGTAGACGTTGCCTTGAGTCCGCGGTGGTCGGCTAACGCCACCCGGGACTATAACGGAATCTTCAGCATCAACTTGCTCTATAAGAAGGAGTTTCGCTGAGCTTCGCGCTCGCCGCGTCCGCGCCAATCGGAAAGGTGCAAACCGCTGCTAATGCGTCCGGACGAACTCGAACTTCGGCGTTCCAGGTCGATAAGTAATTTGGGGAAGCTGTTCCGAGCCGCAGCAGTAGGGTGCCATTCCCTACTTCCCTGCATTCGGTCAGGCTTCCCCCACGCCTTAGGTGACTGCGCAAGTAACCTAGGTAAATTTTTAGGAAAAGTATTGCGGTGATACACCACTCCAGTTGTATAATTGCCAAAAATGCGATTGTGGCTGGCTTTTTTGGCCGTGCTGCTGGCACAGGCACAGCAAGGGCCTACCCTCGATGTGTCGTTGTTGGGCAGGATTAGAACCAAGGTCGCCGAAAATCTGAAGCGGCTGCCGAATTACACCTGCACCCAAACGATCATTCGCTCTCTGCGCCGGATGCCGGCTGCCAAGCTCCAGCGTTTGGATATGGTTCGCCTGGAAGTTGCCTTCGTCGGAGGCAAAGAGCTCTATGGTCGGCCGGGTTCGGGGCGAATTGATCAATCTCAAATCACCAAATTGGTGGGGGGAACCATCGGCAATGGCGACTTCGGCGTGCTCCCGAGCAGCATTTTTCTGGGCGACTCAGCTCATTTCCAGTACAACGGGGCGTCCAAGCTCGACGGCAAGCCGGCGATTCGCTACGACTATGCTGTCCCGCAGGTTGCCAGTGGCTATCAGATTCAAGCGGGCTCGGCGGCGGCCATCGTGGGCTACCACGGATCTTTTTGGGTGGATCCCGATACATTGGATCTCATCCGGTTGGAAGTTTCCGCTGACGATATCCCAAACCGCTTGAAGGTGGCGTCGGCGGTGGACCGCATGGAGTATGATCGGATCTCCATCGGCAGCTCGCAATTCTTGCTTCCTCGAGGGGCCGAGATGGACATAACGGATTCGTCCGGGGGCGAAAGCCAGAACCGGGTGCGATTGCAGGCCTGTCACGAATTCGTCGGGGAGTCGGCTCTTTCGTTCCAGAATTTGCCAGCTGAAAACTTTGTAGCGCCCGTCAAGCCGACGCTCGCTCAGTTGACGTTGCCTGACGATTTCAGCATGGAACTCGGCTTAGACACTCCGATCGACTCCGCTTCCTCGGCCGTCGGAGACGCTTTTGAGGCGGTTCTGCGCCAGAATGTTCTTGCCGAAAGCGGGCTGGTGCTGCCCAAAGGCACGCGAGTTTCCGGCCACATTGCGCGCTTGGAAAAGGTCGGCGCTTTGTATTATGTTGGTCTGTCGCTCGATGTGCTCAGTTTGGAACACGGCCACGCGGAGCTGAGTGAGCGAGCCAACGAGGTAACCACCAAAACGCTTCAACCGCTGATCTTCCGGCTCGACCGCGTTAAGCTCGCGCGCAGCACCCACCTCATCGTGCGCAGCCGGCTGCTAAAATCCGAAGATCATGATCCAGTTCGCCAATGAAGCGGATCGGGGTCTTTTCGACGACGCCCTGAAGTTCGCGCAGCAGCAGGTGCGCAAGCTCATCGAAACGCATCCTGAGTTCTACCCCATGTACACGGTCAATGGCCTTTGGAAGCATGAAGGCCGCATGTGGACCAACTGGTGCGACGGATTCTTGCCCGGCATGCTGTGGATCTTTCACAAACGCAATGCCGGAAACTCCGCTTCGGACCGCTATTGGCTGGAGCAGGCCATCCGCTATACCACGCCGTTGGAACCGCGCAAGCAGGATCGCGAGGCCCACGACCTAGGCTTCATCTTCTTCTCCACCTACTATCGCTGGTATCGGCTCACCCACGATCCCAAGCTGAGAGACACCCTCATCGAAGCAGGCCAGACGGAAGCGCTGCGTTACCAGGAAAATGGCCAATATCTTCGATCTTTTGTCGGAGACAATTCGCTATTCATCGATCTGATGATGAACGTCGGCATCGTGTTTTACGCCGCGCGTGAGACCGGCGACCGTAGGCTGCGCGATATCGCCATGCGGCATTGTCTTACTACCCGGCGCTTTCTGGTCCGAGGCGATGGGTCCACCGCGCAGGAAGGCATCTTCGATCTTCATACCGGCGCGTTCGTCGGGCCAAGCGCTCAGCAAGGGTATCGCGGCGATTCCTGCTGGTCGCGCGGACAGGCCTGGGCGCTGTACGGCTTCAGCGTGGCCTATGAGTATAGCCGGGATCCTCGCTTTCTGGACACCGCGCAGGCATGCGCCGACTATTACATCATCCATTCCAATGCCGATGGTGTCCCGCCCTGGGACTTCAACGCGCCCCCCGAGAGCCGCGCCCTGCTCGATACCTCCGCGGCCGCCATCGCGGCTTCCGGACTGCTGCGACTCTCCAACCTGCTCCACGATACCGTGAAAGGCCATTACTATTGGTCCACTGCCATTCTCATGCTTCGCATGCTGTGCGAGAAGCATCTTGCCCGCCGCGACAAGAAATGGGAAGGGATACTGAAGGGCGGCGTCTATCATTTGCACAAGGAATTAGGCGTGGATGAGTCCGTGATGTGGGGCGAATATTTTTTCGTCGAGGGATTGGACCAGGCCTTGCAGCAGCTCGGATAGCTCTCTAGGCGACAAGCCCTATCAGGTTTGGCGCGCAATCCTCCGATTATTCGCTTAGGATGCGGCCTCAGCCTACTATCAATTACTACGACCTGCTGCAGATCAATTCTCGGGCGGAGATCGAAGCCATCGAACGGGTGTACCGCATTCTGTCGGCGCGCTACCATCCGGACAACCCGCAGACCGGCGATGCCGAGCGTTTTCGCTTGTTGACCGAAGCCTACGAAGTCTTGCGCGACCCGGTGCGCAGGGCCGATTATGACCGCCAGTTTGAAGTGAATCCCGCCGGGCCTCTTCCGATTTTCCTCGGCAAGGAGTTCACCGACGGCATCGATGCGGAAGCCAAGATCCGGATCGGCGTGCTGTGCCTGCTGTATAGTAAACGGCGCGCAAATCCCGATTTCGCCGCTCTGTCGTTGCTCGATATGGAGAATATCATGGCGTTCCCGCGCGAGCGGCTGTTGTTCGCCCTCTGGTATCTTCGGGCCAAGCGCTATGTCGTCCAGGACGACCGCAGCAGCTTCATCATTTCGGCCGACGGCGTGGATTATCTCGAAAGCCAATTGCCCACCAATCAGATCCTGTACAAGATCTTTCGCGCTTCTGAGGCGGGCGTTATGGTTTATCCCAAAGCGCTAACTTCGAAGACGACCTAGAGCGTCTGATATTCTGATGGGCGCGTGGTCGTAGTTCGTCTGATTGTTATTTTGGCCCTGACGGGCTTTTGGGCTCTAGCGCAGCCAGCGCCCGTTATCATCGACACCGACGCGGGATCGGACGATTTCTTGGCCATCGCGTTCCTCTTGGCGCATCCGAACGTACCAATCGAAGCCATTACGGTCGCCAACGGGATGGCGCATGTGGATGCGGGCGCTCGCAATGTGATTCGACTGCTGGATGTCGCCGGGCGTCGCGAAATTCCCGTTTTCGCCGGCAGAGGCGCTCCGCTTCGGGGCGCGGCCGAATTTCCCGCCGATTGGCGCAAGGCTTCCGACGATCTCCCCGGTGTTGAACTGCCCGCTGCTTCACGCCGTCAGGAACCGCGGCCCGCCGCCAGCTACCTACTCGAGCGTCTTAGGAGAGGCCCCCCTGCGCGCATCCTCGCGCTCGGCCCGTTGACTAATCTGGCTGAAGCTTTTCTGCGCGACCCGTCCATCGCGGCTAACATTCAGGAAATCGTCAGCATGGGCGGAGCGATTCACGTGCCGGGCAATAACCTTAACAAGACCGCCGAATGGAACATCTTCATTGATCCCTATGCGGCTCGGATCGTTTTTCGCTCGGGCGTGCGTATTCGTCTGATTCCTTTGGATGCCACCAACAAAGTGCCGATCGGCGCCGAGTTTCTTCGCGAATTTCAGTCCGCGGCGCGTTCGCCCGTTGGAAAAATTGCGGCGCAAGTGCTCGCGACCGACCGTTCCATGATCGACCAAAGCGAGTTTTACGCCTGGGACCCGCTCGCCGCAGTGGCGCTTCTTTATCCGGCCGTAGTGAAAACCAACCCGCTTCGCATCGACGTGCGCCAGGATCCGCCGGAACAGGGAAGAACCGTCCAGCTTGCCGGTAAGCCCAACGCCGAAGTCGCTCTGGATGCCGACGCCGCGACATTTCACAAACTGTTTCTCGACGTGTTCCGGAAGTAGTGTGTACTAGATGTGGGCGCTCAGCGAAACCCGTGTGATACATTGCTCAACGATGGCTAGTATCTTTCGCGATGGCCTGCTCCGGGGCAAGACCGCATTCATCACGGGCGGTGGAAGCGGCATTGGCCAACGAATCGCCGAACGGTTCGCCGAGCATGCGGCCAAGGTCATGCTGCTGGGACGCAAGCAGGATAAGCTCGATGCGGCCGCGGCACCGATCCGGTCCTCGGGTGGAGAGGTGGCCACCTGCGCAGCCGATGTCCGCGACTACGCGGCGATGGAAGCGGCCTTCGCGAAAACCGGCGATCAATTCGGCGCCATTGATATCGTGGTCTGCGGCGCAGCTGGCAATTTTCCCGCGCCCGTCCTCGGCATGTCCGCGAATGGCTTCAAGTCCGTCATCGATATCGACCTGCTGGGGACTTTCAATACCTGCCGCGCGTCCTATGCGCATCTTCGCAAGCCCGGCGCGAGCATCATCAGCATTTCGGCGGCTCACGCCACGGTCCCGATCGCCTGGCAGTCTCACGTGTGCGCGGCCAAGGCAGGCGTTGAACTTCTTACGCGAACGCTCGCGATTGAATGGGGTCCCTCGGGAATTCGCGCCAACTGCATCACCCCGGGTCCGACCGACGACACCGAAGGAATGCGGCGGCTGGCGCCTACCGTCGAATCCCGTCGCAAAATTGAAGACGCAGTCCCCTTGCGGCGTTTCGGAACCAGGGACGAATTGGCCGACCTCGCGCTGTTCCTGTGTTCGGAGGCTGCTGCCTACATCACCGGCGCCGTCTATACCTGCGATGGCGGCCAATCGCTCGTGCGGTCCAGCCTCGCGCTGGCTGAAAGCCATTGACGCCAAGAACCACAACTCTGCTACGCCAGCTCGGCCTCGGCAGCGCGACTGCGCTGGTCGTCTCCAACATGATTGGCACCGGCATCCTGACCACCACCGGATTCCTCGCCGGCCAACTGGGTTCCGCGCAATGGGTGCTGCTCATCTGGGCCGTTGGGGCAGTGTGCGCGCTAGCCGGCGCATTCTGCTATTCCGAGTTGGGCGTCAACTTCCCGAGTTCAGGCGGCGAATACGTTTACCTCACTCAAGCGTTCGGCCCGACCTGGGGCTTCATGACTGGCTGGGTTTCCTTCTTCGCCGGCTTCTCAGCCCCCATCGCCGCCGCCGCCCTCGGATTTTCAGATTATCTCGGCTACTTTTTCCCGGTGCTGAAATTGGACAACGCGCGCCATCTGGCCGGCTCGGGCGCTTGGGAATTCAAGTTCGGGTGGCCGCAGGTGGCGGCCTGTGCGTTGATTGCCGTATTCTCGGGACTCAATTGCCTCGGCGTTCGGCGCGCCGCGCGCGTCCAGAACGTGCTCACTTCGGTAAAAGTATTCGTGCTCCTCGCGTTTATTGTCGCGGGTTTCGCGTTCGGGGAAGGGAATTGGCAGAACTTCGCGCACCCTGCCGTCCGTACCACCACCACGCCGATTTTTTCTCAATTCGTCGTCAGCCTTTTCTTCATCTACGTGGCTTACAGCGGATGGAACGCCTCCACCTACGTTGCCGAGGAATTGAAACAGCCGGCGCGCACTATCCCGCTTTCGCTCGCCTGGGGCACCGCCTTTGTAGCCCTGCTCTATGTCGCCCTCAACATCGTGTTTATTTACGCCGTGCCGCTCGAGTCGATGAAAGGAGTAGTCGCCATTGGCGCGCTCGCCGCCGCGCACCTATTCGGCCCCGCCGTAGCCGGAATCTTTAGCGGCGCCATGGTGCTCTCCCTGCTCGCCACGATAAATGCGATGACTACCATCGGCCCGCGTGTTTACTATGCCATGGCCAAGAATGGGGCGTTCTTCGCTGCAGCCGCCAAGGTGGACCCGCGCTGGCATACGCCCGTGATCGCCATCGTCTGTCAAGGCATCTGCACCATGCTCATGACCATGAGTCCGTTCTTGGATCTGCTGTTCTATATTGGATTCTTGCTGAATTTCTTCGCCGTGATGTCGGTGGCCTCCCTGTTCCTCTTTCGGCGCCGCCCGGGCTGGCGGAAGCTGCCTGTGGTGAGTTTCGCGTATCCGCTCATTCCTGCATTCTTTGTGATCGCTGGAATTTGGATGACAATATTTGGCATGACGTTTCGCCCGGCGATTTCCGCCCTTGCCATCCTTACCGTCGCTATAGGGGCTTTGGTTTACCATTTTCGTATGCGCGGACAGACCGCCCCATGAACGCCGCACCCATCAAATTGTCGCTGGCCTTGGCGGCGCTTTTCGCCGTGGTTGCGGCTTTCAGTTATCCCTACGACGTCGATGCTCCACTGAGTGCTCAGGAGATAGAGAAGTCCCGCCAATACTACGCCGCCGCCTACCAATCTTCGGCCTCGGTGCCGGAAAAGCCCGAGTCTCCAGCGGAAACTAAATATCTTCAAGTGGCTGCCGAGGCGGACCAGAACAGCCACATTACTGAACAAGTTCAGGATTTCGTCAACCGGTTCCACTTGCAGAAGCGCAGTGTGTTGGACATCGGTTCGGGGCGCGGCTACCTGCAGGATCTGGTGGACGATTACACCGGTCTCGACATCTCGCCCACCGTGTCGCGCTTCTATCACAAGAAGTTCGTGCTCGGTTCGGCCACGGCCATGCCATTCCCCGACAACAGCTTCGATGCAGCCTGGTCCATCTTCGTGTTTGAGCACGTGCCTAACCCGGAGCAGGCTCTTCGAGAATGCCGCCGTGTCATGCGTGATGGAGCGCTGATGTTTCTGCTTCCAGCCTGGAACGTGCCCAATTGGTCGGCCAACGGATACCCGGTGCGCCCCTATTCCGATTTTAATTTCCCAGGAAAATTGATTAAAGCGAGCATCCCGCTTCGCACGACATTAGCGGTCCGAGCCACGTCGCGGGTGTCGGCCAGGCTGGTGCGCGCAACCGCGTTCGCCTTCGGCGGTCCAACCACGCTGCACTATCGCCGCCTCACGCCGAACTACAAAGATTATTGGATGCCGGACAGCGACGCGGTCAATTCGCTCGATCGCTATGAGGTGATGGCTTGGTTTCAAAGCCGCGGCGACGAGTGCTTGACCTGCGACGGCATATCCGGATCCGTTTTCATGAGCCTGCCGCCCTACCTGATTATTCGAGTTCACAAATAACCGTTGTAAACTCTCGCAAGTTAGAATCTTAGAGTCGAGGCAGAACGCGTGCCCCGCAGATCTTAACCGGAGAACCTATGAAATTTCTCGTGCTGTGGCATCTCGGCGTGGGACATCCCAGCCCCGAAGTCATCAAAGCTGTCGCTGAACAGCCGAATTACGCGAAAAAATTGGAAGCGGACGGGAAGCTGGAGTGCCGTTACCACATGATTGGCCGTCACGGCGGCGCCTGGATTTACAAAGTGAAGTCGAACGAGGAGCTGGATCTGCTACTGGCGATGGCGCCGGTGTACAACCACGCTCATTATGAAATCTTCCCGCTGGCCGATATGTCCGATCCGGTCACGGTGCTCGGCAAATCGAAATAGGCGCGCTTGTCGGGCTGGGCTGGCGCGAGCCGCGGCGTCCAGCCGGCTGGCGGCTCTTTCAACAACTCCAGGAAGGCCTGCGCGGCGCGGTGAAAACGCTTCTTGCGCCGGTGGACGATCCCAACCGGCCGGTATAGCTCGAAACTATGGATGGGGATGGCGATGAGCCGGCCTTGGCGAATCTCATCCTCCATCACCCGCGCCGGCATGATGCTCAGGCCCGAGCCGTGCGCCACCGCCTCCTTGATCATCTGAATGTTGTCAAAGTGCAGCGTCACGTTGACGTGGACGTGATGCTCGCGCAGGAAACGGTCGACGTTGCGGCGGATGGGCAATTCTTCGTCAAACCCGACGAAGTCCAGCCCTTCCAAATCTTCCAAGCGGGCTTCGTCCTTGTTCGCCAAGGGATGATCCGGGAAGGCGGCCACCACCATTTCTTCTTCGCGCCACGGCAGCACCGTGACCTCCTTGGTGGATTCCGGATAACTCATCAGGCCTAGGTCGGCCTGATCGGTCACAACCGCTTCGTAAACTTTCTCGGGACGCAAATAGTCCACTTCCAGACGGGCGTGCGGATAGCGTCGCGAAAACTCTTCTTCCAGGCGCGACAACTCCGACAGCCCCACCGAATAAATGGAGGCAACCCGAACCGTCCCCTCCACCTCGGTCTTGAAGCGCTCGAAGGCCGCCAGGAACTCGGCATGACGACGCAGTATATCGCGGCACATCCCCAGATAAAGCTTGCCTGCCGAAGTGATTTTGAGCGGGCGGCTGGTGCGGTCCAATAGCGTGACGCCGAGCTGCTGCTCCAGATCTTGCAGGAACTGGCTGGCAGCGGACTGGCTCACCCCGTTGAGGTGAGCCCCCTTGCTAACGCTGCGCGTCTGTGCTATATCTTTGAAAATCTTTAATCGGCCGAGATCCATCCGTCTTCAATAATATAAGACTGCCTTATTTTAAGTCAAGTAAAATTCCTGTTGACCTAATATTGTTCCACTGATATACTCAAGCATGGCTGGACTCCCCCCCGCTCAAGGACTCTACGACCCTCGCAACGAACACGACGCCTGCGGTGTCGGCTTCGTAGTCAACATTCAAGGCGAGAAGTCGCACGACATCATCTCCAAAGGCCTGCAAATCCTCATCAATCTCACGCATCGAGGCGCTTGCGGTTGCGACCCGCAGACCGGCGACGGCGCCGGCATCCTGATTCAGATCCCGCACGCGTTCTTTGCGCGCGAGTGCGCCAAGCTGGGCTTCACGCTTCCCCCCGCCGGCGAGTACGGAGTCGGAATGGTATTTCTGCCCGTGGAACCGGCGCACCGGTTGCGCGCCGAAGGGATTCTGGAACGGATTGCGCGCGAAGAAGGACTCAGCGTGCTCGGATGGCGCGATACGCCGATCAACGCCGATGCCATTGGGCGAGTATCCCGAGCCTCGCAGCCTTATATCGAGCAGATCTTCATTCGCGGTGGGTCCGGTATGACCGAGGATCAGCTGGAGCGCAAGCTCTTCGTGGTTCGCAAACGGGCCGAGTCGGAAATCGCGGCGTCCGATCTGCCCGACAAAAGCTTCTTCTATATTCCGTCGCTGTCTTCGCGCACTATCGTCTACAAGGGCCTGTTGCTGGCTCCGCAAATCGCGGCGTTCTATCGCGAGTTGAGCGATCCAGAGGCGGTGAGCGCCCTGTCTCTGGTGCATCAGCGGTTTTCGACCAATACTTTCCCTTCCTGGCAACTGGCGCATCCTTACCGCTACATCTGCCACAACGGCGAAATTAATACCATTCGCGGAAACATCAACTGGATGCACGCGCGGGAGAAGATTCTCGGGTCGCGGCTGTTCGGCGACGATCTCAAGAAGGTTTTTCCGGTGATTGCACCGGGCGGCAGCGATTCGGCCTCCATCGATAATGCGGTCGAGTTGCTCACGCTCGCCGGCCGCAGTCTGCCGCATGTGATGGCCATGCTGATTCCGGAAGCCTGGGATGCGGACACTACCATGCGCCCGGAAAAGAAGGCGTTCTACGAATATCACGCCTCGCTGATGGAGCCTTGGGATGGTCCGGCCGCCATCGCGTTCACCGACGGCCGCGTGATCGGCGCCACGCTCGATCGCAATGGTCTCAGGCCCGCTCGCTACCTGGTGACCAAGGACGGCTTGCTGATCATGGCGTCGGAAACCGGCGTGCTCCCGGTGAAGCCGGAGGAAGTAAAGTACAAGGGCCGCCTGCAGCCCGGCAAGATGCTGTTGGTGGATACCACGGAGCGCCGCGTCATTCCCGACGAAGAGCTGAAAGAGTGGCTATGGAGCCGGCAGCCCTATGGCGAGTGGCTGAAAACGAATCAAATTACTCTCGACCGTCTGCCCGAGCCTCCCCACGTTTATGGATCCGATCTCGACACCATCATCGTGCGGCAACGCGCCTTCGGCTACACCGACGAGGACCTCCGCGTGTTGATGCTGCCCATGGCCGTGGAGGGTCAGGAGCCGATTGGGTCCATGGGCACGGACACGCCGCTGGCTTGCCTGTCTGACAAGCCGCAGCCCCTGTTCCACTATTTCAAGCAGCTATTTGCTCAGGTGACCAATCCTGCGATCGACCCGATCCGCGAAGAGCTGGTCATGTCGCTGACCAGTTATATCGGAACCGAGCGCAACATTTTGGAAGAAACGCCGGAGCACTGCCACACGCTGAAGCTCCCGCATCCGCTGCTGACCAATCGGGATCTAGAGCAATTGCGCCGCGTCTCCACTGGCGGGTTGCTCGCCAACACCCTGCCGATGCTGTTCCGCGTGGCCGGTGGGGAACAAGAGCTCGAGCGCGCCCTCGATGGACTGTGCCGTCGCGCGTCGCTGGCGATCAAGTCCGGGTACACGCTGCTGATTCTTTCCGACCGCGGAACCGATGAAGAGTACGCCCCGGTTCCCAGCTTGCTGGCGCTCTCGGCGGTGCACAACTATCTGGTGCGGGAAGGATCGCGCACGCAGGTGGCGCTGATCATCGAATCCGGCGAGCCGCGGGAGATCATGCATTTCTGCCTGCTGATCGGTTATGGAGCCAGCGCCATCAATCCGTATCTCGCCATCGAGACGCTGGAAGATCAGGCGGCGCGCGGGCATCTGCCGCCGGGCGTAACTTTTGAGATCGCGCTGAAGAATTACAAAAAAGCCATCAACAAAGGCCTGCTCAAGGTGTTCTCGAAGATGGGAATCTCCACGTTGCAGAGCTATCGCGGCGCGCAGGTCTTTGAAGCGATCGGCTTGAACAAATCGTTAATAGATCGATACTTCACCGGAACCG
>Ga0182024_10008717_pt1 | contig 21247 bp, 27 predicted proteins | sample P32metaG_FD_120480 | JGI IMG/M metagenome (GOLD analysis project Ga0182024, IMG submission 120480) | Permafrost microbial communities from Stordalen Mire, Sweden - P3-2 metaG (Illumina Assembly) | ecosystem: Environmental > Terrestrial > Soil > Wetlands > Permafrost | place: Sweden: Stordalen...
CACGATGATCACGGCCGCACCGATGATGAGGAGAGATTTGCGCATTAGTCAAACTTACTTACGCGCCGCGCGAGTTCGAGGGAGCGCCGCCCGTTAACTCCCTATAAATGACGGTGTGCGGCAGCTGAGTCTCGGCGCTCAGATGCTCGGATCCGGCAACGGCCAGCCATCCAGTCGCCAGGTAGAAACCGAGCGCGGTGTCGCGGGCCTTGGCCCACACCTGTTCGACGCCCTGGCGGCGCAGGTGACCCAACGCGGTCTCGACCACCACCGTGCCGTAGCCGCGGCCCTGCACGTCAAAGTCAATGGCCATGTAGCGCAACTGGAATGAGACACGATCGGGGTTGATCGGCGCTAGCGATGGGAACCACGACGCGCTCGCGACCGCACGTCCGTCGAGAAACCCACCGAAGTGCAACGAGGTCGCCTCATCGTCACGCGAATCCTCGACCGAACGCTCGGGCTGGTCAGCTCGCAGGACTCGCCGGCGCAAGTCAAAGAGCTCTTGGGCGCGTACTCGACGGACTTCAAAATGTTCCGTCGCACCGTCAGGCAAGACTCTTCACCATGGTGGCCAACTGAATCGAGGGGTCGCGCGCCATATTCATGACTTCGCCGTTCGCTGCAAAACCGACACTCTCGTAGAAGGACCTCGCGCGACTCATCGGACCGGCAACGTGAAGGTACAGCTTGTCTACGCCCTGATCACGGGCCCATTGCTCGACAACGGCGACCAACTGGTCAGCCACACCCGATCCGCGGGCACTGGGCGAGACGTACATGCCGTAGAGCCAGCGCGTGCCGGGATGCGATTCGTTCCCCCCGCCCGACGCGACGCCGACGACTCGTCCGTCAAGCTCGCCGAGGTAGTAATTCCACTGCCGAGCGAGGGCCTTCCAGTGTCGTTCCGCCCACGTGCGCGCCTCCTCGTACGTTGAGCCGTACGCCTCGGGCGAGTCGAGCAGCGCTTCCAGGCGAATCGCGCGCAACAGTGCCGAGTCGTCGACACTGCAGTGACGTACTGTCGGGGTGCTACTTGTCAAGATTCATTCGCGACGCGACGTTTTGTTCCGCCCAACTGCCCGTGGCAAAGTGCTCTCGCACATTGTCGTGATCGATCTCCGGACGATTCTGCGACATCTTGGCCTTTCCCTGTATGGAGGTGACTTCGATTTCTAGGCCCACGATGGCCGTCAGTTGGTGACCTATGTAGTCAGCCGGCGAATCCTCCACGCGCCACGGTGGCGTGTAGCCGGATTCGAAATGGTCCGTCAGGTCATGCACCTGTTGTGAGGTCCACTCGAGGTCGTCGCGCAGGTGCAAGATTCCACGCACTTCACAGGCCACGTAATTCCAGGTCGGCACCACGCCCGGGCTCTCGGACCGGCTGGGATAGAAGTTCGGCGACACGTAGGCGCTCGCGACCAAGAAGAGACCCAGCACTTCGGTTTCCTCGCGCACGGCCTTCCACCACGGATTAGCCCGCGCGACGTGGAACCTCACCGTGCGGCGATCCTCGCTCGGGATGACGGGCACAAAAACACTGGCGAGACCGTCGTCGGTGTTGATGACGAGCATCCCGGCGCCGGCGTCAAGCACTATCTGCCAGGCGGCGTCCTCTTCAACTTTGAACATGGGGGGCACGTACATTTATCTATTGTTTCACGGCGCGCGGGGCGAGAGAGACCTCTAGGTAGGCGCGCGTCTCGGCAAACGGGCCGAATAGATCGAGTAGCCGTCGATTTGTCGTACAACAAAAGTCGCGATGGCGACCGCCGCGATCATCGGGATCGCGAGGGAGAACCCGCTGTGCGTCAACTCCAGCACCAATACCAATCCGGCCAATGGCGCCTGCATCACCGCACCGATCATTGCCGCGGCGCCGATGAGCGCAAAGGCACCAACCGGAGTGCCGTGCCAGACGTGCGTCCATGCGACCCCCAAGAATCCACCGAGCACGGCGCCCGTAGCGAGAAAGGGCGTGAAGACGCCGCCCGCGGCGCCGCTGCCCAGCGTCAATGCCGTGACGAATGGCTTTAACGCAAAGAGGGCGAACAGCAGGCCGATACCGCCAATTCCAAGGAAGGCCTCGTGCGCCATGTCCTTGCCGTTTCCGAATAGCTGCGGGTACCAAATACCGAGCACCCCGACCACGAGAAAAGCGGCCGGCATCACCCAGAAGATCGAGGCGCCGGACGCCCGATGGGCCGAGACCCATCCAATGAGGCGCACGTAGAGCACCGAGAGCAGTCCAATGACGAGTCCCGCGGGCAGCGACCAGACCATGATCGACCCACTGAAGTGATAGCTCGGAATGTCAGCGTACGTCGCGCCACTGGGCAGGTAAACCCAGGCGACCATGGTCGCAATCGCCGAACAGGCGAGGGCCGGCACCACGGTGGGCAGCGCGAATGATCCGCAGAGCACCTCGGCCGTGAAGATGGCTCCCCCGAGTGGCACGTTGTACACCGCCGCCAGTCCGGCCCCGCCGCCGCAGGCAACGAGCAGTCGGCGCTGGGCCGGCGAGAGTTTCATCCAGCGCGCCAGCACACTGCCCGAGGCACCGCCCATCAACTTGGGCGCCGCCTCGCGCCCCGCGGACGCGCCCATGCCAATGACGACTTCGGACGTGACCGACGTCAGGAAACTGCGACGCATGGAAAGTTGCCCGTCGCCGTTCCAGATTGACTCGTCGATCTCCGCCTTCTCGTGCTTCAGGTAGCGACGGATCAAGTACCAGGCCACGGCGCCGATCAGGCCCGCTATCACCAACGTCGTCACGCGGTGCAGATCCGACGTCCTGGCGACCGCCGCCGCATAACTGCCCGAGTGGTAGCTAAAGGCGAGTCGCTCGACCGACGAAAGGATCCACATCAACAGGTCGCCAAACAGGCCGGTCGCGATTCCCGTGAGCACAATCGCCACCCAGAACACGGGAGTGAGAGCGGCGTCACCGTCGTGGGTAACGTTTGGTTGCTCCATGGCGCCACGACCAGACGCAATTCGCCTTTTTATGAATGGCGCGGGAACTCGCTGACGCTCGCTCTCACCGCTTCGCTTACGCAACTTTGATCTCTCCGGGTAGCAGTATCCAAATCGTACTCGTGGCCTTCTTCGTAGCTGGCGCTGATCCGAGGCTCTCACTACACGACAAAAGGAATAATCGCCTTCACGTGTTTGCGATACTGCGGATACTGAACGGGAAACTGCTCGGTCATCAACTTCTCTTCCAGCATCATCTTGGGAACGAAGGCGACAATCGCGATAGCAAGAACGGCGAAACCGTACGGCTCGTCATACGCCACCGCACTGGCCAGACCCATCAGTAAGAGACCCGAGTAGATCGGGTGACGGACCAAGTGATAGGGACCGCGCTGGATCAACTCGTGATCCTCTTTGACCGTGACGACGCCACTCCAGTTGGCACCGATAGTGACGCGAGCCCACACGGCAAATGCGGCGCCGACGATGACGAAAGCCAACGCCACGCTGCTCCAGGTTGACGAAGGAGCCCAGATCCTGTTGTGCAGTGATGAACTGGACAGCGGACGGGCGAGCACGAGCGCGGCGACCACCACGATCACCGTGATGCGGCCGATGCCCCCCGAAGTTCTCACCGTGCGCTTGGTGCGAAAGGCGAGGATGAGCCACAGGGCGCCCATGGCGTACCAGATAATCCGAATAGCGTCGTCCGAGAACTGCTGCACGTTCTCAGTCTGACAGGGCTACAGATTTGACCTCAATTGGCCGCACTACTGCCGACCACCCGAAAATTCCGTTCCTAGTCCGCCTCGTCAACGGGCGGCGGTTTCGTGCAGCCAGGAAGATGTGCGGTACCGTCCAACTGCACGCCACAATCGGCGCAGAAGAGATGCAGCCAACACGAAGGGTCGCCGCCCATTTCATCTTGCGACACCGGTGCGCTCTCGGGGACGATCTTTCTTGGGTCAGCGTTCTGGCTCATAATTTCACCCTAGCCAGGGCTACGTAAAGATATCCATTGAAGAGACCGCTACGGATCAACCAGCGCGGAACGGTTGAGGTCTTGCACGTTGGTGAAACCCGTGAGCCCCAGCGTCACACGAATCTCCTCACGAATTATTCGCAGAATGTGGTCAACGCCCTTTTCTCCCCGAGCGGCCACCGCGTACGCCCAGGGTCGACCCACGAGGCAGGCCCGTGCTCCGAGCGAGAGGGCCTTGACAACATCAAGACCACTTCGAATGCCGCCGTCCATCAAGACTTCAGTCCGTCCGTCGACGGCCTCGACGATGGCGGGCAGGGCGCGAATAGTAGAGGGCACGTCATCTAGTTGACGTCCACCGTGATTGGACACGATGATCGCGTCAACCCCACGTGCGACAGCCTCACGAGCATCTTCCGCGTCGAGAATCCCCTTGAGCGCAATCTTGCCGTCCCAATGCGCACGCAACCACTCCAGGTCGTCCCAGGTCACGCTGGGATCGAACTGCCCGTCGACCCAGCGTTGAAAGTCTTGGGGAACCCTGGCGTCCGGCAACGCGCGCTCTAAGTTTCCGAAGGTGAGCGGCCGGCCACCAATCGCGACGTCGCGCATCCACGAGGGATGACGGGCAAAGTCCAACCTTCGTTTTACTTGTCCCATCGCAGAGATTCCTCCACCCAAACCGTTGCGACCATCGCGGTAGCGACGGCCAATCACCGGTAGGTCGACGGTGAGTATCAGCGTGGTACAGCCCACGGCCTTGACACGAGAAATCAAGTCTTCCGCGTACGAGCGGTCCTTCATCACGTACAACTGAAACCAGAAGGGCCGCTGAACGGCCTTCGCAACTTCTTCAATCGAGCAGATCGAGAGCGTTGACTCACAGAACACAATCCCCGCCCGCTCGGCCGCCCGGGCGGCTTGCACTTCGGCGCGGCGGGCCATGATCCCGCCAAAGCCAATGGGTGCCAACAGCACGGGCATCGCGAGCTCTTGGCCCATCACCGTTGTCGACAACGACATCTGCGACACGTCACGCAATATCCGTTGGCGCAGGTGGATATCGCGCAGGTCATCCCGATTTGCCGACAGCGTGTACTCACCAAAGGATCCGCCGTCAACGTAATCAAATAATTGCCGGGGCAGTCGCTTGCGCGCGAGCTCGCGGTAGTCGCCAACCGAAGCCGGAGCGAGATTTAGCGGATGATCCTTAGCGGGCGTGGGCATCGTGTTCATTATTGTCGACATGCGGCTCGCTGGTTTCGAACAGCGGGCGCTCGCGAACGTGGCCTTACGGTCGCCGCCCCGAAAGGTCCAGGAGCTTCAGTTGCGTCGAAGCGTCGTCGTCAAGGTCTTCACTGGGACCCAAGCCAAAGATGCCGATCTGACCAATGACTTCTTTCAACGGAGACAAACTTCCGTAGACGTGGGTGACCAGCACGTCGGGCAGCACTTCACTCGCGCCAATCGCACGTGCCAGATCCCACGCGTGCAGCGTGAGGTCCATAATGCGAAAGTCGAAGAGCTGGTGGATTGGAACATCACCCATCGGGTGGTGCACAATGAAATCGGGGTCGCTGGCGTGTGCGAAGGCGCTCGCCTGATCGCTCAGCGCCCGGCGACACTGCTCGAGCAGGTCGGGCGGAACAGCTATCTTGAACAGGTCCGTCGCTTCCTGTCTTGACGCCCCGCCGATGAGTATCACCGTCATGTCCGACGCCCTCGCCACGTGCCAAATCAGATCAGCGACCGACCAACTCTCGCACGGAGTGGGCAACGCTAATTCATCCGCGGTCACGAGATCGAAGACGGATAGAAAGTTCATCGTGCTCAGCGCCAGCATTTCGTTCGGGTCCACGAGCAAAACCTACCCCGTAGGTGCACGATTGTTAAAGGTCCCTGATGGGCCGCCTTCTGCCAAACTGAAGCGATGGCGAGCATTTGGGGAATGACGCCGCGAGAGAGTATCGAAGCGGCGTGTCAGCAACTGGGCGAGAAGAATGTCGTGGACTCGTGCGTGCGAATCATCAACGACCGTGACATGGACGGCGAGTTTGGCTACGTTCTCTCGGGCCCGAATTCTCGGGCTGTACTGGACGGTGCGGAGGGTGGCGTGAGTGGGCGCTGGCCGCGAACCTGGGCCCTTCGTGCCTTCCTCTATGCGTGGGACAGCAGCGCCGAGCCCGCAGTACTCATCTGTCTTAGCGACGACTCATGGCGAGTACGCGAGATGGCCGCCAAAGTCGTGGGCCGCCGCCATATCGGTGACGGGCTAGACCAAATTGCGGCGTTGCAGAACGATGACGTGCCGCGCGTTCGTGCGGCGGCGCAGCGAGCCATCAAGATGTTGGTTGAGGGCGACGACTGACGTCACCGTGGCAACCGATTGGGCAGCTCAGTCGTCAGGTATGAATGTCGTAATGCAGAACGGGTGACCCGCGGGATCGAGCAACACTCGCCACAGTTCAGGTGACGGTTGCGTCCTTGCTTTCGTGGCCCCGACCTGGATCGCTGCGGCTTCGGCGACGTCAAGATCTTTTACGGACATCTCGAGATGGAGTTGCTTGGGTACGAGCGCGTCTGGCCAGTCCGCGGCTCGGTGCTCCGCGACGCGTTGGGTGGTCAGGTAGATACCCGCACCTTTAAGGGAAATGAAGTCGTCAGTCTCGAACACCACTTCGAGTTCAAGCAACGCGCGGTAGAACGTGGCGAGTTCCTGGGGATCAGCACAGTCGAGCGAGACGCCGGCGAGGCGTGCGATAGGGGCCATGCCACGAACCATATCGTGAGCCGCGACCTACGTCGATGCCAGCGCGACTAGGCCAGCGCCTGGGCCAGGTCAGCAATGAGATCATCGACCTCTTCAATTCCCACGCTCAGTCGTATGAGATTCTCCGGCGGCTCCAACGTCGAACCCGCCGCGGACAAGTGTGTCATCACGGCCGGCAGTTCAATGAGACTCTCCACGCCGCCCAATGACTCGGCCAGAATGAACGTCGACGTCGATTCACACGTCTTGCGTGCGGATGCCGCCCCGCCTTTCAAGGTGAAGCTGACCATGCCGCCGAAGTCACTCATCTGCGCAACGGCGACGTCGTGTCCGCGGTGCGCTTCCAAGCCCGGGTAGTAGACCTTGTCCACCGCGGCGTGGCTTGACAGGAACGCCGCAATGGCTGACGCATTGGAGCAGTGACGATCCATGCGCACACCCAGGGTCTTGAGGCCACGAAGCAACAAGTAGCAGTCGAGAGGCCCCGGCACCGCGCCGATCGCGTATTGGTGGAACCGCAACGTCGCGGCTAACGCATCATCATTCGTCGCGACGAACCCGCCGAGAACGTCGGAGTGTCCACCCACGTACTTGGTGGTTGAGTGCACCACGACGTCCGCGCCCAAGGTTAAGGGTCGCTGTAAATACGGCGTCGCGAACGTGTTGTCAACAACCAACATCGCGCCGTGCTCGTGGGCTACCTCACTGAGGGCCGAAATCGAGACCACCTTTAGCAACGGATTGCTCGGGGTCTCGAGCCAGATCATCTTGGTTGACTCACCAATAGCCGAACGCACGGCGTCGAGGTCCTCGAGATCGACGGTCGACATCGTCAGCCCCCAATTGCCGAAGATTCTGGTGAGTAATCGGTACGTGCCGCCGTAGGCGTCGTCACCGAGAATGACGTGGTCACCCGGAGAGAGTGAACGCAGCAGCGCGTCCTCACCGGCGAGACCAGAAGAAAACGCCACGCCGAACTGGGCCTCTTCAAGCCCAGCCAAACACGATTCCAGCGCCGCCCTCGTGGGATTGTCCCCGCGTGCGTAGTCACTGAATCGCGGCACACCCACGCCGTCTTGGGCGTACGTCGAGGTGAGATAGACCGGCGGATTGACGGCCCCCGTTATTGAGTCGGGCTCCGAGCCCACGTGGATTGCTCGGGTATTAAAGCCGCTCACGCCTGACTCCTCTGTTCTAAGAATCCCAAAAGGTCGCTTCGGGTGAGCACGCCCACCGGATGACCGCCATCAAGTACCAGCACGCTGGCTGACGTACCGAGTCGCTTGGTGAGCTCACTGACACTCATGCCCACGCCCACCATCGGCATCGGCGGATCAGCGATTTCTTTGACACGCAGGTCCAACACCGAGGCGTCGCGGGTGGTCACCTCTAAGAGGCCTAACTCACTGAGGGAGCCCGAGACTTCTTTGGCCGCGAGCGGCAACTCGTCGGTCACGGTGACCAGGAGTTGGGAGACGTCGTTGCCACGCATGAGGGAGATGGCGTCGCGCACCAGCGTCTCTTCGGTCACGAGCACCAGGTCGGCCATGGCGTCTGGCTGTCGATGGACCTTGGCCTCGAGCACGTCGCCGGCGTCCATTTCGTTGTGGGGGCGCAAGAAGCCAAAATCGCTCATCCACGCGTCGTTAAAGATCTTGGACAGGTACCCTCGCCCGGAGTCGGGAATCAACACCACCACGACGGCGTCGTCGTTCAGGGATTGGCCGGCCTTCAGTGCGGCCGCGACCGCCGTGCCGCCCGAACCGCCAATCAGAATTCCCTCGCGTTGGGTGACCGCGCGCGCCATCGCGAAGGCGTCGGCGTCGCTCACCGCGATGACCTCGTCAACGAGCGACGGGTCGTAGTTCGCGGGCCAGAAATCCTCACCCACGCCCTCGGTCAGATACGGTCGTCCCGCACCGCCCGAGTACACCGAGCCCGCGGGGTCCGCCGCAATGATCTTGATGTTCGGGTTTTGTTCCTTTAGAAAACGGCCGACGCCCGAAATTGTGCCGCCGGTCCCCGCGCCCGCCACGAAGTGCGTCACGCGACCCTTGGTCTGGGCCCAGATCTCCGGTCCCGTCGTCTCGTAGTGGGCGCGCGGATTGTGCGGGTTCGAATATTGATCCGGCCGAAAGGAGTTAGGCGTCTCCTTGGTCAGTCGCTCGGCGGTTGAATAGTACGAATCGGGATGTTCTGGCGCCACGGCCGTTGGGCAGACGACCACTTCGGCGCCGTAGGCGCGAAGCAAGTCAATCTTTTCCGGCGCCATCTTGTCACTCATGACGAAGATGCACTTGTACCCTCGCTGGGCCGCCACGATTGCGAGCCCGACACCGGTGTTGCCACTCGTTGGTTCAATGATGGTCGAACCAGGACCGAGCAGACCGTCTTGCTCGGCCGCCGTGACCATCGTGAGCGCCGGGCGGTCCTTCGAACTGCCACCGGGATTGGTCGTTTCGAGTTTGGCGATGAGGTCGCACTTAAGATCGGCGCCAATTCTCGCCAGGCGAACCATGGGCGTCTTGCCAATGAGTTCAAGGGGGCTCTCCGCGACATCCATATCGGTGTGCTTCATGGGGATCGTTTCTACTAGCGCTCTTGGCGTCGACGGGTTACTGGACTTCTCGATTCATTCTAAAGGTCGATCTTTGGGCCCTAGGAGAGGGTGATTTCTAGGAAAAATCCTTGTACATGCCCACCGCCAATACCTTGTAGTCCATTGACTCGTACAGGCTTCTCGCGACGGTGTTAGGCCCAAACACATTAAGTCCCAGTCGCTTGCCACCGTGGCTCGTCACATACTCCTCGGCCGCCTGCATAGTGAGGCGCCCGTAGCCCTTCCCGCGGAACGCTTCATCGACCACGATGTCGTAGATGTACCAATCCTTGGCGACCGGATCGAGCTTGTCAGCAATCCAGAGGACGCCAATGACCGTGTCGCCGTCCAGGACATTAAATATGTATTGGCCCTCGACGGGATCATCACCGTTAAAGAGCATCTCCTTGTTTCGGGCCACGTTTCGCTGTGCGTCGTCGGGCGTCGAGCCGGCGTCAAGCAAGTCTTGGTAGTAGCTCTCCCACATGGCGACCATCCACGTCTTCAGGTCAGGCGGAGATTTCACCTCGAGTCGTATCATGCGATTAATTTACCGCCGACGCAAGGTTCGCGAGGAAGCGCCTTGGTGGCTCACGCCTCGACGTTGGAAAGATCAAGTCGGTAGAGGACGTGACGACGTTCATCCCAGCCAGGCAGCAACGGGTGATCGAAATCTTCCTTCTCATCGTGCACGAAACCCAACTTTTCCATCACCCTGCGTGAACGGACGTTTCGCACGGTCGTAAAGCTGACTAACTCTCCGCCGGGGGGCTGCACATTGTCCTTCGCCCACGCCAGCACGGCGCGAGCGCCTTCGGTGGCGTATCCGTGGCCCCACGAGTCGAAGCTCAGCCGCCAGCCAATTTCAATGGCCGGCCCGAATGGCGCCTCCCAGGTCGGCACCGACAGACCGATGAAGCCAATAAAGTCCTCGGTGGTCCGTACCTCTACGGCCCAGAAGCCAAATCCCCGCTCCCAACCGGCGATCGCGCGATCAACGAATGCGTCGGAGTTCTCCCTGGTGATGAGAGCGGGGAAATGCTCCGTGACCCGAGCGTCGCCGTTGAGTTTGGCAAAGGGTTCGCGATCTTCCTCGTGCCACTCCCGAAGTAGCAGGCGCTCGGTTTCAATGACGGGAACGGCGTGCACCGTACGATTATGCCCGCTCGCTGCGTGGCTCCGACATGGGTCAATGGCGCGTCGGAGATTCGGTGTTACTTCACCACAAATAAAGCGAATCCGTCGTAGCCCTTGCTGCCGACCGTCTGAACCGCAGTACCCGATACACGCTGATCGCCCTTGACCGTGTCGAGGAATTTGCGAATGCCGATGACCCGCTCGTCCGCGTTATGGGGATCGATGACGGCGCCTTCACGGACCACGTTGTCCGCCACAATCACGGTTCCCGGTCGAGAAAGTTTCAAGGTCAGCGAAAAATACTCGGCGTATCCCTCTTTGTCGGCGTCAATGAAGACAAAATCAAATGGTTCGACACCCTCGTCGATCATTGAGCGCAATGACGCAGCGGCAGGGCCAGTACGAATTTCGACCAAGGGGCCGAGCCCCGCCCGATCGATGTTGATTCTCGCCACGTCCGCATGGTGCGGCTCTAACTCGAGCGTGACCAGTCTTCCCTCAGCGCCCAACGCCCGGGCGAGCCAGATCGTGCTGTATCCACCGAGCGTGCCGATCTCCAAAATCCGACTGGCCCCCCGAATTGTCGCTAGTAGTTCGAGCAACTTGCCTTGATTAGGCGCCACGTTGATCTGCGGCAGACCACCCGCGGCGCTATCGGCCAACGCCGCGTCAAGGGAAGAGTCCGACGGCGCAAGAATTGAAACCAGGTAACTGTCGACATTCGTCCAGAGTTCATTGTCCATGTTCGAAGTCTGCCAGAAACCCGGCGACAACTCTCCTACCTTCCGCCGCGACGGAAGAACATAGTGTGAATCCTTGGGTCCAATCACTTCTTACGTAAAGGAGACCGTGTGGCGGATTATCTCGTTGTGGGCGCCGGCGCCATCGGATCAACGGTCGCCCTCATACTCGCCGAACAGCAACGGAGCGTGCAATTGGTCTCACGACGTGGCAGCGGTCCGTCGCACCCGCTGATTCGTCTCGTCGCCGCCGATGCCAAAGACTCCGAGAGGATGTGTGAGCTCGCGACGAGCGCAGCGGCAATTTTTAATTGCATCAGTCCGCCCTACGATCAGTGGCCGACACAGTGGCCCCCTATGGCCAACGCTCTCTTGCTCGCCGCGGAGAAGTCCGGGGCGGTGTTAGTGACCATGAGCAATCTCTACGCCTACGGACCACCCACCGGCCCGATGACCCCGGAGTCGCCATTCTTGGCCAATTACGAAAAGGCCAAAGTCCGCGAGAAGATGTGGCTGGACGCCGTGGCCGCGCACGACGCTGGACGCATCCGCGCGACCGAGATTCGCGCGTCCGATTTCATTGGACCTAACGCGCAGAGCGCCATGGGCGAACGCGTCTTTCCGCGCGTGCTCGAAGGCAGGGGCTGCAACATCATTGGCAGTCCCGACGTGCTGCACAGCTGGACGTACACGCACGACGTCGCTCGCACGTTGATCACGTGTGCGAACACGCCCCATGCGTGGGGTCGGGCGTGGCACGCACCCACGAACGTGCCGAGGACCCAACGCGAGGTCATCAACGACATCGCGAAAGTTGGTGGCCTCAAACAAGTGAGGGTCACTACTGTGCCGACCTTCGTGATCCGAACCTTAGGTATCTTCAACCCCCTCATGCGTGAACTGCCAAAGACGATGTATCAGTTCACCTCACCATTCATCATCGACGACTCGGCGACTCGCAATGCATTTGGTCTCGAGCCAACGCCCTGGAACGAGATGCTTTTAACAACGCTCGATTCGTATCGAGACAGTACGTAGAGAACGACAATCGATGACGGCCCCACTTGGAACCCTGTGGCTGAGACCTGCACCCGGCGCGCATGAGTGATTCTCCCCTGACTGCAGTGATGTTCTTTGTTGACGAGCCCGAAGCGGTGGCACTGTGGTGGGCCTCCAACCTCGGTGACGGCGCCGACGTCATTGGCGAGGGTGATTTCTACTACTTCGAAGCCGGTGCCATCGAGTTCGGATTCCACCCGAACCAAGACGGACGCAACCCCGCTGGCGCGAGTCCCGTGCTGTATCTATCGGTCCCGGACCTCGAGCGGAAACGCCGAGCCCTGCTGGAGCGTGGGTGCACGATGCACCGCGGACCGCTGCGCGTGAATCCGGATCGACAAATCTGTCAGATGATGGACCCGTTTGACAATACGTTCGGACTCGACGGTCCGTGAGCACCGCCAACTACAACTCCCGAATGAATTAGTCCGAGCGCGTTGCAGTCCACGTTGGCTCGTCTGAACCCAGCGCGTGCGCCGGAATCGACCAGCGAAGCGGTGCGCCATCGACGTCGAGTGGCGGCGCCAATCGTCGGGCGTCGCCCCACGAAGTGTGCTCGATCGGGCCGGTCGCTTCGGGAACCTCGATTGTGTTCTCTAGGGACGTGGCACCGCCGTCAGCAGTCGTGATGAGAAGTTCCGCCATGCGGGCCAGGGACATCCGCCAGTGGCTTCCTACGCCTTCGGTGGCGCGCAGCGAGAGACCGGAGATCGCCGACGCCGCCATCAAGTAGCCGGTCGCGTGATCGAGTGCCTGCACGGGGAGGGGTACCGGCGTGTCCGAGCCCGCGGCGACCCGGCCCGCGTCAGCAATGCCCGAGCTCATTTGCACGAGACTGTCGAACCCGCGGCGATTCCTCCACGGCCCCGTCCAGCCGTACGCGTCCAGGCTGACGTCGACGAGTCCGGGCCGCACCGTGTCACGAATGACACTGCCCAGTCCCAAACGATCAAGCGCGTCGGCCCGGTACCCGTGGACGAGCACGTCAGTCGTAGAGAGCAATGCCAAGAATCGTTCAAGTCCGTCGGGACTGCGCAGGTCCAGACGCGCGCACCGTTTTCCTAGTCCGACCTCGGGAACCACCGCCGGCTCGTCCCAGTCGGGTGAGTCAATCCTGAGCACCTCGGCACCCCAGCCGGCAAGCAACCTCGTCGCCACCGGACCGGCCAACACCCGCGTCAAGTCGAGGACGCGAACGCGCTCGAGCGGACGACCGTGACGAGCGAATGCCGTCGCGTGGTCATCTGTCTTCGACGTACGTTCCAAAGAGACCAAGGGTTCTTTGGCTACGAGTTGACCTTGCGGGTGTTCACGCCACTGTGCCACGGTGCGCATGGCGGCGGCCGCGCCGCCCGCGCTCACCACCGCCGTTTCTAAATCCTGTGCCGACCAGGCAACGGCGCCCCGTGACACCGCTTCGTGGTCGCCAGACACGCCGAGCACCTCAAGAATGGCGGCCCGGTGGTGGGGTGCATTGGCGTGAAGCTTGATCCACCCGTCATTGCCGCGATAGTCCCCCGACACGCTGTCCCACGGCGTCGGCATTTTCCAGCCCTGCGGGCGAATTGAGTACTCGAACCACGCGGAGGCTAGATCTCTGTTGACGCGCACCGCGGGTAGCGAATCGCCACTGATCGCGATCAGCGTCGACAGTGCGGCGCCGGCTGCGCCGACGGAGGCTTGCGCCAAATCGCTGACCGCAAAGACCGACGGCAGCGTTCCTCCAGCACTCAGTTCTATCTCGGGTGTCGGCGACGCAATGTCGAGGGCGCCAAGGAACGTCGTAAGAAGAGTACGGGCCGAATCTGCCATAACGCCGTCCATTATTTCATTGACCGCTGCCCTGGGACAGAGCTCTTCGAGAGCCGGGGACAACCACGCCGAATCCTGTTAATGCGCGGTATCCGCGCCGGTCAGTCGCCGGTTTCTCCGTCGATCGCTTCACGAAGCAAGTCGGCGTGGCCGCAGTGGCGCGCGTACTCCTCAATCATGTGCACCGCAATGAATCGAAGGTTGATTGGCGTGTCGGTGTTGACGCCGAACGTATCGAGGCTCTGGCCGACCGTCAGCGCGTTCGATTGGGCAACGCATTCGAGAAATTTCTCGCCCACTCCTTGGCCGGGGCTTCCTGACGGCTTGTTGAAGTCGTCACCAACCATTTCGGGGTCAAAGGCGTACGTCACGGGCACGCCCGCATATACGTGTCCGAACCACCACACTTCAACATCAGACATGTGGCGAAGAATTCCCAGCAAGGAGAGGTTCGATGGTGGAACCGAACGCCTGGCCAGTTGCTCATCGTCGAGGCCGGAGCACTTAAGCAGCAGGGTGGCTCGGTAGTAGTCCAGCATCCCCCACAGCGCGTCAACTTCACCAGCTGACCTTGAAGATTCAACTCGTTCGGGTCGTTCTATTGGGCTCATTGTCACGACAGTACTCGCGATATTGCTTGGATTTCGACGACGAGACGAAGCGGTACGGCGTCGCGTTCCTGGACGGTGACGCTCGTCAGCGCGGCAACCTTGGTTGCTCTTGGTGGCAACCGTGTCGTAGATTCTCGCTATGCCAATAACGCCCGACACCAAGGACTGGACCTGGGTATTGGATCGGCCCTGCGAGGAGTGCGGATTCGACAGCGGTGACTACTCGCGCGAGGATGTGTCGTCGAATATTCGCGTGAACCTCGTCGAATGGCAGCACCAACTCGCACGTGAAGATGTGAAGGCCCGACCGAGCGCGACGCAATGGTCAGTGCTCGAATACGCCTGTCACGTTCGCGACGTATACCGGGTCTTCTGCGAACGAATCACGTTGATGCGCACCCAGGACAATCCCACGTTCGCCAATTGGGATCAAGACAAGACAGCCATTGATGACGACTACGCGGCCCAGGACCCAGTACTCGTCGCCAACGAGCTGGTCGTTTCCGCTGAGACGCTGATGCACGTGCTCGACGCGGTGCGCGACGATGAATGGGCTCGGCGAGGAAGGCGTTCTAATGGCAGTCAGTTCACGATTGAGAGCATCAGCATCTACATGCTGCACGACTCACTCCACCACCTCTGGGACGTCACGTCAGTGTAGGTAAACACCGTTTCACGCGAAGGTCCTCACCTCCGTCAGTGTGCGGAATTGCAGTTGCTCAGCATCGAGCGATGACGTCGACGTGGACCACGACGAAAAGCCCATCATCGTTAGCCGCCCAGCTCAAGAACGCGTCAGCAATGTCGTTCAACTCTCGTTGTGTCGTCAGCTGGTATTCGAGACTTTGATGGGCAAACTCACTCATCCGAACGCGGTCCGCCCATAGTTGGCCCCACCACAGACGTTCGTCGGGCTGATGAAACGTCCAGGTTGATGATGACACGTCCATAGACGCAAATCCGGCCTGACGGATCCACGTTGGCAACAATCTTCCGGCATTGGCGTGAGCGTCGTTCTTTCTCGTGAGTTGCTGGTAGATCTCCATCCACCTGTCCAAGCGCGGATCTTGCGGAGCCCACGTAAAGGCTCCGTAGTCACTGTCGCGTATAGCGAGCAGGCCACCCTCTCGAAGTACCCGACGCATCTCCTCGAGTGCCGCTACCGGATCATGCAGGTGCTGTAGAACCTGATGGGCGTAGACCACGTCGAAGCTCGAGTCAGCGAATTTCAAGTCGTACGTACTGCCCACGTCAAAGACGACAATGGCCTCGCCACGTAATTCCTGGTTCTGGCGGGCCGCGGCAATGACGTCGGGCGAAAGATCAATTCCCACCGCTCGACCGGGCGCGATGCGCCGCGCGAGGTCCAAGGTGATGGTGCCCGGTCCGCAACCAACGTCCAGGAGGTCTTGACCGGGCGTGAGATAACCCAGGAGAAATCCGGCGGAGTTCTCTGCGGTGCGCCACTGGTGACTGCGCAGCACGGACTCGTGATGTCCGTGGGAGTATCGTCCGGCGTTGTTCAACACGAAGCCAGGCTAATGAAGCCCGCAACGTCGTTGACGCGCTACTCAGGAATCTGTGTGCTGAGGCAGAAGGGATGTCCGGCGGGATCGAGCAGCACCACGTACCGTTCGGGCGCCGGTTGTACGTCGGAGCGCACGGCGCCGAGGCGCACCGCGTCAACGACTGCTTCTTCTAAGTTGTCCACGGCCAGGTCCAGGTGCATCTGCTTGGGCGCGCCGCTGCCGGGCCAGGTTGGGGGCTGGTAGTCGTCAATTTTCACGGCGGCAAACCACACGTGATCCGTCTTAACGGCAACAAAGTGATCGCTCGAGAACGCCACCTCTCCACCAAGAAGATTGGCCCAGAAAGCGCCTAACGTCGCGGGATCGTCACAGTCGAGCGCCACCGATCCCAATCGAATATTTCTCACTTCCACGAATTTAGTTCGTGACCGAAGGTGATAGTTTCACCAAACAATTTTACTCAAGTGGTCGTCGGAAATTTGGTGGCGACGGCGTGCTCAGACGGCGCCTACGACTCTGGGGTCTCAAAGTTGCGGGAGTACATCTCTTGCGAGACGGAAATGTCATACCACGAGTAAAACTCCTCCCGGCCTCGACGCTGCGCGAGCAAGTGCTCGGGATGTTGGGCCCACGTTTGATGGCTTTCGAGATCTCGAAAACGCACCACCGTCACCCGCTCACCGTCTGGGGAGATATAGAACTTCTGATCAATGAATCCGTCCACCTGCTCGACTAGTCGGCTCATCTGCGTGGCGACCTCACTATACGAATCCTCGATGCCGGGTCGCAGGCGGCTTCGAAATACCGTCACCATGGTCACGTGACAATCCTACGTAGTGGTCGAGTTCGAACGGCGCAGATCAGAGCCTGCTGGACTGCTACTCGGGATATTTCACTGAACCGGACAGATACCTATGGGAGGTCGCGTGGGGCGCCTTCGAATTCGATGAGGAGGATCGCTCATCGTCCCGTGAGCCGACCGCGACGTCGGCGTCGAAAAATTAATTTACTTTTGCCCGCGAATTTAATAATCTAAGACCCATGCGACCTGATGAATCTGACGTCGACATTCCCCTCCCGGCCCTATTGCGAGCAGCTCGAGGGTCGTTCACGCATGCGGTTCGCCAGCACCTCGTCGAAGCTGAAATTGACGACTTGCCGCCCAACGGTGCGTACATTCTGGGTGGCCTCACGATGTCCATCCACGCCGGTCAACTATTCAGAGAGATTGGAGTGCGCGAAAGTTCTCGCGTGCGGTTGCTGCAACTGCTCCTAGAACGCGATTTCGTTGTTCCCGGTCCCGGCGTGCCTCGCTATGAAATTCCCGACCTAGCGCTAACGGACAAAGGGCGTCGCGCGGCCGAGGCGTCGCGCAGCGGCGTGAATGCAGTGTCCGACGAATTGACGACGATGCTGTCGCCCGAGGAATTGTCGTCGTTCCGCACCGGTTTGATCGCGCTCATCGACATCAAGGAGCGGGCGGAAGAGCATCACGACCACGATCACGCCCACGACCACGCGCACGTGCACGACCACGAGTAACCCTCGCCGGCAATTCTGAATACGTTGATGTCAGTAAGAGCGTTCTAACAGACTCGCCACGTCACAACGTTTTGGCATAAAAAGGGAACTGCATTCACACGGTCGACTTCCACTTAAGTCCACATGCATCCCGACCGGCAAGCGTCGCCCATCCCAGTGAGAATGTGCAGTCACCGTCGACGAAACACGCTGAGCGTTAGCCTGAACCGGTGCGAGTGCTCTTCACCTCTACGTCGGGGCACGGTCATCTTCAGCCGCTGATCCCCCTCATCCGTGCTTTCGAGGAACAGGGGCACGACGTCCTCACCGTCGCCCCCGCGCCGCTCGCCAATGCTCTCGACAGTGCCGGCATTGACCACCGACTCGGCAACGAACCCTCGCAGGAGGAGTCCGAACGTGTGTGGACGCTGTTTCCTACTCTCGACCGGACTGCCGCGTCGCAATTGGTGGAGCGTGAGTGGTTCGCCCGACTGTGTACAGACGCGTTGTTACCCGCCGTGCGTGACGCCGCTGACGAGTGGTCGCCCGAACTTATCGTCCGCGAAACCTGCGAGTATGCCGCGGCCGTTGTCGCAAACCAAAGCGGAATTGCACAAATTCAAGTGGGGATCTCTACTGCCGCGGCCGAATCTTCTGTCTTGCACAATCTCGCCCAACCGGAGTTGGAAGCGCGAGGTGCGGGTCTCACAAAACAAATCTTTGAGTCGCCGTATTTGAGTAAATTTCCCGAGTCACTTGATCCTTCGCCGTATCCCTCCACGCTGCGTTACCGAGACGGCGAGCGCACGGTTCGCCAGCCACTGGGCGACTGGTGGTCCGGCAATCACTCGCCACTCGTGTATCTCACGTTTGGCACAATGGCCACTGGGTCCAAGGCTGGTCAAGACCTGTTTCAAACTGTGCTCTCGACGATTCAGGATCTCGACATAAGGATATTGGTGACGACCGGTCCCAAGATGGCGCTTGACAATTTGAACACCGCAGACAACGTGCACGTCGAGTCGTGGGTCGCTCAGGATGACATATTCTCACTCGCTTCGATGGTGATCTGCCACGGAGGTTCGGGCACCACCTTTGGCGCGCTCGCCGCAGGGGTTCCGCTCATTTTCCTACCGATGTTTGCCGACCAGCCAACCAACGCCGCACTAATAGAAGGGGCCGGAGCGGGCATCATCGTGGGCGACGGTAGCGGGTCTGCCGAGTCAAACGCTGACGCGTCACCAACGCGGATGTCGTTGCTGCGAGACGCCATTTCTGACGTGCTCGACAACCCAAAGTATCGCGACGCAGCTCATGCACTGGGTGAAGAGATAAATGCCGCCGAACCAATCAACTCACTCGTCGACAAGATTGTGGCGAGTGTGTGATCGAGCGTTCAGCGAACCACGTCGCGTTAGCGACTACTGAGCGCCCTCGACTCGCTCGATCAACGCTTTTAGAGACGCCACTTCCACGTGCAGTGCCGTTCGACCGTTGCGAGTGATCGACACCCACGTTCTCGGCCGGCGTCCGTCCACTCCTTTGGTTACGCGTACGAGTCCCGCTTCTTCTAGGACTCGGATGTGCTGAGAGAGATTGCCGGCGGTGAGCGCCATGGACTCTTGCAAGAATCGAAACTCCACGCGACGCGCTTCATTGAGGATCGTGAGTAGCCCGAGGCGAACTCGTTGATGGACAACTTCGTCAATGCCCCTGGTCGGGCTCTCATCCGCCGAGTTGGGGTTCTCGCTATTCATGACTTACGTGGACTGCACGGCGTGTTGAGTTCGCCGACCCACCAACCAGAAGACAACACCGCCGACGATGAGATAGAGACCGGGCAGGATCAGGTTGGGCAGACCCTGGTCACGTCCGTTCCAGTTCCCACCAATGCCCAATCGCGAGAAGAGATTGCTCACGTTGTAGAGCGTTGACAGAATCGCGAGACCAAGGAAGCCTAAAACAAAGAGTGAAAAGGACCACCGGCGCTCGATGGCGGCGAGAACGCCTAACACCACTGCAATGACCAACAGTGCCTGCATTCCGCGTATCCAGAAATCCCCAGGGAGATCAATCGTCACCCATCCACGGCTGGCGACGGCGAGTGCCAATGCCGCCGTGCCGATGCAGGCAAATGGCCAAATTCGACCGGACACGCCCGAGGCCCGGGCGCGGATTCGGTAAAAAGCCACAATCGCGCAAATGGCAACGAAGATGCTGACTGTCCAATAGGTCGTGGCCCAAGGACTTACGTTCAAGGATATGGATGGAGTTCCCAACCCAGCGCCAAACGGTCCCTCGGACACGAACCTTTCCGTGCAGTAAAAACCGTTCGTGCTGGCGTGGCATCCCGGTGAGTGTGCCGAGAGCCCAGAGCTGCGATAGAAGAACGACGCGATCAAAACTACGAACCCGAAGACAATCAGAGCGAACCAGCTGCCGTCGCGCGCGACGCGTGTACGAAGACGCAGTCGATCCGCGTAGGCCAGAACTGCACTGGGCTGATCAATATCATTTGTAATGCAAATTAGTTTGCCATACAAACCTAATAGTATCAAGTCGCGGTGAGTTCAATTCACCGAAGCGCAAAGCTCGATATTCGGCCGAGAGGTTGCTAACCGGAAATTGGGGCGCAGATGGTCACGATTGAAGATGATGAGCCAAGGTCGAATCGTTCGTCATAAATCTCCAAATGCGGTCCCTCAACGATGCAATACGTCGAATTGGGGAGGTATTCGGCGTAAAACCACGTTGTGGTTGCGCCAATCGTGTCCAGCGAGCCCACGTGTTCACAGCCTGCAAATTTTCCTCCACCAAAGAGGACCTCAACCATGCCCTCTGGCGTTCCGATCGCTTCATCTTCCGGTACGCACGCCGTGTACGTCAACTTTCCCGGAGTCTCCGCCGGCGTCATCACCGCGAGCGACCACGAATGGCCGAGATTGTTCTTGTGTACCAACGTGTCGAGTGCTCCCCACGTCGGAGGAATGACTTCGTGTGCGTCAGAGTTGGGATCCATGGATCCCACGAACTCACACGAGACTCCCACCAACCGGCGCGGTGGCAGTGTCAACTCAACAATTTTCAGTTCCATAAGGGGGTCAGATTATCATCGGCGACTTTATCGAGTAATCGAAGGTGCGGTGTTAATACTTCGGTCCGACGTCGTCGTACCACAGCAATATGAGCGCAACTACTCGTTCAACCAGCGAGACAGCACTCGAACGTCACTCACTTCGTAACTGACTTTGGCAAAGAAGTTGAGCACCTCTTCATTCTCGCTCCCCACCATCAATTGAACCTTGACGACGCCCAATAACTTCAGCCACTCCTCGGCCGCCGACACCAGCATCGAGCCAATACCTTCTTCGCGGCGCCGGGCATCAACCGCGAGATAGTAAATCCAGCCACGATGACCGTCGTGACCAACCATGGCGGTGCCCACGAGTGCTCCGTCAATCTTCATTCCCAGGACCGTCGACGTTGGACCTTCTAACGCACGACG
>Ga0182024_10008718_pt1 | contig 21241 bp, 17 predicted proteins | sample P32metaG_FD_120480 | JGI IMG/M metagenome (GOLD analysis project Ga0182024, IMG submission 120480) | Permafrost microbial communities from Stordalen Mire, Sweden - P3-2 metaG (Illumina Assembly) | ecosystem: Environmental > Terrestrial > Soil > Wetlands > Permafrost | place: Sweden: Stordalen...
ACGACGTATATAAGGATGCCGTAGAGTCCGGCGCCCACGCCTCCGAATACGACCTCGCTGAGCATGATGTTGACGAGTGGGACCAAGCCTCCGAGAGGCGTGTAGGAATCATGCCAGCCGTTGATGGCTCCGCAACTGGCATCGGTGGTCACGGTGGCGAAGAGGGTTGATCCAACAATGCCGAAGCGAACTTCTTTGCCCTCCATGTTGCCGCCCGATTGCGTCAGGCTGGCGTGCTGGTCAACGCCATGAAGCAATGGATTTCCCTGAGCTTCCGCCCAATAGGCGACGGTCGCACCGGCAAGAAATAAGGCGGCCATCGCCGCCCAGACCGCCCATCCATGGCGCTGCGAGCCCGTCATGCGGCCCAGGGTGTAAGTGAGGCCGGCGGGGATAGCAAAGATCAAAAGCATTTCGAAGTAGTTGCTGAGCGGAGTGGGATTTTCGAAAGGATGCGCGCTGTTGGCGTTGAAGAAACCGCCTCCGTTTGTGCCCAGTAGTTTGATCGCCTCCTGGGAAGCGACTGGACCTTGCGCGATAGTCTGGTCGGTCACGGTATCCATCACCGGCCTGCCGTCGACGCTGGTTATCGGCTTGCCATCTGTTCCGGTTTTCTGAACTTGCTGAGGCTCGATCAATTTCGCGGTGTCGTAAGGACGCAGATTTTGCACGACGCCTTGAGAGACGAGGATCAACGAGGCGACAATGCACATGGGCAGCAGGATCCAAAGCGTGGCCCGCGTCATATCGACCCAAAAATTGCCGATGGTTTCTTTTTCGCGCCGGGCAATGCCGCGAATAAAAGCAATCGCCAACGCGATGCCGACCGCTGCCGAACTGAAGTTGTGATACGCGAGGCCGGCCATCTGCGTGAGATAGCTCATCGTCGCTTCACCTGCATAGTTCTGCCAGTTGGTGTTGGTGGTGAAGGAGGCGGCGGTGTTGAAGGCGAGATCGGCTCCCACAGCAGCAAGCTTTTGCGGATTGAACGGCAGAAATTGCTGCACTCGTTCGATCAGGTACAGCACCAGCATGGAAACGCCGCTGAACATCAGCATGGCGACGGCGTATTCCGTCCAGCGCATCTCGTGCGATTCATCCACGCCGGTCAAGCGATAGAGCAGGCGCTCCAAAGGCCGGGCTATGGGATCAAGGAAAGTACATTCACGGCTGAAGACGCGAGCCATGAAAACACCCAGCGGTTTTGTAACCGCGAAGATAATTGCGAGATAGAGAAGAATTTGCAGCCAGCCGTTTGTGGTCATGAGAAGCGCTCCATTAAAACTTCTCCGGCACGAGCAATGCGTAGAGCAGGTAGATCATCAGAAAAAAACAAACAATCAACATCAGGATGGTTTCAAGCGTTATGGGTGTCGTACCTTACCGAATCCGATCGCAAAATCGCACGTAGCCGATGGCGGCTAGAAAGAACAACAGCGTGAGAACGATGAAGAGCGCATCTCGCATAAACATTCCTCTTTGAATTTCTTCCACTCTCAAAATTTGACGAGAATTGAGAGGTCAAGGCGATTCTCATCCTTCACGAGATCTGGCGCCCAGCCTGGAACCAGGGATCCTGGCGCGCCAGTGTTGCCGCCCGGAGGGGTGATGCCTCCCGAACCGGAGAAATACGGGACATTCGCTGCGCGATGATCGTATTCCCAACGGAAGGTGATGTACTGGCTGGGCATGTAATCGAAAGTTGCGGACGCATCCCACGCCTTATAGGGATCGCCCGGATTCTGCGTAAAGTAGGGCGTTCCGGAACTTGCGGTCGCGCCATTGATGGGCGGCAACAAAACCAGGTAGCGGCCGGGGTTGTTGATCTTCCCGCCCCCGAGAGTCAAGCCGTAGCGGTCTTTCTTGAACCAGAGACGGTTGTAGAGCATGAATCCCAGAAAGTCTTGCTTAGGACCTTTGGCCGAATTTCCAGCGCAACTTACTCCGCCTCCATGTTCACAACCGAGATCGCCGGTCAGAGAAAATGCGGCTTTGTCCAACATGCGCTCCGGACGGTCGTAATACTTGAGCTCGATGCTGTCGTCGGTGTGGTAACGCACGCGGCCAGCGTTGTTTAAGGTGTCCTCACCGAGCGCATACTGATTCCCGAGAACTGAGAGCCATGCATTTGGACGCCACAGAATCTGGCCTCCAATACCGGGACGATTATTGAAACGCCCATAAGATTGCCAGCCGTTCACGAACCAGGGCTCGATCTTCAGGTGTGCGGTTGGAAAAACCTGCAACCTCACGCCGTTAAAAAACCAAGGGGTGTTCGACGAAACGTAAGACGGCTGATAGGCCCAGTTGTCAAAGTTGTAATAACTGAAGAGGCCGACATAGGACATGAAAATTCCGGCGTCCACGTTGATTCCATGCAAAGCATCGAAGTGATATCCGCCATAGGCTTCGGATAAATAACGGTACGCATTCGCGGAGGTCCCATTGTCCGCGAGACGGGCTGGCGTCGTTGCGCGGGGTGGTGACCGAATACAAGCCGAACTGCGTCATCAAGCGCGCCCGAACGTTGTCATAGTGGAAGTCGCCGCCGACGCCGAGTTGAGTTACGTGAATTTCGTCCGATCGGAAGACTTCGCTGGAACCGCCGATGGTGTCGTCTTTCGGATGATTGAAGTCGTAAACGTAGTCGACGTCGGCGCGGATTTCGGGGGTGAAGAATGTGGAATCGAAGGCGGGCGTCTTGGTGCGGGCGTTGCCATTGAGCCAGGTCCAGTCGGCAAAAGCAAAGGGGACCTCTTTGCCGGGAGCGGGCGGTGCGGGCGAAGAATTGTCGGGCGTGGGTACGGACCCCTTTGAAGATAATGCGGAGGCTGGCGCTCCCGACAGGCTTGCGCTGCTGGTGTCTGCGCCTGTCGATTTGGCTTTCGAGCCGGCTGAAAGCTCCGCTTCCAATTCCTCGATGCGCTTCTTCATTGCATCAAGTTCTTTTTGAATCGCGGGCGGGATGGCCTGCTCGCTGGCACCCGATGCAACATTGCCCGAGTCAATGCCTTGGGCGACTTGGGCAAGACTGAAAGATTGCGAAAATAAGGGAATAGAAATATACAAAACGAAGCGCGACTTCCTCAAAACAGACCTCAGCATGCCCTCGTCGACCTTTCACAACAGCGTCCGGCCCGAGAATGAGACCCGGCACAATTGCCTCGGGCGCCATTTAGAAGTTTAAGAAACCATCCATAAAGAAGGTATAAAGGAGAGATGCGGAATTCGTAAAAAGGTGTACAGGTCCCCAAGTATTCAGGATTTGTGGTTGGGTTCGAAACGATATCCGAGACGGGGTTCGGTGACGATGTAGCGGGGCGACGAAACTCGAGCCTCCAGCTTCTTGCGCAACTGGCCGACGAACACGCGCAGATATTCCACCTGCTCGGTGCTTTGCCCGCCCCAGATAGCGGCGAGAAGAGCGCGGTGGGTGACCACTTTTCCGGCGTGCTGCGCCAGATAGACGAGCAGATCGAACTCCGTGGGCGTAAGGCGCACTTCCTGCTGCTTGACCATTACTTTGTGTGCGTCACGATCGATGCGGAAATCGCCTACTTCGATTAACGGCAACTTCTCATCTTCAGTCTCTGGAATGCGGCGAAGATTGGCACGGACTCGGGCGAGCAGTTCCTGCATGCCGAAAGGTTTGGTCACGTAGTCGTCCGCACCGGCGTCAAGAGCCTGAACTTTTGTCCGTTCCTCGCCGCGGACGGAGAGCACGATGATTGGAACCTGCGACGACAGCCGCAACGTGCGGCACAGTTCCAGGCCATCCATATTCGGCATGGAGAGATCGGTGATCACGAGGTCCGGCGTCCAATCTTTTAATATTTCAAGCGCAGTCTCGCCATCATTCGCCACACGAATTTCGTATCCCTGACTGGAGAGACTGGTGCGAAGAACCCGCGTAATTTGCGGTTCGTCGTCAACTACCAGGATGTTGGAGTGCTCGCTCATTTCAGCCTTCAGGAAGGTTGCTGCCTCACGATATGAACATCGACTTGCGGCGCGTCGCGCAGAAACTTGTGGATGGCGGTGAGATACAGATACCGGCGCCAGCCGCCGGACACAGAGTGTCCGAAGACGACTTGCGTGATGTGCTTTTCGCGGACGAACTCCGCAACCACCTCAGCTACGCTGCGTCCGGCCCGCTTTTCAATCTGCGCGCCAACGTTCTCGGCGAAATGAAGATTGGCCGCCAGCGTTTTTTGGTCCTTTTCTGCTCTGTCTTGTCCCATATCCACGTAGAGGACGAAGAGTTCGCCGTCCAAAACCTGGGCCATGCGCGATCCGCGCGCAATGAGATACTGTGCATCGGGATTGGAACTGATACAAACCGCGATGCGCTCGCAAATCGCTACGTTCGAGCCTTCCTTATCCTTCTCACGGTAGGACTCGAGGTTACGGTCAACCGCGTGCGCGACTTGACGCAAGGCGAGTTCGCGCAAAGCAATCAGATTTCCCTCGCGAAAAAAATTATTTAACGCGCGATCTACTCTCTCCTGGGGATAGATGTCACCGCGGCGCATGCGGCTTTGCAGGGCTTCAGGGGTGAGGTCTGCCATCACAACTTCATTAACCCTTTTTAGAACCCAGTCGGGGACCGTCTCTCGCACCTGAATGCCGGTTATGCCAAGCACCGTCGGCGTGATGCTTTCCACGTGCTGAATATTCATTGTGGAAAGAACGTCGATGCCCGCATCCAGCAATTCAAAAACATCTTCGTAACGCTTCGGGTGCTTACTGCCTTCGATGTTTGTGTGCGCGAGTTCGTCGACGATCGCAACTTTAGGTTTGCGAGCCAGGATTGCATCGACGTCCATTTCTTCGAAGAGAGCGCCCTTGTAATCAAGTCGCTTCCGCGGGACTGTCTCTAATTGTGCGGCCAACTCACCTATGGCCTTGCGCCCGTGGGTCTCGACGACTCCGATCACCACGTCTTCACCGCGGCTGTGGCGGCGAACCGCCTCGCTCAACATGCTGTGCGTTTTACCCACGCCGGGGGCATAGCCCATGAAGAGCTTGAAGATGCCGCCTTTCTGCGAGGGGGCTGCTTCTTGTAACCACTGTTCTGGCGTCTTAAGCATCGTCGCGGCTATTTTCGTTCAGCAGAATGAAATTGTCGAACTTTCTCGAACCTCGGCTACAATCGGCTCGTGAAATTTCCACCCCAACCGACCGTTGGTTACGCAGTGGCCGCATTCCTTGTTGCGGGGATAACTTTTCTTTACCGAGTTCTGTTGCATGTAAATCCAACCACGGTTGCGCTGTCATTTCTCGTGGGCATCCTGGCGGTTTCGGCGACTTGGGGATTGCGTCATGCCGTCCTGATGGCGGTGATTGCAACTCTTGCTTTCAACTATTATTTTCTGCCTCCCATTGGCACGTTCACGATTGCCGACCCACAGAACTGGGTGGCCCTTGGTGCGTTTTTGATTACCGCAGTCGTGGCCAGCAAGTTGTCAGATCGCGCACGGCGCGAGGCCAGCAACGCCAACGATCGCCGGCGCGAGGTGGAGCGCCTGTACTCGTTTAGCCAGCAATTGCTCTCCAGTAATAATGTGCCTGAGCTTTTGAATCTGACTCCGCGGTACGTGGTGGATTCATTCGGAGTGGAAGCCGCCGCGATTTCTGTGGCGAATCGCCCCGATGTCTACCGCTCGGGCCCCGGCAACGACGGCCTGGAGATTCGCGATCTGCAAATGGCGGTAATGCGCGGCGAGCCGAAGATCGATGTTCCGGGCGGCGTTGCTTTTGTACCTTTAAGAATGGGAGTACGCGTGGTCGGAGGCTTGGGAGTTGCGGGACAGATTCCATCGCGACAGACGCTTGAGGCTCTTGGCAGCCTGATAGCGATTGCAGTTGAAAGAGCGGGGACGATAGAAAAACTGGGACGCGCGGAGGCGGCGCGCGAAAGCGAGCAACTGCGCTCTGCTCTGTTGGATTCGGTGACGCACGAGTTTCGCACGCCACTGACTTCGATAAAAGCTTCGGTGACTACTTTACTGGATAGCACTGGGCTTGGTGAGGCGGAGCGGCACGAACTACTTACCGTCATTAACGAGGAGAGCGACCGCCTGAATCGGCTGGTGGGCGAGGCTGCGGAGATGGCGCAACTGGAGGCGGAAAAAGTTGAATTGCGACTCGAGTCCTATCCCATGCGGCGTGCGATTGAGCAAGTGCTGGAGGAATCGAAGCACATGCTAGGAAATCATCCTGTCGAAATTCACCTGCCTGATGACCTTCCTGAAGCGAAGATGGACTTGGTTCGCATCAACGAAGTTTTGCGGCATCTTCTGGAGAATGCCGCCAAATATTCCGGGTCTGGAACTCCTATTCACATAACTGCTGAAGCGAAAAATGGAATGCTGGTCACGAGTATTGCCGACCGTGGACCCGGGATCGGCGATTTTGAGCAATCGCTGATTTTTGAGAAGTTCTACAGGGGCCGCAATCATCGCTTCCAAGTGCAAGGCACCGGCATGGGTTTGGCCATTGCGAAGGCAATTGTGGAAGCCCATGGCGGCCAGATTGGCGTGACGAGCCAGCCCGGCCACGGGTCGGTTTTTTACTTTACACTCCCCACCGTGTAGTAGCCGCAATCTGCTCCAGCGTGTCTGTTCACGTATTGATTTCCTCTTTTACTGATTGCTATTGCACCATCGCGAAACCTTTCTTTGGAGTGAACAGAATGATTCACAGCTCCGATCCAACACTGCCCAACACTAAGGTAACGGAGCTACAGCTTCCGATAATTGGACAGGTCATGCCCATTCCATGCGTGAAGTTCAATGTTTATTACTCCGCGGCGAGAGGGGCTTTCGGTAAGTTGTAGAGCCTACACGATAGTCCCTAGTACCTAAGTTACTTTTTCAGAATTCCCATTGGGTTGACAATTTGTGTCAACACGACGGCGCCTTGGTTAAGCCTTAGAACCACGGGCCTTCGTGGTGATCCCGGACTTCGCCAGACTTCGCCGGACCATATAGGAGAGATATGTCTCAGCGGTTGGGTGACCTGCTCGTCAAAGAAAAGGTCATCACTTCAGAGCAGTTGGAGCAAGCAACCAAACTGCAGAAGGAATCCCACACGCGCCTTGCCTCGGCGCTGGTGAAGCTGGGATTTCTCTCGGATGAAGATGTCACGAACTTTCTCTCGCGTCAGTACGGCGTTCCCGCGATTAATCTTTCTTACTTCGAAATCGATCCTGCTGTCGTCAAACTGATTCCTTACGAAACTGCGAAGCGTTATCAGATTCTGCCGCTCAGCCGCGTGGGCGCTTCGCTGACCATCGCCATGGTGGATCCCACCAATGTTTTCGCGATGGACGATATCAAGTTCATGACCGGATTCAATATTGAACCGGTTGTCGCCTCCGAGAGTTCGATCATCGAGGGTATCGACAAGGCCTACGGCACCAGCAAAGAAGAAGAGCTCGAGCAAGTGATGCAGTCCATGAACGACAGCGAGAGCACTGACATTGAGCTGCAGGCCGACGAGCAGGAAACTGAATTAAAGGAACTTGAGAAGGCGGCTGACGAAGCTCCGATCGTCAAGCTGGTGAACCTTGTGCTTACGGATGCAGTGAAGCGAGGCGCCAGCGACATTCACATGGAGCCGTACGAAAAAGAATTTCGCGTGCGCTTTCGTATTGATGGCGTTCTGCAGTTGATCATGAATCCGCCGCTGAAATTGAAAGACGCGATCACGTCGCGCCTAAAGATCATGGCGAAGCTGGACATCAGCGAAAAGCGTTTGCCGCAGGACGGCCGCATCATGCTGAAGATGCAAATTGGCGGCAAGAAGAAACAGCTCGACTTCCGCGTTTCTACGCTGCCGACTCTGTGGGGCGAGAAGATCGTGCTTCGCTTGCTCGACAAAGAAAACCTGCGGCTTGACATGACGAAGCTGGGTTTCGAGCAGGAATCGCTGGATAAGTTTCAGAAGGCGATTCTTAAGCCCTACGGGATGGTGCTGGTGACGGGGCCGACGGGATCAGGCAAAACCAACACGCTGTATTCGTCGATTTCGCAGTTGAACCAGCCGGACACGAACATCATGACGGCGGAAGATCCGGTTGAGTTTCAGTTAGGCGGCGTGAACCAGGTGCAGATGAAGGAGCAGATCGGCTTGAACTTTGCCGCCGCGCTGCGCGCTTTCTTGCGGCAGGATCCCAACATCATTCTGGTCGGCGAAATCCGAGACTTTGAGACCGCGGAAATTGCGATTAAGGCCGCGCTCACGGGCCACCTTGTCTTGTCCACTCTGCACACCAACGGCGCGCCGGAAACGATTACCCGTCTCATGAATATGGGCATCGAACCTTTCCTCGTAGCTACGTCGGTTCACTTGATCTGCGCGCAGCGCTTGATCCGGCGAATTTGCAAGGACTGCGCGGAACCGGTTGAGGTTCCGGTGCAGGCGCTGATCGACGAAGGGTTTACTCCAGAAGAAGCAAAGACAGTACAGATCATGAAGGGCAAAGGTTGCGCTACTTGCAACAAGACGGGATACAAAGGCCGAACTGGTTTGTACGAAGTGATGGAAGTCGATGACGAGATCAGGGAACTGGTTCTGGTCGGCGCCTCGGCGCTCGAACTTAAGAAGAAAGCGATTGAACGCGGCATGATCACTCTGCGACGCAGCGGCTTGATCAAGGTAGCGCAAGGCTGGACCACGCTTGAAGAAGTGGCTCGCGAAACGATCCACTAGAAACTGTAAAGGAAAAGAAGACAATTATGGGACTTTCATTAAGTGATCTGCTTCGGCGCATGCTGGAGATGGGCGGCAGCGACTTGCACCTCACTACCAACTCCCCGCCGCAAATCCGCGTACACGGCCATCTGGTGCCGCTCGACTTGCCGCAACTGACGCCGGCTGAGACGAAGCAACTGGCTTACAGCGTGATGACCGATTCCCAGAAGCATCGTTTTGAAGAAAGCCTCGAACTTGACTTCTCTTTCGGATTGAAGGGGCTGGCGCGGTTCCGTGCCAACGTGTTCAACCAGCGCGGAGCATCGGCTTGCGTCTTCCGTCTGATTCCATTCGAGATCAAGTCATTCCACCAACTTAACCTGCCTCCGGTGGTCAGCAAATTGTGCGACAAGCCCCGCGGGCTGGTGCTGGTTACAGGTCCAACCGGTTCGGGAAAATCGACGACGCTGGCGGCGATGATCGACAAGATCAATACCGAGCGCCACGAACACATTCTTACCATTGAAGACCCGATCGAATTCGTGCACATGAACAAGAACTGCCTGGTGAACCAGCGCGAATTGCACTCGGATACGAAGAGCTTTACCGACGCCTTGCGCGCCGCGCTTCGTGAAGATCCTGACGTGGTGCTGATCGGCGAAATGCGCGACCTGGAAACGATTGAGTCTGCGCTGCGTATTGCGGAAACTGGCCACCTCACCTTCGGCACGTTGCATACCAACTCCGCGTCTTCCACCATTAACCGCATCATCGACGTGTTTCCAGCGCACCAGCAATCGCAGATTCGCGCCCAGCTTTCGCTGGTGCTCGAAGGCATCATGTGTCAAAGCCTGGTGCCGAAGAGCGACAACAAAGGCCGCGCGATGTGCATGGAAATTCTGGTGCCGAATGCAGCGGTTCGCAACCTGATCCGCGAGGACAAGATTCACCAGATTTATTCGGCCATGCAATCGGGGCAGGAAAAATACGGCATGCAGACCTTTAACCAGGCGCTTGCCACCGCTTATTTCCAAAAACACATCACGTTGGAAATGGCATTGACGCGATCGAGCAACCAGGACGAACTGCAGGAAATGATCTCGCGCGGGGCTACATTAACCAGTCGAAACCCGGCTCCGCTGGCCAAGGGCGCGGTGCCTGGAAAGCGATAATCGCGAGAGACGGACTTAAGAGAAATGCCCGGTTTACACGCTGGGTCGCAAGCAGAACACAGACTGCGGAATGAGATAAAGGAGAAGTAACCATGCCGGTTTTCACGTTTTCGGGAAAGACTGCCACGGGCGAGAAGGTCCAGGGAGAGCGCGTAGCTCCGAGCAAGGACGGGCTCGCCTCTCAGCTGCGGAAGGAACGGATCACGCCCGGCTCCATTCGCGAGAAGGGCAAGGAATTTGCTCTGCCCACCTTCGGCAGCGGCAAGGTCAAAGTTAAGGAGGTCGCAATATTCTTCCGTCAATTCTCGGTGATGATTGACGCCGGATTGCCGTTGGTTCAATGCCTGGAGATTCTCGGCGCGAACCAGGAGAACCCCACTTTCCAGAAAACGCTCCTGGGTGTCCGTACCACCGTCGAAGGTGGCGCTACGCTGGCCAATGCCATGCGTACATTTCCGCTCGTCTTCGATGATCTGACAACTAACATGATCGAGGCCGGCGAGACTGGCGGTATTCTCGACATCATCCTGCAGCGCCTGGCGATCTATGTTGAAAAAGCCGTCAAACTGCGCGCCGCCGTCAAGTCGGCTTTGATCTACCCGGTCGCGGTCGTCTCGCTTGCTGGGCTGATCGTTGCCGCCCTGCTGAAGTGGGTGGTGCCGATCTTCGCGAACCTCTTTGTGGGATTAGGCGTTGCGCTTCCGCTGCCGACGCGCTGCGTTATCGGGCTCAGCGATTTCGTCGGTCATTTTTGGTGGTTCTTTATTGTGGGCGCTGTCGGCCTTTTCTACGGCGTCAAGCAGGTTCGCAAGCACCCGCGCGGCCGCTATTACTTTGATGCCATGCTGCTCAAGCTGCCAATCATCGGCGTGCTGCTGAAAAAGATCGCGGTTGCGCGCTTCACTCGAACTCTGGGCACGTTGATTACTTCCGGCGTTCCTATCCTTGAAGGCTTGGCCATCACTGCCCGCACCTCGGGCAACGCAGTTCTCGAAGAGGCGTTGATGAAGGTACGGAAGGCGATTGAAGAAGGCCGCACGATAGTCGATCCGCTTCGTGAATGCGGTGTGTTTCCAAACATGGTGACGCAGATGATCGGCGTCGGTGAAGCCACCGGAGCCATGGACTCGATGCTGCAGAAGATCGCCGACTTCTACGAAGATGAAGTCGACTCGGCTACGAAAGACATGCTGGCCATGCTGGAGCCCGTCATCATCGGTCTGCTCGGCGTGAGCATCGGTGGCATTGTTATTTCTCTGTACATGCCGTTGTTCACGATGATCGGAAAGCTGGCTGGATAAGGCCGCTGCGAGCTTCGAGCTTCGAGCTACGGACTGCGATTCGCCTGGGGCCTGGGTGGATGGTCAGGCTTGGAGCGCAACGATCGCGGCTTGCCACTCGAAGCTACGCAGCAATAGCTCGGCAAATAAAAAATACGAACTACAAACGGACAAATTTCATGCCCTTTATTTCCGATGAGCGGAACTGGCTGACTTGGCTGGTGAAGGTTCGCATCCTGATCCTGATGGTTCTGCTCGCCATCGAACTCGCGGTGATCCAGCTCACGCCCAATCCGTTGCCCATCCTGCCGTTTCTTACCGGGATGATGCTGTGGTTCGTGCTGTCGTTGTTCTTTGTCTTTCTGGTTTCCGTGTGGAGCGAACATCGCCTGCAAGCAATTCTTCAGGTGCTGGCTGATCTGGTTATGGTCACGCTGGTCGTTCATGTCACCGGAGGCATCGATAGTTCGCTGAATTTTCTTTATCCTCTGGTCATCGTGGTCGCGTGCATGCTTTTGCCACGCGCCTGGGGATATCTCAGCGCGGCCCTTGCGTTTATCTTTTTCGGAACTATTCTCGAACTCGACTACTACCTGGTTATTCCGTCGTATTCCACTTCGCATCCCAAGCTGAAGGCGCTTCAGGTTGTGATTTTTGTCAACCTGTTTGCGTACTTCGCCATTGCCTACCTTGCCGGCTTGTTGATGAGCAAGCTTCGCCAAGTGGATGTGCAACTGAAAGACGCGAGCGGCGCACTAAAAAATCTGCAGGTGCTCCACGAAAATATTGTGCAGTCGATGAGTGGTGGCGTGATCACGACCGGCCTCGATGGACGCATCACCCTGGTCAACCGAGCTGCCCAGCAACTGCTTGAAATCTCCGAAGCCGAACTGCACGGGCAATCCGTCGGCGCTTTGTTTCAGGATCCCTTGCCTCATTTCGGCGGACTGCGCGCCGATGCGGAAGTCCGCTACAAGACGAGCAATGGCTTTCGCAAGACTTTTCGGGTGATGGTTTCCGCACTCAACGTGAGTGCTCGCGGCGACCTGGGATTTGTCTACTCCTTTGATGATCTAACCGAAATCCGGCGCCTGGAGCGCGAAGTTCGAATGCAGGATCGTTTGGCAGCCGTGGGGCGGCTGGCTGCCGCTATTGCTCACGAGATCCGGAACCCGCTGACGTCGATTGCCGGGTCGGTGAGTATGTTGTCGGAGGCTCCCTCGCTGAATCCTGAGGAACGCCATCTGTTGCAGATAGTGACTCGCGAGTCGGCCCGCCTCAATGACATCATCACCGATTTTCTGGCGTACTCTCGTGGCAAGCAATACCGCTTCGAGCGCTCGAACCTCATCCCGCTGCTTGAAGATACGCTGACGTTGCTTGAGCATCGCCTTATCGCAGAGAACTTAAGCATCCAACTGGAGCGCGCCTTCGCGAAATCCGAAGCGTGGGTGCTGGCCGATGGAGACAAGCTGAAACAGGTGTTCTGGAATTTCTGTGAAAATGCGGTGCGGGCGATGAAAGTAAAAGGCGGCAAGCTGACTGTGTCCCTAGCCGAGCGCGGTTCGGATTGGGAGATGAGCTTTGCCGATACCGGCCCTGGCATTAATCCACAGCAGACCGAGAAAATTTTCGAGCCCTTCCAGTCGGAGTTTGAAGGCGGCACCGGACTTGGGCTCGCCATCGTCTACCAGATTGTTCAGGCGCACGAGGGGAAAGTGTGGGCGCGCTCGCAATTGGGGAAGGGCGCAAGTTTCGTGATGCGGTTGAAGCGAATTGAAGCAGTGCGCCAATCACTTCCTGGCGATGAACACGCTACGGCCAGTGCGGCCGCCCTACAAAATTCTTCCGGCGCGTCTGCTTCCATCCCATCTGTTTCCGTCGCCTCCGTGGCCGCAAGATCCGGAGGAGGAACGCGTGGGTAATATTCTCGTCTGCGATGACGAGCGCTCCATCTGCGAATTGTTGGATATCGCGCTGCGCCGCGATGGCCACAAAGTTGAGACCGTTACCGGGGGCGACGCCGCGCGGCACAAAATCGACAGCGCGCTCTTCGACGTCATTGTTACCGACATCAAGATGCCGGGCGTTGATGGCGTTGAAGTGCTGCGCCACGCTCACCAGATCTCGCCCGACTCCGCCGTGATTTTGATGACCGCCGTGGATGACTACGAAGCCGCGGTTGAAGCGGTGAAAGCCGGAGGAGCAACCGATTACATCCGCAAGAGCCCGGGCCTGGTCGATGAGGTAAAACTTGCCATTGCCCGCTCGCTCACCAAGGTTTCGCTTACTCGCCAGAATTTTGCGCTGCGCCGCGACGCCGCCACGCGCAATTCGCTCGACAATATCGTGGGCTCCAGCCCTGCGCTTGAAAAGCTGAAGCAGACCATCCGAACCGTTGCCACAACCAGCAGCACAATCTTGATCTACGGTGAAAGTGGAACTGGTAAAGAACTCGTAGCTCGCGCCATTCACACCTGCTCGCCGCGCGCCGCCGAAGGCTTCGTATCGGTCAACTGCGGAGCTTTTCCGGAAACGCTGCTTGAAAGCGAACTCTTCGGCTACGTCAAAGGAGCGTTTACCGGAGCGAACCAGAACCGCCGCGGCCTCTTTGAAGTTGCCGACCAGGGCACGATTTTTCTCGATGAGATTGGCGAGATGACCATGCCCATGCAAGTCAAACTGCTGCGCGTGTTGCAGGAACGCACGGTCCGCCCGGTCGGCGGCACCAGCGAAATCCCGGTCGACGTTCGCGTTATCGCCGCCACTAACCGCGATCTCGATCGCCAGGTGACCGAGGGAACGTTCCGCGAAGATCTTTACTATCGTCTCAACGTCATACCCATTCGCGTCCCGGAGTTGCGTGAGCGCCGCGAGGACGTTCCGCTGCTGGCCAATCATTTTCTGAAAAAATATGCTCCGGGGGTGGGCAAGGCCATTCATGGAGTGGACAGTGCATCGCTGGTGGCGCTGACGGGCTACGACTGGCCTGGCAACGTGCGTCAACTGGAGAACACCATTGAGCGCGCGGTTGCGCTCGAGACTTCCAGCGAATTGCATGTGGAGTTGCCGGCGGAGCGCGCCAAGGCGCGCGCTGTTGCTGCCGGAGCTGAAACTGCTGTTACCCTGACGGGCGCGGGCGCGGTTCTTCCCGAAGGCGTGAACATGGAAGATTACGTTGCTCAGATCGAGCGTTCGCTATTGCAATCAGCGCTCGGACAAACCAACGGCGTTCAGGTTCGCGCCGCCGACGTCCTCGGTATCTCCTACCGATCCTTCCGCCACCTGATGAAGAAGTACGAACTGTAAGAAGCTGTCAGCTCTCGGTTGTCAGTTCCACTCCCATTTAACTACGTAAGTGGTTGAATTTAACCAGGATGGCTGAAATGAGCCACTGCGTTTTTAGCAACTTTTCTTGCCCTTCCGCGTTCAAATAGATAGAGACAATGGCCCGGTGAAAGGCGAAAAACAAGCCCCACAAAGGCCAAAGTCGGTAGAAGGTTTCCGGGTTCCGAATTAGAGATCTGGGAGACTTGGACAAAGGGGGGTTATATGCGTTACATGAAATATTTCGCGTTGCTGGCAGTCCTGATGGTGCCGCTCGCGTACTCACAGGCGGAAGTCCGGTTCGGGGTGGGCATTGGAGTCGCACCCGGTTACGCCTACGCTGGCGGCCCGCCAGTATGTGATTACGGCTACTATGACTATGCTCCTTACGCTTGTGCGCCGTATGGGTACTACGGTTCGCAGTGGTTTAATGGCGGAGTCTTTATTGGCGCCGGCCCGTGGTACGGCCATGGCGGATACTGGGGCGGCCGCGGCGGCGATTACGGACGAGGCGGCTATGGACGCGGGTTTTACGGCCGAGGCGATTACGGCCGCGGAGCCTACGGGGGCGGCGGTTATGCCCGAGGCGGCTACGCACGAGGCGGGGCTGAATTCCACGGTGGCGGAGCGCGTGGTGGAAGCTTCCACGGCGGAAGTGGCGGATTTCACGGTGGAGGCGGGTCACACGGTGGAGGGCGCCGCTAAGTAAGTCCATCCGAGATGTCTTAAGAGCTGGCAGCGCTCGCTGCCAGCTTTTTTGTTTGGGCTAGTTCGGTGGAAAAGAGAGGACAATCATCGAACTTGTCTGCTAGCCGAGCGCTCCAAAAGCGACCAACTAAGGCGATTACACTCATTGAGAAGAGGGTTATATTCCCTCCCGCGCGGTGCGTGTTCACAGCGCTACCTGCACAAAGTCTAGTCAGAATTGTGGACAGGTATGTTGACAGAGCCCGACTCATCACTTGGGAAATTGGTCGGCCCTAGCAGACGATTTTCGAACTTTCCTCTCGAACACCCGCACTTTTGAACCAGCGCCTTGAGCGATTTCGGATTGACTTCACTCAAATCGTCAGGCCCTGGCGGACGATCTTCGAACCAGGGCAGGTGTTTAACTTCCGGATTGCCGACGACACGTACAGAATGCGCACGTCCCGCTTGGGACCTTCCTTAGATGTGCAACCACTTCTCTACGCAGTCGTGCTGCAAGCGCTGTCAGGGAGGCCTTCAACATTGAAAGGCCCTGACCCGTCCTGCACGTTGAACGTGCGGGCACAAAGTCAGGACCCGCATTGGCACTGTCCGTTCCTAATCGCCCTCTTCGTGGAATAACTTGTTCCCGTCAAGAGTGATGACGACCGGGATGGGTGTACCGTCAGGCAGCGTCAGTGATTCTTGGACCGCTCGCATTTTGCTCGAATCATTGACAAAAACAATGGCCAGGACGGATGTGCGTGTCAAAACCCCCGATTCGTAGATGTTCACGGTCGCGGTGGCTGTGCAGTCGGAATTCACAACCCACGATCCTGTGATGGTTTCGTTGGCGAAGCCGCCGCCCACATTTCTGGCCTCCGTGCCAGTGATGTTCCCCGCTGCGTCTACGCTGAGTCTAGCTACCGCCGCACCGGGAACGGGGCCGGTCGGAAGAATCAGGGTTCCCGTGAGGGTGAGTCCCCAATTTCCCGCTGCTTTGGCATTTGAACAATGTTCAGCCGCGTGTGCTGCCGATGCCAAGCCCATGCAGAGCGTGACGACGGAAATAATCACAAGCATTGTCCGTGCAATGTTGCGTTTCATGAGAAACCTCCTGATGGATCGGATTCGGCCGCTTCCCGGCCATGGGTATGCTTTTATCCTGCTATCCAGCGGAAAGTCCTGAGGGAAAGACGAAATTCGGGAGAGGGTTTTCCGAGACTGTATTGCCCGAATCTTTCGAACGCGCTGCATAAGCGGTATATAATCCAGCCACTTTGTTTGCCGGAGCAGGTCGTGGACCTAGACTTCCGAATGGGAGCCTGGCTGGTACAGCCCAGTCTTGACGCCATCACACGCGACGGCGCGACAGTTCACCTCGAGCCGAAAGTGATGGAAGTGTTGGTCTGCCTGGCCCAACACGCCGGTGAGCCTATCCCCAAGGAAAAACTGCTCCAGACCGTTTGGGCGGACACATTCGTAACCGATGACGTCCTGACACGCTCGATTTCGGAATTGCGACGCGCGTTTGCAGATGACGCGCGGGAATCCACGGTCATTCAAACCATCCCGAAGCGGGGATATCGGTTGCTGGCGCCGGTTACTTTTGTGAATGGAAACATTGCTACTCCGGGCGTGCAGGAGGCGGGCCGGCTTACAGTTCGAAGCCGGAGAGATGCCAAGACCATAAATTCATTGCTGGTGCTGCCGTTCACCAATGCCAGCGGCGATCCTGATGCGGAATACTTGAGTGAAGGAATCACGGAAGCGATCATCAACCATCTTTCACAGCTGTCGAAGCTGCGCGTCGTACCTCGGAACACCGCGTTCCGATACAAAACGCGGGAGGCCGACGCCGCAAGCCTGATCCGTGAACTCGGCGTCGACGCGGTAGTTACGGGAAGGGTAGTGCAGCGAGGCGAGAGTCTCGTCGTTTGCTCAGAGCTCGTCGATCTGGCTAGTGAAGCGCAACTTTGGGGCGAACGTTACAATCGTCAGCTTTCTGAAATTTTTTCGGTCCAGGAAGAAATCGCCGCGCAGGTGTCTGAGGCGCTAAGACTGCAGTTGACCGGCGAGGAGAAGCAGCGTCTCTCCAGACAACACACGCAGAGCCGTGAGGCGTATCTGCTTTACCTCAAGGGCCGCTATCACTGCGCCAGGCGCACGGCGGAGAACCTCAAGCGCGCCGTGCCTTGCTTCCAGCGGGCGATTCAGGAAGATCCCGGCTATGCCCTCGCCTACGCCGGGCTAGCCGAGGGCTCAATCTTATTAACATGGGCCAACGGCCTCTCTTTAATCGAGGGGATTGAACAGGCCAAGAGAGCAGCGCATAAGGCTGTAGAGATCGATCCACATCTCGCCGGTGGATATACGGTACTCGGTTTCGTGAGCGCCTGTGATCGAGATTGGGAGACCTCTGAACTCGCTTTCCGGCACGCCATACAACTCAATCCTGGTGACTCCTTGGCCCACAGTTGGTATGCGGTGTCCCTAACCGCAATGGGGCGCTCCGATGAGGCCATCGCTTCAATTCGCAAAGCTCAACAGATCGACCCGCTATCGCTCGTGCTTCTCCACCATGCGGCGTGGGTTCACTTGCATGCGCGCCGTTACGACGAGGCCACCGTTTACTGCCGCGAAGCGTTGGAGATGGAACCGAACTATCCCTTGTGTACTTTCTGGCTCGGAATTGCCTGTACGGAAAAAGGGATGCACGAGGAAGCGCTAACCTTTTTTCAGAAGACCCGGAAGGATGGTCTCATGGATGTACCCTTTGTGATCGGAGCCCAAGGCCACGCGTTTGCTCGTGCAGGGCGCAGGGCGGAGGCAGAAGACCTCCTTCGCCAATTAGAGAACCCGGGGGCCAGCCGCTCTGTCACGATTCATATCAGGAGTCGCTCATCCAAGTCGGCCTGGGGGAGTTCGAGCAGGCGCTCGATTCCTTGGAAAGGGCGTACCGGGAAGGGTCCCTGTCCCTGGCCTGCTGGACTAAGTGCGACCCGAGGCTTGATCCACTTCGGGTTTACCCGCGGTTTGATGATCTGCTCCGCCGGATCGGCGTGGGGACCGAGCAATCCACCCCGACGTGATTTGTGAGCAGTAAGGCGACGCCTTTTCTCTCGCGATTCGAAAAGGTGCGCTCTTCTTCTTGCCTCTCGGTATTGTTCCCGAGTGACGGGCAACTCTTACCTAATCCGGGTAAGGTAAGGTTTGCCGACAATCCAAGATCCGTCGCGGGCTCGGATCGAAGTGCGATCGCAGAACCCCAAGAAAACCATCGAGCCGATCCGTCAGGACGCGATTAGATCGAGAGGCCCATTCTTCTGGCCTTGACACCTCAATGTGGCGACAGGAATCTCGCCCGACCACCGTCGCAGTCTCAACGTCATTGCAGCACCGACTTCACTGCCCGTTAGCCTGGAGCAGCTCATCCTCGTTGCCCGATACAAAACGGCGAAGTGAGCGATTCTGAGCAGACAGCTTAGGCTACAAACTGGATAATACGAACGAATCTGCGGCAGGCTCATGCCTCGAGATGAGCCCCGAGTTTTTGTTCCCACCCTTGCGTGCTCTTACAAGCGTGGCTCTGTTACTGGGTGTGTTTACGTCGAGCTCGCCCAGGTACTGAGGAAGGGACCCTATGTCGATCCGGCGAATTTCGAAGATTTCAACTACTCTTCTGGTAGCGGTTTTTCTCATTAGCTGTGGCAATGTTGCCAACGCACCGAATGCTTCCGATGCTCCCAAAATACTGATGGTGGTCCCCCAAACCAACGGAGTGGGCACCAACCGTGAGATTGCGGTCGTCTTCAACAAGCCCATGGATCCGGCAAGCATCAACTCGGGCAGCTTCATGATTGCAGGCATGGCTGGCACAGTCACCTACGACGCAACCAACAAAATTGCGGCCTTCAAACCTTCTCCTGACTTCGCCCCCAATACTGTGTACAACGCGAGTATTACCGTTGGGGCCAGGGACATGAGCGGAACTCCACTTGCCGCACCCTTCAATTTCTCTTTTACCACTCGCGCAACCTTAGACACTTCTCCACCCAGCGTAACTGAGGTAAATCTTGTCGCGGGCGCCACTTGCGTGCCACTGGACCAGAAGATCACTGTCACTTTTGATGAACAAATGGACTCGCTCACCATCAATTCCGGCACATTTTTCATAGAGGGAGTGGCGGGCACCGTGACCTATGACGTGGTCACTCAGGCTGCCACGTTTACTCCCTCGGCTAACCTGGCAGCGAACACTACCTACACTATTACGGTGACCACCGGAGCCAAGGATATGGGCGGAGTGCCCTTGGCTGCGCCATTTCATCAGACTTTTACTACCGGACCGTGCCAGGGCGGTGGACCGCCGCCGGTAGTTCTTTGTCCTAACATAGGAAACTTCTCGGTCCTGGCTGGATCTGCCGTCACCAACACCGGTTCTACCGTAGTCTCCGGGGATGTTGGAGTCAGTCCGGGTACTTCCGTGACTGGATTTCCGCCGGGAGTCGTGGGCGGGACGATCCATATCGCGGACGGCGCCGCAGCCCTGGCTCAGGCTACCTTGACTGCTGGGTATATCGATGCTGCCGGGCGATCGGGCGGCACGGCGGTGGCTGGAGACTTGGTTGGGAGGACCCTCACCACTGGTATCTATACATCGACCTCGTCGCTTGCAAATTCCGGGGACGTCACTCTCGATGCCCAGGGCAATTCGGATGCGGTGTTCATTTTCCAGATCTCGTCCACGCTCACGACGGGGAGCGGCAGCCATGTTGTCCTGGCTAATGGCGCCAAGGCCTGCAACGTCTTCTGGCAGGTCGGCAGCTCAGCGACCTTGGGAACAAACTCTGTATTCAAGGGAAACATCCTAGCTCTAACATCAATAACAATAACCACCGGCGTGAATCTGGAAGGCAGGGCGCTGGCACGGAATGGCGCGGTCACGTTGGACGCCGACGTCATTACCGGCTGCACCTGTCCGTGAGGCGTTGGCTAACACCAAGTGCAAATGGGCCGGTGCGTTGATCGCATCGGCCCCGGTTCTCTTATAAGAACAAACGAGAGGGCTAGACCCCGCAGCTATTAAGCGTGTCCGGGTCCATACGCTTGTAAATGACCGCAGCACCCGAAGAGTGTCCCGTTGATCCGTGAGCAGTGCTCGTTGCTTTCGCAGGAGCCCGTGATCTACCTGTTGGCAAACCGGACAGTTTAGCGATTGTTCTCGAGTTACGGGGCGGGTGGCCCAGCATCTGGTTTGTTTCCAGAATATCTCAACTGAGGGTGCCCAATCCTTCGCGCACTTGCGAAGGGTGGGAGGCACACTGCCTGGCATCATGGGTTAGGGTTTACGCTGCGCCAGCGGGTCATGACGAACCCCACGGTAGCGGCAGCGTCGTGTCCCACCCTTGCAAAAAACGCAAGGATGGGGCACCCTCATCGATTATGGGACAGGAGAAAGTCAACAGCGGAAAGGATGGGGCCACTCGCCCCGCACATCTCGCACTCAGGCGTCGTCCCAAGCCTAACTCCAGAAGAGTCGTCGGCGAATTCTCGACGCCAGTGGATCGTAAACCAAGATTTGATGGGGCCTCAAGAATAGCGTAACGAATCATGTTGTTTCCTTGTGTTATAGCATTCCGTTTCACAGGACGTAACTATCAACATGCTATTGGGCAGCCGCGGAATTCATAATCCAGTCTAGGGGTGAGTTGTCGGCAAAATTGAAAGACCAGAGAAAAGGGAGATTTCAATCAGTTATCGGGATCTCACGCGCTATGCGGAAGTAGTTCGTGTGAAGGGCGAGCGTTCTTGCACGGCAATGAGGTTCAGAAGTGCGGAAGGGTTCGCTTGCATATCTCTGAAGAATCAACCACACGTTGTTGGTCGGCCCTAGAGAACGATTTTCGAACTTTTCTGCTGGTCGGGCTCCCCGAATTGCAGACCGCGCCATCTGGTAGTTAGTGTAATTGATTCCATAACAATGTCGGCTCCAACGCCCGAGTAGACTTTGGTGGTGCCAAGCAACCAAGGCCCGGGAGAAAGGAGCCGAACAATGATCATTATAGGATGCGACTA
>Ga0182024_10008719_pt1 | contig 21238 bp, 17 predicted proteins | sample P32metaG_FD_120480 | JGI IMG/M metagenome (GOLD analysis project Ga0182024, IMG submission 120480) | Permafrost microbial communities from Stordalen Mire, Sweden - P3-2 metaG (Illumina Assembly) | ecosystem: Environmental > Terrestrial > Soil > Wetlands > Permafrost | place: Sweden: Stordalen...
AGCTCAGAAATTCGAAAGCGCCAGCGCTTGCGAAGCCCGTTTCCTATCGGGTGTGCGGGGAGGTCTCCTTCCCGTGCCATCTTCTTTACCGTCACGGGGCTGATCCTGAGAAAGTTTGCTGCTTCTTCAGGCGTTACGAATGGTTCGTTGTCTTCTGCTGCGTTCACGGTACTACTCCATTCCTCACAAGACTCCTGAACTACTCACCTACGGCTAAACCCTGGCCTTCTCCCCCCGTATGCCCCTGTGATTGCGACGCAACACTACCGTGGTCCGGAGCAGTGTCATGACCCACGGCTGAAGAGCCGATCTTCTGTCCAACATCTAGCCCACGCTCTTGACCTGTGTGGATGGCCGTACGGTGGGAAACATCGCGGCTCAAGTGCTGGGCGAGTTCCGATTTGTCGTTGGTGTAAATCTGGGCATCGTAGCGTCCACGTGAGACAGCGACATACGCCATGCGGCTATTCACCAGATGCGGACTTTCCTCGGTGTCCGCGTGGATCAGAACACGGTCGGCGGTCTGGCCTTGGCTGCTGTGGCTGGTAACGGCGTAGCCGTAGTCGAGATGAGGGTGGTTTTTCAGTTGGAATTCCACCAGTCTTCCTGAATCGGTGCGCACGGCAATCTCGCCGCACTCATCGAGTCGTACAATCACTCCCAACTCGCGGCTGGCAACGTGCAACTCTTTTGAGGGAGCGGTGAACTGGACACGGTCGCCTTCGGCGAAATCACGCTCTGCTTCCCGGTAGACCGAAACTCCCTGCAGGCGGCGCGGGTCGTAGGTCACGTGCTGGCCGTCCTCGCGTTCAACACTTACCAGGTTCTGTTTGGTGTCTGTGTCTGCGACCGTGGCGTACTCGCCGGCACTCACTCCCACCACTCTGCTGCCTCGCGAATAACGCAATACGTCACCGAGGGCATATTGTTCCGCCCACGCCCGGTCAGCGCCAGTCAGTTCCTGGCGGGTCTCCAGCACACGGACGGTCTGCTCGTAGGGCTGGACCTGGCCGCGCCACTGCAATTCATGATGGATCAAAACATTTAACTCACGGCGCGATTGGTTGTCGGGGGAAACCACCAGCGTGCCTTGAGGATGGCGGGCATAGTCCTGAGCTATAGCCTGGAACCGTTCTTCGCGGTTTTCAATCTGCTGTACCCGGCCCTGACGGTCAAGGTTTTCGACGGCGGCGTGAACCTCGCCACGGGCAAGCTGCTCTACCACTTCCTTGAGCGCCGGGTCCTTCTGACGGATGATTTCGTCCAGATGCGCGGTTCGCATTCCGGCTTCCTGTAACTGGTAATAAGGGCGCCCCGCTTCGACAGCTTCATGCTGTCGCACGTCACCCACAAGCAAGACGCGGTCTTGTTCTCCGAGCCTCTGCAAGAAGTCATTGATCTGCCGGGTACTGGCGAGACTCGATTCATCAAGCACGTAGAGATGTTTTTCTCCGGCATCAGCCTGCGTCCCACCGGCAAGGTAGTGCTGTAGTGTGTTCGATACGATTCCGGCCTCCCCAAGTTTGTACGCAGCCCGTGAGGTAGGTGCAAAACCTTCGACGCTGTAGCCTTCGCGTTCGGCGGCGTCACGAATAGCGGTCAAAGAAGTGGTCTTGCCTGCCCCGGCTACACCCTCAAGCGCCGTGATCTGGTCGCGGCTGCTGAGAACGTCCTGTACTGCCCGATGCTGGCTGCTGCTGAGATGCGCGTAGTCGTGTTCAATCTCTCCTCGGGTGCCGCCGCTGGCGAGCACGGGATATTGCTCCTGGGTGCTTTGCATAAGACGAATGTTTTCGCGTTCCAGCGCGATCATCTCGTGCGTGGTAAAGCTCCGTCCAATGCTGTGAGATTCCTTCTGAATTAGCCCGCCGTCGTCAACCGCTTGATCGAGCTGCTGCTGAATTCTCGAAAACGGAGCCTCGCCCATCGCACGCTTCAGTGCATCCCTCATCAACTCGCGTTCGTCCGAAACGGCTTCGCGCTCGAAGTTCTTTTCGACCGCGTACCGGACGGCTTCGCGGGCTGTTCCGCCCGTTTGCTCCTCGCTCCTTGCTGCGATCTCATAAGCGCGGACCTGGGCCTCACGCACAATTCGCTCCGGCTGGTTGCCGTACTGCTTAGCCATCTCCTCATGGCGGCGCTGCATTTCTTCGTGCGTGATGTTCAATTTGGCTTCGCGGGTGCGGTGGGCCGCAATCTGCGCGGCTTCAGCTCCGCTCATTCCTTCTTCCGCCAAGTGCTCTTTGATTTGCTGACGGCGGGGACTGCTGGCCTCAAGATATTCCTGTGTGTAGCCTTTGATCTCAGGCGCTCCGTGGGCGCTCTGCTCGATTTCATAGCCGCGGTGGTTCAAGCGCAGAGCCAGCTCTGATCGATATACAGCCGTGGCGTATTGCTGTGAACGATAGAGTTCGTGCGGCTGCAAGGCGCGCGCCTCGCCATTCGCACGTTCAGTGATATTGAAGAAAACGACGTGGGTATGAAGCTGGGGCGCCGCGTAACCATCAACGGGACGGCTCGAATCGTGCTCGAACTTGGCCGCAACCCATTTGCCGGTCGTCTCCGCTGGATGATTGCCGCCGATGCGTGCCTGTACGTATTTTTCGAGTTCATCGAGAGCGATGTTTACGCTCTCACGATGGGCTGCACGTACTCGTTCGTCGCCACCTACCAGCGCGGTTAAGCTCACACTCTTTGGCGCACTGAAAGTCGCGTCCCATCCCGCGCGGTGTTCCATCGTTGTGACTTTCTCGCCGCGGTCGTCCAAGTACTTCATCGCCGCGCGGTGCTGCACCAGTTGATCGCCGGTGAGCGGATGCTGGCCTTCTGCGAGTCGTGCAAAGTGTTCTTCGTCGACTTCACCTTTCAAGCCCCACTCGCGCGCGAGTTTGCCGTGCCACTCGCCGCGCACACGGTCGCCTTCGCTGTAGTAGTTGTCACGCGCATTGGCGAACTCTTCTTTGTGGTACGCCTGCGCCTGGCCTGACGAGAGCGGCTTGGAGATGGTCAGCATGGTTTACTCCAAGAAAGGCAGCTCGTCGTTCGCTGCCTGCGCCGCTCGTGGTGGCTTCGGCTGCTGCTGCCGTTTCGGGGGGATCGGCGGCGGCAAGTTGCGTTGCTGATCGTGTGCAGCAGTCGACCGCGTAACCAGTCCATCACCGGCACTCGATGCCGCCGCTGATGAAGCTGGCTTGGGTTCTTCCTTTGTCTGCCGGGGCGTCAGCTTGCGCTCGATGAATGCCTCGTGTCGCTTGGGCAGCTCGATATAAGGGAAGCTCAAGCGGGCAACCAGACCGCCGCCTTTCAGATAACCATGCAGATCGGGCAAGCCCTGAATTTCTGACGCCATCACCAGCGGCTCGACCGTGCGATCAAGCTGGTAGTTGCGCGATTTGCGGTCATTATTCGGAAAGTGACCTGCCATGCGGCTCTCGCGCATCCGCTCGATCTCCACCTCTCCGATCGTCTGGCTGATCCACTTGGCGGAGTTGGCCTCGTCCGTGCGTAAGAAGATTTTCGTTGCTGGCTGTGACAGCATAGCTTCCGCTTTGCGCCCATACAGCTCCTCCAGCTGGCTGCGGCCTTGAAAGCCAAGCACCACAGGATTCTTTACTTTCCTGTTCTCGGTAATCGCCGTGTGCAACTGCGGCAACGCATGCAAGCTTTGCAGCTCGTCTAGGATGAGCCACACCGGTCGCGGTCCTGGCTTTCCCTGGTTCATCAAGCGCAACACCAGCATGTCCAGCCACATGCTAATGAGTGGCCGCAGGCTCTCGCGAAACTCGGGCGGGCTAGTAATGAAGAGCCATCCCTGCCGCTTCTGCGCCCACTCCCAGGCCGTCCAGCTCGTTTTGGCTTCTCCTTTTCGCGGCAGCAGCTTCAGCGCATTGGTTACGCTGTTAAGCGTCGCTATCATGCCGCCGCGCTGCGGTCCGGCATCTTGATAGATCGCTGCCGCGTGCTCGGTGCCTTTGAGCCGCTTCGCCAGCTCGCGCTCGTCGCGCAGGATCGCCAATAGCTCCTCCGGCGTGCGCTTGGGTTGCTCGATCAGCAAGTGCGCGAAGATTTGGCGCGGCACCGTGACGAAAAAGGGATTGCTGCGCGGCTCGTCTTTGAAGAGTGCCGCCGCCAAGCCCTCAGCTTCGGCCTCGTGCTGCACTTCGTCACATGGCGACCAGTAGGGCATTCGCGCGTCCAGCGGGTTGAGGATCACATCCCCGCGTCCTGGCTCGTAAAGCTCAGGCGTGTATTCGAGCGCCGGATCGTACACAATCGCGGTCTCCCCGCGCCCCTCTACCTGCATGAGTATCTGTCGGATCAGCGACGATTTGCCCGCGCCGGTGTCGCCCATCATCATCAGGTGCGAACTCTCCCGTTCTCGCGCAATGCGTAGCATCTTGCCTTCGCGCCGCAAGAGAAACTCACCCAGCGTGCGCCGCTCCTTAGTGATGAAACCGATTCCGTCCGACTGATTGTTGCCATTGAACTCCGCTGCCGTTACCAGCTTCGGGCCTTTGGTCCTACGCCCGTACTTGAGCACCCGCCTGCGCTCAAGGTCTTTCGGAATGGCGAAGATCATCACCCAGCCGAAGACTGCCGCGCCAGTGATCACCGGCCAATACAGGAAGTCTCCCCAGGTTTGGTCCTGATAAATCCAGTGCCGGATATACTGCTGCAGCTCTTCGTTTTTGTATTGACCCTTCGGCTCCAGCACCAGCCGCAAGTTCTGCCGCGCGGCTTCACTCGATACCGTCAACGGAACTGTGTATCCGACCGGCAACGGGCCTACCCAAGGCGCGACATCGTGCTCGACCGCTACCCGGTGGCGGCCCCGGCCGTCCTCCACTTCGAGCAGCCGATAATCGCTTGCCTTAAACCCCAGCCCGGTGGTCAGGTGCATCTTGAGATAGTTCGGAACCCAGTACCGCTGAAGCGGTGTCCATCGCATCTCGAACTGATAGACAGCCATCGCCATGATCGCCAGCACGCCAAGAAGAAACGCGCTGATCGTCCATACCGGCTTGTTGCTGGGCCAGTGATATGTCTCGTTTCGGCCCCATTGGTTCTTCACTGCTCTACTTCTCTTTCCCGCCCCACTGGGGCGCGATCTCGATTTCGAGAGCCCCTCCCACGGTTCTTAGCTTGTCAAGTCGGTCCCCCGGCGCGGCTCATCTATTGCGGGCTTGGCCGGTTGCCATCCTGCCCCCGCTAGCCGGTCCTGCGCCTTCCGCTGTTTCTCCCGGTCCACTCGCTCGATCAGCTCGCGCAGTTTCTCGGTCGTCAGATCTCCTTTCTGTCCTAGAATCTGCACCGTGTTCAGGTACAGCATCCGCAGCGCGAGGATCTCGGCCAGAATGATCGCCTGGCTGGAATTCACTTGCGCCAGCAAAACCGTGCGTGCCCACTCGCCCATGCTCTGACCTGCGGCTGTCGCCAGTTCCTGCAGGCGGACATATTCCTCCTCATTCACTTTGGCAGTGAGCGACTTTGTGCGGAATGACTGTCCGGTTGTCATAGGTCGCCGTATTCCATAGTGAGTTCGTCCCATGTGACCTGGAGTTCTGGCACCTCCCAAGCCCGGCGGAAGAGTTTTCGCACTGCGTTCCACTCCTCTGGGGAAAAGCCAAAGGTGATGTCGTTTGCATGAGCGCGAAACGAGAACCCGGTTTCTCCCTCCCAGACCCACGTGTACCCAAAGAAGTATTCTCCCTTCCAGTGTCGGGACTTCACGGTCAATCCGTTCAACATCGCGCGAAACTCCTGAATCAGCGGATAGGAACTCATGGGGTACACGGGACCGCGTGGGCCGGGAAAGCTAAACGCCAGGTGCAAATCATTGCCGTCGCCGCGCACGAAGGAAAGCACAAAGTTGGATTCGAAAACGTTCGGGATCGCAGGCTGGACCACGGAATCGCTGGGGTTTACCTTGCCGCGGATCGGCTTTTTGCAAAGAAAGTAATGACCGCGCGCGGCCATCCGCCAAAGCCCCTCCCAGTAGGGACGAAGGGCCCGGTTCACGGCATCGGCATCGTTAACTTCATCGCCATCGAGAAACACGTAAAGATTGCGTGCTGCCAGGATGGGTCTCCACTTCATTGTCCCGTCGGCAAGCTGTCGCAGTGTTTCGGCAACGGTCTGCCGCACCGCATCGGGGCCGGCGGGGTACGTTCTCTCCCCTGGTCGGCATTCGTCCGGCAGGTTCTTGAGGTAATACTCATCCTTGCCTGGGTTGGTTTTCTTCTTCAACCTATGAACTGCCTGAAACGCCTCCAGAAAGGCAATACAGGACTCACGGGAAACCGGGGTATAGAAGAAGGCCTCTGCGCCTCGGTGGACGTAGTACGCGAACACCGTCCACTCGGCGAGAGAGAGCGGCTGCTCGGCTTCGCATTTCTTACGAATCCGCAAGAGGCATTCGGTTGGCTCCCGTATCAGCTCGGCTACTTCCAGCCGGTCAGCGGGCGATGATTCCAGCAGTTGCTTGGCGACCTCGGACGTCGATACGTTCTCGCCTTTCCGCAACGAGGTGAGTTCTCGGATATGATCTAAGCGCTTGCGCAAGCCCTCGCTGATTCGAAGGGAAAGAGTCTGAGTTTGGGGCTGATCTAGCATCGCCTTCTCCTATGCACTACAGTCGATCAAGTGTATGACATACACGCAATAGTCGTACTTTTATTGGTGCGTGTCAAGGGATTCTTCGCTACTGAGGCCTTGCCGCGGGAGTTTTTCGACGGGAGTTTCAGGTTGCCCCACAGCAACCTGAAATCGGCATCTGCCGTGTTTTCAGTGGCAACCGTACAGCAACCCAAGTTGCTGTACAGCACCCTAGCAGGGGTGGCGTGTCAACCGTCCTCCCGCTGCCGCAGGCAGCGCGACAAAATAGAGAACCCACCAAAACCATCAACGGCCTTGGAATCTGGAGCGGCGGTCAGTCACAATGCACTGCGGGGACCTACATGCTGGTTCGAAACGTCGAGGACATTGATCGCTATCTCGAACAAGTCCGAAAAGCAGCTGCAGACACTCATGCCTGGATCGCAGCCCAAACGGGTGACCCACTCGATTTACTGCGCCGGATGAAATTCGAGGCGATTGGCTTTCACCCAATTGAAGGCCACGCGTTAAATCTGGTCGAGCAGATTAACCAGACATGGAGCTACGTCGTGGCACTCGCGGCCGCGCGCCAGTTACTGGAGTTACACCCCGATGCCGGAGGCTATCAGCTGGCACCTGGTGCCCACGCCTCAATTCCGCTCGACATCATGAGCGAAGTTGAGGGTGTGGTTGGGGCTGAAACGTTCGCAGCCGTCGACCCCCGCAACAATTGCAAGCTCGACGCGGACTTGGTGAAGATGGCCGCGAGACCCGAGCAATTTCGCTACGTTTTCTTTATGTCACCCCGGTTCCCAGGTTCCAGGCGCCTCGTGCAGTTCGAGCGCGATGGCGTTCAAGTTTGGTCCGTTGATGTCTGATACTTCGTGTCCGCGCTGCCCGCAGGCAGCACAAAATCCGCCACTTCAGCGCCGCTTCCGGACAGCCGACTACTTGGAGCGCGAGGAACGAGCCTGCCGTTCGCCAGCATCTCAGCGTAGGCTTGGGTCTCACAGACGTTAGCCAGTACTCTGTCATTCGGGTTATTCGGGTTGACGCCGAAAACGCCCCAGCCCTCATCGAGCTTGATGACTTCAAACGGACTCATGCTGACACTTCCAATGCCGGATCACCACGACCCCGTGATTCGATATTCCAGTTTGCCGTCAGGAGCGTAAATCATGACCTCGTCTTTCTCACGCTTTGCTCGATAGACACCGAGATTCTTCGTCGTACACGTCTTCGTCTCTTTGGTGTCGCGATTCGCAGCAAAACCTGCCACGGCTTCCATGAAGCATTTTGTGGCGTCACCCGTCGAGGCGACTGACTCAATGGCCTTACATTTTTTGTTCCAACGAGATGGAAAGCACGTCAACGTCGCATGAGAGCCATCCGGCAGAACTGCCTTGGCCTCGTAAAATAGAACCTGAGGCAGCAAAGAACTGCTCGGTTCCGTGGCGGGGGTCACCGTCGAAACGCAGTTGACATCAACACGTGTGTCGCAATGGGTGCGAATCTGCTCGGGCGTGCCCAGAGACGTATGAGGCTGCAGTCCGATGGTCGCAGTCGCTTCAACGATTTCAATCTTGATCTTGTCTGCCGCCGTCGCAGGATATGACAAGCCGAGCAGCACAGAAGCCAAAAACGCATTCGCAACGGTTCGCATTCTCGCCCCCGCAGACAATCTTATGCCTAACTGGGCTTGGCGACCCTAGTCTTTCCTCTTCCACAGAGCATTGACCGCGAACGTGACCGCCTCTTGTGACGGGCGGTTCCACAGGGTATTCGGCTGCGGGAGGCGGTTCAGGTCGGTTCGGGCGTTTCATTAGTGCAGGAGCATTTTGACCAGTCCAGCGACCGTGTAGGGGAGGCACAGGACGTACAATGCTTCGCAGGAGGAGACAGACAGTGTCGGAGCCGGAACCCCTTGCAGCAGATATGCGAAGCCGAGCCGGACACTACGAAGTACTCGGCGAGACCTACGCTAAGTTCGAGTTCTTTGAGAAGGGCTGGAATCCATACAGTCGATTTCTTGATGTTGATAAGGTCGATCTGATTCTGCGGAGACGCACGGCGACTGGACGGCTCTATCGCGAAGTCCAAGTTAAATTCGGCAAGCTCTATCCGGTCGGTCCCGCGTGGGAGCGTCAACATTTTGACTTTACGTCGTGGCGTTTCTTCCGAGAGGACGAGTTCGCCGCCCAGATCGACCAGATAGACTTCTTTATCGCATACGTCCTCTCCCGTGATCCCACTCCCGAAAAACCAGCGTACCAAGGTGACATCTTCATCTTCCCAGTCCGTGATTTCTCTCGGATTATCCGTTGCGGTATCCCGAGCAAGGGCCAACGGAAAATCTATCTGTCGAGACTGAAAGGCGAGGCTGAACGTTGGGTTCTACGTAGGGCGACCCGCTTCGACCACATTACGGAGGACACTTGCCTCGATGTCACAGCATATCGCCGCAACTTCGATGCACTGCTAGAGGGCGTCTGAGCAACGCGAATGGAGTTACGTGCGGACCCAAGCAGTTGCACGTTTCCGCTCGAACGTGTTGAATCTCAGGACGAGACTGCACAACACAGATTGAAGCGTCGGAATGATCGCTATGCCGCAAAAGCAAAATGATGACCGTCTTTTTCTCGAATATTTCTCAGCACGAGACTTGCTGCATTACACACGAAATATGTTTCCCCTTCCGTTCATGATGAAGGATAAACCGGACGAAAAGCTTCGTTCCAGCCTTCTGACCTCGATGCTAGACAGAGCCAAGTCTCTCAATATCGATCATAAAGAGTTCGACAAAAGGCTTGCAGCACGAGTAAGGGATCTTGCGAAATGGAAACCTGAGGAGTTGGAACTTCCGGGGAAGACTGGAACACATCCAAAGAGTAGCCCAAGAAAGTCGCGTTTAGACAGATACCTCGTAAAGGATCGTCTGAGCGACTTATTGAGTGCTCACGTGGATTCACTGGAGAAGAAGCTCGGAGAGACACCCCGCAGCAAGGAAAAAGCTGTGACTGGATTGAAGGCCCTTATCGAATCCGGGGTCTACCTTGACGAGGTCATGGATGCTTTAGTCTTTTTCGGGGATGAGATGTCAGCGCATGTCGCGGCTGAGGTTGAGTTTTGGAAGCGACAGAGGGAAAGGACTCGTGACGAATTTCGCTTCAAAAACATCTTCTGGGCGAGCCCTCATAGCGAGTTCGTGATAGACGGAGTTTCTCATTACCGTTTACGAGAGCGATTTGAGATCGGAGGGTTTGAATCGGCATTTGAGAATTTCGAGAAAGAAGTATCCAGTGGCCTGTTCGAAACTCACACCGGGGGCGATGTTCGCCTCGTTGCACATGACTTATGTTCCATTTCTCGCAGCCGTGAGCTGACAACGAGAATTAGACCCGCAATTGACGTCGCACTGCAGCAGATCGCTTCTAAACAGAAAACGGACTTCTGGTCCGAGCCATGGAGGCATCGGAATGTCGATCAAGACAGGCCGAGCATCGGCACGACGATTCCTGCTGCACTTTCGCTCCTGAAGCTGTCCAGTTCTGAATCGACAAGTAAGAAAGCGATTGATGCAGTCAAGTGGTTGATGGAACAACAGAACGTGGACGGCAGCTGGTCAATCGATTATCCACGAAATGGACGACTGGTCAATGAGCCCGACTTGCATATTACGCTACTGGCAATGGAGGCGATTGGTCGCAGCCAACTGTCAGGTATCGATCACAGCCTTCGGAGTGCCCGCAACTGGGTTTTGGAACAGCAGAACGTAATCGGGTTGTGGGAGATGGACGGAATGGGGCCCGCCTCGGCCACAACTCTGGTACTCGAAACCTTGAAATATTTAGATCTATCAAGACCACATGCGGACGATGTTTATCTGGTGGCAAGTGCAGGATTTGTGAAGCGAAGCATTCTTCTACCATTGGAGGATAGTTCTACTTCCTATCGACTCGCAGTACTCTCCGCTCACCTCGGAATCGAATCGCTGCTCTATTCGGTTCTTCAAGAAAAGAACATAACCAGCATCTGGGATCGACAGGACAAGAACCAGACAATCGGAATGAGGTCAGCTCTTACTGCCGTCCAAGGCTGGTTGCAGCAAACTAAGAGACTGAAGCCGAACGAGATTATTCATCATCGGAACTCATTGGAGCGACTCGCCCATTTAAGGGATGAGGTTGTCCACAAGGCAGCTGAAATCACCGTCAGAGAATGTCGGAAACTCATAGATGAGTGTTCACAATTTGCGACTGAGTACTCCCTTGAGATCTACGGCTACGATTATCTCGAATAAGGCACAGACTCTTCCCGGCCCGGGATATCAGCTTCCGTTCGCAAATCGTCGTTGAACTCGATTTTGGGGGGTTTGAACTGGAGAATCCGTCAAGTCCGTTAAACTTTGGATCGGTCTTTTCGAATCGCTACCAAGCGGGGGCCGCTTCCAGAGTAAGAATCAGCCCACCGTGGAAACATGGAGCGCAATATCGTACCGTCAGCAAGCGCCTCAACGATTTTGTGGTCGTCCGCCAGCGGTGCGGTTCCGATGGTTTGAAAACACCACCGACTTTGCAGCGTTCCTTCCTGCCATCGCGTTTTCCCTCCCTCTTGTGTTGGATGCGACGAGGGCGTGGGCCGGAAAGTCACCCACGTGCTTTAGGTCCTGATACAATTTCCTGCGTCCCGGCTAATCGAAATTGGAAAGGAAGCACAAGGGATGAAAATTTGGAAGACCTACGGTTCTGGTCACTCAGCCCACCTAACCGTCGTCGGAGAATTTAGCAACTTAGAAGACGCGGAGTTTGCTCGTGAGATCGTCGAGGACTTTGTTAATGGTGCATGGGAAGAACGGTATCCAGACGTCGCGGGGTTCATCGCCGCTTGGAAAGACCGGCTCCCCGGCGTTCCTTACCTCGGACCGAACGACCGCGATTTTCAAATGGGAATCGACGATTCGCCAGAGGTAGGGCGACATGACAAAACCGTCACAGTTTCTGGGATTAGATCAGCAGAGATCGGTGGCATCATCAAGCTCATGCTTCTGAAGGACTCGAAAGAGGTCACGGTTACTGGAAAGACCGGCCCGTGAAGTGCCGCCGGGAAATCCGTGGCCTCCACTTCTATGACCGCGCGACCGGCCTTCACGTCCTTCTTGACGAATGTCCCCTTCCAGCGGACGATTGCGACGAAGCACCTGCAATTATCAGCATCGCACTGACGAATGCGTGCGACCTGACGTGCGATTTTTGCTACGCTCCTAAAACAGCCCACAGATTGTCAGCCGACGACGTGGTACGGTGGTGCGAAGAACTTGCGTCCTGTGGTGCGCTCGAAGTTGCATTTGGCGGAGGTGAGCCCACCGTATACCGAGATCTGGCACACGTTTGCAGAGCCATCTGGTCCAACACGGATCTTGGCATTTCGATCACTACGCATGGGCATCACCTCACAGATGAATTGATCGACTCGTTGGAAGGATCGGTTTCCATTATTAGAGTATCGATTGACGCACCAGAGCCCTACTATTCGCTGATCAGAGGTCGTTCGCTAAACGACCTCATCCGCAAATTGAATAGAATGACGGGCCGGATACCCCTCGGTATCAATACCGTCATCAATCGAACTACTTTGATGCACCTCGACGAGCTTCTACCGTTGGTAAAAGAACTCGATGCGGTTGACTGGCTCGTTCTTCCGGAGATCCGTAGCAGCCAGTTTGCATTGAGCGAAACGGAGTGGCAAATGCTCGACGATTGGATCACGATGCGCAGAACTGAAGTAGAGTTGCGGGTGACGACGCAGGCCACTTCGCATTTGAAGGGCCCATTCCTTTTTGAAAGTCGGGCGGAGGATTATGCCCACATTAGCGCTGATGGTTATATTCGCCGGTGCTCGTATGAGACCGGGGGGATCGCCGTTCGGGGCAACACGACGGTCATGGAAGCAATCCGCGAGCTTAACTGCCAAATTCCTATTCGTGCGTAGCAGGCGCGTTCAATCCCAGCGGCAACGGTTAGACAGCAGACTCATAACGGCATCTTGGAGGCGAACAAAATGGTGAGTCTCCCTCTCGGACTACGGCAAGTGCTGGAATCCGGTGACTGTGTCTTATTTCTTGGTGCGGGCGTCGGCGGGCACCTCAAACGACTTGACGGGTCAGCCGCACCGGATGGCCAGCAGATGGCAAAGGACCTGATCAAGAATTTTGGTCTTGGCACGGACTCCCTTGACTTGGCAAAAGTCGCAGAGTTGGTTGAGATCAGGAAGGGCCGAGCCGCCCTTGAAGAATTCGTAAGGCGTTCCCTCGCCGACCTTGAACCGGACGAGGTCTTCCGGTGGCTGACTACTTTTCGCTGGCGAGCAGTTTTTACAACGAACTATGATCGGACGATGGAGCGCGCGTATGATCTAAATCCCGACCCCCCGCAGAATCCAATCTCAATGTCCGCCACAGCGGAGCTCGAATACACTGATCCCCGCTTGCAGGTTCCTATCTTCCACCTACACGGCACGCTTTTCGGTTCTAACATCTCCCGGATAGTGATCACCCAAACCGACTATGCTCGGTTCCAAGACAAGAGAAGAATGCTGTGGAGTCGGCTCAAGACGGAGTTCGCGACATCCACGTTCTTATACATTGGGTATTCGTCCCGCGACCCAAACTGGCAACTCGTTCTGGACGAACTAACACAGGAATTCTATCCATCTGAGCTGCCACAGTCTTACCGGCTCGACCCATTCGCGGAGGACATAGATATAGAGGTACTCAAGAATAGACACCTCGAAACCTTGAAGATGAATCTTCAAGACTTCCACGACCGGGTTCATGCGGAGATCGGGGACCTTAGGTTCGTTCCGGACCTAATAACGAAATACCGGGGTGGCATTCATCCCCACCTGCTCCCCGCCTTCGAGCACAACCCCGCCGCTCTACTTAGACTGCTCAACTCTTGGGAGTACGTGAGTGGTGCGGATTTCGCCAAGAGCCCAAATACCGACCGATTCTTGCGGGGAGACAAGCCCTCTTGGTCTCTCGTCGGTGCAGAGATTCCGTTCAGGAGAGACATTGAGGAGGAGATATGGGATGACATCACTGAGTTTGCCACGTCTCCAAAAGCAAAGAGCAAGGCGCTGGCTATTATTGCTCCCGCTGGATACGGGGTTACAACACTGCTCATGTCGTTGGCTCCCAAAATCGTCACCGCGCGAGTTGGGCCGGTGTTTATGTTGCGCGATGGAGCAGACGTCCTAATGGGGGACGTTGGGTTTGCGGCAACCCTTTTCCCGGACGTTGCGTGCTTCTTTATCGTTGATCAGGCCCGCGAACATACAGCGTCACTTGAGACGGCCCTAGCTCAGCAGAGGCAGACAAAAACCAACTGCCTATTCATTCTTGGCGAGCGCAAAAATGAATGGCGGATGGCCAGAACAAAGATGAAGGTGGAGGAGTATGAAATCCAGCCACTTTCGGACCCTGAAATCAACCGACTGCTCGACTTTTTGGCTCGCGAGCGCGCACTTGGGAAGCTGGCAGAGCTAGATCGCGATTTTCAGTTTGCGCTGGTAAAGAAGAAGCACGAGCAGCAGCTGCTTGTAGCGATGCGAGAAGCAACGGAGGGCGAATTCTTCGATGTGATCATAGAAAATGAATACCGTGGAATCGAAGATTCCAATGCTCCGACCGGTGGTAGTGTGGCGAAAGATCTATACCTGCTGACGGCATGCTTTTACCAAGCGGGGGTGCTCGCAAGGGATCGCCTGCTGGCTGAAATACTCGGCAAACCACTTACTGTCTTGTACGCAGCGATAGGCGATTCACTCGATGGGATTGTGAGTTTTGAGGAAACCGACGCAGCAAGGGGCGAATATGCCGCGCGAACTCGCCACCGAGTAATCGCAGACATCGTTTGGAAGAGATGCGGGCAGACCGCTACGAAGGAGATGATTCTGCAGGCAGCGATGGTGAAACTGAACCTCTCTTATAGGCTAGACAAAGCCATCTTCGAGAGGTTTGTCCGAACCGACTCGATAGTAGAAACGTTCCGATCGCTGGATGGGAAGATTCGCTTTTTCGAAACTGCTTGCAAGAGGGAACCGGAAAACCCTTTCGTGCTGCAGCACTTTGCGAGAATGCTGCTTCGCGAAAACAAGCCTCTGAGTGCTCTCGCTCAAATTGACGCGGCGCTTCGAATGAATGCAGAGCCTCGCGTTCTTCATCACACGCGAGGGACCGTGTTTTCAGACCTAGCGCTTTCCTCGGACAGCGATGACGTTGGCAGGAAATGGATGCTTCAAAGCGAGCATGAGTTTAAGCACTGCATCCTAATGAATGCCAAGGACGACTTCAGTTTTCAAAGCCTCTCGTCGCTTTATCTTGCGTGGGCCAAAAAAGCGAAGAGTGACGAGGAGTCGTCTGAGTACATTACAAAATGCGAGCAAGTTATCTCCGATGGGTTGAGATCTGTGAAAGACCGAGAGGCCCTGTGGGTGGTCTCTTCCGAAGTAAGGAAGTGGCTCGGCAACCAACCTTCCCGCATCGAAAAATTGAAAAACGCTGTGTCCGAAAGTGCCGCGACGAGCGTAATCGCGCGTTACTTGCTGGGCAGGGCTTACCGGCAGCAGGGCTTTCCTGAAAAGGCCTTGGCCGTGCTGGAGCCGGTCGTTAAGTCAAGATTCGATGAATTCAGATCATTCGTCGAATACGTCAAATCCATGCTGTTACTAGCCGAGCCGTACTCAAAGTGCATAGCTGTGCTTTCCCAGTGCAGACTTGATGGCGTGACCGATCCAGCTTACGTTGGGCTGCTCGGAGGCTTATTGTTCATGGATGGCAAGACCGACGAAGCAAGCAAGGTTTTTTCAGAGTCTATAAGACAGGAATTTTCTTACGGCGAGAAGATTCGAATTCAATTTCGCCCCCGTGACCCCGCCGACCAAAGCGCTCAGCTCCGCCTATCTGGTAGAGTGACGACCGTGAAACCGTCATACGTTTTCGTCCAGACGGATAAGTACCCCGACTTCATCAGCGGGACTACGAAGGTCGACAAGACCATCTTGCAGCGTGATATGAGGGTTACGTTTCAACCCGTGTTCAACGCAAAGGGACCCTACGCGGACAACCTCCGTTTAGCAATGGTCAGTATAGACAGATCTCAGGCCAGTTGACTTCGTTGCCGGCAGGGTAGTCCGGGCTGTTGTGCTCACATTATTCCTCACGGCGAACAGGATGAGAACGAATCGTCGTCAGGTGATCGCTAACATCGTTCGTAGCCTGACCCTTTTCCCGCATCACTGCTTGCAATTCACCCAAACCCAGTATCGTGGGATCAGCAAAGATCCTGTCCCGAAGCCAGTACTCGTCGTGACCACACTCACGGATGGTTAGGACCTTAGTCGTACCGATGTCGTCCATATCATTCCTCGGCTGGAATCATACATTGTCGCTAGCTGCTCACAGTGGCCGGAAAGTGGATTTCTGATCAGCTATACCTTTCCGACTCGCCTTTTATGGCGGCGAACTCTACTGTTCTTCTGCGAGGATGGCCTTCAAAGCTTCCTCGCACAGCTTGTCCATCCGGTGCCGATCTTTAGATTTTCGAATCAGGTTGCCAATTCCAGATCCAACTCGGACCAGCGGCGTTAGAGCCAGAACCGCTGGCTGCGACGCGGCTGAAAACAACATTATCAGTACTGATCAGTTCTAGTTGGTCTCCCTTTACGCGATAGGTATACATATACACAGCCACAATGAACGCGAAATTGTCGTCTCCGTTGGGACAACCACCGTATTGGTTTGCTGGCCCTGAACGGTTGCAGTGCTACCGTCTGAATAGGTAACGTTGGCGTTGAATGGCTCGGTGGTTGTTTGCGTTTCGGAGCCGTGCGTCGTTTGGCTAACGGTCCTCATCGGAGTGACAGAAAACAGTATGCGATATTCTGTTTTGTCTTTGGTTGTGCGGGTAACCGGACAGACTGACGGAGCGAGTTTCGCGCCGACGCCTGCCCGCCTTGGAGATTCGCTGTCGAGCGGTCTCGACCTCGGTCCTGCGTGCTAGGAATCATGGCGGCGATTCTCACTAGCATGCACATGGAGGAGCAGATGACCTGTTCGGAGGACCACAGGGAAGGAAGTCCACGAACGGAGAAGCTGATAGCGGCTTCAGTTCAATGGGCAGAGGCGATCATGCGGAAGATTGACAATGTCCATTCTGGATAGTACAGCTTGAGAAATGGGTTTCAAACACTACTTCCGAGAGAAGGGGGCTGCTGCCGAAGCGATCATCCACACCCTCGCGACGAAAACCTTTCTGACTGACTGGTGCTACCCGAACCCAAAGAAGCCGGACGGGAAAGAATTGTGCGACCTGCTGGTAGTGTTCGATGACACTGCGATCATCTGGCAGATCAAAGATCTGAAAGGGGACGGGGCGGGCAGATACAAGAAAGCTGAAGTCGAAAAGAACTTGCGGCAGTTGGGCGGAGCGCGACGGGCAATGTTCGATCTCAGAGTGCCGATTCAACTTGAGAATCCGCGCCGTGGGAAAGAGTCATTCAACCCCGACCAAATTAGGACTGTTCACCTGATTTCCGTGTTGATGGGCGAAAGTGAAGAGCCATTCCCCTTCTTTCAAACCGTGAAAGATAAGCTCATTCATGTCTTCACGCGGGAGTTCGCTGACCTGGCGCTTTCCGAATTGGATACGGTTTCCGACTTCTGTGATTACCTGCGCAAGAAAGAGGCGATCGACCAGAACAAGAGAGTTGTCGTAGCGGGCGGCGAAGAAAACCTCTTGGCAAAATACTTGGAAAATCTGCACGGTTTTTCGTGGATGGACAACTACGACAACATTTTGATTGATGGCACTGTTTGGCCCGCGCTGGCCCGGAATCCGCAATTCATCGCGAAGAAGCTAGAAGATCAAGTTAGTTATGGATGGGACAGTGTGATTGATCGCGCCCACGACGGAACTTCCGAGCATTATGAACGTCTAGCGCGGGAGTTGGCTCGACCTGACCGTTTTACCCGCCGTGTGATTTCAAAGAGTTTCCTCGAAGCATACGGCGAGTACATGGAAAAGAAGCCGCCGATTGTCCGTCGCATGACGGCATTCGGTGATACGACATACTGCTTCCTTTTCATGGAAGACGGGAAAGGACCTAGAGAGAGGCGGAAAGCAATGCTCGCGTGCATGTGCTTTGTTGCTCGCGGCATTCCACCGATGAACAAGCGTGTGATCGGCGTAGCGACCGAGGCAGAGAATCGTTCCTACGACTACTGTGTTCGCATTCAGCCAGAATGGAGCGCAGAGGACGAGGCGAACAAACTGAAGATTCAGCAAGACATCGGAATCTTCGTAAATCCACGGCGAACAATGACTGGCGAAGATGAGTATCCGAACCTCAAGTGATTTCTCGTTCAATCAATGATAGACAACTTTCGCATCTCTTCCTCTGCGTCGCACCGAGAAACTCGTACGCCGTTGTATGTCGTATACTCGAACTTCTCAACAACTCCGATCAGTCCGTGAGCGGCGTAAATTTGGCTAGCAATCCCAGCGGCTATATCCGCTGCCTGAACATAGAACGATTCTCTGGACTCCACCGGGACGATTCCGGGTTGCTTCCGCATCAATCCGTAAACATGGTCATGCGCTGCCAATTCGCGAAATACTTCACTCCGCTTTTCGTCTAAAAGGTCTAGTTGCTTCTGGTTGCCTGCGTCGAATGCGTGAACAGGCAGCAGTTCCGCCGCCATTTTGCGCCGGAGGAAATCTCCGTCAGGGAAGCGGGGCATACCGTTGTGGTCGTCTGGAGCCATTACAGCGTCCATCGCCGAATGAAATGCAACCGAAGACTTTGCGGACCACGAAGTAACGTCGCGAATTAAGCTCTTTGGTTTTCGAAAATGCTCAGCAGAAATAAGTGGTTGGGACGGTCGCCGCCCACCAGCAAAAAATGGCCGAAGACTTTCATCAATCGGGACCAGTCCAAACGGGTCTAGGAGCATCCGCCCGAGAAACTGAACTCGCGCAGCAGTCGAATCTTGCAAGATGGAATCTGCCACCATGTTGCGTAATTGAGCAGAGAAGTATTTGGCGTCAGGACGCCCCTCCCTCTCCCCTTGGGCGAGCAGTTGCGGTGCCTGATCATCCTTCCAAGCCCGCCGTAGCATGTTGTTGATACGGTGGCGGTGGGACCGGGGGTCAACAATGTGAATCTTCACCCGGCCCAAACCCGCCCAAATGACACTTCGCGTTGTTGCCGGAAAATTCCGGAACCGTTCTGCTACCTCTTTGGATTTCAGTTCACCCTGAACATCGGGAAAGAACTGAATGATCTTGTAGTACCAGTCCAGCGACAGATCACGGTTGACTTGACCGTTGATGCAAACTTTGTCTCCGGTAATTCGGGTATCGGGCGAGCCTTCATCTGTGAAGGAAACTGCGTCGTTGTTGCCAGTAAAGATGATCATAAGCAAACCCACATCAGGGACGGGCCGATTGCGAGCTTGAGATCACTTAGCCGCTTGGTCTTTAGGAGTCAACCTGAAATCCTGATTCTCGGAAGACGGTACTGGGCAGGTCGATGGAGTTTGATGCAGCGGAGCATAATCGACTTTTTGCGATATCCCGGTGATCTCTGCTGCGCTGATGGTTGTGATCGTTTCGTTGGTCTTCACAGTGCACGTGGGCGTTGTCTCGCTGTTCCAGAAGAGCCTGTAGGTGCAATCGCCCGTCCATGGTGTCGTCTCCTCTGCCCCTCGCTTAACCGTACATTCGGTTTCGCGCCTTATGGAACCTCCTCCGTTGAGTGTGTTGTTCGTGGTCGAGGTCTCGTATAGAAAATCCCCGCTAACCCATACATCGGCCTCCGATCCCTCGGGACATGGTGCAGTCGCCGTGGTGTCGCACTTTCTCACATATCGCCAATGCTTCGGTAAGTTCGCCAAAAAGGCTTCTTGCTTTGCCTTGGCCCGCTCCGCCTCCGCAGCAGCTATTTTGTACACGAGCGCGTCAGAACGCATGCTTTGAAAGTGCGTAGCCGTGCGAGTCACGTCACTGCTCAAGTCCGACACACTTCTCTCTTCCCGGAACACATTGTCACCAGATTCGGCATCCGTGACGGCCAGCGTGACCAGTTCAGAGGCGGAGTCGTAGACAGTCTTCACAACTAGATCAGCGCGTTCACAGCTATAGAGCGGGGTGAAACCCTTCATCGCAATACGAGCTCCACCACGCATGGCGGTAAAAGCTCCCACTGGTTCTTTGCTGTTCTTGTTCCATTCAACTTCGCTGTTCGCGCTATCGCAGATTGTTTTGGCTGAGGCGACCCGTTCGAGGGCTTCCTTCTGAAGGGCGCGACAAGCCTCGGGCGAAGCACCATACAATCCGTACAAACACACGTCGCCAGACGCAGCGGTTGAAAATGCGAGGACCGACGCAAGGATTATCAAATGCGACTTCGGTGGCACGGCAGAATTGTAGAACCATCTTAACCCATTCGCCACAGTAACCGTGGCAACTTACCTTCGCTAAACTCATTTGTGAGAAACAGACGTAATGCGCCGGGATTACCAGCAGGAGGATAGGATCAAGCCGCGCAGGTCCTCGGGACCTGGGCGGCAATCTGGTTGATGTAATCGGCTGCACGCTGAGCATGAGCGGCTGCCGCAAAGATGGCGCGGTTGTCGTTCTTGAGGACTTCCAGCCATGTCGCGATATAGGCGGCGTTGTCTTCGCGCGGTTCCTGGTGCAATTCGAGATCGGCGCACAGGAAAGCGGAGCCAAGCTCTGCAACAAGTTCCTCGCGGCTGTAACCTTCATCGCCCCATTGCTTTCGGCCAAAGTCGCGGTTAAGACGCTGCTGGTATTTTGTCCAGTGGGTCAATTCGTGGGCGAGGGTGGCGTAGTAGCTCTCGGCGTCGCGGAAGGCTTCAAATGGCGGCATCTGCACGTAATCCAGTTCCTGCGCATAATAGGCGCGATTTCCGCCATGTCTGATCGTTGCGCCCAGGCTGCCGAAAAACTTCTCCGCATGGTCTATCCGCGCCACAGGATCGCGCGTCGGAACGGCCTTAGCATAGTAGATTTCGGGCAAGCCTTCGATCTGCTCGACATTGAAAACTGTATAGCCCTTCATGTATGGGATTTCGCGCTCGACATCTTCGCCGGTCTTGTCGTCATGCTCGGTGCGCGTGACGGCATTGGCATAGACCACGAGCGAGCCTTTTGTGCCTTTACGGACGCGGGCGTTCAGTTCGCTGGCCTGGCGGAAGGTCATCCAGATCGGCGCGGTAAAATTCTGGCCTAACGCAGACATCCAGAGGGACAGGACGTTAATTCCGGAGTAGGGCTGGCCGTTATGACGGAGAGGGCGAGTAATTCTCCCTGCGGCGTGCTCCGCGTTCCAAGGGCGTGTCCACGGGCGGACGCCTCTCTCCAGACACTCCACAATCTGCGCAGTGATACGGCTGTAAACGTCTTTTCTTTCGGTGGTGTTTTGCATTGTATTCTCCTTCAAAAACAATTTTTTTCTTCGCGAAACCCGCGACGGTTTGAAGGCGTTCAGCGGCGCGGACATGTCAAGGGCGCGGCCTTACCGCGTTCATCGCAGACCCTTGACAGGGAGCACCGCTGGAATA
>Ga0182024_10008720_pt1 | contig 21237 bp, 16 predicted proteins | sample P32metaG_FD_120480 | JGI IMG/M metagenome (GOLD analysis project Ga0182024, IMG submission 120480) | Permafrost microbial communities from Stordalen Mire, Sweden - P3-2 metaG (Illumina Assembly) | ecosystem: Environmental > Terrestrial > Soil > Wetlands > Permafrost | place: Sweden: Stordalen...
AACCGGGTTGTTGGAGGATGTAGTTGGCTGATTCCATTGAGGAGCGATTGAGCAAACGAAAAGCAGGTTGTTTCTGTTGAACTGCCGCGGTACAAATTGCACCGGAAGTCCTTCGCCTTGCGCTCGCTGCGTACTTTTTTGGGCCCGCCCCTTAACGTGCCCGACACGACCTCCGAGTCCCGAAGGGACGGCTGAAAAATGTGTGCGATAAATTCAGCCGTCCCTTGCGGGACTGGACTCATTTGTTAATCCCACCCAGGACTGACGTCCTGGGCTACTTTCACGCCGTCCCTTCGGGACTGCACCGTGCTCACGGTGAGAAATCCGGCATCACTGCCGATGGTCCTCGGTGAATGCTTCAAGTGCTGTCCAAATGGACCGCTCCAAAAAGCTAATTTGGGTAATTATATACTTGGCAAATCAAGTAAGGTGCCCGATGATAGGGGTGCGGAGTGAAGCGCCCCGCAAGCATCCTGGGCAAATATCTCCCGGTAGCTTGGATTGCCGACGGGAGGATTCTAATCGTGCTCAAGTCCTACTATGACAAGAGCGGTCAAGAGTCGGATCGTTACATGACCCTTTCGGGGATCGCAGCCCACGATGGCGTGTGGGCTGAAATTGAGTCGGCCTGGGATGGAATACTTAAAAACCGCGTCCCTGCGGCGGCATATATGCACATGGTTGAGGCGGCTGGACTCAGGGGCGAATTTAGTTTAGCTAAAGGCTGGGATCAAACCAAGGTCGATTTGCTCTTGTCGGATCTGCTGGTTTATCTCACGACGCTTGACAAGGGAACCTATCGCCAATTCTCTGTCACGGTAAACATGACGGACTACAGGATGCTCCAGTCCAAGACCTACCAGATGGATTCCCCGGCGGATCTATGTATCCAGGGCTGCGTTGACCGAATCATGGCTTGGTACCTATTCAAGTATCAGGGGCTAGATCTAGAGGCCAGTTTTTTCTTTGATCGAAACGAGCCATTCGAGCCAATCTTTAAGGTCAAATGGGAGAAGGAAACACAAAGAGACAAGGACACTGGAGGTTACAGCATCTGGTCGCACATTGTGGATATAGGCTCTGCATGCAAAGAGAAGACTCATGGTATTCAAATCGCCGATATGCTGGCGTGGGGAAACAATCGGCAAATATGCGGCTATGAAAAGTTTGCCCATATTGCTACCGTGATGAAATCGTTAATCGGCACAGAAACAATAGTCTGGGATGAGAAAAAACTTAGGGAGAGGTTTAGGCCGCTTGTATGGATATGAAATCAAACCCAGAGTTCGACGAATTTAATTCCGCAATGGATACGATCCTGAAAGCTGATCCGGCCAAGGTGAAGGCGCAAATGGAAGCGGACAAGAAAGAGCGCGAGGAGAAGCGGAAGGCTAAGAAGGCCGAGGAGTCGCCAAAGAAATGACCCCCAAGAGTTCAGCGTATGTGGACCTTCAGGAAATTCCCGCGATAGACATTACCTGCAACCATTGCGGTTCAATCATTCGGCTCCCACTGCCTAAAATAGACCTAAATAACTCGGTCCACTGCGTGGGATGCAACACGCAATTGTGGTTCGATAAAAGCACCCATTTCGCGAACCTGCTTTTGCTGCTGCAAGCCCTCAGCGACTACAAACGGATAGCTGGAGATGCCAAGTTTACGGTGGGGTTTTCGCTGCCTTACGTCCCCGCTTCTGGCGACCGTGTGGCTTAGAAGGTCGTTTCTCCCACCTTGCCGGTGACCTCGGCGTAAGTGAGGCGTTTGCCAGCCACTTGGGATAGGACGGCGGAGAAGCGATCCGCGTCGTCCAACGGATTGTCTTTGGTCGCACGGTTGTTGTACCGGAACGACTGCTCGTCGAGGTAGCGGAAAAGATGGAATGGCTCAACACTCACGTAGGTGCCGCCCAGAGCGCGCTTGAGCAAGCTCCAGAAGTTCTCAAGGCCGTTGGTGTGGATGCGGCCATTCACATAGGCTTCCGCGTGGTCGATCACTTGGTGCATGTAATCGGTGTCCAGGCCGCGATAGCCAAGCATCGCATCGGTGAACAGCGCTGCGCCTGCATGGACGTGCTCTTTGATAACCGGATGAACGGTCTTGCTCTGCCGATCAGGAAGAACCATGGTGCGGACCCGCCCACCGCGCTCAAGAATTCCGAAGGCCATGGCTTTATCGGCACCGCCGGTCTTGGTGATCCTGCGAGCGCGAATGTGCTTGTGCATGTTGCGGGACTTGCCACCGATAAAACTCTCGTCCGCTTCGACCTCGCCGCCGCCCCCGCCCAGCTTCAAGAGGGAGCCGTTCTGCATCGCAAGGCGAATCCGGTGGAGCATGAACCATGCGGTCTTTTGGGTGACGCCAAGGGAACGGGCAACCTCGCAGGAGCTAATACCGTTCTTGGCTCCAGCGATGAGCCAGACGGCAGGAAGCCACTTCTCAAGGCCAAGGGGAGAATCCTCGAAGATGGTCCCGACCTTTGCGGTGAACTGCCGCATAGGGTGCTTGCTCTTGCACTGCCACTTCCTTTGGTTCGCAAGCCAACTCACATCGTCGCGTCCGCAAGTGGGGCAGGTAACCCCATCCGGCCAGCGATGGGCGACCATGTACTTAATGCAGTTATCGGCATCCGCGAAGTAGATAATGGCTTCTTGAAGAGTAGTAGGCGCTTTCATAATGTACTTAGGATAGGCGGTATAGGTTGATTTGTCAAGTATATAATTACCCTAATTTGGACAAGTTTGTCACCGAACCAGGCGCGGCGACTGCTCTCGCAACAATGGAGTTTCATTCACTACGAAGCGCCTGCATGGGTTCGACCGATGCAGCGCGGCGGCCCGGCGACAAACCGGAAAGAAATACGGTGACCAACAAAAAGGCTGCTGCCGCGCAATAACTCGCTGGATCAAATGGCGCAACCCCGAACAGCATGGAACGCAGCAGACGCACGGCGGCAATGGAGCCCAGCCCGCCGGTCACGAGACCCACGGCCGCCGTCCACGTGCTACCGCTCAACACCAACCGGAAGACGGCCGCGCGCGTGGAACCGAGGGCGATACGCAGCGCGAACTCGCGATGGCGCTCGATGACCGAGTAGGCCATAGCCGCATAGAGGCCGAGCATGGCGACAAGCAAGCTGGAGATGGCATAGACGCCGAGCAGCTCCGCGGGGATACGGGACATCTGATAGCGTTCGCCGGTTACCTCTTCGAGGGTGCGCACATCTTCCAGCGGCAATCCGTTGTCGAGGCCGGCGACTGCCTGGCGGAGTTGCGCTGTGATCGCCGAAGGCGTGGTACGCGAACGAAGCGCCACGATGACGGTGCTCGAGTAGTGCTGGGCCAAAGGCAGGAACAGCACCGGTGTCGGGTCGGTGTTCGCAGGGTCGGAGTAGGCGTAATCGCGGACGATGCCGACGATGCGGCAAGGACGCTTGTCGACGATCACGCTGCTGCCGATCGCATTGCCTTTGGGCCAGTACCGGTGCGCCATCGATTGGTTGATAACGGCGACCGCAGTGGATGAGGCATTATCATGCGTGTCGAACTCGCGGCCCTGGAACATGGCGATGCCCATGAAGTGGAAGAAGTCAGGGCCTTCGAAATCAGTGATGACTACCATTTCCTCGTCTTTGGCGGGGACGTATCCTGGAATGCTGATGCCCTGCGTATTGCCGGATCCGTCGTCTCCCATGGGCAAGTGTGAGGTGAGGGTGACGGAGGCTACGCCGGGCGCAGTCCGCAGCCGATCGAGGAGCGCCGCTTGCAATGCCAGGCCGCGCTGCTCGGTGTATCCCGCGCGCGAAAGAGCCAGGCTTGCGGTAAGACGGTTGGTGCGGTCAAAGCCGGTGGTGCGGTTCACGATGTTGAGAGCCGTGCGCGTGAGCAGGCCGCAGCAAACCAGGACGACGAAACAGATACCGAGCTGCAGGCCAAGCAGGATCCGGCGGCCAAGCTTGTTGCGCGAGCCGCCGGTAACGGCCGCACCGCCTTCATGCAGCGCCTCTGTTTGCGAGACACGCAGGGACTGGCGCACGGGATAGATACCACAGGCCAGCGTGACCGCGACGGCGACGGCGGTGACGAAGAGCAGAATGCGGGTGTCGCTGTGCAAGTTGAAGGCTAACGGCACACCAAAGTTCGGCAGCAGCACGTAAAGCCCCCGCGCCATGCCGGTACTTGCCGCCCATCCCGCCAGTGCGCCGGCAAGAGCCAACACGCTGGTTTCCGCGAGTACCTGCGCCGCGATACGGGCGGGCGTAGCGCCCAAAGCGGCGCGGATGGCAACCTCACGCCGGCGGCGCGCCGCATGCTGGCCCAGCAGCGAAGCAATATTGATGCAGACCAGCACGATAAGCAGGAAAGATGCCCCCAGCAAGACCGGCAACTGCTCGCCAATGGTGCCGAAGAGGCCGCGCTGGAAATGTGCGGCATCGCGCAGGTTCAGATCCCATCGGCCCAGGTTGCTGCCGGGATGCTGCAGGACAAAGGCACGGGCCAGCGTGTGAACCTCGGCTGCGGCTGCCGTGTCGCGCGCTCCCGGACGAAGGCGAACGGCAACCTGCAGGCCATAGTGGAGCAAGGGATCGACCCCGGAATCGGCGGAGAGGCCGCGCAGACCGGAGAGCGGGATCCACGCCGCCTCAGCTACCCCGCCGAAAATTCCGGCGAAATCCGCCGGGGCGATGCCGGCGACCGTGAAGGAATGGCTGTTGACAGAGATCGTGCGCCCCACGAGCGATGGATCCGCGTTGAAACGGTCGCGCCAGAGTGCATCGGAAAGGACGATCTCATCACTTGTTCCATAAGCGTGGTCGTTCGTATTGGGCTGAAAGAAACGGCCGCTCTGCGGCCGGATGCCGAGGAACTGAAAGTAGTTCGACGAGACAACCCCGGCGGTAATTGCCTGTGCTTGCGCACCTTGCTGGGAGAGATTTACCGATGTCACGGCGAAGGCGACGGCATCCTGCCAGGAGCTCCCCGATTGGCGCAGAAAGCGGTAAGGGTCATATTGCACGGAGTAGCCGTTGTTCCCGAGAACGGTCGCATCGATAAAGCGAAGCTCGCGGGGCGCGGCGACGTGCGGCCACGGATTGTACAGAACGGCATTGGTCCAAGTGGCGACGGTGGCGAGCGCACCGACGCCGAGAGCCAGCGTGAGCACTGCGGTGAGGGTAAAACCCGGCGCCTTCCGCAACTGCCGTAACGCGAAGCGAATATCCTGAAGCAGCGCGTTCATCTTCTTCTCTCCCCTCGGACATTTCGTCGTTCCCGCGTAGTTGGTCTCGCGTCAGATCTTCGCCTTCACGAGAGCCATCCTGGAAACCTGCCACAAACGATGGGATCTCAATTTCATGAGAATGGAGCATTTACGGGGCCAAAGAGCTGAAGCTGTAAACACATACGACTAAATGAGTTAGTGGAAGGGGTGCAAAGGGCCAGGGAGGCTGATGTGACCGCTTCCGCTACCGATCGTCCGTTTTCGAACAGCTGCAAATGCTTTCAGAACTGCTCGATTTCGAATCGCGCCAGATTCGCAAGCGGCTTAGCGGGATTGTTTGACGTTTCTGTCCTGCTGCTTCCTTTAGCCGACCGTCTTCCAAGTGCGGATTGCGTGCTCAAAACGCTCCATGTCGACACGCTTGCCGCGGAACTTAACCCCTTCCATCTTCAAGCGTGCGCTCTGTTCCTTCGCGGCTCCGTGGCGAAGTTTGATCTCACCACCAGCGCCGAGCACTCGGTGCCATGGGAGACGGTCTGGCGGATCGGTGCGCAGTAGCCGTGCGACTGCGCGATGGTAGAGTGGATAGCCTGCCGCTGCTGCAACCCGTCCATAGGTGCTGACTTTTCCCGCCGGAATAGAAAGAATGATGCGACGAAATGCGATGTCACGGAGTTCGTTTGCTCTCGCACTATCACGCAGGATCTTGCGTCTCACCTGCGAAGTAGGGATCGTTAGAATGTCCGCTGGCGTGTGAAAGCGGATCGATCTGTTAACGTTCTTGCGTGTGCTCATCTTCACCTTGGGTGACGACCGGTTTTTAAAACAGAATTGACTGCTCCAGTTCGTCGAGGGAGAGCGGCTCGGCGTGCTCTGTGAACCAGGTCCTCAACTCTTCCTCCTCTATCGTCTTCTTGTCCAGCAAAGCACTGACGAGTTGCTCGATGAGAGATCGTGGCGCAGAAGCCTTGACGCCAGCTTGTATCCGGCGTGTGCAAACGGATTGGTGTCTTTGACGGCCGGTACCAAACGCTACTTGACGGCGATTTCTCGCGCCTCCCTGCGCGAACCCGCAATGGAGGCACAACCTGCCAGAGATTCACTACAGACAAAAAGTTTAGCGTCTTGGTCATTGTCAACTCCTGTGATCGTGCTGAATCATTGCGCCTACTAACCGGCGGCTCCGGCGACTGACCGCAAAGGACGCCGGCTGTGCATGCCAGCTACTCTACAGCCGCGCAAGCAGTTCTTATGGGGAGGAGCACAATGAGAGTCGGAAAGCATTTCCTGGTTCCATTCCTAATGCTATTTTTCTTGGCTGCGACGGCCGTGGCACAGGAAAACGCCGAGTTAACAGGAGTCGTGACCGACCCCAACGGGGCAATCATCCCCAACGCCTCGGTTTCGCTGACGTTGCCGGCAACCGGCGAGACACGCCACACCGCAACCGATAACGCCGGAATCTACACCCTCCCCAACCTTCGCGTCGGCAATTACACCCTGACCGTGACCTCGCAAGGATTCCAAACATATAGCAAGACGGACATAGTTATCAACGTCGCGTCTACAGTAAAAGACGATGTACATCTCACGGTCGGCAGCAACACACAGACTGTGACCGTCGAGGCGAACGCTCTGCAGCTGCAATCCGAGACGAATGAGATCAGCGACCTGATCACAGGCAAGCAGGTTACCGAGCTGGCAACAAACGGCCGCAATGTAACCCAGTTGGCTGTGCTGGGGCTTGGCGTGTCAAACAACATCCCAAGCTTTAATGGGATCAACGCACTAACCGCTGGTACGGGAATCAGCTTCGATGGCACGCGTCCTGGCCATAACGTTTACATGATCGACGGAAGTGAGGTCTATGATCGGGGCTGCGGAGGCTGCTTTACAATCTTGCCCTCTTTGGATGCACTTTCCGAGTTCAAAACACTCGACAGTAATTACAGCCCTGATTACGGCATCGCGTCCGGCGGAACCATTACAATGGTGGTAAAGTCGGGCACGAGCAGCTTCCATGGAGGTCTCTGGGAATTCAATCGCAATGAAGCCTTCGACGCCAACAACTACATATCGAATCTCGAAGACCAGCCTAAACCGGAGTTGCGCCTGAATATTTTTGGCGGCAACATCGGTGGTCCGGTTACTATCCCGCATATCTATAACACCAATCGAAAGAGAACTTTCTTCTTTGTGAATGAGGAGTGGCGCAGGCTTGTCACGGGGACGAATCCAACCGTAACTCCCACCGTCCCTGCGTCCGACTTTCCAACCACGGGTCAACCGCTGTTATATACACCCCCGGCAAACGGAGTGACTCCGATCGTTCCCGCCACCAGCGACCCTGCGAAGCTTCAGCTCTATGCAATGGACGGGCTCGTTGCAGGAAGCCCATTTCCAAATAACACCATTCCAGCGAACCTGATCGATCCCAATGCCGTGTTCTTTATGGGCACGGGAGCCATTCCCAAGCCGAACGCCAGCAATGGAAGTAATTCATTCATAACATCGCTCAAGCAGCCGACGAATGTGCGCGAAGATCTAGTGCGAATCGACCACACCATCAATGACAAATTGGCGTTGATGGGGCACTACATTCATGACTCAGTCTCGCAGCAGAACATCCCAAGCCTGTGGAGCGACAGCTCATACCCGACGGCGGGGAGCGCCTTCTCCAACCCGGCCTGGAGCGCCGTCATACAATTGACGCAGACGCTCTCGCCCAACCTGTTGAACGTGACCTCGTTCGTCTACAACGGCAGTATCATCAACCTCACGCCCACCGGAATCTATACCCAGCCGCCGGGGTGGAGCGCCACCAGCCTATTTCCAAACAACAGTCCGGTCGCCAAGCTTCCTGAGATCGATCTTGGCACACCTTACGGCACGAATTACAGCACCAGCTACTATCCGTGGCAAGACGCCCAACAGGACTACCAGGAACGCGACGACCTTTCGTGGACCAAGGGAAAGCACAATTTCAAGTTTGGCGGATCGTTCATGCGCTTCACCAAGAACATGGGCCTGCAGGCGGAGCCGCAAGGGACGTATGTCTTCAGCACGCCGAGCTTCTCCGGCGATGCCTACGTGAACTTCCTGCTCGGCTTTGCCAGCACCTATTCGCAGCTCAACGAGCAAAGCCGGCGCCACCTGGTGAACAACACGCTTTCGTTCTACGGCCTGGACAATTACAAGATCACCCCACGTTTGACCTTGAACCTCGGGCTACGCTACGATACGTATCCTCATGTATGGGAGCGGCAAAATCTATTGTCCAATTTCGTGCAATCCGACTATAACCCCGCTCAAGCCGCGGCGTTCAATGCGGATGGAAGCCTTAATACGAGCGGGCCCGGGTTCACGATACCGTCAGGGTATACGACGCCGTTTTACATGAACGGCATTCAGCTGCCCGGGATCAATGGGTTTCCTCGCGGCCTGGTGAACAACTATTGGTTTACGCTACAGCCGCGTGTCGGCTTCGCCATGGATCTCTATGGACATGGCACTACGGTGCTGCGGGGCGGCTTCGGCGTGTTCTATGAACGCATCCAGGGCAACGATATTTATCCCGCCGAGACCAACACGCCAGTTGCGTTTATCCCCACAGCGACCAATGTTCAGTTTTCCAACCCATCCATCAGCGCGCTGACTGGCCTGTCGTCGCCTACTCCTTATTTCCCGGCATCTCTTGCCAGTCTCGCGCTCCATTATCCCAGCCCTGGCACAGCGGAATATAGTCTTGGGGTCCAGCAGCAGTTGGCGCCTTCTGTCATTGCGGTGGTTCAATTCGTAGGCACCGACGGCTGGCATCAGGATATTGGAAGCAACGTCAACACGCTTCCGTTGGATAGTCCCTACCGCGAAGGGGTCGCAAACGGCACCTACAATTCCAATCTCGCTCGCATCTTCCCGGGATTCTCTAATATCAGCCAATACTCAAACAATACAAACCAACGATACGATTCGCTGCAGGCAGGCCTACAGATTCAAAACAAGCACGGGCTTAGCCTTCAACTGTCCTATACATGGTCCCATGAGCTGGACATTACAAGTGACGATGTGAACACGGTTTCAAACCCGTTCAACACAAGGTACGACTACGGATCCGGGTCTCTCGACCGGCGTAACATCTTCACTGCCAATCTTATCTATGCCGTTCCGCTCTTCCTGCATGCCGAGAACTCTCTGCTGCGCACCGCGCTTGGAGGCTGGGAGATCTCGGATGTGAACGTTCAGGAGAGCGGTGTTCCGGCGAATGTGACCTATTCGCCCGATACCCTCGGCCTCGGCGGTGGAACAACCAATCGCCCCAACGTCGTTGCATCCCCGATGGGGCCAAAGACGCAAACGGAGTACTTCAATACCGCCGCATTTGCGCCGCCTGTGGCTCCGTGGAATGGAGGGCCAAATGAGGGCTTTGGCAATGCCCGCAAGGACTCGATTGTCGGCCCGGGCATCGATAATTTCAACATCGCGCTGTTCAAAGCTTTCCATTTCACATCGAATTCGGAAGGACCAACACTTCAGTTTCGAGTGGAGAGTTTCAATACTTTCAATCATACTCAGTTCCTGTCCATAGATTCCGGCTACACGGACGGTACATTTGGACAGGTAACCGCGGCGCAAGATCCTCGGGTGTTGCAGTTCGGCGCCAAGTTGCTATTCTGAACCGGTCCGGCTGTCTGGAAGCGAGGGGATACCACCATCCATGAGGGTTCGTCCTCAGCAAGCAAAGAAAGCACGGGCCGTCGCTACAACCAGGGGGCGGTCCTGTGCATTCGTGCTTCTACTTGCTTGCTCTGCCGCGGCGATAAGCTATGGGCAGGCTGTTACCGCCGAAGAAGCGACTGGTTTGATGCGAGCGGGCAAGTTTCACGAAGCGGAGACTCTCTGGCGTGAATTGGCGCAGACGCACCCGAAGAACCCTTCCATCCTGGCCGGCCTGGGGGTTTCCCTTGCGCAACAAGGAGAACTGCAACTTGCCGCGGAGGAGTATCGCAAGTCGCTTGCATTGGACCCGCATCAGCCGGACATTATGCTCGACCTTGGACTAGCCGAGTTCCGGCAAGGCCACTTTGCGGCAGCGGTTCCGTTACTCAAAGCGTTACTGTTGGCGAAGCCAGGCGATGATCGAATTACAGTGTTGGTGGGGATGAGCTATTTTGGATTGCATCAGTACGCCGACGCCATCCCGTACCTGACAACTTCAACCAAAGCAAACCCTTCCAGCCTTGAGCTGCACAACGTTCTTGCCGAGAGTTGCCTGTGGAGCAAGCATTACGATTGCGCCTTGTCCGAGTTCAAGAACATTCTTGAGGTCAATCCAGATTCCGTGCAGGCGCACATGCTGTTGGCGTTGGCGCTGGATGGCGTGAACAAAACGCCGGATGCGATCGTCGAGCTTGAGGCAGCTGACCGCATCGCTCCGAATGAACCAAATCTTCATTTCGAGCTCGGGTACCTCTACTACAGGACGCGTGATTATGACCGGGCTGTGACCGAGTTTCAGCTGGAAATCAAGCACGATCCCGGCGATGCCCAAGCCTACGCCTATCTTGGCGACATCGCTCTTCACCGAAACGATTATTCCGCAGCCGAATCGCTGTTGAACAGGGCTACTCGTCTGCAACCAGGTATACGGCTCGCCTATTTCGATCTCGGCGTGATCTATTTCGACGAAAAGCGATACCCTGGGGCCATCGCCGCTTTCCAGCGGGCCGAGCAACTCGATCCCTCGCAACCGGATGCGCACTACCGCCTGGCGCGGACTTATATGACGTTGGGACAAAAGCAGAAAGCGGACCAGGAGTTCGCAAAAACAAAAGCATTGCATAGCAAGAACGATGAGTCCTTGATCGAGAAGATCTCCGGCAGCGCTTCGGTCTCGCAGTGAACGTGAGAGTGCTGCAAGCGCGGGAAGAGACTGTTTAGATCAGCATATTCAAGGTGTAGACATTGACGGGAGCTTGCGGTGGAGCGGAGAGCGGCTGTGACTTGCCGGTCATCTGCGGGTTGGCTGTTGCCGTCGCGTAATATTCGATGGTGCGGTCGGCTGCTGTAAACGGACCCAAGGTCACACTGTAGACGCTGCGTCCAGCATGGGAGGCAGTCGACGTCTGCCATGTCTGGGTACCTTGAAGGCGAGTGAGCAGCTTGACCTCCGCCATTTCCCCGTGGCCCGGAGCAACAATGAAGATCCGGAGCGATTCGCCCGGCTTGAGAAGCGACGGGCGCGTGGGGACAAACAGGCGAGCTGGATTCGTGGACTCCGGCGAGACCGCCGCCGCGTACGCTTGATCCATTTCCGGCGGCAACTCTCCCAGAAATTCCTTGATGGAAAGACGAAGCCTCTCCAGTGAGATGCGAACGAACTTGTTCTGCATGGACGCAAGCTGGCCCTGGTTGGGCCGTGTAGCAACGACCGCCTGATATTGCAGCATAACGTCTCTTACCATCGGCGCCATGGCAAGCCAGAGCGGAACGCCATGTTGCAACACTTGGGCGCGAGCCTCATCCTGCTTGCCGCCGGTCCTTAACTCCACAGCTTGCTTCAACACGGCATCGAGTTTGTGCGCGGCCTCATAAGCGTCGCAGTAGGGGACCATGAAGCCGACGAAACCAGCGAAGTAGCCGACCCGGTCCTGTTCCATAGGCGATGTGGTCTCGGATGCGAGCCGCCGGAAACGCTCCGCCGTCTCTCTCTGCTTGGGCAGAACGGCCGGATCCGGCTCGTTTTTTTCGTAGTTGAAGGCCTCGCTGTAATCGCCGGTCAGCTCGATGCGGTTGGCAAAACCGGTCTTGTCGTAGGTGCCCAGAAACGTCGAGGAGATCGCATATTTCTCGTCGCAGTCATCGAAGAGGGTGGCGAGAGCGGCGGCGCGCGGGCCGGACGCCTGTGCGGAGCAAAAGCTGCGGTAATGCTCCGCGGCGGTGAGTGCGCTATTCCAGCCGGCCCGGGCAAAGTAAGTTGCAGTGGGGTCAATGATGCGCTGGCGCCAATGGATGCCGAGCATACCCTGGCAGCCAAAGTCCTGTGCCCGCTTCATGTCTATTTGAAAACGGCTGGCGCGAAACTGAGGGAACCACATGGAGGGATCATCTTCAATCCATGGAATGGGCCAGCGCTCCCGGCCTCCCAACTTGCCAAAGGCTTCGTTCGTCGGGTCCCATCCGAGCGTGTCGTTGAGAGCAGAAAAAACGATGTCCTCAGGCAGCCTCTGGTGGAGGGATTCAAAGTGACGGGTCACGCCACCCCAGCCGGCCAACACCAGCTGTTTGCCAGGTGCATGGCGCTGCAGGAACGCATGGGCCTGGGTGAAAGGAGTGGTCGAGAGGGGTATGTTCTTGGTCCGGCTTTCCCAATTCGCATCTTCGTCCTGCCAGAGCCAAACGTAATCTACCATCGGGTAGCGCTCGAGCAGGTCGGCGAGGCGGCGCTCCAGCAGGTCGCGAGCGGTGTTCGACTCCACGAAGCCGCCGGGGTGGGACAAGGCTTCCGGGGGGAGAGCGCGAACGATTTCCTGTGGATTTTGATAGGGTTCAAAGCCAATGCCGGTGCGGATTCCGAGTTCCTTCGCAAAGTCGAAGGCGGCACGCATCATGGTTGTGGTGCGCGCGGCAATGTCCCAATTGTCAGCGGCCAGACGAGTCGCATCGGCGCCGAAGGTCTCCGAGTCAAAGAACTGGGCGGCGCCCATCTTGAAGGTTGAGGTGCGCTGCGGCAAGTATCCCCAACTGGTAACGGTTGTATCCTCCAACGCCGCCCGATGTCCGCTGCCGGCGAAATCGAACGACAGGTAGGACTCCGCCATCGGCCCGGGTTCATTCTGCGTGTAAACGTGCATGCCGAACATGTTGAAGCGCATGCGCAACATGGCCGCGAAGTAGGCTTTGAAATCCTCGTTGTTGTAAACGCTGATGCAGTTCCAGAAATCCGGCCACGGCAGCAGGCCGCGAACCGCAAAGCGGGGGGAAGCAGCCCAAGGCTGCCCTTGTTCCGGAAGTTGCAGCGCGGGAAGCCGGTCGATGGGAACCGTCGCACCATCGATGCCGAAGACGGTGCCCTGCCTTTCAAGAAAATCAAAGACTGCATAAAGCAGAGATTGCTCGTTGGCTGCGCTCAAAGTCACCTGCTGACCAGCGGCACTGATCTCGTACTCCTCCTTTCCTTTGAATTTGTTGGGCTCGATGGTCAGCACGCAATGCGGCCGCCCCTGCTCCCTGGGCGCTTCGCCGACGATGGCGACTTCGCTGGCCACCTGAAGCGCCTTGAGGCCAGCGGCCATCTCCGTCTCGGCCAGCCTGACCTTGCTGCTGCTGGGCGCCTTACTTTGAATAGTGATGCGCTGAACCGAACCTGTCATCTGCAAGCGTTCCGCCCGCGTCAACGCGCTGCCCGCGGCAGCCAACGTTCCAGCCTTCAAGAACTCCCGGCGATCGATCATCTCTCTCCGTTACATTCGGCCAACGGTTGTCATCATGGGTCACGGGCACGCCCAGTGACAATGACCAAGAAACTAAATCTTTTGTCTGTTATGAATCCTGAATGATTATGCCGCGGAGAACGGGCCGCGATTCCCACAGCGGGCAGCCTATGTCCCATAGCTCTCAAGTGCCGGTCGCGTGCCAGAGCCCGCGTCTCCAGGCGGCGGGGCTCTCTCCATAGGCCTGTTTGAACTTGCGCGAGAAGTGAAAGATGCTGACAAAGCCACATTTCTCCGCCACGGCGCTGATCGGAAGTCCCGTCTGGCGGAGAAGGTCGGTGGCAATCTCAAGCCGCGCAGCGTAGAGCTGCGCCATCGGAGTTTGCCTATCGTGCATACGGCAGAGCTTGAGCAAATGCTGACGAGAAACGCCCACTGCTCTTGCGATGTCGTGCAGGGACAGGTGGGAGGCGAATTCTTTCCAGATAAACTGCTCCATTTTGGCGAGCACGGCCTCCGCGGCGGTGTCCCCCTTGTTGCCGCTTCTCACTGCCGAGGCAAAGTCGCACATGAGGGCGAGACCCAATCCCAGATAGAACCCTGTTTCCAGGGGCTCTTCGGGAGGGGATCCAAACTGCGGTCGTCTGCTCAGCTCCAGGAGCGTGTGCATTCGGCCGGCGAACGAAATCGGTCCCCGGAAAATGTGGAATTCTCTCTTGAGCGCTGCCGGCACAGCTTTGGGATGGATGGCGCACCAGCTATGGTGAGTTTCATGCTCACCCGAAAAAATGAAGTGTTCGCGGTGTCCAGGGCTTAGCAGGATTCCATGGCCCTGACCCACGTGGATCGTCTGGCCATCCAGGAGTAGATCGAGGTACCCGGTGTGAACGATGACCAATTGGTAGTCATGTTGGACGCGCGGTCCACACGCGCCTCCTGGGTCGTATAAGATGTCGCCGATGACTGTGGGCCCGCGGCGCATCCTCAGATTTTCGTGACGAATGTTTTTGAGCTTCTCCGCTTTCGCCGCCGGGCTCATACTCGAGCCTCATCTATCCCGCACGCCTTAAGACGTGCCCCGAGGATGCCGGCCCTCTTCAAGAGCATTTCACCGTTGCGCGCAGGGCAGTGACGTCGAACACGGAGGGTTCCGGCACTTGTTGCGAGCTTTTGCTGCATGGCCATCGGCAGTTAGCACCTTAATCCACCGGATTCACCAGAGGCAAGTTTTTTGGCTTGCCAGTCATTGCGAAAGCGCTGTCGGAAACAAATAATCTGATGTCTGAGTCGAAATATGAGGGAAGCCGCCCGGATCAAGGACAACACCTGAACGGACAGCTCTTGCGGCTGAACAGCGGTCTATCGCCGGGATGGCGGAGCGACGGCTGAGCCAGCACGGTAAAGGGTTATGATGCGGCTTGACGAACGAATAGCCATAGTTACCGGCGCAGGGAATGGAATCGGCCGCGGAATCGCCATCCGGCTTGCCGCCGAGGGAGCCGCGGTAGGCGTTCTCGACTGCGACGCAGCCGCGTGCATCCTTGTGGTTCAAGAGATTGAAGCTGCGGGTGGAAAGGCCTTGCCTTTACCAGCCGACGTCAGCGATGCGTCTGCTGTCGAACATGCAATCGGGAAGCTTACAGCTGGCTTTGGGCCGCCCACAATAGCGGTACATGCGGCCGCCGTCATGCCGACCGGCACCATCCTCGAAACATCGGAATTTGATTGGGACCGCGCCCACTCCGTCAATGTGAAAGGGGCGTTCCTCACCTGCCGGGAGGTCATCCCGCACATGCAAAGGGCGGGTTTGGGATCAATCATCCTGATGGCCTCGATTACCGGAGTGAATGGCCTGCCCGGACTGGCCGCGTATTCGAGCACCAAGGGAGCTTTGATCGCGCTGGCCAGGGCGCTGGCGATCGACCACGCGAGCCAGGGGATTCGCGCCAACTCGATCGCCCCGGGAACGATCGATTCGCCTATGTTGCACCAGTTCGTCGCCACTCAGGCGGATCCGGATCGCACTCGACGCGCCTTCGATGAGGTACAGCCACGAGGCCGCATCGGGACTATCAATGAAGTGGTCAATGTAGTCGCCTTTCTTGCTTCGGAAGAGTCGTCGCTCATCAGCGGCGCGAATCTGTGCGTGGATGGCGGCATGAGCATTAAGGGCGAACAACCAAGGCTGTAAGTAAAAGACGCCTTTCAAGCAGGAAGTGCTGCACGCAACAACCATTTGTGCACATGACGGCGCAATCCTCGATTGGTAGAAGAGAGGGACTGTAGAAGGCATGGAATTTGTTTCGGATATCCACCTCATCTCCGGTCTGGTTGGTACGAGGCCTTTGCATCTGTATTTCCTGAATGGGACCAAGCGCGGCGCTCTGCTGGATACCGGCTGCGCTCCCGATCCGGAGCGCTTGATCTTCCCTTATCTTCGCGAGATCGGCTTAGAGGCCTCAGACATCGACATTGTGATCAATACTCATTGCGACCTGGATCATTGCGGCGGCAACCACGCGGTGAAGAACGCGAACCCTCAAGCGCAGATAACTTGTGGCGAAGCGGACCGCCCGCTCATCGAAAATCCACAAACGATGTGGGATCTTCGCTATAACGCCTATGAGGCCGAGCATGGCATCCACTATGACGAGGCTGGCCGTGAGGCTATCTTCGATTCGCTGGGAAGTTCTCAACCCGTCGACTGGACCTGGACCGGCGGAGAAACGCTCGATCTTGGCGGAGGCTGGCGGATAGAAATCCATCGCACGGCCGGTCACAGCCGTGGGCACCTCGCGATCTTCGATCCTCGAAGCGGCACCATGCTCACTGGGGACGCGGTCCAGGGCTCGGTGTACCTGGACAAGGATGGGGCGCCGGCGCTGTGCCCAACTTACCTGCAGGTGAACAGCTACCTGAAGACGATCGACTATCTGGAGTCTCTGCCGATCAAGCTGCTTGCTGGTTGCCATTGGCCACTCAAGCGAGAGGGCGAAGTGAGAGAGTTTCTGGAGGAAAGCCGCGAGTTCGTGGAGCGGGCGGACGAGCTGATTCTTGCCCGATTGGCCTGTTGTCCGCACGGCGCGTCTTTGCGCGAGCTTATCGACAGCGTCGGTCCAGAGCTGGGTTCCTGGCCGGCCGCCGCCAACCTGGAACTGGTGTACGCGCTCGCAGGCCATCTGGAGCATTTAGTTTGCGCCGGGAAGGTCACGGCCCTATCCGGTACCCCACCGTTGCGATACACCCTAAGGTCCCGGTCTTGAGCTTACGAGAGGAAATTCCGATACAGCCGCAACCGCAGCCCGGAGCGTCGCAAATCCATACGGGATTCGTGATGCTGGTCACGTGCGTGGCTGCAATGGGCGGCTTGCTCTTCGGTTATGACACTGCGGTCATCTCCGGAGCTATCGGCTTTGTCCAGTCACACTTCGTGCTGAATGCCGCGGAGACCGGCTGGGCGGCGAGCTGCGCGTTGGTGGGCTGCATCGCCGGGTCGGCCCTGGCCGGGACGATCAGCAACAGATTCGGCCGCAGGCTTCTGCTCGTGGTCGCCGCTCTGCTGTTCCTCGCTTCCGCGATAGGAACAGCGGTCGCGCCAGGGTTCTCATGGTTCATCGTCTTCCGCATGATCGGCGGCGCCGGTATTGGAGCGGCATCGATGGCCAGCCCTTTGTATATCGCCGAGATGGCGCCCACCGGATGGCGCGGATGGCTGGTAGGCGTCAACCAACTCGCCATCGTGAGCGGAATGCTGCTCATCTACTTCGTCAACTACCGGATCGTCCAGATGGGAAGCCAATCCTGGAACGAGGCAATCGGATGGCGCTGGATGTTTGCGTCGGGCGCGGTCCCTTCGGTTGCGTTGCTGGCCCTGCTGACGCTTGTTCCTGAAACTCCTCGATACCTGCTCTCCAAGGGAAGACGTGTTGAGGCAATCAAGGTCGCGGAGCGGCTGGGAGGCTTTGCGAGCATCGATGAGGTCCTTAAGATCCAGGACGAAGTGTTGCGAGAGGTTCAGCTTCCATTGCTGGGGCGCTCAACCCTGCCGGTCCTTACGATCGGCATTGTCCTTGCGGTGTTGCAACAGATCACGGGGATCAATGTCTTCCTCTACTACGCTCCGGAAATCTTCAAGCACTTCGGAACCGGAACGAACACTGCTCTGCTGGAAACCGTCATGGTGGGCGCAGTCAATCTGCTGTTCACCCTGGTGGCGATGGGCACGGTAGACCGGCTCGGCCGGAAGCCGCTTCTCATCTTCGGCTCTCTGGGGATGGGACTTTGCCTCGTGGCAATCGGTTTGGCGGCGCTCCGCGAAAGTCATGACGCGTGGTTGCTGGTCGTGATCCTTGGCTACATCGCGTGCTTCGCCGTTTCTGTGGGTCCTGTCACATGGGTCGTCCTCTCTGAGATTTTCCCGATCAAGATACGCGGATCCGCGTTGGCGGCCGCTTCCGTCAGCTTGTGGGCTGCCAACTTTGTCGTGTCGCAGACCTTTCCGATGATCAACGAAAGCAAATTCCTGATTGCACATTTCCACCACGCGCTTCCTTTTTTTCTCTACGCGAGCTTCTGCCTGGTGGAGAGCCTCTTCGTATGGAAATACATACCGGAAACTAGAAATCGGTCTCTTGAGGAGATAGCGCTCTCGTGGGCAGCCTCCCCAACCAAACACAATCCTAAGGCATTGAAGCAGGATTGACGGACGGTAGCATTGACAGCTGACCTCAGCCATTGGAAGCGTGATGTCGCTCAACCCGGAAGCCTAGGCATCAAGGCGGCTGGCTTCGCGGCTCCTTCTGTTGCTACTCTTTGGGCTTGGCAGGTCCAGGCAACTGATTAGCTTCCACCCCAGTAAAGCGTTCGATGAGGCCGTTGGTCCGATGCACCTCGAGGTCCGCTCGCTTGCTAGTGGACCGTAACAGCTGATTTGGTAGAGCCGCAGGGGCTAAAGCCCAATTCTTTCTCAGCCCCTTTGCGGCCCGACTAAAGTCGGCCCCTGATACAAAGCATGAGAGCCGCGACCCCTAGAAGGGTCGCGCATTTTCGCAAATTTGGTTCTACTCCTGAATCATCTGTTACAGGCCGCTAGGTCCCAACCCGAAATGTAATCGGCGATCATTGACAAAAGCTTGATTGTGCCATGACCGCTTGGGTTTGCAGCCGATGACAAAGTCAGTGAAGCATACATATCTTCCATGAGCTTCCGCTGACAAGAAGAGGGTTTTGCATTCGATGACGCGAACTTTCCGCGAAAAGGGTTAGGTAATTCATCAGCCGGCCGGCTCATTTGGCGATCTCCAATCCGCTCGAGGAGTGAATTGCCCTGTTCTCGCCAACTGAAAATCGAATTGCCGATAACCGAACGCCGGAGGCATCACAGCTTAGTCTCCAATCAAGGGCTACTCGTAGCGTAGAGCCTTCTGCGGATCCACGCTCGCGATGCGGCGAGCAGGTATCCAGCAAGCCAGCAGTGCAACCGTCGCGAGAAAGAACGGTACAGCCGTAAAGGTCACGGGATCGTGGGGATGGACGCCGTAGAGGTGCTGGTGGCAAATTTTGCCAACGCCAGCGCACAGGGTAACCCGAGTGCGATCGCGATGAGCGTCAGCAGCAGGCCCTGGCGAACAATCAGCCGTTGCACCGCGCCGATCTGCGCTCCGAGCGCCAGGCGGATGCCAATCTCACGGTTCGGCGGCCGACGGAGTAGCTCATGATCCCGTAGAGTCCAACCGCAGTCAGTATCAACCCGGTGATGCCGAAGATGCCGAAAAGCGCGCCTGCCAACCTGGGGAGAACGAGCGCATCGCGAAGGTGCTCTTCCATCGTTTCAGCATTGAAGATGGCCATCGTGGGATCCAGCATATGACACCATCACTGCGAAGACGAAGCCGGGCGATTTGCAAACCGCCGAAACGCGAACACGAGATCTCGCCGCCAAGGCGCCATTGAGCCCTCCGCAAACGTGGCTACGCAGAAGGCGAGCACGTTGTTCCTGGCCCGCATGATATTTCACGGGCGGACGCCTTCGACTCATCGTCATCGCTGGTCGGCGCGAAGACACTGAAAGAAGCAGTAACTCCAAGGTCCTAACTCCACGTAGAGCCCCGACGACGCCATCTCATCCCCATCGCGGTCGTAACTTGAATCGGAAAGGACGTCCGTCAAACGCCAGGTCACCCCTCGTATATCTTCCCACGGCAGCTGCACGCGACCTTGAACCGCTTGGTCGCTGAGATTGACCACAATGAGGCGTCGATCATTGTCCTTGATCCAACTCCAGACCACCAGATTTTGAAAGCTTGGATTGTCGGGCCAACCACTACACCCGCACAGCTTCCATTCACCATCGTGAAATACAGGGGCATGGATCGCTGCCAGGAGCTTTTCGTAGAAAGCCTGCAGTCCTTTGTCGACGGGCTCTGCAGGGCGTCTACCCAGAAAGACCGGTATCCTTACCCTTCGACCTTCAAATTGTCCTTCATGGAAGAGCCTTGCCCCGGGGAGGGAGGACACCGTGACTGCGACGCCCTGCTCTTTGGCGCGCGAGAAGATCGCTGCAGCACGAGGCTCATCGTGGTTCTCGAGGAACCGAAGCAGCTTCTCCTGGTAGGCAACGTCAGCATAGAGATGAAGCCGAATACTCTCCGCATCGCCATGCTGCAGACGATCATAGAGCCGCTTGTCGTAGCAGAAGTCGAAGCCCTGGCGTTGCAACTCCCACTCCAGATCCCAGTAAGCCTCGGCAATGAAGAGGAAGTCCGGATGCGCACTCTTAATGGCTGGGATCACATCACCCCAGTATTCGGTCGGCGGCCGTTGGCCTGCACGAACGCCCCACGTGCGTTCGAAGATCTGGTTCAACAGAAGCATGGCCATGTCGCAACGCACTCCGTCGCACTGAGCCGCAATGCTGGAGACAGTTTCAATCACTGCCTGGCGAAGCCCGGGCTGAAACGCATTGAGTTGCACAACATCTGGCCATGCCGGAAAGTTCGGGTCCCGTCCGTTGGCGCAGACGATTCCTTGTACCTCGATGTAAGATGCCGGGTCGTTTCTGGCTTCCTCGGTAGTCCCGCAAAGGAAATACTCGATGTGCTCGCTGACCCACGGATGATCCGGCGATACATGGTTGGGCACGAAATCCAGGAGCAACTTCATGCCTCGTTCCGCGAGCTCTTGCCTGGCAACGGCGAGACCTTCAGGACCTCCCAGGTGTTTGTCAACCACGTAGCGTCTTACGGAGTAGGGGGACCCGACATTGTCTTCCAGCTTAAAGTCGGGTAACGCTCGACGGAAATCGTCGAGCAGATTCAGGTTCTGATTGGCGATCGCAATGCCCGCAGGACTTCGTTCCCAAACCCCCATGAACCAGACGGCATCGAAACCGAACTTGGCTATGGCGTCCCATTCGGCTGCAGGTACGCAACTCAAGTCAACCGGTGTTCCAGTTTTCAGGCTGAGATCAGAAAGCCAAACCCAGGTATTGATCTCGTACAGCGTGGGGTATCGAGGCCAGACGGACATGGTAATGCCTCTTTTGGTGTGTCTCTCGCATTTGCCACCGCAATATGCCGTCCTTACAAAATGC
>Ga0182024_10008721_pt1 | contig 21235 bp, 19 predicted proteins | sample P32metaG_FD_120480 | JGI IMG/M metagenome (GOLD analysis project Ga0182024, IMG submission 120480) | Permafrost microbial communities from Stordalen Mire, Sweden - P3-2 metaG (Illumina Assembly) | ecosystem: Environmental > Terrestrial > Soil > Wetlands > Permafrost | place: Sweden: Stordalen...
CTTTAAATTCAAATCGAGTAGCACTCGCACCAGCGAATTGGCTAATGCCTTCGTATTCGATGCACCGTCAGAAGTTTCCTCGATTACGGCGACACCCCTGGTGGTCTCCGGAGTAAGCGGCAAGCTTTCGAAGCGTCTACAACCAATGGGCTGTCCGTTAGAAAACCAGAATGATTCATACACCCTGGTCTGTTGCCATTGCCACTTCTGGTCTCGAATACGGTATGACACTACCACTTCCGTTACCGGAGCCAGCGTGGAGCCTTTGTAATGCAGGAAATCTTTAAGACGGCGCGCTTCCAGGAATATTTGCCAGTCGCTTGCATTTATCAGCGGATCGTTCGACGCTAGAGGTTCTTCCTGAGATATTGCAGCCAGCGCAAACGCACAGTATGAAGTTGCAGCTAACCACAAGCAGACGGTCCAGCGCTTTTTTGGCAAGTAGAGTGCAAGGCACATCTAAAAATTGGTAAGCGGATCGCTTTTGCTGTTGATAGCATCTAGTTTCACGGTCAAAGGGTTGAAACCAATTCCATTTATCAACAAACGCCGAAGGTCGAAGTCGGCAAATTTGGCCTGAACAACGCCGACATTTTCAGCCCTCGCTACGACCGCGATACGGTTAACGACAGCTGAGTTTTGGTCTTTCTCGGGCAAACGATCGGTCAACAATCCTAGCGCTGTCGCCTTGGTGAATGACTGGTCTGCGTCTTCACGTTTCATACTCTCCAGGATGACTGTCTTGTAGAGCTTCTTGCCAGTACGCTGGTCAATGTACTCCACTCGTACAACCGGATTGGCGGTCTGTTTGAATACTAGTCCGCGCTCGTTCTTTCGGAACTCAAACGAAAAGTTGAAGGCTCGACCGAAATTTTCCGGCTCGTGACTGAGAATTAGCGCGGCGGCCGTGTCACGATGCTCGCTGATGAGCTGTATCAGGTAATTGGACGGATCAGGGTTTAGCCATGAGAAAGAAGACTTATCATCGAAGAAAGCCCCCTTCACCTCTTGAATATTTGGCTGAAGAGTGAAGCCAGCCAGAGCCGGGGCAGATCCGAATGCTGACGCAATAAGAACCAGTAGGAATGTTGGGAGCAAGTTCGAGATTTTCACTAAAAAATGCATGCTAAAAACCTCATGCTAAAGAGTGGCGCTCTTAAGGAGTGACGCAGCAGATATGCCCAACGTGTCATTGTAGCCCAGAAGTCGCCACGCATCAATACTAGTTCGATGAGGAAACTATAGGAGCCATCAGCCCGTACATCCGCGAGCATATTAATCGTTTCGGTGCGTACGTCCTAAATTTGGAGCGGAAACAGGACCTACGGTCTCATGAGGTCAGCTGAAGCGCAGAAAGTTTGCGAGGGCAGGCTGATTAACCGTCTTGCTGGCTTTCAAAGAGAAAAGTTGCCCGATTTCGTACGAATCGTTGCCGGCCCCCCTTTTGGGGTGCATTTCACGACATTGTACAGATACCTGCGCAAGTCCCGAAATTGAATAGTTGACCGGTCAGATGGGACAAATATCTCGTCAAAAAAAGGACATTTATCTCGTCAATTCACACCCAGACAAGCAATCACGTCTTGCATATGCAAGCCAACTAGTTTGTTTGTAGTCATGCATTGAGATCGCAGGCGTTCGCTGTCTGCGGTGTCCTCAGCAGTTTTCGATAAAGCGTTTCGTAGCGAGGAACAATAACATCTGCTGAAAATTTCGTTTGAGCTTCAGAGCGGGCGGTATGACCAAGGGTTTCGCGCAGTGTGACGTCTTGAATCAGTTTCTCAACCGCCCGCGCTAATGCGTCGGCATCTCCGAAAGGAATTAGCAAACCGGTTGAGCGATCTTCAACGACCTCGGGGATTCCGCCAACATGTGTGGCAACGCTTGGGCAACCAAAAAACATTGCCTCGAGGATGGCTAAGCAAAAACTTTCGTTCTCGGATGTGTAGAGTGCCAGATCGGCGGCTTGAAGATAGTTTTCGATCTCTAATACGTTCTCGCGTACGATGATTGTGTCTTCGAGTCCAAGGCGACGCACCTCGGCGGCGAACGGTGAGAAATCTCCGCCCGCCAGTATGACTAATTTGAAAGACTCGCGCGGGCGAACACGGGCGATCGTTTCGAGTAACAGATCGATCCGTTTCATCGGTCGAAGATTGGAAGAATGCAAAATCATCGCTTCATCGTTAATATTCAATTCGCGCCGAACGTCTTCTCTTGAGCGTGAAGGAGTCCCTGGAGCAAAAAAGTTGTGGATGACCTCCATCGGTCCATCGAAACCGAGTATGCGCCTGGTCTCCAGCTCTAGAAAGCGAGAAACAGTGGTGACCGCATCGGACTGCAGTAAAGCGTGGTGTATGGCGGGCCCGTAACCCGGATCAGCGCCGAGCAAAGTCGTGTCCGTTCCGTGCAATGTGGTGACGATTCGCGGTTGCTTATCCGGCGGCAGCATGCATCGCGCAAGAAGCGCTGCCGTCGCATGCGGAACTGCATAGTGCACGTGCAGAATATCCAGATGATGAATGCAGCTGACCTTGGCCATCTCGACCGAGAGCGGCAAAGTATAGTCGGGATATTTGAATAGCCCATAACTGTTGATTACAACAGGATGGAAATGAATGCGCGGTTCGTTCGGTGGGAGTCGGAATGGACGTTCGTAGCTGATGAAATGCACTTGGTGTCCGCGCCGGGCAAGCTCGATTCCGAGCGTTGTTGCAATTACACCGCTTCCACCGACGGACGGGTAACAAGTGATACCAATTTTCAAAGGACTCCCAGTGATCATGCTAAAAATGTCGCGCTCCCTTGCCCGCGTGCGCGAGCGATTCAAACACCAACGGATCGTTCGGAAAAAGTGCAATCGCGTATTCCAATCCTGCTCTCGCACCCAGCAATCGGGCACGTGTAAGTTGTAATTCAACGTAGTTGCGCGACTGAGCCTGAGACGCATGCGCGTTCATGGCGGCGGTCCATGCAGATACAATTTCTGGGGCAGAAACATCGATCAATATCGGCGTTATATCGCGGGGCTCTCCTTCCGGTGTAACAGCGTAGAAGAACAGTTGTTCGATCGCGTGTGCCTTTTGCTCGCGCAATTCTTCTAAGCCACCATAGCGAGCCAGTCGAGCAGCGTCGCGAACTAGTTGTCCCAGTCGCGAGTGATCTGGGTGTTGGTTTTCCGCGCATGTTGGCGCCAGTACAGTTGCAGGTCGAATTTGCCGAATAATCTCAGCCAATCTTATTGAGTGAGCGGCTCGAATCTCCAGATGCGAATCGCCATCTAGTTCAATGAATTCGATCGTGGCACCAAGCAGTGCCGCCGCCTCTTTTGTTTCAGCAGCTCGTTGTTCAGGCGTGCCATTTGTTCCCGCCTCTCCGAGGGAGCAGACGACAGAGTGCGCTTTGCGTCCGTCCCGTGTTTCGCATGCGATGACGCCGCCGCAACCGAATTCGATGTCGTCTGGATGCGCGCCGAAGATCAACAATGGTGGCATATCAGGAGAGTTCAATGTACGCCTCCTCCGCTCGGTCGGTGGTATCACGGGAGTGCAATGTATGCCTCCTCAGCCTGGTCGATGGTATCACGGGTTATGAATTCGATTTCGGGCGCATCTTGTTTGCGAAGATACTCTTGCTCGCTCGCGCCGGTAACGTAGTGCGTGCAGTGGACAACCGATTGCATCCATTGCAGACGACTATCACGCGAAGGGCTGATTTGTTCCTTTGTGAAAGCGACGAGTGGCAAGTCCACATATACGTCGCCGCCCTCGTGCAACTTCAAAACATCCTTGGAAAAACGCGCGCGGACAATTTCATTGTCGCGCAAAACATCCACAAAAAAATCTGAGATATCACAAGCCGCCCGGCGAAAATCTGGACTGCTCGAGCGCACGACGGTTACACCTTCAAGTATGCCCATGGGGTGATACATCTCCAGGCAAAAATCGGCTACAGTGCTGGCAGATACCGTTTTGAAAATGTCTATCAATGGATGATCGATGTAATTGGGCAATTGCATTGTCGTTTTATCTTGCCAACCGGCTGGAATCCTTTTGGCATAAAGCGGCGAAAATTTGCGTTGATCGTGATTTTCAAAGGTGAAATTCAGTTGCGCAGGCTCGTTGGTCTTGCGATGACGTAAGACTGTTCTGGTCTCGCGTGGATCATGGTCGCTGTCGTGATAGAAAAAAACAACTTCTCCACCGATCTCCTTTTGCAAACGTCGAGCAGTCTGAATTTTCGCGACCAGGAACCGCTTCGGAAAGAATCCGCATGGCTGCTGACCAAAACATATTATCGGTGAATTCACGATGCGTATTCTTCGATTGGTTTCTGATTTTTACCTAAGACTGCTTGCAGTATGAGACTGAAAACCACGCATGCGCCGCAGCCGATAAGCGGGTACCAAAGGTAGGAAATCGTCAGACTGTAGTACAGGACGAAGACTAATGCTTGTGCCGTTAGCGCTGCCCAAAAAATAGCCGTGCCGCCTACGCGCCGAATGAAAAATGCCACCAAAAATAGAGCGAGCATCACCCCGTAAAAAATGGAGCCCAGGATATTCACTGCTTGTATCAGGTTTTCTACGAGGTGCGCGAAAAGCGCAATGACGATGGCGACAACACCCCAGAAGGCAGTAAACCATTTTGTCACGGTCAGACATTCTGCGTCGCTGGCGTCGCGTTTGATCAGAAGGCGGTAAAAGTCTATGGTCGTGCTGGTACCGAGCGCATTGAGTTCGGCGGCTTTTGATGACAAGGCAGCAGCAAAAAAGGCAGCAACCAACAAACCGATCACTCCGTGTGGAAATTCGCGAAGAATAAAAGTTATGAATACGTAATCCGCATCGTTCGCTTTCGCGTCAGGATGTTTCGCCGTCAATTCTTTAGCTGCGGCGACCCGAATTTTTTCACCCTCTTGTTGTGCTGCCGCTGCTGCGATTAACGAAACGGTTGCCGTTGATCGATCACCGTTATGTCTGGCTTGAAGCCAACTCTCGAGGTGTTGCCTGACTCGCGCATGTGTTGAATTGAAATCGTTTTCGTAGCTGTGCAACTTTTGATCAGTTCTGTGGCTTTCCAGATAGCTATTGGAAGCTGAATCAAAAAACAGCGGCGGTTGCTCGAATTGATAGAAAACAAAGATCAAAACGCCGAGAAACAAAATGCAGAATTGCATCGGAATCTTGCAGACGGCGTTGAACAGAAGACCAAGGCGGCTTTCGCGCAGTGACGACCCGGAAATGTAGCGTTGGACTTGCGATTGGTCGGTGCCAAAATAGGAGAGCATCAGAAATGTACCGCCCAGCAGTCCAGACCAAAATGTATAGCGCGCATGCAAGCTAGTCGAAAAATCTACGGCGTTGAGTTTTTGTAGTCCTCCAGCGAGCTTGATCGTGTCGCCGAAAGACAGACCGACCGGAAGTTTGCCGATCAACAGCCAGGCGGCTGTAATCATGCCCAAAAAGATAATTGCCATTTGATATTTTTGAGTGACGGTGACTGCGTCGCTGCCGCCCATTACAGTGTAAATGATGACAACCAAGCCGCAACTGATGATGGTCCACTGGAGCGACCAGTTGAATACAGTCGACAGAACAATCGCCGGCGCATAAATTGTCAATCCGGCGCCAATTCCGCGTTGTAAGAGAAATAACGCTGCGCCGAGCAAACGAGTTTTGCAGTCGAAACGTCTTTCCAGAAATTCGTACGCCGTGTAGACATTGAGCTTTTGGAAATTCGGCAGGAAGAAAATGCAGATAACAATAAGTGCCAGAGGCACACCGAAATAAATTTGCAAGAAACCAAGTCCGCTGAGGTAACCTTGGCCTGGGGTCGAGAGAAACGTTATGGCACTTGCTTGCGTGGCCATCACAGAAAGTCCGATCGCAAACCATGGCTTTTGACCACTGCCTTTCAAATAACTATTCAAGTCGCTGCGATTTCGTGTGTAGCAGATTCCGTATATGGCGATACCAAGTACGGAACCAACAACTACGACGAAATCCAGGACGTTCATTTACAGAACTCCGTTAATGCAACGAGCAATCCGAGCCAGAGAATGAAACTGCCAATCACGAAAAGATAAGCACCTTTCCAGGTTTTCGGCCACGGCAGACCTGTCGTTTCAGACTCACTTGCGGATGGTTCTTGAGCGCTGGTGTTTGTCATTTGCCGATGGATACCATGTTGGCGAATAATCGATAGGCGCCGGAAACGCCGGCGGGAAGTTGGCGAAAAAAGCCGAGTCCGGTGTAGATGTAATAGCCTTTGCCGTACTGTGCAACTAGCAGACCCCCTTTGAGCGGCGGCTCTCCTGGATCGCTACAGGCAAGAATCGGCACGAAGTGTTCGTCCCATTGATTGGGAAAATAGAGTCCGCGTTCCTGCACCCAACCGTCAAAATCTGCGTTCGTTATTTTGTTCGGCGTGTTCAATATAGGGTTTTCTGGTGCTAGAAATGTTACCGCTGCTTTTTCGTCCGTGACACGTTCGGCGGAAATATGCAAATCGTAGGGGGCAATTTTGTCCGCTTTCAACTTGTCAGGACGGTTGTATTGGGCGATGACGGTTCCCCCATTTTCAACGTAGGCAAACAGCGCAGGCAATGCCGCAGCGATGTTAGTTCGTACATTGAAAGCGCGTACGCCGATAACAACCGCATCCAACCCTTGCAATTCTTTGGCAGTGAGATTTGCGTCGTCCAGGATCTTTACTGCGTAGCCCATCTGTTGAAGATTCTCAGGCAGAGTGTCTCCAGCGCCAGGTAGATAGCCGATCGTGTGACCACGCGTGGCAAGTTCCAGACTGACTGCTCTCACCAGGGCCGGTGGCTGCAGTAATTGCCGCGGTATGTGCGGATAGTTGATTTCCTGGCGCTGATTGCAATATCGCACTCCGTGCATTTCTGCGCTCGCTGTAATTTTTGATGTTTCGGATTTCAACGGCGCTGTAATGGTGAACTTGTACTGCGCGGCTTGTCCTGCTCGTGCCAGGTCGAACGAATACTTTTTCGGCTCCACTTTCCAATCAGGTGGTGCCTCCAATTGCAATGTACCGGCTGAATTGACGCGAGATGCCTTCATCTCAACTTCAACAGTGCGCGAAGTGCCAGGAGTCATTACCACAACGTCTGAAATGAAACGCAGCGAAACTGGTGGAATCACATCAAGTCGGCGTCGTATCTGACTTCCCAGCGAATCAGTTATGACTTGAACTGGTTCATCATGAATCACAAGCGTTTGGCCGGCTATTTGAAAAACGTCTTCAATCGGAAACGAAGGTGAATTTTCTGCCGTGCCGATCAATTTAGGGTCATCCACGTGAAACATTCCTGGCGTTCCCTCGAAGCGCAGCCAGTATGGTTGTGTCAGTGGCGTGGTGGTGGGTAAGGTTTCGACAGAATCGAATGAACTGGTTTGATTGAGGTGAAGATTGATTCCTTTGCTGATCTCTTTTTTCAGTTCCGGATAGCGCACCGCAATCCAACGAACGGCTGTGTTGTCGGGAGTTTTGGCATGAATAGACGCGGAGATATGAAGTTTCATCGGCTCGCCCGGTACCATATCGGACTGTGCGATCGTGGTTTCTACTTTCAGTCCTAAACATTCTTGCAAGATACGATCTAGTTGCGCTTGTTTTTCTGCGACGACTGAATCCTTCTTGGGCAACGCGCTCAGCAGGCTGCTTAGCTTCAACAACGCAGGAACGCTCGCTGCGGGATCTTTCGTATCGAATTTGGCGATGATTTCGTCGACTGATTGTTCTATTTCGGATCCGCCACGCACCCGATTCCAGGTCGTGTCCACGCCGTCCAGAATGTCGTTTGTGGCAGGGGCGCCATCCAGGAGTTGAAATGATTCGAGCCTGTGCTCATCAGCGCCACCGGGAAGACGGTAGCCGTCGAAACCTTGCGTCTTGTGCATGGCGCGACCTGCTCCGGCAATTTCGTGGAATGTTTCGCCGGACACAGGATCTTTGCCACCCGCGTCAATCTTCAATACGCTGGTGGCAGCGATCTTGTCTTTTTGAAATGTTGAGACGTTCCACATGATACGTTTCGGTTGCCAGGGCTCCAGTTTTTGCTCTGGAAAAGCTGCTCGATCACCGGCAAGTTTAAATGCTTCCATCGCCAACAAAGCCGAAGTTGTGTGATGTCCATGCGTTCCGCCCGGGTTCGGTGAGAAGCGCGTGATCAATACATCGGGGCGAAATTCGCGGATGACGCGAACAATGTCAGAGAGCACCTCTTGCTTGTCCCAAACATTCAGCGTTTCTTGATAGTTTTTGGAGAAGCCGAAATCAATTGCGCGAGAAAAAAATTGATGCGCACCATCAATTCGTCGCGCGGCGAGTAATTCCTGCGTGCGCGCCACGCCCAGTTTGTCACCGAGGTCCGGACCAAGGACATTTTGCCCGCCGTCGCCGCGCGTCAACGAAAGATACGCCGTACGGTAATTGCGTCCGCGCGCAAGATAAGCTAACAGCTCGGTGTTCTCGTCATCAGGATGAGCGGCGATGAACAGAACACTGCCCATTTGGCGAAAGCTTTCCAATTCGTGCAGAATCGCTTGCGGAGAATCGCTTTTCATTTCGTCTCCTGAAGCAGAAGTGGAAAAAAGTGACGCCGCGCAAACCAGGACGCAGGCGATTGCGCGACGCCACTTTCTGAGAAGCGGCGACATAAAACTGGCGACACCGGGGGTTCTCACTGCAAACTGGATATGAGAACTTCGTTCAGTTTCACATAGCCGGTGTCGTGGGCTTTAGTTGCCAGCTCGCTTGAGCGCTTGGCTGCAGCGATGGCGCCTGCCTTATCGCCCAACTTGGCGAGAATTTCGGCTTTCAAGTAGACGATGTAGTGCGCTTCACGCTCGGCGATGGCGGCGTCTACCCACTTGCTGGCTTTGTGCAAATCCTGTCCATGGTTGTAATAGAACATCGCGGACTGAAAGTACGGTTTCTTTGCATCGTCGGATGCCATTACCGCTTCGATTTGCGAAACGAGTTTGTCTACCAAATCAACTTGCAACTTTATCGGGACCAATGTTTTGTCCCAAGCGAGATTCAGATTCGACGAGTCATCGCGAATATCATTGAATTCGATTGTGAACGTATCGATTGGCTTTTCCAACGTGATTGGTGTGGCTTTGATCCGCGCTACATCACCCTTTTCGTCGTACTTGTAAGCTCCCCATTGGTCGGCCACCTTGTTGATGATAATCGTCCACTCATCTTTGCCAGGAATCGTCATCAGCGCATACGTGCCTGCGGGAATTTGTGTTCCGTTCAACTTCACGGACGTGCTGAAGACAATTTTCGTCGCCGAATTGGCGCCAGTGCGCCACACTTGACCGTAAGGGATCATGCCGCCAAAGATCTCGCGGTCTTTGACCCCTGGTCTCGAATAATCGACTTCGACGTCAGTTAACCCAACACGCTGCTTCAGCGTGCACGCAGGGCTTGCTGCAGGAAACTCGACTTTAGCCGTCTGCGCCAGTGCGCTTGATTCAACCATGAAAATACATCCTATTGAAAGAAGGAGAGGAAGTTGTTTGGAATTCATTTTGTTTTTCCGTTAGTCCGTTGCAAAAGCCATTTTGCCCGAGGGCAACTGAGAGATCGTATTACTAGTTGGTACTAATAGTTGTGAATTGGCGGATTTTTTGCAAAATTTGGCGAATTAATTTCGTTGCCCGGTACTTGATTTGTTCGCAGCGTCTGTCACGAGCTGATTAGGCTGGTATCCATTTGGTAAGTAAGATACCTTCCTGAACTGTGCGGGTAAGTTCATGCGTACTGGGTCACGCAGCTGAACATGCTGCTGAGTCCGTCTTAGCACGTGTTCCACATCGGCAACACTAGAGATCGATCCGAGAGTCTTCGGACTTGTGCGCTCACCGGTAGATGTTCTTTCAGTGCGTAAGGAAATGCGTTAAAGGATCGGTCAGCTCGCGTCGTTGTTCTTGGGTGACACTCAGATAATTGCGTGCCTCATTCCCATGTTGCGAATTTTGCATTAATATGCACATAGAAGAAACGAGCTCGAACTCTAATGAAATGAATGCTCCGTTTCCCTCCGAGTCAGCGTCATTCCGGTACCGAAAATGGTGGCAGCCAATATCGGCACATACAGTTTCAAACACCAGAGCCAAAAGAAAATATTGATGGGCTGAAAAATGCCCATGCGAATGGCCGGCAACACTTTTCTCGTTTCATCGTCATACTTCTCATACGCCGCGTTTTATGCTAGCCAGCCAGGGGAACAGCCATGTCAGCTACAAAGTCTGAGGAATATCGGGTTGATCATCTTCTGCGCCGTGCCGGTTTTGGAACGACACTGCAGGAGCGCAGCTACTACAACAAGTTGGGCTTCGATGGCACTCTCAATGAGCTTCTCCATCCAGAAAAAGTGAAGGAAGACGCTCTCGAGAAACTGATCTATGAACAGAACTTGGACTTCACCGACATAGGAGATCTGCGACGCTGGTGGATCTACCGCATGATGTTCACGAAACGACCGCTCTTGGAGAAGCTTACTCTCTTCTGGCATGGGCACTTTGCTACCTCAAACGCCGGCAAAATCAACAATCCTTATCTGATGTACCAGCAGAACTTGACGTTTCGAACTCTCGGGCTGGGTAACTTCCAGAATTTGCTCATGGCGGTTTCAAAAGATCCTGCCATGATCATTTGGTTAGACAATCAGCAAAACACAAAAAACAAGCCGAACGAAAACTATGCCCGGGAAGTAATGGAGCTGTTTACTATGGGCATTGGCAACTACTCGGAAGGGGACGTTAAGGAGGCCGCCCGCGCCTTCACCGGATGGGAAGCGCCCAACGGGTATTACTTCAACAGAAAACAGCACGATCCAGGCGCGAAGACATTTTTAGGCCAAACCGGCAACTTTAGCGGAGAAGACATCGTTAGAATTCTGGCCGCCAAACCCGAGACAGCTAAATTTCTCAGCCGAAAATTGATTGTCTACTTCTGCATGGACCGACCTGACGATCCGTTCGTAGAAAGGGTGGCCGACAGTTACCTGCAAAGCAAGCAAGACATTCGCACGGTCATGCACACGATTTTTACTTCCGACGAATTTCGCAGCGAGAAGGCTTATCACACCAAAATTAAGAGCCCAGCGGAGTTCGTAATTGGCACATTGAAAACGCTTGAAGTCGATAAAATCGACGCTGATCTCCCAGCGGTCTTGGCTCGCATGGGACAGAACCTCTTCGAGCCGCCAAATGTGAAAGGTTGGGATGGTGGCATGACCTGGATTGCTACGGACACTCTTATGGAACGATTCAATTTTGCCGCGCGTATCAGCTCACAAAGGTTTGATGCCAAGGATGGTTACATCAATCCAGAAGTGCTTGCTTCTCAATATGCCAAAAATAGCACCAGAGATATGGTCGATTACTTTCTGGGCAGGCTGGTCGATGAAGATGTGCCCGACAGCGCTCGCAAGGAGTTGATGACCTACGTTGCCGCCGGTGTCAATGGAGAGCCTGGTAAAGCCGCACCGAATGCGAAAATTGTGGCTGCACCGGATGCGAAGACTGTGGAGATGAAAATGCGCGGACTGCTTCACTTGATCATGACACTACCCTCCTATCAACTCGCTTGAGGTGTTTATGAGCATCACACGCAGAAGGTTTTTGTCCTCGGCTGCGACACTTTTTGGTGCCGCTCTGAACACGCAACTGTTGGGGCTTTTGGCGCAACAAGCGCAAGCCGCTCCTCGGGTTGCGGGGTCTTCGCGCATTCTAATTCTGATTCAGATGTCCGGTGGAAACGATGGATTGAACACGGTCATTCCATACGCCGATCCCGCTTACTTGAAGCTGCGACCTGCGATTGGCCTGAAACCGCAAACCGTTTTGAAACTTACTGACAAAGTGGGTCTGCACCCCAGTATGGGTCCGTTCGAGGAGCTGTATAAAAAGGGGAAGCTAGCCATTGTTCAGGGAGTTGGTTATCCTGAGCCAAATCTGTCGCACTTTCGCTCGCTGGAGATCTGGCAGACTGCAGAGCCGATAAAGATTAAAGAAACAGGCTGGGTTGGCCGCTATTTGGATCTCGCCAACGCAGGCAAATCCCATATCGATAACATTTTTCCGGCCATCAACGTCGACCCAATCCTGCCCAAAACCTTATCGGCTCAAAAGGTTGTCGTGCCATCAATTAACGATGTGAGGAGCTTCTCCTTCCAAGCCGATCCGCGATTTGAGGCCGACCGCCAGGCACAGCTTGCCACCTTCAATGCGATCTATCAAAAGTATTCGCTCAACCGCCCATATGTAGATTCCTTGCGCAAAATCGGGTTGGATACAACAGAAGCTTCCAGCTCAATCGCCAAGATGGTGACAAACTACAAGAGCGCTGCTCAGTATCCAAACAATGGCTTCGGTCGTGGAATGCAACTGATCGCTCAACTGATAAGTGGTGGTGCCAACTGCGGTGTCTACACCATCTCGCTTGGAAGTTTCGACACGCATACCAATGAAGGAGTCACCCTGGACAGCCTCTTTCGGGTGCTCACAGGTGCAGTTGCAGCCTTGCAAAGTGATCTGGAGGCTCATGGAGTCGATAAAGACGTAGTAATGATGACGTTTTCCGAATTCGGCCGGCGAGCGGCCGAAAACGGTGGCAGAGGAACCGATCATGGCACCGCTGCACCGATGTTCTTCATCGGCTCAAACGTACGCTCAGGCATGGTTGGCGACCAACCAAGCCTCTCCGATCTGGACAACGGCAACTTGAAGTACAAGATAGACTTCCGCAACGTTTATGCCACCGTCGTAGACAAATGGCTGCGAGCTGACAGCAAATCGGTTCTAGGTGACAAGTTCGACAATCTGGATCTTTTCCAAAAAGTATGAACTCGGCGTCCAGACGACTGGATCAAGTCGATCGCGAGACATACAAATTTTAGGACGTCGCCAAAGTATACGATCGCGTCGAACTAGGCAAAGTGCGGTTCCGCGCCGTCTTTGTCAATAAACAGGTTATCGCTGGCAGCAGTCACTGACCCAAGCGACAATCGTCCAGGTCATTGCTATCCTCGGTATGTGTGCACAAACTTGTTCCATCGATCTGATGTGCCACCGAATACGGTTCGGCGCGCACCTTCATAGGCTACATATTGGACCGATTGTTTGACGGCATGTCGAGCTGGCGACCGGCTTGGGCGGCTGGCCAACAATAGCTGGCTACCATGGCCGCGTGAAGCGGCATCATCATGAAGTGGCGAACGATTTTCAACAGGTCGGTTTCTGTCCGCTTCGACGCTGCAGCAAAGCACTGGCGCTACGCCAGGCATGCCGATTCGGCGTGCAGCTTCATGCGAGAGGTCTAGCCCACGACCACTGACATATGGCCCTCGGTCATTGATTACCACCTCGCAGCGCCTTCCGTTTTGAAGATTCTCCACGGTTAGCCTCGTGCCAAACGGCAAAGTTCGACTGGCTGCGGTCATTTTATTTTGATCGAAAATTTCGCCGGACGCAGTTTTTCGTCCGTGAAACCCTGGGCCATACCAGGATGCCGTCGTTCTGAATTCAATCTCGATTAGTGGAATAACCGCCAATGGTAATAAAAACCACACTGCAGCGGCAAGAAACCCGCTTGGGCTCCGACGAAGCTTAGATAACATAGTAATTAACCCGTTAAATATTCCGTGCTACTTCTCGGTTATGCCGCCGAACTCCGTGTCAAATAACGGGTCTAAGCTTATTTGGATCTCATGCAGCAAACTGAGCGAGCAGCAGTTACTCGTTTTAACCAAGACCGGAAACACACACTCAGTCAGTGATTTGATGGATCGAGCGCTCGATGGTTTGGCACAAGTCATCTAAAGGCAAATCATGTGGGTCGTGGCCGAACGGCTGCTCGACTTCTTCCGCGAGCAGCTCGAGCGTGATGGCGAAAAAGGCTGCAATCATGGTGACCAGAATAGCCCATGTATCGATTACGGGAACGAGCATCCACGGCAATCCCAAAAGATACAGTCCGAGCAAAAGCCAAATCAAATCCTTGTAAGTGCGAACGATTGGCGAGTTCTTAATGCGCTCGCAAGCTCCGCATATGTCCATGAGCGCCCGAAGATGCGGGTCGACGTTGAGCCGATCGATTGCAGCATTGTCAGAGTTTGTTCGAACGTGCGTCAATTGAAACAGCAGATCGGCTATGTGCAACGGCACGTGTTCGGCATTGGCAGCTGTAGGAATTAATGCGAGCACCTTTTGACTTGGGCGTTCACCGCGCAGATGTTCTTTCAGCGCGTAAGGAAATGCAATCAGAGGAGCCGTGAACTCGCGTCCTTGTTCTTGTGTGACACTCAGATAATTGCGTGCTTTCAATCCCATGTTGCGGACATCGTTGACTAATTGTCCCCAAAGCTTTCGTCCCTCCCACCAGCGGTCATATGCAGTGTTCGTGCGAAAAACTAGAAGCAAGCTGAGTATCAAGCCAAGGATGGTGGCAGCTCCTGCTTCTTTTACTTGCTGGTGCGGAAAAAATGCCGCGTCTACGTATGTAACCCCGACGCTATAGATAGCTATTAGTGTCATTAGGGTCCAAAATGTAGTGCGCTTTGGAATGTGTGTCATTATTGGCTCGCACCGCACATCGAACTAAATCTTTGTGCCGACCATTCTGGATGTAGGAAATTAATCTTCAGCATGCCGCTACCAGCCATAAACAGAATGTACCCACATCCAGAAGCCCAACGAGATCAGCGATGATCCGTCGCCCCAAAGGCACGTATCGCCGCATTGCCGATAAGCTGGGCATCTCAGAGAGTTTGGTCACTGCAATCAAAAACTCGGTCAGACGGGTAAGTATTTCCAGAGGAGTCCGAGCATACCACGAGGCTGTTATTCATTGACTGAAGTAACTCCGGCCGAAGTCCAAGAACGAAATAAACGAAACATACAGACTGCGATTTTAGTCTGCATTACAGCATTCGCGGCAATACTCGCGTGGACTTTCGGCCTCGGCAACGTTGCTGTGAGGTTACTCCCTTCCAATATGACCGGCGCATCCGCAACGCAAAATGACGCAGACAAGTCCGAGGCTGAGAAACAAGCGTATTGGTCGGCGCCGCGATGGAAACCATACGCTTACAATCTTGCGCAGGCGATCAGGCAGCGCGTAGAGCAGCACTGGCCAAGCGATCCAAAACGGCTTGACTCAGTGCGTTTGAAATTTTCGATTGCGATTTTCAATCGTCCTGACGTAGTGCTGCTTGAACGGGAAGATGGCTCGTCAATGCCGCAAACCATAAGCAACCATGGGGATTGTCTGGTCATTATGCTGCAGGACTATCAACCGGTACCAAGTTACACATTTAAAAGCGCAGCGTTCAATGAGTTATTCAATTCCGATCTGTTGAATTTTATGCGTATCGCCAAGACAGCGGGCTATATCACGACCGATTTTGAGGTAACCCTGGTACGAACAACACCAGGACACTTCCGCGTGACGCAATGCAGATTCATTTAGACGACGCTCGAGAGACGCCGTTGATGCCGGGTCTCTTCATCTAGCTTAAACAAGTTCCACCCTTTTCATAAAAACTTGCGGTTTTTAGAAGAGAATCTGATTGTACGAACTTGGAGGCAATATGGCTCGCATAGCGGTAGACATGGACGAGGTGATAGCTGACGCTCTGGACGAGCATATTAATCGATATAACGCTCTCTTCGATAGAGATCTAAATCGCCAGGCAGTGTGGGGTCGCAGCCTGCGCGATGTCATCCCCGTGGAGCACCACCGCGCAGCAGAGGCTCTCGTGCACACGGAAGATTTCTTCACCGATCTCAAAGTCATGCCCGGCGCTCAAGCAGTATTGGAGCGGCTAAAGCAACGACACGAAATCTTCATCACAACAGCAGCGATGGAAGTGCCAAAGTCGTTCACCGCCAAATATCATTGGCTGATCAGACACTTCCCCTTCATCTCTCCAATGAATTTTGTATTTTGTGGCAATAAAGGCATCATAGCGGCCGATTTTCTGATTGACGACAACGCCCGCCACTTCAAGCATTTCAAAGGCGAGGGCATCCTGTTCGATGCCTCCCATAATCAACGTATAACTGGCTATCGCCGCGTGAAAGATTGGTATGAGGTCGAAACGCTGTTCGCCTCAGACGATGTGGCCAATGCCGGCAGTCAGACTTTAGGCTGCGCGGTTAAGTAATAGTTTCAAGTGCTTGGACGCTTTCCTGCGGATCGGTAATGGCTGGCGGATTCGTCTTTCGTTCGGTTGCTCGAACTGAGTCGCTTCGTATTTTGTGCTATTGGCAAAAGGACATGGAGCGTCATGCAGCATTGCATAACCGCTATTTCGCGACGCGCAGCTGATAGCCTTCTTTGACCTTTTGCGCAACCTGATCTTTATAGGCTTTTTTGACCTCGTCTGCCGGATAGTTCTTTCTTATGGTCATGGCCTGCGCGCCCACCGGTCCGCATCGAGAACAGACAGTTGTGTCCTCGACTTTAATTTCGAAGAACCATCTGATCTTGCCTTTTGTCGCTTCATATCGTTCCCACATATTTTCTCCTGCCCAAGATCTGATTAGCAAAGTGGCAAGCTTCTTGCGTCGATCGCCTGCACACAAGTATGAACAATTTCCTTCAAATTAAGTAGAGCCCGGACTACGATGAATGAAACCGTCGATGTGAAGCGCGCGCATAAATGCAAGGCGTTGACATCCCTTAGCGACGGTATTCCACGAAAATACAATTTCTTGATAGCGAAAGAGCTGTAAATCCGCACATAACACAGCGTTTTGGTTTAGGATTGCATTCTCAGAATCTTATTACAGTGGCCTGCTAAGAATGATATGGCTTGAATTCAGCGCTTGTGCGATAGTGATTTTCCTGGCCGGCAGCCAGTTGAGCAAGCATGCCGATATCATTGCCGAGCGGACTGGTCTCGGCAGGGAATGGATTGGTCTCGTTCTTCTAGCCACGATAACCTCTCTGCCGGATTTATTCACTGGAGTTTCTGCTGTTACGCTCCACGATCTTCCAGACATGGCGGTAAGCGGTATCATCGGTAGTTGCATGTTCAACATGCTGATCATCGCCATGCTCGATCTCGTGTCGAAGAAAGAACCGGTATCACATGTGGTGCATCAAGGTCATATGATCTCCGCCGGTTTCGGCATTATTCTTATGGGCTTTGCCGCAATGGATATATTGTTCGGCAGGCATCTGCCTGTTCTTACTTTTCTCAATAGAATTGATCCGCTCAGCATTGTCTTCATTGTTGTTTATCTGCTAAGCATGAAGCTAATTTATTCCTACGAGAGGCATAGGATAAAGGAGTTCGCCGGAACAGTTGGTACGACGCCGGGAGAGCCGAAACCACCATTGCGCAAATCGGTGATCTTGTTTGTCGTCAGTTCAGTAATCATAGTCGCCGCTGCTTGTCTCCTTCCCGGGCTTGGTGAGCAAATCGCAAGCATGACAGGCTGGGGTGAGAGTTTCATTGGCAGCTCTTTTATCGCCATTTCCACTTCTCTGCCGGAACTCTCGGTTTCGTATACATGTGCCAGGCGAGGTTCATTCGATATGGCGGTAGCAAATCTTCTCGGCAGTAACCTATTCAACATAGCCATTCTTGCCATCCTCGATTTTTGTTATGTGAAGCAACCATTGCTGCGTGCTGTTTCGCCCGTCAATACTATTTCTGCCCTGGCTGCAATGATCACCATGAGTATCACAGTGGTAGGGTTAACCTACAGATCGGAGAAGAAGTACTGGCACCTTGGAGGCGACGCAATCGCTATCCTTCTCGTGTACATCCTTGCCAACGTGCTTCTGTTCATCGCTCATTGAGCGATCGTTTCTGCACTGCGCAACCCATCGCAGGAAGCAGTCGACCAAGACAGTCGGTTTGCACGCTTTCGTCGCTTTGATTACTGAGTGTATTTGTACACAGGCGGAGGAAGATTGCTAACCGGCATGGTTTCCGTTACGGAGTTGCTGCCCTGTGACGGGGCTAAATTGGGTTCGGGGATCGTTTTTCCACGCCTCATATGCAGCCGTGTCCAAACTCGACGGGGCTGGTGGATATGTTCTTTCGACATGTCCGGCCTCTTTTGTATCCCAGGTTGCATGAATCATTCCGTTCGGAAGTTGCTCTCTATGACTGCGATTTCCTTTTGAATCGGAATAGTCGAAGGACACTTCATAGTTGTGCCCGTCAGCGGTTTTGCTCCAATGCGAGACGGTGTTCATATCCAGTCCACCACCGCTCTGGTGAGTGGTTGTGATTGTCCCGCCCTTACCGTCTGAAACGGTCTTGTTCTGCGCTACGGTGCCGTCGTTGAAATTCAAAGTGCCTTCGTGGACATCTTTCTGGTAATCATGGTTATGGGAAAACGTATAGTTACCGTCTCTTCCCGACGTTGCTACGCGCCGTCCATTTGTCCATTGCTCGCGTTGGGAACCGCCAGGTAAATTGAAATCGCGAGTGTAGTTGTCTCTAGTGCCTTCTAATTTAACGGCGATGCATTGCTGCTCGTTCTGCGAAGTTGCCGCTTTGCCGGAGCCAGGCGGCGGTTGAAAACAGTCGTTGTACATTAGAACCGCAACCTGTTGCTGAACATTTTGCGGAGTGCGTTCATCTATACGGCCAATTGGGGTGGCGCGATCTCCTGCCATTTGATATTTCTCCTCGGGATGCGCCCAGTATGGCCACCACGCATGGATTAAATGTGGAGCAGTTATGACCGAGCTGTGGCGTTCAGGCGGCTCGCAATAAAACCAGCAGTTCAAGCTACGCGTCTGCAACGATGGGGGCTAGTCGTCTGTTCAAGATCAAGAAGGATGGCCAGCTCTCCGGTTTTCTATCCAGGCTTCATCGGGACTGGAAATTGCAGACCAAGCAGCACGAAATTGCAAGCTACAGGCAGTCTCCCATCACACTGCCGGTGGATTCTAATTCTGTTCTCTCGTTATAAGATCTGATTGACCAGCATGAAGCGAGCTTTAATTGCTTTTGCTCGTCGCAACAAGAACTTGCCGGCTCCGCGGAAATCGTACGGATCGTTTGCGATTTGCCGACCTAATTGATACTTGGTATGTTTACCGTCATTAGGCAGTCCCGTACTTTCAGCGCAATATGAGAGCAACTTTAGTGCCTCAGCCAGATCCAAATCGTTCCGTCGTATGTCAGCCTCCATCGAAACAACGGTGTGCGCCAGCTCCGTTGCTGCTGTTCGGCGTTGGTTCGCTCGTAAGTACGCTACCGAAAGCGCGGCTGCAGTTTCGTAAAATTCAACTGGGTCGTGTGCTTGTTTGAAATACTTTAGTGACTCTTTGTAGTTTTTTTCCGCAACTGAAATATCACCTTCGTGAGATGCAAGTTTCGCTTTCATATTCAATACACGACCATGGCTGATCAGAACCGGAACCGAACTCAATTGAGCGTGGGGTATGTTATTTACCGCAATTTCGCTGGCACGGGTTAATGCTCGCGCCTGATCAAAATCGCAAGTTTGAAGAAAGAATCGCTGCTGCTGTTGAGCAAGTGAAATCAATTCCACAGGCTCTTGTTTTAGTTGAACAAGCAATTGCTCGAAAACGCGAAGAAAGGCAGCGCGCGCTTCGGCGCGGCGGTCGCACTGAACAGAAAGGTTTCCCAGCTCTTGCGCGGATCGAAGATAGTCGGGCCGATCTTTGCCGGGGACGTGATCTTCGACCGAGACTACATGTGTGAGCAGTTTTTGTAATCGCTCGGGAGCCATGTATCGAGCTTCCTCAATCAGAGGGCTAAGTACGTTTGTGTAAAATTCGGAAAACTGAGCGGCTCTGGATTGATCGAACTGTCCTTGCCGGATGCGCTCAAGTTCTTCAAGAACGCGGGTATCCGCCTTGGCAATCTTCCTCTGATAGTCCGAAGGATTTGTCTGGTAAAAACCGCGAAGGCTTCCAATCCAATCCCGCGCTTTGGTTTGATCACCCTGCATCAAAGCGGAATCGACCATATCACAAACAATCCGCGATTTGTATTTGGGCCGATCATGCTCAGGCACGTGGGGCAAAATTATCTGAAAACAACGATCTTGTTCTATGTCGGCGGATTGATAGTGGCCTCGATCCAGAGCAGATTGAGCCGCACAGTAGTGTTCCTCATACTGTTGGACAGCAGGAATCAAATTGTTGTATTCAACTCCGGCGCTGTGAGGCGTGGAATGGTCATCTCTATGGTCATCTCTATGGTCGTTCCAATGTACACCCATTGCGGCTATTATCAGTACCGACGCTGCTACAGCAGCGGCACCGATTAATTTCAATGAAATGGCATGTTCTGGTTTCGTTCTCTCCTCCTGATCTTTAGCACCGGACGGAGCATGTTCAGGCTGTGGTGGGTTGAGTATTTTCGCGTCCGTTGATGAAAGTGCTTCCAGAGCGCAGCGCAACTCATGTGCATTTTTATAGCGATGTTCGGGAAGCTTCTCTAAAGTCTTAAAGACGATCTGCTCCCAGAGTTCAACATTCAACAAATCGTCGCGTGCAAGAGTTATTTGGAACGGCTTTTCCTGACTATGCATGCGCAGTGTCTGAAGAGGAGTCGATCCTACAAATGGAGGAGTACCGGTGAGCATCTCATAGATGCAGCAGCCAAGGGAGTAGAGATCACTGGTGCGATCGCATCGCCGGCCATCGCACTGCTCCGGGCTCATATACAAAGGGGTTCCGAATACTAAGCCAGCTTGCGTGAGTTCCTGGCGTGTATCCAACAGCTTTGCCATGCCAAAATCAAGCAGCCTTACATTTTCGCCGGTGCTGCAAGTCTCAATCAGAATATTGGACGGCTTGATATCGCGATGTAAGATGTTCCTCTCATGCGCGTGCTCAAGCGCCAAACAGATTCGCGCTGCAATGAATTGGATCCGTTCAGCAGACAAGGTTCCCTCGCTGGCCAACACCGATTCAAGCGACTCGCCTTGTACGTATTCCATCACAATGTATGGAGTTCCCTCGGCTGAAAATGAGAACTCGAGCATCTTTACGATGTTAGGGTGATCCAGGCGCGCAACTGTTTGCGCTTCGCGCTGAAAACGTAACAACGTATGTTGGTCTAAATTCAGATGAGGATGCAGCATTTTTAGTGCCACGACTCGGTCAACATGAACGTCGCGGACCTTATAGATGACGCCCATGCCTCCTTCTCCCAACAATGACAGCACCTCAAAGCGGTCATGAACCAGCTC
>Ga0182024_10008722_pt1 | contig 21234 bp, 29 predicted proteins | sample P32metaG_FD_120480 | JGI IMG/M metagenome (GOLD analysis project Ga0182024, IMG submission 120480) | Permafrost microbial communities from Stordalen Mire, Sweden - P3-2 metaG (Illumina Assembly) | ecosystem: Environmental > Terrestrial > Soil > Wetlands > Permafrost | place: Sweden: Stordalen...
CGGCGACGATCGCGAGGTGGGAGTGCTGAGGGGCTGTCTGTGTCTTACACGCGCTCATCGCAGGGGGGAATGAGCGACCGCTCACGGTGAGGTATTGGAACACGAGGCTCTTGCCGTCGGCCGTCCAGCGCGGACTGGAGATCCAGTGACATCGCCAAAGGTCAGTGGCCATGGTGACGATGCGGCCGGTTGAGCGATCCTGTACCTGGAGCGACGTGAAGTGGTAGACGGGGTCGATGGCGCAACCGGCGCGCAGGTAGGCGATCTGGTCGTCGGTTGGGTTCGGTTGGACGTCGGTGATGAGTTCGTTGTCGGTCCCGCGAAGCACGGTGGTGACCTTGCGAGTGCGGGGATCGATCTGCAATATCGTGCTCGCGCACGTGTGGGGAATCGGATCCCCGTCCTGAGGGTCGCCGGGACCCTGCTTCGGACCGCGGTTCAGGGTCACCCACACGTCACCGGTCGATGTGATCGCCGTGCCGGTCACAGAAGTGCCCGACGGCACCTGTAGCAACCGTTGCAGGATCGCGCCGGTTCGCGCGCTGGACACGGCCACAACGACGCCGCCGCGTGTCCAGGGCAGTCCGCGGGTCGAGATGAAACTCGTCGGTGCTCCGATCGTCGGCCCACCCGTCGATGTCACGGCTGGTGCCGGTGAGCCGGTCGTTGACGGCTCGCTCCGCCGCGCAGACAGAGGCGACGACGACTGTGCCGAGGAGCATCCCGCGACAAGAAGTGCCCCGGCCAGCGCCCATCCGACCCACTCACGCACCCTCACGACCGATACGACGCCAGCCAGCTGAACTCGGTTCCAAGGTACGGCAGATTTCAGGTCGGCCGCCCGCTGCTGCCCCAGTGTCCGCAAACCACTCTCGAGCTAACGACGTACTGCCTGCGGTCTGACCGACGCATGGTTACGTACATCACAGGGGTTTCGATCGCCGGCGCGCCGGGAGACCTTCATGACCGCAGGCATGGGCTCGATGTTGCGTCCTCACCATTGCGATAACGGGCCAGGCAGTGAAGCCATCACTTGGAACCGATCGTTGGCGCGCGGGGTCATACTGGATGTGGTGCGGACGCGTTTGTACGGTGCTGGCCTCGCGGTTGTGTTGGTTCTCGTTGCGGGCTGCAGCGGGACGAGCCACCGGGCAGCCGGTGGCAGAGTGCGTGCTGTTTCCCCAAGATCGTTGGCCGAGACCACCACGGCGTTGCTCGGCACCGAAGGGATCCCTCGCCTGATGAAGGCAGTCACGCTCGCGAACGGCCAGTGGTTCCTGGCACCGCCCCGCCTGACCGATAGAACCCTTCTCACCAACGCGGTCGCCGGCAACGAGGTAAGCCATCACGCTGACGGCTCGCTCTCGAAACCGATCGTGTTTCTCGCTCGCCTCACCGACGAACTCCCAAGAATCGCCAAGCTGCGCCCCGGGTCGTACGCGCCGCTACCTGACGACCAGTTGGTCGTCGCCGTGTTGCGCTACGGCACCGATCCGATTCCCCCGCAAGGACCGGTCACGGGCACGATGCCGACCGGGCTGTCGAGCTACCGGTCGATGCTCTGGTTCCTTGACCCCGTCACGGGGGAGGCCACGTGGGGTGCAAGCTACCCCGGGCCGCCACCGCGCATCTCAACGAGCCCCGCAACCAGCTGAGCGTTCAAATCGTGTCGCGTTTAAGGCGCCGAAACGTGGACGCTCGGGTGGTGCGCACCATTCGTCTGTCACAGTGGTCCTGTGGCTGAGCAGCAGCTCGATGGCGGGATCGCGAACGCGGGTCAGGTCGTGCGCGTCGGTGCGCATGTGCTGCGCCCGTCGACGCCGCATTCGGGTTCGATTCATGCGTTCTTGCGGGCGGTGCGGGATGCCGGATTCGAAGGTGCGTCTGCACCGGTCGGTATCGATGAGGATGGACGTGAGCGTCTCGTGTTCATTGACGGTGACGTCCCGCTGGTGCCCTATCCGGACTGGAGCCAGTCCGACATCGCGTTGGCGTCGATCGCCAGGCTGCTGCGCGGGCTGCACGACGCTGCCCGTACGTTCGACCCGCAGGCTCTCGCCTGGAGCGACGCGCTGGCTGACCCTGTGACCGGCGGGACGGTCGTGTGCCACAACGACGTGGAACTGTCGAACGTCGTGTTCCGTGACGGCGTCGCGGTTGCGCTGCTCGATTTCGAGTTCGCCGCCCCGGGCCGTCCCGTCTACGACCTGGCGCAGCTTGCCCGACTGTGCGTCTCGATCGACAACGACGTCGACCAAGCGCGGCTCGGCTCCGACTCGTCGCCGACGCCTACGGACTGGACCGCCCCGGTCGCGCGGAACTGCTCACAGCGATGAACGATGCCATCGACCGCATCGAAGGAGCCGTCCGGCGCAGCGTCGACGCCGGCGACCCGACCTTCACCGCGTTGTGGAATCGCACTGGTGGCAGCGAACGCTACGCCCGCCGGCGCCGCTGGTGGACCGACCACTACGACCAGTTCGCAGCCGCCCTCCACTGACCGCACCCCCACGCCACCTGCACGCCGTCGTCTTGTAACGCATGTCGCGGCGCGTGCGTGTTCGGTGCGTGCATGACTCGGTCCAGTGCCTTGTTTGGCTGTACGCCCTGTTGAGGATCAGGTGCTTACGGGTGGCGCAGGTGCTCAAGACCGGAGTTCCATCTGCCTCGTAGGGGAGCGGCACGAACGGCGGCTTCGCGGACGAGCTGTGCGGCGGTTTCTTCGGCCGTGAGCGCGGAGGTGTCGAACCACCAGCCGATGTCGCCGAGATCGCGTGTCATGTCCGTTTCGAGGTGTTCGTAGCCGTCGAACGCGAACTGCTCGTGGGGGTCTCGACTCGAGTTTCGATGCTTACACGTCTCGATTCCTGGCGCGAGTGTCACGAGGCGCACCGGCCGCGGCGACATGAGCGCGAACAGGAAGTCCAACATGGCACGGTCCTGGACGACGGTGTCCATGAACACCGTGAACCCGAAATCGACAAAGTTGTTGGCGAGCGCGCACATGTTGCGTTCGCACAGCTCGTACTGGTGTAGCGCCTCGTGTCTGGGGTGGCCCATGAACCAGACGCGGCCACTCAGAATCATCTGGTTCACGTCGTCGCCCTTGACCTGAGCCGCCCGCGGCATCAAATGGGCAGCGAGGGCGCTGACGGTCGACTTCCCCGCCCCCGGCATACCCGACACGATCACGCATCCAGACAGCTCCGCCGAGGTCACGGCCGAGATACTTCCAACAGGTATATCTTCACAGCAACCAGATTTTTGTTGGCACGCAGAACGGTCTGACCAATCTTCCGGTCCGGTCGCTCGCGTCGTGCCCTTCCGTCGCGCTGTTGCTCCGACACCTGCCGGGCCGTCGGACATCGGCGGCCGGGTCGATCAGCGCGTTGATGTCTACCGTTTCCAGGCGTTGTAGATGGTTTCGCCGATGTCAGCGAGGGTACGAGGTCCTTCGTCGTCGGTCTGCGGCCAGAGGTCGGGAAGGTCTTTGGCCATCGCGGCGAGAACCCACGAGCCTGCGTCCGTCTCGAACAGACCCGCATCGATGCACTCGCACGCGCCCCAACCCGCCTTGCCGTAGACGCGTGCCGGTGCGGTGAGGCCGTAGTCGATCGCGGCAGGTATGTGAGGGATGCGGCGGGGCAGAAAGTCGACCTTCTCGGCTCGGTACAGGATTTCCCGAGCGTGGTCGTCAAGGTGGGTGTAGACCTCAGCGAGGTCATGCGGTGTCGCCGTGAAGTACGAAGCGCCGAACTGTATCGAGTCATGCAATCGAAGCTGCGACAAGCCGAGCGCGTCCATCTCGGCGTTGACGACGTCACGTCCACCGAGTTCGCGGATCAGCGCTCGCGTTGCGATGTTGTCGGACAGCACAATCATCAGCCACGCCAGATCATCCAACGTGGGTGACAGGCCCGGCGTGAGATAGCGCAGTACGCCGCTCCCCAGTTCGTGGTCTTCGTCGAGCAACGTGACTCGCCGATCCCGCTCATCGTCGCCGAGCCGGATCCGCTTTGTATAGGCGAGAAGGACGCAGACCTTCACCGAACTCTGCGCGGGCATTACTTCGTTGGCTCGGATCGCTACCCTCTCTCCCGTGTCGAGATGACGCGCATAGACGCCCCACGTCCCCGCACGGCCGTCGATCATCGTCCGCAGTTCATCCTCCACAGCCACGAGCCGAGTTTTACATGCACGAGCTATAACACACGCGATCGCGAGATAGCGCAGAACTGCGTTTGAGCGTCCGCTCCGGTGCCGCGCGGTGCTCGGGCGGCTAGCGGGTCGGACCTTGGAGTTCGGTCCGGATTTCGTCCGCGAGCCTTTTGAGGTCGTCGCGTTCCAGGATGTGCTGTTCGTGGCCGAATGCGCTTCCCCAGTGCGGGTCGGTGAACTCGCGGTCGTGCCAAACCCTCGGCGACGCGTACCTCGGAATGGCGTGCAGGTGGACCTGCGCGTCGAGATTCAGCAAGAACGCGAAGTTGAACTGGTCCGGCCGGAAGAGCCGCCCGAGGGCCGGGACAAGACGCCGAAGTTCAAGACGCAACCGGCTCCACTCGTCCGCTTCGATATCGACCGCAGCCTCGCAGGTGCGTTGCAGGACCAGCGTCGTTTTGCCGAGCAGGTCCTGATTTCGATTGACCGCAATCGTCCAAGACGGTCGTTCCTCGATGACCGTCTCGGGACTCAAGCTCAGGGGCACACCACCACTATCTCGCATACGCCCGGTTCGCGTCGTGAGCGGCGCTGGCTTCGCGTTATCCCCGTCCACCACCAACGATCCGACCGGTCGCTCCCACGACACTCGCGCGTTGTCCGGCGAGTTCTCTTGTCCGGGTGGGTCGGGCATACGCCACCCCGTCTAGGTGCAGCCGACGGCTCGACCCGTGAATCGTCACGCCACCTCGACTTGCGGCTCCGGATCGACAACTGTTTCAGCCGCGCGTTGGGGGCCGACCAACGAGGGGATGAGAGTCGAGTATCCGGGCGGACATACCGCTAATCCACCCGCGGGTCGGGACCGGCATCAGACCAAAACGGGTCTGGGTCGCGGATGGAGGGTTTGTCGATTGGGTGAGACGTTTTGGGTCGTTGGATGGTCTAGGAGGGTGGTGGCTGAACTCCAGCGTGGCGAGGTTGAATCGCAGGCCGGGGCTGAGTGGTTTGATGCTTTTGTTGGGGATGAGGGGCCGCGGTTGCGGCGGGCGTTGGTCGCTGCGTACGGGGTGGAGGTCGGCAACGATGTGTGTGCGGATGCTTTGGCGTGGGCGTGGGAGCACCGGACTGCGGTGCAGTCGATGGAGCGGCCGCTGGGGTATCTGTATCGGGTCGGACAGTCGGCAGCCCGCCGGCAGCATCGTTGGCGGCGCGAGGTGTGTTTCCCGCCGGAGGTTGGCGAGCGTGACGTTCCGGTCGCTTCGGGTCGGCTCGATGACGCGTTGGGTCGGCTGAGTGAGCGGCAACGCTCGGTCGTGATGTTGATACATGCGCATGGGTTTTCGTATGCCGAGGTCGCCGAGATTCTTGGTGTGTCAGTGGCCAGTGTCCGGAATCAGTTGCACCGGGGGATGGGGCGGCTCCGTCGAGAGCTGAGGGAGGTGTCGTGATCGACGAACTCGAACAGCGGCTCCGGGCCTACGGGGCCACGATCGATGCTGCAACGGCTGCTGATCTTGCCGAGCGGGATGATCATCTTGTCGAAGCGGGCATCGTTGCGGTGGACCGTCATCCGCGCCGGATTGTGACGATCGTGGTGGTGTTGGCGGTCGCGGGCGCGGCGACGGTCGGCGTGCTCGCGATGACCGGTCTTTCGGGATTGAGAGGGTCGAACAACCGGCCGTCGTCGACCGTCCCTCACACTGCGTGTGCGCGTCTTCCGATCCCGCGTGCTCTTAACTGTCGCGCCTTGAAGAGGTTTCGGGTGCAGCCGTTGCGTACCAGCAAGTCAGGGTCGGGGACCGATGGAGACCCGACGCCTGCACAGGCCGCAGCGCTCGCGGTCGAAGTGAAGGACTATCCTCAAGCCGTCGTTGAACGGATGATCGCTCAAGGAAGAGCGCATGGCCAACAGCCGGACAATCAAGCGATCGTCGAGGCGCTTGAGTTCCAGAACGCATGTATCCAAATCAAACGCGCAGCTACGACGGCCGAGTCGGCACCGCCCGGCCAGGTCGCGTCCGTGGTCCACGCCATCATGGACCCCGAGATCGCTCGCCTCATCCAACGCAGTACGAGCGGCAGTACGAGCTACCAACTGTTCCAACGATTCGACGACCAGATCATCGCCGGCGAGGCACGCCAAGTCCTGAGGGACAACATAGGCGTTACGTTCTGCATCTACATGCGCCTCCCAGGCCCCAAACTCCCCGGCAGCTAAAGGTCAACCAACCGGTTCATTCCGCCCCCCAAGCTTTCGGTGCGGCGTAGCCGGTCTCGCTAGTCGAGCGCAGAGGCTGTCATCTCCGGCGATTCGAAGCCGTCAGTCCATCGCGCGTGTATCGCGCGGTCGCTGTCGATCGTGAGGGTCCGCTGACGTCCGCGCGTCGGCTCTGAGCTGCGGTAACGGTTCGTTGTTGTCCGCCGTGGACCGTCCGCTCTTGCCTTACAAGCAGGAAGTCGGCGGTTCGAGCCCGCCAGCGCCCACCGATAAGCCCTGGTCAGGGGCCCCTTTCGGCCGCTCGGCCGTCTGCACGCAGCGCGCATCCAAGAATCCATCCAAGAAAAATCAATAGAGCGCGCGGTCGCGGCTCGTCATGATCGTCACCGTGACGAAGACGGCCAGTTATGACGACACGTGAAGTGTGTTCGGGAATGCTTTCTGGCAGGAGGTCAACGGTTTGCACGCGCCCGCGCCGATTTGTTCACTCGGCCGCGTCTTCCCATCTGAGAGCGCAACCGTGGGCAACCCGGCGTGTTCAAAGTTGGTGCCGCTCGTGGGTCGCGGAACTGTGCCGTTCACGCCAGCGCGAAACGCTTACTCATCCTGCCCGGATGGCTATTCGGCACCGACACGCATGAACACGTCGCATTCGCTCAGCGTCGCGCTAGTCGGCGGTTCACCTGTCGTCTGCGGCGCCGTTGGGAGATCGTGTCCGGAGTTCGTGGAGCGAGTCCCAGCTTCGCGGGCCGACATGAGTCGTGTCGTTCGCCCGCGACCGCGTTCTGGCGCGGTCACCACGTGCCCAGCTCGGCTCTGGTGTACTCGCTGGGCGATGGGAACTGGTCGAGGTTGCACAGTGACCGGATCTCGCGGGCTTTGTTGACGATCGCCGAGTGAGATCCGTCGAAGTGGTTCGTGAGCTCGGTCGCGAACAACGTGGGCTTGGAGCTGTTGTCGAACAGCCAGTTGATTTGCGCGAGCGCGTAGAGGATCGCGCCAGCCCAGATGCTCGTTCGTCCACGTGTGAGCGGCGAAGGACGCTTGCGTCCGAGAGCTGCCGTCAACCGACGTGCGAGTGTCAGGTACTTGTCGTCGAGTGCTTCGCCGCAGAGCGTCTCGATTTCCGCGAGGATCTCCTCGAGTAGGGGCCGCAGTCCAGCCGGGATGCTGTGCCAGTTCATCGGTTCAGGGTGCTCAATGGCAGCGAGGGTGTTGTGGTGCTCGATGAATCGACCGAGTGACTCGGTATCGGTTGGGTCAACGCCTGCGATCAAAGCTGCCATGATCAACTGCTGGCCAGCGCCCCAGTCGCGTTCGTCGCCTAGGGTCGCGCGGTACGCGTCGGCGAAGTCGTCGATCGCGACAAGCGTGTCCGTGAGGTAGCGGTCGCCCCAACCCTTGTCCCGATGCGCGAACGGTACGAAGGCGCGAAGAAATGTGGGCACCTGGTCGAGGCGGTCAGGTGGCGCGGCAACCTTCCGCGGAACCCACAACAGGAACGATTCGACGACCGATGGAGTCCATCGCATCGGGTCGCCACCTGCAAAGTCCGCAGCGAAATTAATCGCGAGACGGGCGACGAAACGCAGCTGGTTGTCGTCGAAGGGCGTGGCTGAGTCGCGCAGCGGCATCGCTTCGGGGCATGCGAGGAAGTGCTCGACCAGCCGCTCGCGCTCGTTTTCAGTGAGGGGCTTGGCATCGGGAAGCTCGTACCCTTCGTCAGGGATGGCGGCCACGTAGTGATCGAGCAGCACGCGATCAGCAGCGAAGTCCTCGGTTATCGGTGCGTCGAGCGTATGGTCGGTGATCCACAGTGCGTGTGTGATGCGCGCTTTGGCTTCGGCCAACGCCATCGCCCGCGTTGTCATACCCGCGTCGCCACCCAGGAAGAGCCGTTGGTACTCGTCGGCGTCGGGGAACGCCACGATGTCCTAGGCCATTCCGCCGAGGTTGACGTCAACGTACAGGCCGAGGAGATGAGCGGCGTTCGCGTGGGGATAACGCAATCGCAGGCAGATGTTAAAACCGTCTCCGGTGGGATGTTCGAAGACCTGCGCGGCTTCAACCACGGCGCGCCCAACCGAGTCCGACCAGCGCGATGGCGTCATTCGCGTCCCGACCCCAACCGACGCCTGAGCCGCGACGTCTGCGCTCGTTCCTGGGGCGAAGACCGCGAACAGTCGGAGGGCGTCGACGGCCAAACGAGCTCCACGGGAGGCGTGCTCAGCAAGGAAGCCGATCAGGGAATCGACCAAGTCCGGCTCGTCGCTCTCGGCGAGTGCTGAAAGTACGAACGATCCGAAGCGCTCAACCTCCAACGGCGAAGCAAACCTCATGTCGTCGAGTGGTCCGAGCAGCTCGTCGAGTACCGACAACCCGGGCAACGCCGGCGCTCGATTGGCGTCCGATCCGGATTTACGGGTTCGGTCAGCCAGCGGGGCGCGACCGCCCGGCTCGCCTGGTGTCGGCGCTTGCCCGTGCGTGGCGGCGACATCACCGCCGACAGTACCGAATCCGCTCCGCATCCATGGCGGGGAACGTCGAGTGAGGCCGGACAGCGGCGACGCGCCGCGGCAGTTGCCGAGGCCGGAAAGCGAAGGGCGTGCCAAGCCTCCGCCTGCGGTGCCCGATATCGGTCCAGGTGGGTTGATCAAGTGTCTCGTGGTGGAGCGAGCTGGGCGGTCCGGGACGCGTTCCCGGTCCCAACAGGTTCCGCCGGGTCGTTGTCTGACTGTAGCACGCGTGCTACAGTCAGGTCGTGGCTAGGGAAATCACCCAACGCGAGCTACGGAACGACAGTGGAGACATCATGCGCGGGCTTGATCGCGGTGAGAGTTACCTCGTGACTCGAAATGGAGTGCCGGTCGGAGAGTTGCGGCCGGTCCGTCGCGGCCGATTCGTTGCGGCTGACGTTGTGATTGGTGCGTTCGCCGCGTCAGCGCCGATCGATGCCCGTCGGTTCCGCGAAGATGTCGACCGCGGAATCGATCAGGAACCGACACCGCGTGGCTGACGGTCACGCGAAAGGGTTGGTCGACACGTCGGTGGTGATCGATCTCGATCGACTCACCGACGCGAACCTGCCGGCCGAGATTGCGATCAGCGCGATCACGCTCGCCGAGCTCACCGCCGGTCCCCATGCGACCCGGGATCCCGAAGAGCGTGCCGCGCGTCAGGAACGTTTGCAGCGGGCGGAAGCGACCTTCGATGCACTTCCCTTCGATGATGAGGCCGCTCGCGCGTATGGACGGATCTACGCCGCAGTGGTCGCGGCCGGGCGTAAGGCTCGAGGTCCGCGAGCGCTCGATCTTCAGATCGCATCGATCGCGCTTGCGAACGGGTTGGCGTTGTACACGCGTAATCCGAAGGATCTGCGTTCGGTCGAGCACTTGATCGAGGTCATCGCGGTCTGATCTTGCGGAAGGCGACGAACTCCCGGGGGTTCTTGCATCGTCGACCTCGCTCCGAGCGACCATGACGGTCGACGCGCTCACAAAACGAGATGTCAACCCGGCCAGAGTCGGCTGCGAGTAGCCGATGATTGACGGTCTACGCCTGGATAAGCGCTGAGCGTGGCGATCGGCGACGCACGCCGACCGAGGCGGCCGAGCACGGACCTCCGACTTGGATCGGGAAACGCCGTAGCTCAAGTTGGAAGTCCGTCCGTCGCGCCACGGCCGAGTGAAACGAGCGTCAGACTCCAACCCGGCGAATGCGGATCGATGTCTGTGTTGATGTTCGGCTGAATGGCTGTCGGACCCGCTGCGTTCGGTTCCACCGCTGAGGCCTCGTCGAGGCGGCCGCCATCTAAGAATCCATCCAAGAATCACCGGTCGTCAGGGCCTGTCACGTTCGTCATGGCGACGAAGAAGGCCAGGCGGGACGACATGTGAAGCGTTCTCGGGGAGGCTTACAAGCCGGAGGTCGTGGGTTCGGGCCCCCCTGCGCCCTCTATAAGTGCTGGTCAGCTGTTTCGAGGTGCGGCGGTCGCTGGGTTCGAGCATCCAAGAGTTGCATCAAGGAATCGTGTCGAGCGGCGGTGTAGAAACCGATGCCTTGTAAGGTCCGTCTTGTTACAATGCGGACGTGAGCGCTACAAGCAACGCCCGGGTGTCGCATCGAGGGCAAACAAGCGTGCCTGCCGACCTGCGTCGGCGCTGGGGGATCGACCAAGGAGGCGAGGTCGGCTTCATCGACCTTGGCGGCTCGGCATTGATCGTTCCCGGCGGCATCGCCGCGGCGCGCGCCGAACTGCGCCGCGTTCTTCGTGACCGCTACGACGCCGGGCTGGCCGTGATCGAAGATTCAGACCTCATCGACCAATAGCGCGTCGGATGGCGTCACCGCGGCACGTCATTCTCGATGACCGCTTGTTGATCGAGGAGTTACTCGTCGGTCTGCGCAGGACGCGGCGTCGGGTCGATCTGCATACAACGAGCTACTGGTACTACCGCGCCTGTCGCGCCGCTTCGGCCGGCGCGGGAGGTCACTTGTCGGGACCATTCGAGCAACTCGCGGCGGGCGAGCAAGAGCGAGCAATCCTCAGCCTGTTGGAACTCCGAGACGACATCGGACTTCCAGATCCGCGCGTGACGATTCCGTTGATGGTCGACGTTGCGGCGCGCCACCCGCGGCTCAACCTGTTGAACCTCGAGGCGGTGGCACTGGCCCGTTTCTTGTCGGGGACCGTCTGGTTATCCGAGGAGAGCGCGGCCGGCGTCCTGCCCGCGGTTCTCGGCGGGGAAGGTATCGCCTGGAACACCGTGGTAATCGCATGATCATCCAAGAATCCATCCAAGAATCCATCCAAGAATCACTCGTCGTCAGGGTTTGTCATGTTCGTCATGGCGACGAAGAAGGCTAGGCGGGACGACATGTGAAGCGTTTTCAGGAAGACTTACAAGCAGGAGGTCGTGGGTTCGAGCCCCGCAGCGCCCACTCTAAAAGCCCTAGTCAGGGGGTATTTCCAACCGTCTCGCCCTCCTGAGGCCATCCAAGAATTCGGCTTACTTTTGTGTCGTGGGAGCGACGGAACGGCGCCGAGTTGAGCGAGGGATCTACCAGCGCGGTCGCGGTGTGTTCGACGTCGTCGTGAGCACCGGACGGGGAGAAGATGGCCGCTACGGCCAGCGGTCGGAAACCGTTCGGGGGACGATCCGCGACGCGCGCCGTGCACGCGCGCGCATAACGACGACGGCCGAGGCGAGGCCCGCGAGAAGGCCGCGTGCGTCTGTCATCGAGAAGATGACGATGGGGGAGCTGTTCGAACGGCTCATCGCGAGCAAAGTGGACCTGGCTCCGAGGACGGTCGACCTGTATCAGAGCCTTTGGGATCAGTACTGCGCCGCGCGACTCGGACAGTTGCCTCTGGCGGAACTTTCGGCTTGGCACCTCGATGAGACGTACCGCGTGGCGCGGGCGCGGCTCAACGCGACGTCGACCCGGAAGCTCCATAAGCTTCTGAGCGCCGTGCTTGTTCAGGGCATGCGGTGGGAGGTGGTGTCGCGCAACGTTGCCGTTCTCGCGTCGCCGCCACGCGAGGTGAAGCCGGAGATCTCGCCGCCATCGATGAGCGACTACTCCAAGATCGTTCGTGCCGCTGATCGTCACCAGCCCTCGTTCGCGACACTCGTTCGGCTCGCCGCCGTCACCGGTTTGCGACGCGGTGAGTTGTGCGGGCTGCGCTTCGACGACTTCGACGCGGCGGCAGGCTCATTGTCGGTCAAACGTCAGATAGTGATCAACGACGGCAAACTCGTTGTGTCGCGGACCAAGACGAAGTCGTCGCGGGTCGTTCCTCTCGACGGCAAGACGTGCCGATTGCTCGAGCAGCATCGCAGTGAAGCCGAGGCGAGCGCCGAGGAGCTCGGCGTTCCGTTGCGGGGCGACGCGTATCTCTTCTCGGCGGTGCCGGGTAACGAGAGTCCGCTGCGCCCCGACGGCGTGACCGCTCGATTCGCGAAGGTCGCCGACCTTGCGGGTGTGCGCTGCCGCTTTCACGATCTTCGACATCTGTGCGGGACGCAGATGATCGCGGCCGGCGTCGACGCCAAGACTGTGGCGGACAGACTCGGTCACTCCACGCCAGTTGTGACTTTGGCGTTCTACACGCATTCCGTCTCGGAGACGCAGCGAAAGGCCGCCGACGTGATCGGTTCCGTGATCTCGGGCGTCTAACCGAGCTGGCGAGTGCGTTCCGACGCGCGTACCGCGGCCGCGTGAGCCTCGCCGTCGACGAAGTCGCGCACTGATTGCAGGTTCACGAAGATCCTTTCATTCGCGGTGCTGCGGTCGGAGCCGAGATGACCCGAGTGGATCATCCCGTAGACGGTACTGACCGAGCACCCGAGCGCGGCCGACGCTTCGCTGACCGAGAGGGCGAGACGGTCGCCTCGGTAGGGGATCAGTGCCGGATCATCGCGCCGCGGCTGCCGGCCTGTCGGTCTCGTCTGTTCCACCTCTGGGAGCAGCGGTCCGAGCGATGAACGCGTCGCGTGCGACGCTTCCACCGAACTCGTTGGCCAAACTGCAGGCAACTCCGAAAGGGCCGCCGCGGAGTCACGCGACGACCCCGAACCAGGGACCGACGTTCCGTCATCGTCAAGAGATCCGCGCGACGAGGCCATCGCTCGGATGGTCCGCTTCTTGGCTCCCGGAACCACTCCCGGCATCGCTCCCGTCCGTCACATTTCCCGTAGATTCGTCGCGACCGGCAAATCCGAGCCGAACTCAAGCACTGAACGCCGGAGACTGCGGAACCCCCTGGACTGGGGCCGGATCTATGAGCGATCCGGCGGTTGACCTTCGGTTCCTCCTTTTACTGATTGTCCGTGGTTGTCGTACTTTCTCGGCCTCGCTCGGCTCAACCGCGGCCCAGGGGCTGGCGACAAGACGTTCCGCTGGTGCCTTACGTCTCATCGCCTCCACAGGTACGTGGAAGTGACTTGCGCAATCCGTTTCTGGGGCTTCGCAGATCGACTCGTCTGGCGTGCGCGACCTCCTTGCGCGAACCGCTCGCCGTCAGCCACGTCCGCGATGCAGCGAGCGCCCAGGGTTTGCGACGCGTCGCGCGTTACTCACGCAGGAGCGCGCGTGCGAGCACTTCCAGAGCGGTTCGCTCGTAGCGCGCCGCGCTTCGCCTCCGGACGACGCGAAACATCTGGTGGGTTTGCGGGGAGAGGACGGAGAACAGGATGTCGGTGGCTTCTTCGGCATTGAGATCGTCGCGGAGCTGTCCGTTGGCGTCGAGCGCCTTGGCGACGAGGCCGAGGTCCTGGGCACGGGCTCGTTCCCCTTGCATTGCCGGCTCGCGGAGGGCCTTGTCCGCGCCGACCGACTCATAGGCGGCCATGACCAGCGGACCGGCCCGTTCGAGCAGACCCGCGACGAACGAGACGGTCTGCTCGAGCGCCTGCTTGCCGTCGCGCGCTGCCAAAGCCGCTTGGAACTCGGGACGCTGAGCCAGCGGCAGGGGCTGATCGTCGCCCCTGGTCGAGACGCCGATCACCTCGAGCAAAAGATCCAGCTTCGTGGGAAACGCGAGGTAGGTCGTTCGTTCCGAGACCGCAGCTTCGTTGGCGATCTCGCGCATCGTCGTGACGGCGTAGCCCTGCCGGACGAAGAGGCGCGCCGCCGCATCGCGGATCTGCGCGCGCGTGCGTCGGGCCGATTCTTCTCGAAGCGGCGACCTGTACTGGCGCTTGACAGGCTCATCCATTGGCTACATACTCGCCAAAGTTCACTGCAGTAATACTGTATCCGATTCTGGAGGGTTCACTGATGCACGCCAGCGTCGTCCACGCCAACATCCGCGATCGGGCCGAGGCCGAGCGCGGGCTCGACGAGCAGATTCTTCCCATGCTCAAGGACGCTCCCGGATTCGTGGGTGCCTATTTCGTCGCCCTCGACGACACACACGGGCTCACCATCCAGGTGTTCGACACCGAGGCGCAAGCAAGGGCGATCGCGCCGCCCGAAGGCGCCGACGGCCCAGGGGTGACGGTGAACACGCTGCAGTTCGGTGAAGTCATCCGTGTCGCGTGAAGCGCTGAGAGGATCGGAGGAGCCGGACATGGCCATCGCGGTGTATTTCGATGCAGAGGGCATGACGTTGGGACAGTTCGCGGAGAGTCATCGGCGTCTCGAAGAGGTCGGGGCGGGAGCGCCGGCCGGACGAGTTCACCACTCGTGTTTCGGCGCCGACGGCGAGCTGATGGTCTATCAGGTGTGGGATTCCGTGGAATCGTTCGCAGGTTTCGGCGCGGTGCTCGTTCCCATCCTGACGGAGATCGGGATCGACCCCGGCGAACCGAGCATCATGGAGGTCCATCGCCTCGAGCAGACGAGCGCCTCACAGCTCACGTAGGGCTGTCGACGGTGGAAAGCATGCCGCCCCTCGACGCTGGGTTGGTGGGTGAGACGGCGTCGCTGGGTCTTGTCAGTGCGTGGGGGAGCGTGTTTCGAGGCACCTCCTCCCGAGCCAATCTGACGAAACTGAGCCGCCGGCTGATGCGTCCCGTTTGCAGTGGCAGCGCTACCGATGAGTCGAGTTCGTCGTCACCGTTTCTCGCGGCGCCGAGTCTCTGTTTGCTTCGGATGCGCCGTACCGGCCTCCGTCACCCAGAGGACGCGTGCGTCGTCGTCGATGGCGTACCAGATTCTGCCGCCGGCGGTCGCTTCGAACTGCCACTGCTGCAAGGAGTTCCCGCCAACCGAGACGGTGGCAAGCGAGCCTTTGAGCTGATGCTGTCGCGAGTCGGTCGTGCGCGGCTGGCTGGTCATCGCAACCCACGCGCGGTCGGCCGCCTCCGGATGTTGTGCGACCAGTGAGTCCCATCCTTTGCCTGCAGCGAGGTCCGCGGCCTTGACCGTCCAGGGCTGCGGTCGCGGAATTTCATTTCCGCGCTTTGTCGTCACCGCTTGCGCGCGGGCCGGGCGATCTCGTCACCGTCTCCTTCGAACGCTCCCTGCAGCCGACGAGCCAACTCGGGGTCGCTCCACACCTCTGCAGTAGAACGCCACGCTGCGAGCGCGTGAGCGAAGGGTTCGAGTACGCCGGTCTCTGCTCCGGCGGCAAGTTCGCCAAGCAGTTCGTTGACGCACTCCTGCTGCTCGTCGTCCGGTAACCACCGAAGCCACGGCAGTTCTCTGCGGAGAAGGCCGGCCATGAGGTCCGCCTGATCTCTGACCACGTCGCCGAGAAGGTGGGCCGCGAAAGTCATGCCCTCCTGGCGGGCGACGAAGCGACCGAAGCTCGTGAGGACGAGGTTCTCCTCGTCCCTCCGCTCCAGGAGAACGTCGCCCTCGTTGAGCTGCGGAAGGACGTCGCTCGGCCCACGAAGGAAAGCGCTGTAGGGGAAGGTTGTCGTCTTCACGCCGGCAATGTTATCTGAACTAGTGCAGATAAGCGAGGCGGCCAGGCCGCGGCCGAGCCGCAGGAAGTTGCGAAGTGATGGGAGGCAGTGAGCAACGTTGACAGTTGTGGATGTGCATTTCTCCTGGTCACAAGCTTGGTGGTGGCGAGTCAGCGTGTACGCCGGAGACTGCTGAACCCCCTGGACTGGGGCCGGAACTATGACCGATCTGGCATTTGACCTGCAGTTTTCTCTTTTAGTGTTTGTCCTTGGTTGTCGTCGTTTCTCGTCCTCGCGCGGCCCATCCGCGGCCCGCAAGTTGGCGTGGAGCGTGGCGAGTTTGTTCCTTTGCCCGAACCTCCGCGCGGTGGATGTCGCACCTCGGCGCGATCGTCATCTCGGGTGCCGGTCGTCCGCGAGCATGCTCGCGGCTGCGTCCTCAAGATCGGTGTGCCACTCCCGCGATCACTACCGGAACTACTACCGGCATCGCTCCCGCGTACGCCTTCGCGGGGCAACGGACTTGTGGGTGTGTTCGTCCGGGATTGTTCGTCCGGGATTGATCCGTGACAGATCGTCGCGCAGTGATGTGTGACGTCTGGGGACGTGCGCGTCCGCGGAGACGGTGGCAACGGGGCCCGCGCCGATCGGGAGTTCACGACGACATGAAGAATCCGAATAGCGCTTTGCTCAGCTGCCGCGCTGCGTCCTCATGAACGTCGCGCACGGGCAATGGTCTGTTGCCCCAATCGAGCTCCTGGCAACCGAAGGATTAGTCCGCCGTCCGCGCAGAGAATTTGACCCGTCATCGCCACTCCAGCGTCGGATGCCAAAAAGGCGACCGCCGCCGCCGTGCCCTCGGGTGTGAGCCGACGCTTGAGCGCCTGATGCTCGACGGCGGCGTTGAAGTCGGCGTCCGAGTTCACCGTGCGCGAGCCGGGGGTGTTGGTGAGGCCCGGAGCCATCGCCCGAGACCGCGATCCCGTGGGGCCCAAGCGCCACGGCGAGGGTGCGCATGACGCCGCCCGGGGCGACGGGAAACCAGAGACGTTCGACTTCTTGGGCTTCGTGTGTCACGAACGTTGAAGGAGGGAGATATGTAGGAAACCTTCGGAGACGGTGCTGTGCGAGAGATGGAGGTATGGCCCTCCGACGTCGGCCTTTCGGGGGCGGGCGTCAAACCACCCTGTGCTGCGTTGGCTGAAGACCGTCGTGGTGAGCGACAGGGAAAAGGCGCACGTGATGTGTCAGGTGGGGACCAGGAAGACGTACCAGAAAATTCCTGGCGGGGTGTCCTTGCTGGGAGTCGCTGTTGAAGCGTCGTTAAAGAAAAAGGTGGCATCGAAACTGGGGATCCTGAATCCGTTCTCAGGACGAGCCTGGCGGCGAACCCGAGTGTTGGCCAGGTGGTGCCCGGCGTGTAGGCGGCGTGAGCCTGGTCTGCGGCTCTTGCACGGAACGTGAGAAGGCGAGCATCGATACCGATCGACCGTTCACTGGGTTGTTGGTTGGCCCCCCGGTCGGCGAGAGGGAGCGTGCCGAGACAGCAACCGAAGGCACTGAGTACCGATGCGATGTTCGCCGGCGGACCAGCCCGTAGTAGTGGTGAAGCTCCTGCTCGCTGGGGTGGGGGTGGAGCGAAGGGGCTGGCTCATCAGGACTGTTCGTTCGTTCAACCGGAGCAATGCTGCGGGAGGAAGCGAGGAGAACATGCCGACGTCGCAAGCGAAGCCGTTCGACATCCCAAAGCAGCAGGTGTGGGAGGCGTACCGGCGGATTGCGGCCAACAAGGGTGCTGCGGGAGTCGACGAGGTAGCTCTCGAGGACTTCGAGTCCGACCTGAAAAACAATCTCTACAAGGTCTGGAACCGGATGTCATCGGGCAGCTATTTCCCGCCCCCGGTGAAGGGCGTCGAGATACCGAAGCCGCATGGTGGAGGGGTCCGTTTGCTCGGTGTGCCCGGCAACGCCGATGCGACAGCGGCATTCCGTGATGAGGTGACACGGCTCTGGTTCCGGGCGTTACGGCGCCGCAGCCAGCGCACCCGGGTCACCTGGGAGCGGATGCGCCTCTACGTAGAGCGGTGGCTCCCACCAATCCGCCCGATGCACCCGTTCCCGATCGTACGCTTCAACGTTCGCACCCAAGGTAGGAGCCCACTGCGTTAGCAGCGCACGCTGGGATCTGTGCGGCGGGCCGACCGAACCGGCGGTCCCTACCGCAATCGCTCTGAATATTGTTGGTGCACTGGTTCTGGTTGAAATCGACGTCGCGAGCGACTTGCCGGGAGTGTGTCCACGCAGCTTGTCCCAAGCCGCACCATCTCGGGCGGCCTCGGCGCGTCCGGATGTCCAGACATCTGAAATTTTAGAAGGTCTGAGTCCTCGGCGCTGACAGTCTTCGCGCTGAGCCTGGTGTCGGTCAGACTGACGATGTGTTGAGTCGGAGGGACGTTCTCATTGGTGCGGGCGCGGCGGTGGCTCTCGGTGTTGGCGGCGGAGTCGAGTTGGGTGCGCGTCGTCGTACGAGTTTGTTGGATCGGCTGGGTTTGGAGAACAGTCCGGACCGTTCGGTGCCCGATTCCCACACGCCGATCGTGTCGGGGACGCTGCACAGCCTGTACATGAAGAATCCGGTCAACTGGTCGATGTCGACGCCGACGGGTCCGCTGCTCGGAGTTGTCGTGTGTTTGCATGGACACGGTGAGGATCACCGGTTCGCGTTCGATCAGATTCACCTTCCCGACTTCGCCGCCGCGGCCGGTGCCAAGCTCGTCATCGCGGCAGTTGATGGCGGCGCAGATTCGTATTGGCATCGCCGTGCTGATGGCAACGACCCACTCACGATGTTGCTGACTGACTTCATTCCGGTGATCGCGGCACGCGTGTCGGTTCGTTCACGGGCGCTCCTTGGTTGGTCGATGGGTGGATACGGGGCCTTGCTCGCGGCGGAAACCGCTCCGGATCGATTTCGCGCCGTGTGCGCGGCGAGTCCGGCATTGTGGACGTCGCCGGCAGCGACTGCCGCCGGAGCGTTCGACAGTCCCGCCGACTACTACCGCAATGACGTGTATGCACACACCGCCCGGCTGACATCGATGGTTGTCCGCGTCGATTGCGGGACCGGCGACCCGTTCTATACGGCGGACAAACAGTTCGTCGCCTATCTACGACCCGCACCCCAGGGCACTTTCGGGTCAGGGTTTCATGATGCCGCCTATTGGCGCAGCGTGGCACCTGCCCAGATCAACACGATCACCCAAGCGTTCGACCGAGCGTGAATCGCACCGGATATCGATCAGCGGCTCGGGAGCGGGTGCGCGCCGCACGTCTCTTCGGGTGGAACGACGACGCGCGGTGGTTCCCGCCGCTCGTCGACGACTGACACGCCTCGATTTCACTGGCGAATCACCTTGCCGACGCCGGACCCGCGGACGTTTCCGTCGCGGCCGATCCGCGGCAGCTGAGCAGCCGCGATCTGCTGACGCCTTGCGGAACCGCAACGGGTGGATTCGAGGTTACGGACCGGACGACGCTCTCGAGAAAGCCCTGATCGGAGTGCATGGTGTGGGGAGGGTGCAACGCGCCGACCGGACCGCCATGATCTGGCGGCCGCGTTGTTCGAACAGATCGGGCGGGGTTCATTTGGGAGACGCAGTGACCTTTGTTGCGACGGGCACGATCTTGCCCGTTGAGAGCGACCACCGGGTGGTGGCTCTTCCCTTTGGGCAACAGGTCGGGTCGTTGGGTCCGTACCAGTATTCGCGGACTGTGATGGTTCGGGGTGCGATCGCATACACAGAAAGGAGTGTGGGGAGAACATCCCTGAGCTGGTGTTGGGGAGTGATCAGTCCGAGGACGGTCGCCTTGCCGGTCCGCCCGGAGTACACGGCCACGCTGTAGAGGATGGCTCCGTCAGCTGTTCCGCCATTGTTGTTGCAGTCCAGCGTGACGGCTGCGTCGTCGTGGCCGTCACCTTCGAAATCGCCGTAGATGACAGGCGTTTGCAGGACGAGCTGGTCGTAACGGGCTCCGTTGCTCTCGGGCTTTATGGGGTTGCCGTGGGTGTCGTCGGGAAGGAGGGCCTGGCCGTTGTGCAGGCGGATGTCGCGAGCTTGCATACATGACCGGCCTGGGACGGCGACGTTGTTCCAATCGACGGTACGGAGATCGAGTCTCCCGTTGCGGTGCTGCTTTGTGGTCGTCGTGGTAACGCCGGGCACAGACGCTTTCGGCGCGGTGGTCGCGCTCGACCCCTCATTCACGTGAGATCCGGAGCAGGAAGCGGCCGCGAATATGACCAGGCCCATGCTCGCAACCGTGACCACCCTCGAGGCCTTCATGCAACGAGTCTGCGCTGTCTATCGCGGCGCTGCGCGAAGGAATCATGCTCGCGGCAATGCGGTCCCGTTGGTGACATCGACGTACCTCCCGGGAGCAGGTGCCTGAGATGGCTGATGTCGCTCCAGCGTGCGAGCGGTGCGTTGGCAACGACAGGTGTGAGCGGGACCGGTGGTAGGCGGGAGGGCAGCGCTACAACCACGAGCTTGCCGCAGCGAGTGAGCGCCCGGGGAGGCATCACGATGAAGTCAACCTTCCAGGCGGGTCGCGGTGATGCCAGCTTGGTTCACTGGTAAGACACGCCGCACCAACCGAAAGTGTTTGGTCGGTTCGAGACAACCTTTTGACCAGCTCCTACCGCGAACGGCCATCGGACGCGCTTCGCGAAGCCGCTTGGCTGTGGTGGTCAGCGGAACGCAGATGTGGGATGGTCGTCGGCGATGGTCGGAGTCCGAAGTGTGGTGGGAATTGCTTTGATTGTTGGACTCGCTGGTTGCAGTAGTGGCGCACATCGGGCTTCGACACCAACTTCACCTTCGCTTGGGTCTGCTGCGGTTCCGTCGACCGTCACAACATCACCGCTCGCGTTCGACGTGCCCTGGATCGATCGACCGGCGCCGCGGTTCGTGTCGTTGTCGAGACCGCTCCCGCCCGACAACGCACGTCCGTGCACGTCGAGTGACGTGTACGTCATGGCCGGAGTGACTGAAGGCGTCAGCTCCAGCATGCTGTTTGTCGAGTACCACTTCACAAACAAGGGTCGCACGACGTGTTCGCTGGGCGGCTTCCCGGCCACCGTTGTCGCGGCCGACGCCGCGGTGGTCACCGGACGGCGAGTGGCTCGCGTTCGCCAAGGGCAACGCGTTGTGGGTCGTCCGGTCCGACGGTTCGTACCGCCGGCAGCTCTCGGGATCTGCCGGACCCGACTATGAGTGCGGACCTACGCCTGGTCGCCCACCGTCGACGCGTTGGCGGTCCCCGATCGCGCTGGCGTGCGTGTGTGGTGGTTCGCGGGCGTATCTGTGCGTTCGGTCCTGATCGTCCCGCCGGTTGGCGGATTTGAGGTTGGAGCGCAGGGACTGGAATGGTCACGCGGCGGCTCCTCGTTGGGAATCTCGATGGAGTGGCGCGCGCACCCCGGCCCCGGCCTGAGCAAAG
>Ga0182024_10008723_pt1 | contig 21233 bp, 18 predicted proteins | sample P32metaG_FD_120480 | JGI IMG/M metagenome (GOLD analysis project Ga0182024, IMG submission 120480) | Permafrost microbial communities from Stordalen Mire, Sweden - P3-2 metaG (Illumina Assembly) | ecosystem: Environmental > Terrestrial > Soil > Wetlands > Permafrost | place: Sweden: Stordalen...
ATGCCGAGCGATCCCGGGATCATGCCCATCGCCGCGAAGGCGAGCGTCGCCAGCGTCACCAGTTCGAGCGCGCCCAGGTTCGGCGTGAACGCGGCGACGAACAGCGGCACGGCGGCCAGCAGGAAGCCGACGCTGAAGGCGAGCTTGCGCCCGATGCGGTCGATGGTGAAGGCGGCAAGCAGGAGGACGAACAAGCCGGTGAAACTCACCACGAAGCCGTAGAGGTTCGATTGCGTGACGGGCAGATGATAGACCGTGCGCAAGATGCTCGGCAGCCAGCCGGTCATCGCATAGGTGATCACATAGGTGCAGAACCACAGCACCCAGAGCGACAGCGTGCGCCTGAGATAGATGCCGCGAAACAGGTCGCGGAAGCGACCGACCGCCGCCACCACCGGCGCCACATTGGTGGGAATCGGCGGCAAGGGGATGGCGCCGTGCCGCGACACCAGCGCCTCGATCCCGGTGAGCGCGCGGTCGGCGTCCTCGGCGCGGCCGCGGCTCGCCAGCCAGCGCGGCGATTCCGGCAGCACCCTGATCATCGGCAAAGCGAGCAGCACCGGCAGTCCGCCGAGAACGAACATCCATTGCCAGCCCAACGCCGGGACCACGAAGGTGCCGACCAGCGCCACCGTGGTCAGGCCGATCGGGAACATCAGCTGTTGCAGCAAAACGAAGCGGCCGCGCTGCGTCGATTTGGCGAACTCGTTGATATAGGTGTTGGCGATCGGCACCTCGCCGCCGAGGCCGATGCCCTGCACGAAGCGCAGCGTCAGCAGGGTCGAATAGTTCTGCGCCAGCGCGCAGCACAGACTCATCAGCGAGAACAGCACGATATTGCCGACCATGACCGGCACGCGGCCGTAGCGCTCGGCGAGCCAGCCCGAGGAGATGCCGCCGATCACCTGGCCGGCATAACCGATCGAGATCAGGGCGCCGATCTCGGCCGACTTGAGCTGCCACAGCGGGATGAGCGCGGGCAGCACATAGGCGATGGTCAGTGCGTCGAAGGCGTCGGAAAAATTCACGCTGCCGACGATGAGGCGGATCTTGTTGTGCCAGCGCGACAGCGGCAGCCGCTCGATGCGCGCGGCGATCCGGTAGCGGTCGACGTCGGTGCCGACGGTCATGGGCGTTTCCCCGCGCGCCGTACCAGCCGACATTCTGATGATGCCTGTAATGGTACGTGCGCGGCCGAATGGTGGACCAATCCGCCGCCGCCGACAAGCCGGTCCGCGAGGAAGCGGCCGGCCGTTTGAATGAACAGGCCGCGCTATTTGCCAGACGGCGAGCGGGACCAAAGACGCCGCCAGGGAAGCGGCGCAAACGCGACTGCGAGCGCGAGCAATCCGAGGCTCAAAACCCAGCGCCCGCGCTCGCGCGCCCGGGCGCGCACTTCGTTCATGACGAACTGCTCGCCCTTGCGCATCTCGCCGTAGGATTTCAGCAGCGAGGAGAGCCGCCCGACGGTGAAATCGTCGAGCGCCTCGCCTTGTGTGCGGGTGCGCTTTTCCAGGTCGTTGAGCGCATCCGAATCCGAGCGGTAGCGATCCGCATATTGGCTTGCATCCGCGAAGATCGCCTGTTCGGCGCGCGAGAGATAAAGCTCGCGCAGCGACGGCGCCGCGTATTCGGCGAGGTCGATGAGCGGCTGGTCGGCGCGCGGCGCGGCGGCGAACTGGATCGCCGAGGCGGCGAGGATCGCGGCGGCGCCCCAGCGCGCGGCGGCGACCGTCACGCGCCGCGCGGCACCGCGGTTGCCGTGCCAGAACGGATAAAGCAGCCCCGCGAGCGCCAGCGCGCCGCCGAAGGCGCACACCATGGCGGCCCCGGTCGGCAGATCGAGCACGAACGAAGCGGCGAGGCCGGCGGCGCTCGCCGCGGTGCCGACGATCCATCCGATCGCGAGCTGGCGCGCAAACGATGCCGCGAACATGATGCCGATGGCGGCCGGAATGATGAGAAACGAAAACACCAGGAGCACGCCGGCGATCGCAACCGAGCTGGTCACCACCATGCCGAAGGTCGCGTAGAAGACGAATTCCCAGAGCAGCGATCCGTCGCCGGCAAGCCGCCGGCGCAGCAGCCAGTGCAGCGCGCCGACCGCCGCATAGAGCGGCACGATGGCGGGAATCTCGTCGAGCCCGCTGGTGAGGATATTGCCGGTCAGGATCTGCTTGAGGTGCTCGGCGCCCTGCGGCGCCCGGTCGATGAGCAGGATGGCGGCAGCGGCGGCGACCACGTAGATGACGCCGATCAGCGCCTCCTGCGGCACCCGCGTGCCCCAGGCCCGCGTGAAGGCGAGCAGCACGGCGGCGGCAAGCGTGAAGGCGAGCGAATAGCCGTAGGTCGCGGCGCTCTGCGCCGGATGGCCGACCATGAAGGCGACGGTGGCGCCGAGCGCCGCGATCTGGGCCAGCGCCAGATCGACGAAGATGACTTTGCGGGCGAGCACCTGGATGCCGAAATAGGCGTGGATGCCGACCAGGCAGACGCTGACCAGGAACGGCGGCCACAGAAAGAGCAGCACGTCGCTCATCGCACCGCGGCCGCCGCCTGCAGCGCCTCGACGTCGGCATCGAACAGCGCGATGTAATCGCCGGAGCGCGGCAGCGCGCCGACCGAGGCGGCGAGCGTCACCACCGATGCGCCGGCGCGGCTCGCCACGAACGCCACGTCGCGTTCCGGCTCATACGGTTCGCGCACCACGATGCCGACGCCGCGCGCCCGCATGGTGCGGATGATTTCGGCAAGGTGCGACGGGCTCGGCGGCACGCCGGGCTTGCTCTCGATGAAGCCGGCAAAATCCAGCCGGAAGCGGCGCGCGAAATAGGGCCAGCTGTTGTGGTAGGCGACGATCGGCACGGTTCGAAGCGGCGCGAGCTTGGCCTCCCACGCGGCGATCTTGGCATCGAGGCGCTCGAGAAACGCCTGCCGGTTGGCGTCGTATTCGCCGGCGTGCGCCGGGTCGATGCGCGCCAGCGTCTCGGCGATGGTGGCGGTGATGATCTCCGCGTTCTTCGGATCGAGCCAGTAATGCGGATTGCCGCTGCCGTGGGCATGGCCGTCGCCAGCCCCGACGCTCATGCCGCGCAGCTCCAGCGCCGCAATGCCGAACGAGGCATCGAGATAGCCGGACCCGCCGCGGCCGATGTCGCGATTTTCGGCCTGGGCGTTGAGGCGATCGACCCACAGGTCGTAATCGAGCCCGACGCGCACCAGCATGCGCACGTTCTTGAGCCGCAGCGCGTCCTGCGGCTTGGGCTGATAATCCTCGGCGTCCATGTCGGGCGGAACGATGCTCATCACGTTGACGCGCTGGCCGCCCACGATCTCGGTCAGGCTTTTCAGGTCGGTCGTGGTGGCGGCGACCGCGATGCGGTCCTGCGCCAGGCCCGGCGCCGCCAGCGCGAGCCACGCGCCGACCACAAGGAAACCGCAACGCCGCGCCTTGTCGAACGACAATTCCGTCTCCGATCTCTGGTCCGCGATCTCTGTCCGCGATTTTTGGCAACGATAGGCATTTTCAAACAACGCGGCAATGTTTGCCACGCTGCATCGCCCTGGCTAGGATGCGCGATCGGTGCCGGATTTTGATCGCATGGCGATCCGAGGGGGAAACCATGAAGCTTTTGTTGTTGACCGCGGCTGCGCTGACGCTCGCGCTGACCTCCGTCGCCAGCCTCGCGCAGCAGCCGCCATCGGCGATGTCGAGCGCGCAGAAGCTCATGACGGTTCCCGCCTCCAAATATCCGGGCACGGTGCACGTGCTGCCGGCGACGCTCGAAACCACGCAATGGGGCTGGTTCGACAATGCCGAGCTGCCGCGCCTCGAAATCGCCTCGGGCGACACCGTCGTGGTCGAGACTATGTCGCATTCGCACGGCCAGCTGTGGCCCGGCGTCAGCATCGAGCAGTTGAAGAAGCTGCGCACCGACTGGCCGGGCCGCGGCCCGATGTCGCTCACCGGGCCGATCTACGTCAACGACGCACAGCCCGGCGACACGCTGCTGATAAAAATCCAAAAGATCGTGCCGCGGCCGTGGGGCGCGAATTTCAACGTGCCCGGATTGTTCGGCGAGTTCCCCAAAGACTTTCCCGACGGCCAGGTGAAGTATTTCTATCTCGACACCGAGCGCAAGGTCGCCGAGTTCGCGCCCGGCATCGAAATTCCGCTGCGGCCGTTCCCCGGCACGCTCGGCGTCGCGCGGGCCGAGCCCGGCCGCTACAACGCGGTGCCGCCCGGCCCGTTCGCGGGCAATCTCGACAACCGCGAAGTGGTGGAGGGCACCACGCTGCATGTCCCGGTGTTCGTGCGCGGCGCGCTGGTCTGGACCGGCGACTCGCACGCGGCGCAAGGCAACGGCGAGGTCAACCTGACCGCGCTCGAAACCGCGTTCCAGGAAATCACGCTGACCATCACGGTCGACAAGACCGAGAAGCTGCAATGGCCGCGCATCGAGACGTCGACATCATGGGTCACCATGGGATTTGACGAGGATCTCAACAAGGCGCTCGCCAACGCCAAATCGGAGACCGCGAAATTCATCGCCGAGCAGCGCAAGCTCGCGCCCGACCAGGCGATGGCGCTCATTGCCAAAACCTCCGATTGCCGGGTGACGCAGGTCGTGGACATCAAGAAGGGCGTGCACTGCATCACCGCGAAAGATCCCGGCAAGTCGCTGGCCGAGCCGCGGCCCACCGCCGAGACGCCCGAGTACCTGGTGACCTATTCGAGCGACACCGACATCAACAAAGCGATGGACACCGCGTCCTGGACCATGATCGAGCTGTTGCAGAAGCAGAAGTCGCTGTCGCGGCTCGACGCCTATTCGCTCGCCAGCATGACGATGGACTGCCGGGTCGGCGAAATGGATGCGGCCGAGAAGGGCGTGCATTGCCTGGTGCCGAAGAGCCTGTGGGTGAAGCACTAGCTTGGTTTTTATCCTCTCCCCCGAGCGGGAGAGGGAAACCGCGAACGCCGCCGCACGCGTGATCGTTGTGCAAACGGCCGCCGGCGTTGACCGGGAACCGTGCGGTCGCTAAATTCGTTGAATCCTCAGCCGTTTGTTTGGCAGGAGCGCCCCGTGCACATCATCGACTCGCATTTTCACTGGTGGCCGCGCGCGGTGTTCGACAAGCTGTGCAAGCGCCAGGAATTTCCGAATTGCCGGGTCAACGCGCGCGGCGGTTACGACTATCGGCGCCGGCCGGACAGCGGCCAGCATCTCAATTCCTGGGCCGAGTGGTTCGACCTCGACCAGCAGTTCGCCTACATGGCGAGCCTCGGCCACGAGGTCGACGTGGTGTGCTCGATCGGCCCGTTCTCGGTTTCATTCTCCGACATGCCGCTCGCCGAGGGGCGCGACTACGCCATCATGTGGAACGAGGAGATGGCGGGCGCGCAGAAGAAGTATCCGGGCCGGCTGTGGGCCAGCGCCGCGGTGCCGTTGCAGGACACCGGCGCCGCGATCGAAGTTTTGGACGACGCGGTCAACCGCCTCGGCCTCATGGGCGTCAACCTTCCGGGCAGCGTCGGCGGCGATGCGCGTATCGACACCGAGCGGCTGGAGCCGTTCTACGCCCATGTCGAAAAACTCGGGCTGCCGATGTTCCTGCATCCGACCGACGTGATCTTCCAGGACATGCTCGACGGCTACGACGGCGCGCTGCATCTGAGCCTCGGCCGCGTCATCGAGGTGAGCGTCGCGGCGATGCGGCTCATTCTCTCCGGCATGATGGAGCGCCATCCGGACCTGAAAATCGTGATGTCGCATACCGGCGGCTCGCTGCCCTACCAGGCCGGCCGCATGGACAAGAACTCCAAGGCCGCGAACCTGCCGCGCCCGGTGCAGGACTACATGAAGCGCATGTACACCGACACGGTGTCGCCGCACGCGGCCGGCATCAAGTTCGCGATCGACTACTACGGCGTCGACCACGTGATGTACGGCACCGACTATCCGTGCTGGGACCCGGCGCCGTGCCTCAAGCTGATCGAAGACATCGCGCTTTCGGATGCCGACAAGCACAAGCTGTTCTACGCCAACGCGCGGCGCATTCTGAATTTGCGCGATCCGGCGCCGCAGGCCAAGCCGGCACGCGAGCCGGCGCTGGCGTAGAGACGCAACACTTCTGCGTTCGTCATGGCCGGGCTTGTCCCGGCCATCTACGTCTTGATCCCGCCCACCAGAGCGAAAAGACGTGGATGCCCGGCACAGGGCCGGGCATGACGCAATGTGGTGGCGCTCGTTACTGCGGCGCGAAGCGCTCGTCGACGCTTTCCCATTTGCCGTAGCCGACGAGCTTCTTGTAGTCCTCGAAATCCATGCCGTCGTTGCGGCGGGCGAACTTGCCCGATTTCATGTCGAGCAGCACCGCCTCGATCGCCTTGGCGGCGTGCATGATTGTGTCGAGGCCGAGCACGGCGCAGTTGAAGCCGAGTTCGCCGAGTTCTGCCATGCTCAGGATCGGGGTGTGGCCGCCCATCAGCGGATTGCAGATCTGCGGCACGTCGAAGGCGCGGCCGATGCGCTTGAGCTCGTCGATCGAGCGCGGCGCCTCGATGAAGATGCCGTCGGCCCCGGCGCGGATAAAGCGCTCGGCGCGGCGCATGGCCTCGTCGAGGTCATAGACCGCGCGCGCGTCGGTGCGGCCCAGAATCCAGGTTTCCGGATTGATCCGCTCCGCGCATGCGGCCTTGATCTTGGCCTCGGCGAGCTCGATCGGAACCACCTTCTTGCCGACCATGTGACCGCAGCGCTTGGGCCATTGCTGGTCCTCGATCAGGATGGCGCTCACACCCATGCGCTCGTAGGTCTGAACCGTGTGCACCACGTTCTTGACGTCGCCGTAGCCGTCGTCGCCGTCGACGAAGACCGGCAGGTCGCAGGCCGACATGATGTCGCGCACCGCGGCGGAGATTTCGCCGAAGCCCTTGAGCCCGACGTCGGGCACGCCATAGCGCGCGCCGACCGCCGGGAAGCCGCCGATGAAATAGGTCTCGAAGCCGATGCTTTGGATGAGCCGCGCGCTGAGCGCGTCATGCGCGCCCGGCACGACCAGGAAGGTCTTGTCGGCGACGGCCTTATTGATGATCTGGCGGAAACTCTTCGGCATGAAACGCACCCGTGACGCTGCGGCCCGCATCCCATACATGGCTCGACTGTCGCGATCAATGCGTCGATAAGGACGGGAAGTGATGGGGGCGGACGCCGCGATGGACGGACCGGGCAAGCAGCAAACCGACCCGCGTGTGGCGGACATCGTGCAAGCCGCCAGAATTCGCCTCGCGTTGTTCCTGCCGCAATACATCAGGCATGCGGAATCCGGTCAGCCGGCGGGGGTCGGGACGGGATTTATCGCGATCGAGATGGCGCGCGAGCTTGCGGCCCGTCTCGGCGTAGCGTTGCACGTGATCGAGCATCAAACTCCGACCGAGACGGTCGAGGGTCTCAAGACCAACGCGTGCGACGTTGCGTTCCTCGGCATCGAACCCTCCCGCGCCGCCGCGGTGGACTTCTCGCCGCCGATCTTCCAGTTCGACTATACCTATCTGGTGCCGGCCGGCTCGGCGATTAGCGCCGCCGCCGAGGCCGATCGGTCGGGAGTTCGTATAGCGGTCGTGAGCAGCCACGCCTCGGCGCTCGCGCTGCGGCGCATGGTCAGCCACGCGCAACTCGTCGGCTCCGAGCTTCCGGATGCCGCCTTTGAGCTGCTGCGGGCCGGCAAAGCCGACGCCTTCGCGTTGCCGCGCGAACAGCTTCTCGACTATTCGGCCGCGCTGCCGGGCTCGCGCGTGCTCGAGGACAGCTACGGCATCAATCGCGTCGCCATGGCAGTACCGAAAGGCCGCGCCGGATGGCTCGCCTATGTGGGCGAATTTGCCGCGCAGGCCAAGGCGTCCGGCTTCATCGAGCGCGCGATCGCGCGCGGCGCGTTGCGCGGCTTCGCGGTGGCGGGCCCCTGAAAAACCTGCCGAACGTGACGCCTCAGGCGTGCAGGCGTCGCCGCGGCGCCCGGCGGTCGCGTTCCTCGGGCCCCTTTTCCTCGAACAGCTCGGCGAGCTTCTCGGTCATCACACCGCCGAGCTCCTCGGCATCGACGATGGTCACGGCGCGCCGGTAGTAGCGTGTGACGTCATGGCCAATGCCGATAGCGATGAGCTCGACCGGCGAGCGGGTCTCGATGTCCTCGATCACCCAGCGCAGATGGCGCTCCAGATAGTTGCCGGGATTGACCGACAGCGTCGAGTCGTCGACCGGCGCGCCGTCGGAGATCATCATCAGGATCTTGCGGGTCTCCGACCGGCCGAGCAGGCGCCGGTGCGCCCAGTCGAGCGCCTCGCCGTCGATGTTCTCCTTGAGGAGGCCCTCGCGCATCATCAGGCCGAGATTCTTGCGGGCGCGGCGCCACGGCGCGTCGGCCGACTTGTAGACGATGTGGCGCAGATCGTTGAGGCGGCCGGGATTGGCCGGCTTGCCCTGCGCGAGCCAGGATTCGCGCGACTGGCCGCCCTTCCAGGCCCGCGTGGTGAAGCCGAGAATCTCGACCTTGACGCCGCAGCGCTCGAGCGTGCGCGCCAAAATATCGGCGCAGGTCGCCGCCACCGTGATCGGCCGGCCGCGCATTGAGCCCGAATTGTCGAGCAGCAGCGTCACCACCGTGTCGCGGAAATCGGTGTCCTTCTCGCGCTTGAACGACAGCGGATGCAGCGGATCGACGATGACGCGCGACAGCCGCGCCGGATCGAGCAAACCCTCTTCCAGGTCGAATTCCCAGGCGCGGTTCTGCTGCGCCAGGAGAAGCCGCTGCAGCCGGTTAGCGAGCCGCGCGACCACGCCCTGCAGATGCGACAACTGCTTGTCGAGATAGCCGCGCAGGCGGTCGAGCTCCTCGGGCTCGCACAATTCCTCGGCGCCCACCGTCTCGTCGAACTTCGCGGTGAACGGCCGATAGTCCGGGCCGCGCGGCTCGTTGCGCTGGTGGCGCGGCCGCCACGGCTCGGCCGCGGTTTCCGAATCGCCCATCTCCGCATCGTCGGCCATGTCGGCTGACGGCGCATCCACCGCCTCGGAGGAGCTGTCGGGAAGCTCGTCGGCAGAAGCCTCGGCCTCCGTGCTCATGCGCTCGCTGTCGGCGGATTCGGACGCCTCGCCGTCTTCGCCCTGCTGGTCCTTGCGGTTCTCTTCGTCGCCGTCGTCGCCCTCCTCCTCGTCGGACTCGCTGGAGCGGTCCTCGCCCATGTCGAGGCAATCGAGCAGGTCGTGGACGACGTCGCCGAAACGGCGCTGGTCGAGCAGCACGCGTTCGAGGCGGTCGAGATTCTTTCCGGCGCGCTCCTCGATCAGCGGGCGCCACAGGTCGACGACCTTGCGCGCGGTCGCGGGCGGCGTTTCGCCGGTGAGCCTTTCGCGCACCATCATGGCGAGCGCTTCCTCGATCGGGGCGTCGGCGCGGTCGGTGATCTCGTCGAACTTGCCGCGGTGGAAACGGTCGTCGAGCATGGCGGTCAAATTCTTGGCCACCCCGCCCATGCGGCGCGAGCCGATCGCCTCGACGCGGGCCTGCTCGATCGCTTCGAACACGGCGCGGGCCTGCTGGCCGCCCGGCGCGAGCTTGCGGTGCACCGCCGGATCGTGACAGGCGAGCCGCAGCGCGATCGAGTCGGCGTGGCCTCGCACGATCGCGGCCTCGCGCTCGTTGAGCCGGCGCGGCGGCTCCGGCAGCCGCGCCTTGCCGCCGGCGAGGCCGGGCCGCTCGGCGGCGAAACTGACCTCGAGATCGCCCTTGCCCGCAATGGCGCGCAGACAGACGCCGACCGCGTGCTTGAACGGTTCGGTCGGCGATTGCTTGGCCGTGCTCTTGGGCTTGATGTTGGAGCTCATGTCCGCTTTTCGCGCGGGACGCCGTTACGACAGCGCCACGTTGACCGCACTCTCCGGTAATTCCTGCCCGAAGCAGCGCTGATAAAACTCCGCCACCAGCGGCCGCTCCAGCTCGTCGCACTTGTTGACGAAGGTGAGCCGGAACGCGAAGCCGATGTCGTTGAAGATTTCGGCGTTCTCGGCCCAGATGATCACCGTGCGCGGGCTCATGACGGTCGAGATATCGCCGTTCATGAAGGCGTTCCGGGTGAGATCGGCGACCCGCACCATCTTGCCGACGATGTCGCGGCCCTCGGCGGTGCGGTAGTGTCGCGCCTTGGCGAGCACGATCTCGACCTCGTTGTCGTGCGGCAGGTAGTTGAGCGTGGTGACGATCGACCAGCGGTCCATCTGGCCCTGGTTGATCTGCTGGGTGCCGTGATAGAGGCCCGACGTGTCGCCGAGCCCCACCGTGTTGGCGGTGGCGAACAGGCGGAACGAGGGATGCGGCTTGATCACCTTGTTCTGGTCGAGGAGCGTCAGCCGGCCGGAGGATTCCAGCACGCGCTGGATCACGAACATCACGTCGGGGCGGCCGGCGTCGTATTCGTCGAAGCAGAGCGCGATGTTGTTCTGCAGCGCCCACGGCAGGATGCCGTCGCGGAACTCGGTCACCTGCATGCCCTCGCGGATCACGATGGCGTCCTTGCCGATGAGATCGACGCGGCTGATGTGGCTGTCGAGATTGACCCGCACGCACGGCCAGTTGAGCCGCGCCGCCACCTGCTCGATGTGCGTCGACTTGCCGGTGCCGTGATAGCCGGTAACGATGACGCGGCGGTTGCGGGCAAAGCCGGCCAGGATGGCGAGCGTGGTCGGCTTGTCGAACCGGTAGTCCGCGTCGATCTCCGGCACGTGCTCATCCGGCTCGGAATAGGCCGGAACTTCGAGGTCGCTGTCGATCCCGAACAACTGCCGGATCGAGACCTTCATGTCCGGCAAGCCGGGTCGGGTGTCTTGTCGGGTGTCTTGGGTGTCTGTTGCGAGAGTCATTGCTACTCCGTGCCTCCGGCAGGAAATCGAGCAAGTCCGAGGCGCGAATCGGCTGTCACCGGATGCCCCCACTTTACCCACCCCGCGGGCGGGGAAGGATGGCGTGGCGGCCCACATCTAGCAGAAAGCCCCAAGGGCTTGAAAGCCACCGCGGAGGCCCTCGCGCCGTCAGCAGAAGCCGGCGGACTTCAGGTAATTGTAGGCCTGGATAATCTCCCGCAACCGCTCCTCGAAGCCGCGATCGCCGCCATTGGCATCGGGATGATGGCGCTTCACCAACTGCTTGAATCTAGCCTTGATATCGGCCCGCGAGGGGTCGCCTTCAAGGCCGAGCGCGTCGAGGGCGCGGCGCTGGGCATTGAGAATCTTGCGGCCCTCGGCCGCAGGCCGCGCATGACCGCCCGGCCGGCCGCCGTCCCCGAACAAGGAAAATGGGTCCTCGGCCGCCCATCCGGCTTCCCGGAACTCGGCCCGTTTGCGCCGGGCCGCCCGCTGGCCGCCGATCGAGCCCATTTTCCAGGTCGGGCGGTGGCCGGTGATGTCGTCCTTCTGGTACTTGGCGATCGCATCCTCGCTCATGCCGGCGAAGAAGTTGTACGAGTTGTTGTATTCGCGCACGTGCTCCAGGCAGAACCGCCAATATTCGCTGGCGCGCAGCCGGCCCTTCGGCGCGCGGTGCGTGGCCGGCGCGCTGCATTTCGGCCACTGGCAGCCGGGAAGCTCGGCGTGCAGCCGGCGATCCTTGTCGGGCTTGACCCGGATGCGATCAAAGAGCGGCGAGTTGATCTTCATCGTGGACAATTATGCGGTCGCGTCGATGTCACCTTCAAGTCTTGACAGACGACAAATCGGCGCGTCGCAGCCGTTGACCTTGGCGCCCGCCGTCGGGCCGGATTTCGCTGGCGCTCAGTCCGGGCTACAAGTGCCGCCATGGGAACGCAGGATGTCATCACAGAAAAGTTGCACAAGGCTTTCGCGCCGGAAAGCCTGCGCGTCGAGGACGAATCCCATCGCCACGCGGGCCATGCCGGGCACCGGCCGGGCGGCGAGACCCATTACCGGCTTTATATCGTGTCGGCGGCCTTCCGCGGGAAGAGCCGGCTCGAACGCCACCGCATGATCAACGCCGCGCTCGCGAGCGAGCTTGCCGGCGGCGTGCACGCGCTCGCCATCCACGCGGCGGCGCCAGGGGAAAGCCCGTAGGTCCTGCGCGCTACGATTTTGCTTCCGCAGGCCGCGCGTAGGGCCCGTAGCCAGGGCGATAGGATTTGTCGTCGAGGAATTGGCTCATGCCCTTGGCGCGGCCGCCCTCCTTGTCCTGCAAGCGCATCTCCTGGCTCTTGGCCTGCAGATAATCGGCGGCCTGCTCATGGGGCACGGTGCGCACGTTCTTGACCGCGATCTTGGTCGCCTTGAGCACTTCGGGATTGAGCTTCATCAGTCGCTGCGCCAGCGCAATCGTCTCCTCGCGCAATTTTTCGCGCGGCACGGCCTTGTTGATGAGCCTGATCTTCTCGGCCATCTTGCCGTCGAAGGTCTCGCCCGTCATGGCGAGCCACACTGCGTCGCGCAGACCGAGCGCGTCGGTCAGCGCCTTGCTGACGAAGCCGCCGGGCAGAATGCCCCAGTTGACCTCGGACAGCCCGAACTTCGCGTCCTCGGCCGCGAAGGCAAAATCGCAGGCGATGAGCTGGGTGAAGCCGCCGCCGAAGCAGAAACCGTTGACCATGGCGATGGTCGGCTTCGGATAGGTGAACAACTTCTGCCAGCGCCAATAATGGCTCGCCCATGCGGCGCGCGCGCGCTCCGACGGCTTGTTGTCGAGGTCGCGGAAATACAGTCTCAGGTCCTGCCCGGCGCACCAGGCGTCGCCGGCGCCGGTCAGCACCAGCACCCTGGTGGCGGCGTCGCTTTCCAGTTCGTCGAGCACGTTCGCCATGTCGAAATGAAGCTGCGGGCTCATGGCATTGCGCTTTTCAGGCCGGTTCAGGATGACCCAGGTGATACCGGCATTGCTGCCGCTGTCGCGCTCGATCTTGACCGTCTCGTAGCTGCCGTTTGCCATGGTTCGTCGTCTCCCCGTGCGTGTCGCGTGTGAAGTTGAGATGGTGGGTCAGCTTGCCTTGGCGGTGACCTTGCGCGCCAGGGGGGTGACGCGCAATGCAGTGATGCGGTTGCGCGTCTTGCGCAGGACGTGGAAGCGGAAGCCGTGGAAGGTGAAGCTCTGCCCCGGCTCCGGGATCGAGCGCGCCTCGTGGATGACCACGCCCGCGATGGTGGTCGCCTCGTCGTCCGGAATGCTCCAGTCCATGGCGCGGTTGAGGTCGCGCACCGGCACGGCGCCGTCGACATTGACCGAGCCGTCCGGCAGCGCCCGCACGCCCGGCACCGCGATGTCGTGCTCGTCGGTGATGTCGCCGACGATCTCCTCGACGATATCCTCGAGCGTCACCAGCCCTTCCATCTCGCCGTATTCGTCAACCACCAGCGCGAACGGCGTCTTGCGGTGGCGGAACGCCTTGAGCTGCTCGTAGAGCGGCGTGGTGTCGGGCACGAACCACGGCGGTTTCGCAAGAGCGAGGACGTCGATTTTGCCGACGTCGCCGCCCGCCGCATGCAATGCGCGCCAGACTTCCTTGGCATGCAGCACGCCGATGATGTTGTCGGGCGAGCCGCGCCACAGCGGCAATCGCGTCACCCCGGCGGCAAGAACCGCATCGATGAGATCGCGCGGCGATTCATCGGCATGCAGCATCACCATCTTGGTGCGGTGGACCATGACGTCGGAGACCGTGAGCTCGCGCAGGTCGAGCAGGCCACCCATCATGTCGCGGTCGAGCTTTTCGACGACGCCGGCGCGATGCATGAGATCGACGGCGCCGCGCAATTCCTCGCGCGGCGACAGGATCGACTGGATCTTGCCGACCGGCAAGCCGACGGCGCGCAGGATGAGCCTCACCAGCCACTCGACGACTTTCAGGATCGGCGAGAACAGCTGCACCGTCCGCTCGACCGGCTGGGCCACCGCAATGGCCATGCGGTCCGGCATGTTGAAGGCCGCGGTCTTCGGCAGCACCTCGGCGAGCACGAATATCAGCACCGTCATCACCAGCGTGGCATAGATCACGCCGGTGTTGCCGTAGAACGCCAGCAGCAGGCCGGTGGCGAGCGTCGAGGCGGCGATATTGGTCAGGTTGTTGGCGAACAGGATGGCGCCGAGCAGCCGCTCGCGGGTCGCCAGCAGCCGGTTGACGATGCCGGCGTCGTGGTTGCCATGCTTTTCCAGCCGCAGCATCACGGCGCGCGAGGAGGCAGTCAGCGCCGTCTCGCTCGCCGAGTAGAACGCGGACACCAACAGGCAGAGCAGCACCGCCGCAACAATCAACCAATCCATTCCACTCATCGTGACGCAAGCTTCTCGCTGAGAAAGGCACGCACCTCGCGCTCATCGACGCCGGTCTCGACGAAGGCCGCGCCGATGCCGCGCACCAGGATGAATGTAAGCATGCCGCGCCTGACTTTCTTGTCCTGCGCAATCAGCTCCATCAATTGGTTAAGCGACGGTGGCGGGCCCGGAATATCGCTGATTGCGGTCGGCAATCCCACGCCAGCCAGATGGCGGACGACGCGCGCGGCCTCCTCCTTCGAGGCCAGCCCCTGGCGCCTTGCCGAAAACTCGAAAGCGAGCGCCATGCCGGCGGCAATCGCCTCGCCGTGCAGCAGCCGATCGGAGAAGCCGCAGGCCGCTTCGAGCGCGTGGCCGAAGGTGTGGCCGAGATTGAGCAGTTGGCGCTCGCCGGTCTCGCGCTCGTCGCGCGCCACGATGGCGGCCTTGGCGCGGCAGCTCACCGCGATGGCGTGCTCGCGCGCAAAACTCCCGGAAGAGCTGCCGCCCTCGAAAATCTCGCGCCAGTTGGCCTCGAGCCAGGCGAAGAAGGCGGCGTCGCCGAGCAGCCCGTATTTGGCGACTTCGGCGTAGCCGGCGCGGAACTGGCGCTGCGGCAGCACATCGAGCACCGCGGTATCGGCAAGGACCAGGATCGGCTGATGGAAGGCGCCGAGGAGGTTCTTGCCGTGCGCCGAATTGATCGCGGTCTTGCCGCCGACCGAGGAGTCGACATGCGCCAACAACGTGGTCGGCACCTGCACATAATCGAGGCCGCGCCGCACCACGGACGCGGCGAAACCGGCGAGATCGCCAATCACGCCGCCGCCCAGCGCGACGATGAGATCGCCACGCTCCATGCGCGCCGCGATGATGGCCTCGCAGACCTTTTCGAACACCCGATAGCCCTTCGAGGCTTCGCCCGGGGGGACGACGATGTGGCTTACCGGCACGCCGGCGCGAGCCAGCGCCGCATCGGCCGCGGCGAGCAGATGGCGCGCCACGTTCTCGTCGGTGACGATCGCGGCCTTGGCGCCCGGGCGCAGCGCCGCGATGCGGGTGCCGAGCGACGCCATGAGGCCGCGCCCGATCACGATGTCGTAACTGCGCGCGCCGAGCGAAACGTTGACGATCGTCGGATCGGTGCGGACGGGCGCCGTCATGCGTCGTCCCTTTGCGGGGGCGCCGCGGCGACCGCCAGGAACCCGGCGAGCGCCGTCATGATTTCGGTCACGATCGAGTCATGCGGCACTTCGCGCGACTGCACGGTGAGATCGGCCTGCGCGTAGACCGGCTGGCGCGCCGCAAGCAGCTCGCGCAGCGTCTCGGCCGGATCGGCGGTCTGCAGCAACGGCCGGTCGTTCTTGCGCTTGTTGATGCGCCGCATCAGCACGTCGAATTCGGCGCTCAGCCAGATCGAGACGCCCTTGGCCTTGATGGCCGCGCGGGTATCGGCATTCATCACGGCGCCGCCACCGGTCGCCAGCACCTGGGGGCCGCCTTCGAGCAGGCGCGCGATCACGCGCGCCTCGCCGCTGCGGAAATAGTCCTCGCCGTGCCGGGTAAAAATGTCCGGAATGCTCATGTCGGCGGCCTTCTCGATCTCCGCGTCGGCGTCCACGAATGGGACACCCAGGCGCGTCGCGAGCCGACGGCCGATCGAGGACTTGCCGACCCCCATCATGCCGACCAGCACGACCGAACGGCGGCCCAGCGTGGCCAGAATCGCCGGCGCCGAGACCGTCGTATTGGCGTCATTTTGTAAGGCGATGTCGGTCATCGATGCCTTTTTTTTAGCCCGGTTTGGGCGGCCGGCGCCTGTGGTCGTCGGCGGAACTGCCGGCTGACTTGCTGGTGACTTGCCAGGCCGGGCCGAACATGATCGTACTCGGTCCAGCCCGCCGGCACCAACGGGATGATCGCGAGCCTCTGACGATGCCGAGCCTGCTTCGGTTTCTCGCCGTCATCGGGATTCTCTGCGCTATCGTCTATGCCGGCCTCTACGCGCTGGCGCATTTCGTCGAGCCCAAGCCGCGCGAGATCAGCGTATCGATCCCGCCCGACAAATTCTTCAAGAACCGCTGAGGTCGCCGGCCATGGCTCGTGCAGCGGCCCGCACAGCGGCTCGACCAGCGCCTCGTGCAGCGGCTCGTGCGACGGGCCATAAAGGGGCGCGCGGCGCGCGGCTTTCCGACGAGCGGCTGATCGCGCTTTACCTCGACATGCTGGCGGCCGAGCGCGGCGCCGGCGCCAACACGCTCGGCGCCTATGCCCGCGATCTCAGGGATTTCTCGGCCTATCTGGCGGCGGCCGGCCGGTCGATCGCGACGGCGGCGAGCGACGATCTGCGCGGCTATCTGGGCGATCTGGCGAAACGCGGCATGGGACCGGCGACGGCGGCGCGGCGGCTCTCGGCGATCCGGCAGCTTTACCGCTTCCTCTATGCCGAAGGCCGGCGCGCCGACGATCCCGCGGCCGTGCTCGAAGGCCCCAAGCGCTCCCGCGCGTTGCCCAAGACGCTGACGCTCGCCGAGGTCGACCGGCTGTTGCGGGCGGCAGCGGCCTGCGATCCAGCGGCGGCCGTCGGCGTGCGGCTGCGCGCCGCCCGCCTCGCCTGCCTGGTCGAGCTCCTTTATGCCACGGGGCTGCGCGTCTCCGAGCTCGTCGCCCTGCCGGTTTCGGCCGCGCGCCGCGACGCCCGCGTCATCATCGTCCGCGGCAAGGGCAACAAGGAGCGCCTGGTGCCGCTCAACGACGCCGCCAAGCGGGCGATGGCGGACTATCTCGCGCTCGCCAAGCTGGCCGGACATGAGGCCGCGTCGGCCAAGTGGCTGTTTCCGTCGTTCGGCGACAGCGGCCATCTCACCCGTCAGCATTTTGCCCGCGACCTCAAGGCGCTTGCCGCGGCGGCCGGCCTGCGCGCCGCCCAGGTGAGCCCGCACGTGCTGCGCCACGCCTTCGCCAGCCACCTCCTGCATAACGGCGCGGATTTGCGCGTGGTGCAGACGCTGCTCGGCCATGCCGACATTTCCACCACGCAGATCTACACCCATGTGCTGGAAGAACGGCTCAAGAGCCTGGTGCGCGATTTGCACCCGCTGGCCGAGGGCTAGCCGCTCGACTCTTCGCGGCTCCCGTTTACCGCATGGCGACGATTGACTTGTGGCGGCGGGGCGGGCGAGTTAGCCCGTCAACCCTTGCGGTCAGGCCTATATAAGCTCGCGTCATGCGCTCTTATCTCGACTTCGAAAAGCCGGTGGCCGAACTTGAGGCCAAGGTCGAGGAACTGCGCGCGCTGGCGACCGAAGGCGACGCCATCGCGATCGGCGAGGAGATCAACCGCATCGAGGTCAAGGCCGCGCAGGCGCTGCGGGAACTCTATGACGCGCTGACGCCGTGGCAGAAGACGCAGGTCGCGCGGCATCCGCAGCGGCCGCATTGCCTCGATTACGTCGCGGCGCTGATCGCCGATTTCGTGCCGCTCGCCGGCGACCGCAAGCACGGCGAGGACGCCGCGTTGATCGGCGGGTTCGGCCGCTTCCGCGGCGAGAGCGTCTGCGTCATCGGCCACGAGAAGGGCTCCGACACCGACAGCCGGCTCAAGCACAATTTCGGCATGGCGCGGCCCGAAGGCTATCGCAAGGCTGCGCGCCTCATGGCCATGGCGGACCACTTCGACATCCCGGTCATCGCGCTGATCGATACGGCGGGCGCCTATCCGGGCATCGACGCCGAGGAGCGCGGCCAAGCCGAGGCCATCGCCCGCTCGACCGAGGCCTGCCTTGAGCTCGGCGTGCCCAACGTGGCGGCGATCATCGGCGAGGGCGGCTCGGGCGGCGCGATCGCGATTGCGACCGCCAACCGCGTCATCATGCTGGAGCACTCCATCTACAGCGTGATCTCGCCCGAAGGTGCCGCGTCGATCTTGTGGCGCGACACCGCGCGGGCGCAGGAAGCCGCCTCCGGCATGAAGATCACCGCGCAGGACCTGGTGCGCTTCGGCGTCGTCGACGCCATCGTGCCGGAACCGACCGGCGGCGCGCATCGCGAACCTGCCGCGGCCATCGCGGCGACCGGCGCCGCCATCGCCGGCGCGCTCGACGAGCTCAAGGGCCTCGACCGCGCCAGCATCCTGCGGCTGCGGCGGGAGAAATTCGCGGCGATCGGGCGCACCATCGGCTGAGCTTGGAACCCGTCCAAGATCTCGCCGCTGTGTCGCCACAATGCCGCCCCGATCCATACCCGATCGGGGCCTTTGCACCGCGGATGGCAAAGCCGCCAGGGCTTTGGATTCACGAAGGAAATTCGTGAAGTCTTAACCATTCGTTTAGCACCCGCATGTTCAACCGGGCTGTCCGCTCCGGTGCCTTGCGAAAGCCACCTCCTGACGATATCGGTCAACCCAGGGATGGCATGGGGATGGTCCATCTGTCGGGGAGTATCGAATTGATTCGCGGCTTGCTTGCTCGCGCGCTCAGGCGGCGCGCGCTTTCGGCGTTGGCGATTTTCGCCGGCGCGTTGGCGCTTGCCGGCTGCGACACCGACAGCGTCTATCAGCTGCCGACCCGCGCGATGAAGGAATTGTCGCCGGAGATGATCACTCTCCTCGCGCAGAAGGAGATGCCGAAGGATTCGCCGATCCTCGTTCGCATCTTCAAGGAGGAATCCGAGCTTGAGGTTTGGAAGCAGGAATCGTCCGGCCGCTTCGAGCTGCTCAAAGTTTATCCGATCTGCCGCTGGTCGGGCGATCTCGGGCCCAAGGTCAAGGAAGGCGACCGCCAGGCGCCGGAGGGCTTCTATACGATCACGCCCGGGCTGATGAACCCCAATTCCAACTACTACCTCGCGATCAATACCGGCTTCCCCAACGCCTACGACAAGGCCAACGACCGCCACGGCGCCTTCCTCATGATCCACGGCGATTGCTCCTCGCGCGGCTGCTACGCCATGACGGACGAGCAGATCGGGGAAATCTATTCGCTGGCGCGCGAGTCGTTCCTGGGCGGCCAGAAATCATTCCAGATCCAGGCCTTTCCGTTCCGCATGACGCCGGCGAACCTCGCCCGCCACCGCGACAATCCGAATATGGCCTTCTGGAAGATGATCAAGGAAGGCAGCGACCATTTCGAGGCAACGCACCTCGAGCCCAAGGTCGACGTCTGCGACCGGCACTACGTGTTCGACGCGGCGTCGCCAGCCAATTCGACAAAGCCGCTGCTCTTCAGCCCGAGCGCCCGCTGCCCGGCCTACGAGGTCAATGCCGAAATCGCTGGGCCGGCGCTCGAAAAGCAGAAGAACGACGAATACCAGCTCGCTGAGCTGGTCGGTCGCAACGTGCCGACCGCGCCGATCGCGACCGGGACCGACGGCGGCATGAACCGGGTGTTCCTCGCCAAGCTCGAGAATCCGACCTACTCGTTCGACAACGAAGGTCACATGCACGTGCCGCCGCTGCAGCCGGGCCGCCTGCCGCCTGCCATCTCGTCGCGGGCGGGACCCGAGCCCGAGACGACCTCGGTTGCTTCGTCAGGCAAGAGCGCCAGCTCGTCGGGCGGCTTCTTCTCGAGCCTGTTCGGCGGCTCGAGCGGCTCGACCCGCACGGCGTCCGCCGACACGCCCTCGCAAGGACATTCGAGCTTCTTCGGCAGCCTGTTCGGATCGAGCAGCGACAGTGCGCCAGAGACGACCGCGTCTGCCGGATCGGTGAAGCCCGGCGCCGCCGAAAAACCCAGACCCACCGCCGTGGCGGGCTTGCGGCCCAAACCCAAAGCCGAGCCGCGCCGCAGCGAGCCGGCGGAAGCCGTCGCCGCAACAAAGCCGGCCGTCGCCGCCAAGCCCCAGCAGGAAGCCAACGCGGCTCCGGCCAGCGGCGGTCTGCTCAAGGGTGCTCAGCCGGTGGTGCCGACCGGCTCGTTCGACACCCGCTGGGGCGGGATGTAATCGGACGAGGGGATGCCGGACGACGGCGATGACTTCTTATCCGTCGTCCGCCGTCTGACTGCGCTACACGTATTTCCCGTGACAATGCTTGAACTTCTTGCCTGAGCCGCACGGGCAGGCCTCGTTGCGGCCGACTTTGCCCCAGGTGCTCGGGTTGTCCGGACTGCGCGGCTGCGCCTGCGGCACCCGGGCGGTCGCGAGCCCGGCGCCGCCGAGAGCGGAACCGATGCCGTGGCGGGCGAGCGTGTCGCCGCCGGCCCGCGCCAGCGCCATCTCGTCCTCGCCGGTGACCGGGTCGATCTTGTGCGGTTCCATCATGGGCAGCATTGCCGGCTGCTGGTCGGCCGGCGGCGTCGACATGATCTCGACGCGCATGAGCTGGCCGGTGACCGCCTCGCGCAAACTCTGGCTCATCGCCTCGAACAGGCTGAAGGCCTCCGCCTTGTACTCGTTGAGCGGGTCGCGTTGCGCGTAGCCGCGCAGCCCGACCACTTGGCGCAGATGGTCGAGCATGACGAGATGCTCGCGCCAGAGATGGTCGAGGCTCTGCAGCAGGATCGATTTCTCGACGTAGCGGATGACGTCGGTGCCCCACTGCGCCACCTTGGCCGCCATGTGCTCGTCGGCGCGGCGCTCGACGCGCGAGAAGATCTCCTCGTCGGCGATGCCCTCCTCCTTGGCCCATTGATCGGCCGGCAAGTCGAGGCTGAGCACCCGCTTGAGCTCCTCGCGCAGCCCGACGACGTCCCATTGTTCGGGATATGCCTTTTCCGGCACGTGCTTGGCGACCAAATCGTCGATCACGGTGTGGCGCATGTCGGCGATCACCTCGGCCACCGCCGTGTCCTTCATCCATTCGACGCGCTGGTCGAAGATGACCTTGCGCTGGTCGTTCATCACGTTGTCGAACTTGAGGATGTTCTTGCGGATGTCGAAGTTGCGCGCCTCGACCTTCTGCTGCGCCTTCTCCAGCGCCTTGTTGATCCACG
>Ga0182024_10008724_pt1 | contig 21233 bp, 21 predicted proteins | sample P32metaG_FD_120480 | JGI IMG/M metagenome (GOLD analysis project Ga0182024, IMG submission 120480) | Permafrost microbial communities from Stordalen Mire, Sweden - P3-2 metaG (Illumina Assembly) | ecosystem: Environmental > Terrestrial > Soil > Wetlands > Permafrost | place: Sweden: Stordalen...
GGGAGGGGGGGCAGCCGACGCGGTCGGAAGGATCGCGACAACGCGATTTGTTCGCGCTGCGGACGTGAGCGCGTTCGCGATCGCCGCGCTGCGGCTGCCCCAGTCGTGAGCTGCCGTCCAGCCATTGTCGACGAACATAACGAGTGGCCCCGTTCCCGGAAGTGGCGGCGCTTCGCCCAGTATGGGCTGCGCAAGCGCCACCATGATCAGGCCGGCACCCGCAAGCCTGAGGGCGAGCAGCCATGGAGGCGTTCGGGCTGGTGATTCCTCGCTTGCCGGTAGTCCCGCAAGCAGTCGCAGAGGCGGAAACACAACGCGGCGCGGCGCAGGCGGGGTCACGCGCAGGAGCCAGTAGATTGCGGGCAGCACGGCGAGACCCGCCAGGATCCAGGGCGCACCAAATGAAAGAGTCGGAAACAGGTTCATCGAATTGTGGCTTGTGTTCCGGCATCACCCGCACGGGATCCGTCCAGATGAGCGTAGAGTGCGATGAGAGCGATTTCCGGCCGATGATCGGTACGGTGAGCAAGGTAACTCCAGCCAAGCCTGCGCGCGGCCGCGCTTACGGCCTCGCACTGCGCCTGAAAGCGTCGGCGATAGTCACCGCGAACGGTTTCTGCGCGGCCCAAAACTTCACTTCGCGGCGCTGCGCCCCATTCAAAGCGCGTTCGGCCGCGATAGGGAAAATCCTGTTCCGCGGGATCGATGACATGGACGAGATGGCCGGTGAGGCCAGTGCTCGCCAGTCTGCACAGCGTGTCTGCGATGTCGGAAGGCGGCGAGAGAAAATCGCTCAACCACACGAGCTGAGCGTTCTTGCCCACCTGGGCGTCAGGCGGCAACGCATCATCTTGCGGCGCGCGCGCGATCAACTCGTGCGCAATGCGTTTGAGCGCGGCGCGGCCGCCCGCAGCGCCGCGATCCGTCCCGAACAGCGCAATGCGCTCACCGCCCCGCACCAGGAGCGAAGAGAGCGCGAGTGCGAGAAGACAGGCCCGATCAATCTTGGTGCACAGGCTTCGATCCGAAGCGTAACGCATGCCCGGCGAACCGTCGCGCCAGAACCATACGGACTCTGCCACTTCCCATTCGCGTTCGCGCACGAAGAGATGCTGCGATTTCGCGGATTGCCGCCAATCGATGGTACCGGCGGGATCGCCGTGGCCGTAGCGGCGAAATTGCCAGAACGTCTCGCCGATTCCCGCTTTGCGCCTGCCGTGAACGCCAAGCCCCACCACGGAGGCAAGACGTTCGGCTGCCACGAGCAACGGCGGCAGCGGCGCGGCCAGTGCTTCGGCTTCCTCGCGCAGAATCGCGGATGGACGCGAACTCCACGCCTGACGAATTGTATCCGTCAAAGATGGCTGCGGCATAACCGTTCGATGACGTCGGGAAGCGTTGTGCCTTCTGCACGGGCGGAAAAGCTCAATGCCATCCTGTGGTGCAGCACGGAATGGGCAAGCGCCGCAACATCGTCGACGGAAGGAGCCAGGCGGCCTTCGATGAGCGCTTTTGCGCGGATCGCGAGCATGAATGCTTGGCTCGCCCGAGGACCTGGCCCCCAGGCGATGTGCCCACGCAAGGACGGACTTCCGCCTTCGTCAGGGCGCGCGGCTCGTACAAGCCGCAGAATCGCTTCGACGACTTTCTCGCCTACGGGCAGTCGCCGCACGATGCGCTGCGCACCGATCAGCGCATCGGGCCCGCACACGGGTTCCAGCGGGATTTCGTCACCGAAGGTTGTCGCGATCAGCATGCGCCGTTCGGCGTCTGCATCAGGGTAGTCCACGTCTATCTGCAGAAGAAAACGGTCCAGCTGCGCTTCCGGAAGCGGATAGGTGCCTTCCTGTTCAAGCGGATTCTGCGTCGCCAGCACATGAAAAGGATGCGGCAGATCGTGGCGTTCGCCCGCGACGCTCACATGCTTTTCCTGCATCGATTGCAGAAGGGCGGATTGCGTGCGCGGACTGGCCCGGTTGATCTCGTCGGCCATCAGAAGCTGGGTGAACACAGGCCCGCGCAGGAAGCGGAATGAACGCCGGCCGGAATCGCTTTCCTCCAGTATCTCCGAGCCGATGATGTCGGCGGGCATGAGATCGGGTGTGAATTGAATGCGCTTCCAATCGAGGCCCAGAGCCACGCCCAACGTTTCGACAAGACGTGTTTTCGCCAGACCCGGCACTCCGATGAGCAATCCGTGACCGCCCGCAAGAAGCGTGACCAGCGCCTTGTTGATTACCTTGTCCTGACCGAAGATCACGCGGGCCGCGGCGGCGCGGACTCTGCCGAACAGCTCGGCATACATTTCCGCTTGCGCCACGGCTGACTCCGGAGCAGCGGAGTTGTCGATGGCCGGCGCCTCGTTCAAATCCTGCAATGTCATAATTTTGGCTGTCCCAACGCCATAATCGGTGGATGTGAGGCTCACCACTTCGCTTGCGGGCGGCCGGGCCGCTCCCTATGTTCGGCGCGGTCCCATACGAAGGCTTTTATGTTGCATTCCGGCTCCGCGCACGCAACTGCACAATGTCCTCACCAAACTTCGGGAACAGCACAACAGCGTGAGGACACATCCCCCGTTTGGCGCGATACGTATGGCTGACTGTCGGGCCCTCAACAAAAGCCAGCCTTCCAACTGCGCCGGCTCTCAGGTGCGCTGCCTTTGAATCCGCCGGCACAATATTCGCCGGCCGGATTGACGCGGCATGTCGCCGAACCGGGCCTGGAGCGTTTGTGCCAAAAGCTCCTCTCAGAACCGCCGACGTTGCCTCTGGTTCCGCGCCGCGGCGACGTCGATCTTAATCCGCAAGCGCGACGGCCCCCGCCGGGTGAATTGGCGCCTGCGGCGGTGTTGTTGCCGATCATCAGACGCGCCGATCCGACCGTGCTTTTTACGCGGCGGACTGCGCATCTTGCAAGACATGCGGGGCAGGTGAGTTTTCCCGGAGGACGTCTGCATAAGGACGATTCTTCTCTCGCGGCGACGGCGCTGCGCGAAACGCAGGAGGAAACCGGCATCATTGCAAGCTTCGTGTCTGTTGCGGGGTTTCTCGATGCCTACGAAACCGGCACCGGGTTTGCGATCCTGCCCGTCGTCGGGCTGCTTACGGAAGGATTTTCGCTTGTCCCCAATCCGCAGGAAGTTGCGGAAATTTTCGAGGTACCGTTGGCGTTCCTCCTGGACGCGAGGAATTGCGAACGGCGTTCAGGCGAATGGAGGGAGGAAAAACGTGAGTACTACGCCTTCAGCTTCAAACAGCATTCCATATGGGGCGCCACGGCCGCTATTCTGGTAAATCTCCGCGAGAGACTCTGCTCGTGAAGAGGCTGCTGCCGCGGACGAAATTCATTGCGTTGCCGATGTCCCTCCAGTGGAAAACGCGCCACCATGAATAGACTCGATCCGATCCGCGAAAGTTGGATGAGGGCGCCGGAAACCCGCGCTGTCATGGATGCCCTGACCGATGCCGGCGGCGACGCAAGGTTTGTGGGCGGCGCTGTACGCAACGCCATGATGCAGCGGACCGTGGTCGACATCGACATCGCGACGCCTCTGAAACCGGAAGAGGTGATGCGCCGTCTTCGAGCGGCAGACATCGCCGCGATTCCCACCGGTATCGAACATGGCACGGTCACTGCGGTCGTCCACGGCAGGAACTTCGAAGTGACGACGCTGCGTCGCGACGTGACGACGGACGGCCGGCGAGCGATCGTGGCCTTCTCAGACGACTGGGAGGAAGATGCGGCGCGGCGCGATTTTACGATCAACGCGCTGTATGCCACTTCCGAGGGCGAGGTGTTTGATTTTGCGGGCGGCCTCGAGGATCTCGAGGCCGGACGCGTTCGTTTCATCGGTGATGCCGTCGCGCGAATCCGCGAGGATTATCTGCGCATCCTGCGTTTCTTTCGCTTTCACGCCTGGTACGGCAGAGGCGAGATCGAGGAAAGTGCTTTGCACGCGGTTGCCTCCGAGCGTGCCGGATTGCGGAAACTTTCCGGCGAGCGTCTTCAGAAGGAATTGCTGCGCCTGCTGGAAGCAGAAAATCCACTTCACGTACTTCGAACCATGGCGGCCATCGGAATTCTTGAGGAGATTATTCCGGAGGGCGCAAGGTTTGATCGGCTGGAGCGTCTGGCGGGCATCGACGCAGCGAATTTCTTTGTTCCCGATCCCCTGTTGCGGCTTGGGGCCGTCGTTCCGCCCGATGGTACGCTGGCCGCCGCAATCGCGGGGCGCCTGAAGCTGTCCAACGAAAGTCGGGAGCGCCTCGAAGATCTCGCAAGCGCGTCGGAAAATCTAAAGCCCTATCTGTCGGTGCGCGACATCCACAAATTGCTCTACCGCCTGGGTGCAAAACGCCTGAGGGACCGCATTCTTCTGCACTGGTCGGAGGACCCGAAGGAGTCCAACGCGGTCGCCTGGCGCGCATTGCTTGCGCTGGCGGACGCCTGGACGCGTCCACTCTTCCCACTCACCGGTCGCGATGTGATGGCAGCGGGCGTACGGGAAGGACCGCTTGTGGGCCGGATTCTCGCCGAGGTCGAGCAATGGTGGGTCGAGAGCGATTTCACCGACGACAGGTTCTCCCTCGCCGAGCGCCTGAAGGCGGTCGTGCGGGCAAATGCGTCGTGACCCCGGCCGCGCCGGCGCCATGAATGAACTTGTCGTTTGCCGCTGAAGAAATGTTGCCTTTTCGCGGTGGAACCGGATGTATCCGACAGGTTCACGTCGCGTGGAGAATTTCCATGCCGCCGAACCAGATCATGCGCAACGCCACATAGAACACGATGATCAGACCCGCATAGCTGATCCAGGGCATTTTCTGGAGAAGGTTGGCGATCAGCGATGCCGCGACGCCCATCAATGCGATCGACAGAAGAAGCCCAACCGCAAGCACCCAAACATGATTCATTGCTGCGCCAGCGACCGCGAGCACATTGTCGAGCGACATGGAAAGATCTGCGAGGGCGATCCGCAGGATGGCGCGACGTACATCCGTCGGTTCGGCCGGGGCGTCTGACTGAGCATCTCCCTGCCGACGGCTCGAGATCTGGCCGGCGCAAACGGCTTCGTTGTGCCCGCCGCGGACTTCGCGATAGAGCCGCCATGTCACCCAGAGCAGAAGCAGACCGCCTCCAAACACAAGAAAGATGACTCGGCGCAAAACGAACAGGACTATATATGCCACGACCAGTCGGAGAACCACGGCCGCCGCCATTCCCCAGAACATGACGCGCCGTCGATCCGGCGCCGGCACGCGGGTGGCCGCCATACCGATTACCAGGGCGTTGTCTCCGGCCAGCACGATGTCGATGAGGATGACCTGCAGCAGTGCTGCGAGCGCTGGGGGCAGGATGTGCAGTGTCGGCATGTTCGCTGTGCGCGAGCCCGTCAGGGCCAGCGCGCCTCCGGTGGCAGCGACATCAGGATGGCTTCCACGTTTCCCCCTGTCTTCAATCCAAATCGCGTGCCGCGATCATAAAGGAGATTGAACTCCACATAGCGTCCTCGGCGAGCGAGCTGCTCGGCCCGTTCCGTTTCCGTCCACGGCTCGTTCATGTGCTTTCGCACGATTTGGGGGTAAGTTTCCAGAAATGCGACGCCGACGTCTCGGGCGAAGGCGAAATCGGCCTCCCAGTTTCCGCTTGACAGGTGGTCGAAGAAAATCCCGCCTGCGCCGCGCGGTTCGCCGCGGTGAGGCAGGAAGAAGTACTCATCGCACCAATTCCTGTAGCGCGGATAGTAGTCCGGATCGTGCTTGTCACAAGCACTCGCGAGCCCGGCATGGAAAAGGCGTGCATCCTCTTCCGCCGGCAACATCGGCGTCAGATCCGTGCCTCCCCCGAACCACTCCCGCGTTGTCACGAGATGTCTCGTGTTCATGTGTACGACCGGAACGTGCGGATTGTGCGGATGCGCAACGACGGAAATGCCCGACGCCCAGAAATACGGAACTTCTTCGGCCCCTTCGATTTCGCGTGCGAACTCGGGCGAAAAACGGCCATGGACGGTTGAAACATTCACACCGATTTTCTCGAAAACGCGGCCTCGCATGATCGATATTACGCCGCCGCCCCCGTCGTCGGCACCGTCTCGCGCGCGCTCCCAGGGCCGCTGCTCGAATCGTCCCGGCGTGCGCTCGCGCAGGGGACCGCCGAGTTCGTCCTCCAGCGTTTCGCAAGTTTCGCAAATCCTGTCACGCAGCGTTTCGAACCAGGCCCGGGTTTTCGCCTTCCGTTCGTCGAGCAGTTCTGCGCTCATTGCGGAAAGCCCCCGGTCTGTCTCAGCGCTTCTCCCAACACCATGGCGCCGGCTTGTGCGACGTTGAGCGAGCGCAGGCCGGATCTTATTGGAATGCGCAGGCGCGCGGCCACGCCGTCATGCACATGCACCGGTACGCCGGCGCTCTCCCGGCCCACGAGCAGCGTGTCGTCGGAAACGAACATGAATTCGGTATAGGAGTCCGTCGTTTTTGTGGTCAAAAGAATGATGCGGCCCCGGCGGCTATCGAGAAAGTCTCTCCACAGGGTGTAGCGCACGACCCGGGCGCGATCGAGATAGTCCATGCCCGCACGGCGAAGCGCGGCGTCACTCCAGAGAAAACCGCACGGCTCGATGATGTCGATACCCACATCCATGCAGGCGCCGAGCCGAATCAAGGCGCCTGCGTTTTGCGGAATGTCGGGTTCGAACAGGGCGAGCCGCACGCCATGCTTCCCTGACGGTTTCGAAGCAGCACTCTTACGTTTCTGAGCACGGTGTGGAATGACTTTGTTCGGGAAGACTTGCGAATGCGCAACGCCGTGAGAATCCTCGAAATTCTGCGGCATCGTGCCGCAAGACCCTCCGGACCCGACTCTCTATTTTACGCGGCAGCGTCGTAGCGCGCCGCCACATCCGGGAGCGGCTCGCCTGTTTTCCCATTCCGGAAAGACATATTCCCCGGCAGAAGGTGAATCCGTGGCAAATGCGAAAGCGGCCGAACCCACGCGGCGCGACTTCATCTACATCGCGACCGGGGCGGCTGGCGCCGTAGGCGTCGCGCTCGCCGCATGGCCTTTCATCGATCAGATGAATCCGACCGGTTCCGTGCTCGCCATGTCGTCGATAGAGGTGGATCTTTCGCCGATCCAACCGGGACAGCAGGTGGTGCTGACATGGCGCAGCCATCCGCTTTTTGTACGCCGCCGGACGCCCAGGGAAATCGCGGAGGCGCGTGCCGTCCCCGTTTCGGCGCTCCTCGATCCCCTCGCGCGAAATGCAAATCTCCCCGAGAACGCGCCGGCCACCGACCAGAATCGCGAGACGAGGTCGGAATGGCTGATTCTGATCGGTGTCTGTACCCATCTGGGATGCACGCCCACCGCGTTCGAGGGCAATTTCGGCGGCTGGCTCTGTCACTGCCACGGCTCGCAATATGATGTCGCCGGACGCGTGCGCAGGGGACCGGCGCCGCAAAATCTCGCCGTGCCGCAATACGCTTTTCTGTCCGACACGCGCGTCAAGGTGGGGTGAGGAGCAGGAAGATGTCCGGACCATCAACCTACACACCCAAAACAAATTTTACCCGTTGGCTCGATTCGCGCCTGCCGATCCTGCGTTTCGCCAACGATACTATGACGACGTTCCCGACGCCGCGGAACCTGAATTTCTGGTACTCGTTCGGCGGCATCCTGACGTTCTGCCTGGGTGTCCAGATCGTCACCGGCATCGTGCTGGCGATGCATTACGTGCCAAATTCCGATCTCGCCTTCGACAGCGTCGAAAACATCATGCGCGACGTGAACTATGGCTGGCTGCTGCGTTATCTGCACGCCAACGGCGCCTCGATGTTCTTCATCGCGGTCTACATCCACATGTTCCGCGGGCTCTATTACGGCTCCTACAAGGCGCCGCGCGAGGTGTTGTGGATTCTCGGCGTGCTCATCTTCGTACTGATGATCGCGACGGCCTTTCTGGGATATGTATTGCCCTGGGGTCAGATGTCTTTCTGGGCCGCGACGGTGATAACCAGTCTGTTCGGCTCTCTCGATCAGGTCATTCCCCATCTCGGCACCTACATCCAGACCTGGCTCCTGGGCGGCTTCGGCGTCAGCGACGCCACCCTGAACCGCTTCTACAGCCTGCATTATCTGCTGCCCTTCGTGATCGTGGGAGTGGTCGGCCTTCATATCTGGGCGCTGCACGTTCCGGGCAATAACAATCCGCTCGGGATCGACGTGAGAAGCCCGCAAGATACCGTGCCCTTCCATCCCTATTACACCGTGAAGGATCTCTTCTGCCTCGCGCTTTTCATCATCGTGTTCGCCGCGCTCGTTTTTTACGCGCCGGATTTGCTGGGCAATCCCGACAATTACATTCCCGCCAACCCGCTGGTGACGCCGCCGGACATCGTGCCCGATTGGTATCTGATGCCGTTTTACGCGATGTTGCGCTCCATTCCGCAGAAGCTGATCGGCGTTCTGGTGCTTTTCGGAGCGATCGCCACCCTGGTCTTCATACCCTGGCTCGACACGTCCAGCGTACGTTCCACGCGCTTCCGGCCGATGCTCAAACCGTTCTTCTGGGTGTTTGCGGCGGACTGCGTCCTGCTCGGTTATTGCGGCTCGCAATCCGTCGACGCCGCCTGGAATTTTGCTGTGATCTCACTACCGCTCATCTGGGTGGCGCGTCTCGGCACCATCTATTATTTCGGCTTTTTCTGGCTCGTGCTGCCGCTGGTGGGTCTGATCGAACGCCCGTTGCCGTTGCCGGACAGCATAGCGAAGTCCGTGCTCGGAACAGGTTCGGCCGCTGCGGTGCCGGCAGAGTGAGGATTAGCGACATGCGAATCGTTGCAGGGTCAGGTGTTCTCCTCTCCGCCCTTCTTGCGCTCAACGGCTCGGCGATGGCGCAGGCAGCCGCCGACGCGCGAGCGCCGAAAAGCGTGGCGTTCTCGTTTGAGGGTCCTCTCGGAACCTACGACCGCGGCGCGTTGCAGCGCGGCTTCCAGATATACAAGGAAGTCTGCTCTGCCTGCCACAGTCTCAACCGCATCGCCTTCCACAATCTTGCCGATCCAGGCGGCCCGAGCTTCACGGACGCGCAGGTGAAGGCGATAGCGGCGTCCTACAAGATTCCCGCCGAGCCGAACGACAAGGGCGAATTGTACGACAGCAGCGGCAACCGCCTGACGCGTCCAGGCATTGCTGCCGACCATTTTCCGCCACCCTTTCCAAATGAACAGGCCGCACGCACCGCGAACGGCGGCGCGCTGCCGCCCGACCTGTCGCTGATTGTCAAGGCACGGGCCGGAGGTCCTGCCTATGTCTACTCCATCGTGACTGGTTTTCACGAGAAGCCGCCGGCCTGGTTCAAGGTACTCCCGAACAAGTATTACAACCCGTATTTTGCGGGCTGGAACATTTCGATGCCGCCGCCGCTCACGGACGGCTCGGTCACCTTTGCGGACGGCGCCCCGTCAAAAATCGACCAGGAGGCTCATGACGTCGTCACCTTTCTTTCCTGGACATCCGAACCCCGGATGGAGGAACGCAAGCGTCTCGGTCTCGGCGTCATGGCGTTCCTGATCATCTTCGCGGGCCTCCTCTATCTCTCCTATCGCCGGGTCTGGCGCGACGCACATTGATCACGCGGTTCCGGGTGCTAGAACGGCCCGTTTTTTTGGAAAGACGGGCATGGCGAACACTGTTCTCGGTGTAATTGGCGGCAGCGGCATCTATGACATCGCCGGCCTGGAAGATGCCCATTGGGAGCGCGTTGCCACACCCTGGGGCGAACCCTCCGACGCGCTGCTTGTCGGTCGGCTCAACGGCGTCGACATGGTGTTTCTGCCTCGCCACGGCCGCGGCCATGTTCATTCGCCGACATCCATCAATTACCGCGCCAATATCGACGCGCTGAAGCGCGCCGGCGCGACGGACGTCATCTCCGTGTCGGCCTGTGGCTCGCTGCGCGAGTCCCTTCCGCCCGGCATTTTCGTGATGGCGGATCAGTTCATCGACCGTACGCATGCGCGCGAGAAGAGCTTTTTCGGCCGCGGGTTCGTGGCACACGTCTCGCTCGCCCATCCGGTGTGCCCCAGGCTGGCCGATGCGCTCACCGAAGCCTGCCGGGAAGAAGACATTCCGCATGTGAATGGGGGAATCTATCTCGCCATGGAGGGCCCGCAATTCTCGACGCTCGCGGAATCAAACCTCTATCGCTCCTGGGGTTGCGACGTGATCGGCATGACCGCCATGCCCGAGGCGAGGCTCGCACGCGAGGCGGAGCTTCCCTACGCGATCGCGGCCATGGTGACGGATTTCGACTGTTGGCATCCCGACCATGACCACGTAACCGTCGATCAGGTAATATCTGTACTCGCAAGAAACGCGGAAAATGCGCGCCGCGTGATCGCGCGTGTGGCGTCGAAGCTTGGTCCGCAACGCACGCTCTCTCCTCTGGGTGTCGAACATGTCCTTGATTCTGCCATCATCACGGCGCCCGAGAAGCGCGATCCGGAATTGTTCGCGAAACTAGACGCGGTGGCGGGCCGGGTGCTCGGGAAAGGTTGACGGAGATGGATTTCAAGTCGGTCATTCGATCGATCCCGGATTACCCGAAACCCGGTATCGTTTTTCGCGATATCACAACGCTCCTGGGGAATCCCCGCGCCTTCCGTCGCGCGGTCGACGAGATGGTGCAGCCCTATGCGGGCGTGCGCATCGACAAGGTGGCGGCCATCGAAGCGCGCGGCTTCATTTTGGGGGGCGCGGTCGCGCATCAGCTGTCGGTCGGCTTCGTGCCGGTGCGCAAAAAGGGCAAGCTGCCCTGGGCCGTGATGGGCGAGGATTATGCGCTGGAATACGGTACGGACCGGGTGGAAATTCACACTGATGCGGTCAAACAGGGCGATCACGTCATTGTCGTGGACGACCTGATCGCGACGGGCGGGACTTGTCTGGCGGCAATCAAACTCCTCGAGCGTGTCGGCGCAGAGGTGGTGGGCTGCTCCTTCGTCATCGACCTTCCCGATCTTGGTGGTGCCGAGAAAATCCGCGCCCTCGGCAAGGATATGACAGCGCTCGTCGCCTTCGAGGGGCATTGAAGAGAGAGGTCACCACAAGGACGCGAAGAGCACAGAGAACGGTTTTCACGCGGAGCGGCGGAGCTGCTGAAAAGTACATATTTGACGAGGGAGTGGGACGGTGAGGAAGAGTTCCGCGACGGGCGCGAGACCAAAATTTCGTTGCCACAGCTCCGATGTCGGGTGCGATTTTGTCTTCCCCGTCTCCGCGCGAGATATCTTTGTGTTTTTCGTGCCTTTGTGGTGAATTCCTCCCGGGGAACGATCGCTGCAAGAACTGCCGTCACATGAAAATCGCAGGGCGCGCGTATCGCACGATCTGGCCGGTTGGTGACGCGACAGTCGAGGTCATCGATCAGACGAGACTGCCATACGAACTCGCGACCGTGCAGCTGGCAAGCGCAGAGGACGCGGCCAACGCGATCCGAACCATGCTTGTGAGGGGTGCGCCATTGATCGGCGCGACGGCGGCTTACGGCATCGCGCTGGCCATGCGAAGCGATCCATCTGACGGACATCTCGATCAAGCCCATGAACTTCTGCTCGCGACGCGGCCAACCGCGATAAATCTCCGCTGGGCGCTGGCCCGCATGCGGGACGTCCTGCGCAATCATTCGCGCGGCGAACGCGCGGCGCTGGCATGGCACGAAGCCGGCGCGATTTGCGACGAAGACGTCGAGACCTGCCGCCGCATTGGCGCGCACGGACTTCTCATCCTGCGCCATGCCGCGGCCCAAAAGAGCCGGACGCCGCTGAATGTGCTCACCCATTGCAATGCTGGCTGGCTCGCCTGCGTCGATTGGGGAACGGCGCTCGCCCCGATCTACATGGCGCATGATGCCGGAATCCCGGTTCACGTCTGGGTCGATGAAACGCGTCCGCGCAGCCAGGGAGCGCTCCTTACGGCTTTCGAACTGGGCAGTCACGGCGTGCCGCACACGATCATTGCAGACAATGCGGGGGGCCATTACATGCAAACGGGCGCTGTCGACCTTTGCATTGTTGGAACCGACAGGGTCGCCGCAAACGGCGATGTCGCAAACAAGATTGGTACCTATCTAAAAGCGCTCGCTGCGCGCGACAACGACGTTCCGTTTCATGTCGCGTTACCGGGCTCCACCATCGATTGGACGATCGAGAGCGGATGCGAGATACCAATCGAGGAACGCTCGGGTGACGAGCTGTTGAAGATCACCGGACGGCTGGAAGGAGGCGGGCTGGCGACCGTCGCAATTGGAGCGCCGGGAAGCGTGGCGGCCAATCCCGGGTTCGACGTCACGCGGGCGCGTCTCGTCAGTGGTCTCATCACCGAGCGGGGAACTTGCGCAGCTTCGCGGGATGGCCTCCGGTCCCTTTTTCCCGAACACCGCACGGAAGGGCAGGGCGAAACATGAAGAGTCGCTGGTCGGACGCCGACGCACAGGAATTCGTCGAGCGCTACGCTCCCGGGAACATCGGCGAAGATATCGCTCTGCGCGTCTACACGACAAGGCTTCTGGGCGGCGATCCGAGGCTCGTGCTGCATGGCGGCGGCAACACGTCCGTGAAGACCCGCATGAAAGACCTTGTTGGCGACAGCGTTGAGGTCATCTGCGTCAAGGGCTCGGGCTGGGACATGGGCAATATCGAGCCCGCGGGGCTGCCGGCCGTAAAACTTGCACCGCTACGCCGGCTGCGCGCGCTCGATCACCTGTCCGACGAAGACATGGTGAACTATCAGCGCATCAATCTCTTGGATTCGGGCGCGCCCAATCCGTCGGTTGAAACATTGCTGCATGCGTTTCTGCCGCACAAATTCGTGGACCACTCACATTCGAACGCGGTGCTGTCGCTGACCGATCAGCCCGACGGCGAAAGTATCGCCCGCGAGGTGTATGGCGGGCGCGTCGCCTATGTTCCCTATACGATTCCGGGTTTTGCGCTCGCCAGGAGAGTCGCGGATGTGTTCGCGCAGCACAGCGACGTCGAAGGACTTGTTCTCCTACAGCACGGCATTTTCACGGTCGGCGAAACCGCGCGCGAAGCCTATGAACGCATGATCGCGTTCGTCACCTTGGCGGAAGAACGCCTGGCGCGGGGCCGAAAGAGCCTTGTGCCCGTGTCTCTGCCGAAAGAGCTCGCACGCACGGCCCAGTTCGCACCGATCCTGCGCGGCGCCTGTGCCATAGCAAGAGACGAACGCGCGGGAACGGTCAAGCGTCAAATTCTCTGCTTCCGCACCTCGCCTTCCATACTCGACTATGTGAACGGTGCGGAGCTTGCGCGCTATTCGCAGCAGGGCGTTGTCACTCCCGATCACACGATCCGCACCAAGAACTGGCCGCTTCTCGTGCCGGCGCCCGAAGAGGAAAGCCTCGCCGCCTGGAAAGGCGAGGTGGAGCAGGCGGTTGCCCGCTTCGTTGAGCACTATCGCGACTATTTCGCGCGCAACAACGCCCGCGCCGAACCGAAAAAAACGCCGCTGGATCCGCTGCCGCGCGTCATCCTGGTGCCGGGGAGGGGGCTTTTCGGTCTGGGCGCCACGGCGAAGGACGCGGCGATTGCTGCGGACATCGCCGAAAATACGATCGAGGTCATCACCGACGCCGAGGCGACAGGCCGTTATCGGCCGATCCCGGAAGCCGACATGTTCGACGTAGAATACTGGTCGCTCGAGCAGGCAAAATTGGGTCACGCGGCGGAAAAGCCGCTCGCGCGGCAGGTCGCGGTCGTAACCGGCGGCGGCTCGGGCATCGGCGCTGCGACCGCGAAAGCGCTGGCGCGGGCGGGCGGGGAGGTGGCCGTGCTTGACCGCGACCGCGCTGCAGCGGCCTTCGTCGCGCGCGATTGCGGCAAGACGGCTCTTGCCATCGCCTGCGATGTGACGAAGCCCGACAGTGTGCGATCAGCCTTCCAAGACGTCGCTAAGGCGTTCGGCGGTGTCGACATCGTGGTCTCCAACGCCGGAGCGGCATGGCAGGGCACGATTGGGACAGTGGACGACGCCACACTGCGCCAGTCCTTCGAACTTAATTTCTTTGCCCATCAGACCGTGGCGCAAAATGCGGTGCGCATGATGAAGATGCAGGGTACGGGCGGCTGCCTGCTGTTCAACGTTTCCAAGCAGGCAGTGAATCCGGGCCGCGATTTCGGCCCCTACGGGCTGCCCAAGGCGTCGACGCTGTTCCTGATGAAGCAATATGCCCTCGATCATGGCCGCGACGGCATCCGCGCCAATGCGGTGAACGCCGATAGGGTGCGGAGCGGACTTCTCACCGATTCCATGATTGCCTCGCGCAGCGAGGCGCGCGGATTGTCGGAAAAGGATTATATGGGAGCGAACCTGCTCGGGCGCGAAGTCACGGCCGAAGACGTGGCGGACGCGTTCGTTTTTCTCGCGACCGCGACAAAGACGACCGCCGCCATCCTCACCGTCGACGGCGGCAATATCGAAGCGAGTTTGCGATAGAGATATCGCCGGGCTTGAATCACAAGGAATGCCCGGATCAAAATTCCCCTTGCGCTTCGTCCTTCGTGATTGGCCGGTAGGCAGAGCGTCGGTAGAGCTGTCCGCGCTTCACCGTCATCGTCACGCTCCTCAGATTGTCGATATCCTTGAGGGGATCTCTCGATACGAACACCAGGTTGGCGAGTTTGCCGGGCTCGACGGTCCCCATGTCCTTTGTCTTGCCGACCGTCATCGCGCCGATCCGGGTCGCCGCAACGATCGCGTCCATCGGTGCAAATCCCGCATGATGCGTCAGGAGCGACAGTTCGTCGTAGAGTGAAGGATAGGGATTGCTCCAGTCTCCGGGCGCATCAGTTCCCGCCGATATCACGACCCCCGCGCGGTGGGCTTCCGCGGCGATTTTTTCCGCGAGAGCGAGGGAGCAATAGGGCGGCGGCTGCGCGTTCGGCACGCGCCACATAACGTCATAAACAAACAGCGTCGCGTCCAGAATCGTGCCGCGTTGTTTCATGTCGGCAAAAAGAGACTCGACCTGCGGGTTGTCGTCGACGAACCTGGCTGCTTCGACCGGCGGCCGATGGTGATAGGCGGGCGGCATCTGCCGTGAAGCCTGATACGCAAGCAGGCAGGAATGGGAGATCACATCGACGCCCGCATCGATCACTTCGCGCGGACTCGCGGGAAAGACGGCGGCGTGCGCCCACACGAGAAGATGCTGCCGGTGCGCTTCCTCCGTCAGGTTTCTTACGAGTTGGCCCGGCAGATCGGCATAGATCTTGATTGCCGTCGCGCCCGTTCCGCGTGCTTCGGCGATCGCCAATCTCAGATCGGTCGAGCCGGTGATCGCCCGCATCCAGGGGACCTCTCCCGGTGCCGCGCCACGCGTCGAATCGGCCGTGCGCGGATCCTGGAAGAAGGCCGGTCCCGCCATCAGGGCTGCGTAGTAGATGTCGGGCGCTGCGATCTCCTTCAAGAGCGCCCCGCGCGACAGATCGGCAAGCAGGCGCGCGTCGCCCGCCATGTCGCGCACGGCCGTTATGCCGCCATAGACGTCTCGCCGCAGGAGCGCTTCCGCATATCTGCGGTTGGGCGCCGTGGCGAGATGAACATGGCTGTCGATCAGTCCCGGCAGAGCGTAAAGCCCGCGCGCGTCAACAACATCCGCTCCGTGCATAGACGAGTTTCGCGCGTCCGGCACGACTGCGCGAATGCGTTCGCCCTCCACCACGATCGCAACGTCCGGTCGGACCGCGCTTCCCGTACCGTCAATGAGCGACGCGCCACGATAAATCGTCAGCTTCCGCGCGCCAGCAGCGGTCGCGGGTTCGTGCACCCATGCGAGCAGCAGGCCGCATACGAGAAACCAGAATTTCCGTATCGAGATGCCGCGTTGCGCTCTACGCATTGAATCGGAAGTGCATCACGTCGCCATCCCGCACAACATAGTCTTTGCCCTCAAGACGCATCCGTCCTGCATCCCGTGCTCCAGCCTCGCCGCTCAGCGCCACATAGTCATCATAGGCGATGGTCTCGGCGCGTATGAAGCCTTTCTCGAAGTCGGTGTGAATGGCACCGGCCGCTTCGGGCGCGTGCGCGCCTTTCCTGACGGTCCACGCCCGCGTTTCCTTTGGACCCGCCGTGAAGAAAGTGATGAGCCCGAGGAGCGCGTAACCTGCCCGGATCAGACGGTTGAGACCGGGTTCCTCGAGACCAAGATGGGCAAGAAACTCGCTGCGGTCTGTTACATCGATCTGCGCTACCTCTTCTTCGATGCGGGCGGAAATGGCGACGCAGCCCGCGGCGTCGCGCTTCGCCTTTTCCTCGACCGCGGCGGAGAACGCATTACCGCTCGCGGCCGAATGCTCGTCCACATTGCAAACATAGAGCACCGGCTTCTGCGTCATCAGGCCGAGCTGGCGAAAGGGCTCGCGCTCCTCGGGCGCGAGCGACGCAAGCCGCGCGGGTTTTCCTTCGCGCAGCAGCGCCAGCGCCTTCGACATCAGCGCAAACTGTTCCTTCGCCTCCTTCTCGCCGGTCTTGGCCTTCTTTTCCAGAGGGACGATGCGCCTCTCGAGACTTTCGAGGTCGGCGAGCATCAGTTCCGTCTCAACAGTCTCGGCATCCCCCGTTGGATCGATGCGGCCCTCGACATGGGTGATGTCGTCATCTTCGAAGCAGCGCACGACGTGAGCGATCGCGTCAACCTCGCGGATCGTGGCAAGGAACTGGTTGCCCAATCCCTCGCCGCGGGACGCGCCGCGAACCAGCCCCGCAATATCGACAAACGTAATGCGGGTGGGGACGGTCTCGGCCGATTTTGCGATTGCCGTGAGATTGTCCAGCCGCGGATCGGGAACCGCCACTTCGCCGACGTTGGGTTCGATCGTACAGAACGGATAATTGGCCGCCTGCGCCGCCGCCGTCTGCGTCAGCGCGTTGAACAGCGTCGATTTTCCGACGTTGGGAAGTCCCACGATGCCGCACTTGAATCCCATCACGCTTCTTTCGCGGGCAGCGGCTTCTTCGCGGGCGGATTGAGCGTCACTGCCACTTTGTTCTTGAAACCAGGATCGTCGTCGCGCGCGAGCCACGGCGCCGCCTCGGCGATGGCCGTGAGGAGCGGCACCAGCCATTCCTCGTCGTCGCGCGAGAAGTTGTTCAGCACATGCGACACCACACGCGATCTGCTGCCCGGATGACCGACGCCCAATCGCACGCGGCGATAGTCCGGTCCGAGCGCGGCAGTGATCGAGCGCAAGCCGTTATTGCCCGCATCGCTTCCGCCCGTCTTCACCTTGAGCTTGCCGCCTGCCAGGTCGATTTCATCATGCACGACAACAAGAGCGGAAAGAGGCAGCTTGTAGAACCGCATCGCTGCGCCGACGGAAAGCCCGCTTTCGTTCATGAACGTCATGGGCTTCAGCAGAAAAACTCTGCGGTCCGACAAAAGGCCTTCGGCGATCGCGCCTCGAAGTCGCGCGCGCCAGGGCGAGAAGGGATAACTGGCATGGATGACATCCACCGCCATGAAGCCTGCATTGTGGCGATGCCGCGCATATTCTACGCCGGGATTGCCGAGCCCCGCGATGAGAAGCGGCGTTTGCGACATGACGAGACGGGTTGCCCGCCTTCAGGCCTACTTCTTCTCTTGCGCCTTGGCAGGCGCCGTTCCGGGTGCGGCCCCCGGTGCGCCCCCTGCCGGAGCCACGCTGGCTTCGGTCGCGCCAGCCACCGGCTCGCCTTCGACGACCGGAGCTGCTGCTGCCGCAGCGGCTGCTGCTGCCGCTGCGCGCTGCTCCTCGATCACGCTTGTCGGCGCCACGATCGAGGCGACGGTGAAATCGCGTTCCCGCACCGTGGGTTTTACGCCTTCGGGAAGGTTGAAATCCCCGATGTGCAGCGAGCCATGAATCTCGAGACCCGACAGATCTCCTTCGATGAATTCGGGGATGCTCTCGGCCGGGCAAAGCAGCTCAACTTCGTGGCGCACGATGTTGAGCACGCCGCCGCGCTTCAGCCCCGGAGAATTCTCCTGGCCTTTGAACCGGACCGGTATGGCAAGCTTCACAATTGCCCCTTCGGGCAGCCGGAGGAAATCGACATGCACCGGGCGATCGCTGACGGGATCTACCTGGATGGCGCGCGGAATCACGCGCGTCGTTCGGCCGGCCATGGCCAACAGGAAGGGCGTGGTGAGAAACGTCCCCTTGCTCGCATGGCGTTCGAGGGCGCGAAAATCCACGCTGATCGGCTCGGGGGTTTCCTTGCCGCCATAGACGATGCCGGGCACGCGCCCTTGGGCCCGGGTACGGTACGCCGGGCCTTTGCCCCTCCCTTCCCGTGGCTCCGCGCTCAGTTCCAGCATCTCGCGCATGCGACTATTCCTCAGGTAAAGGCCCGTCAGGTGATACCCCGCCGGAAAGCCGGGCTATGTAGCGGAAGCCCCGGAGCAAGGCAACAGCGGCGCATTCGCCGGCAGTGATCCCTGGTCGGCTCGGCATTTGTGGGAGTTATTCGCTCGCTCATATGCCCCGAGATCGATCGAGGCGTTCTTGACGCGCTCGTTTCCGGCGAAATCGTCTGAGCCGATGATGCTCGGGTAGAGCACCGCGCCAACCCCGATGGCGGGCGAAGAGGGGCGATGTCGAGATCAGGAGGCGTGCCGATAGGGATGAATTGCGGATCGGAAAATGGCGGAGAATGCCGATCGACGCCCGTGCGCTGGCGGGAGTTGTCGTTGCCGGTATAGCGCGTTCTCTGCCACACGAATTTTGCTTTCTGCGCGCCGATCGTCGAAGAGTAGAGATTGTAATCCACAGCAGCCGGATCCGGCGCACTCGACGTGAAATCGTTGATCAGCGGTTCCTGCGCGGTTGCGTAAAGAAAGTTGTTCAGAAGCCTGTAGTGCGTCGCTTTGAACTGGAACTCGCAGCTGCCGGTTCTCTTCGTGCACAGGATCGCAGTGAACCACACATTATACGGGAACGACGCCCGTTGAATGGTTGCCGCCATGCCGATAGGCTCGACGGAGTCGTTCCGGATGGGCACAATGCATCTCGAAAAGCGCGTGCTAGTGACTGGGGGCGCGGGATTTCTGGGTTCGCATCTTTGCGAGCGGCTCGTCGAATCGGGCGTCCATGTGCTCTGCGTCGACAATTTCTTTACCGGGGCCCATCAGAACGTCCAGACGCTCACCGGACATCCTCTTTTCGAGTTGATCCGTCACGACATCACCTTTCCGCTCTATGTGGAGGTCGACGAAATCTACAATCTCGCCTGTCCGGCTTCGCCGATCCACTATCAGCGCGATCCCGTGCAAACCACCAAGACCAGCGTCATCGGCGCGATCAACATGCTGGGTCTCGCCAAACGGCTCAAGGCGCGGATCTTCCAGGCGTCGACATCGGAAGTCTATGGCGACCCTCAAATCCATCCGCAAACCGAGGATTACTGGGGCCATGTCAACCCGATTGGTCTGCGTTCCTGCTACGACGAAGGTAAGCGCTGCGCGGAGACCTTGTTCTTCGATTATCGGCGCCAACACGATTTGCGGATCAAGGTTTGCCGCATTTTCAACACCTACGGCCCACGCATGCACCCCAACGATGGGCGCGTGGTATCGAGCTTCATCGTGCAGGCGCTGACCGGCCGCAACATCACGGTGTTCGGCGAGGGATTGCAGACGCGCTCCTTCTGTTATGTGGATGATCTGGTATCGGGTTGTCTGCAGCTGATGGCCACCGCCGACGACGTGATCGGGCCGCTCAATCTCGGCAATCCGGAGGAGATCACCATTGTCGATCTGGCAAGGAAAATCATCGACCTGACGGGTTCTTCATCCAGGATCGTGCATCGCGCTCTTCCAAGCGACGATCCCAAACAACGCCAACCGAACATCGACATGGCGAAGAAGCTGCTGGGCTGGACGCCCAGTGTCCCCCACGACGACGGACTGAAGCGCACGATCACCTATTTCGACCGGCTGCTCGCCGATCGCCGCGCGCGAGAAGTTGCCGTTGCGCCGGGCTGAGCCTCGCATTTTTTCGCAGTGCCGGCACGCAATCATACGGAGAATTCCATGGTGAACGTGCTCGTAACTGGCGGAGCAGGGTATGTCGGAAGCCATGCCTGCAGCGCGCTGCGGCAGGCGGGATTCACTCCGGTCACCTACGACAATCTTTCCCGCGGTTTTCGCGAGCTTGTCCGCTTCGGTCCCTTCGAGGAGGGCGACATCCTGGACGAGGCGCGCGTGCTTGGCGTGCTGGAACGCTACCGGCCGACGGCGGTGATGCATTTCGCCGCGCTTGCTTACGTGGACGAATCGATCGCAGAGCCTCTCGACTACTACCGCAACAATTTTGCGGGCACACTTTCTCTTCTCGCTGCGATGCGCAAAGGCGACATTCGCGCGCTCGTTTTCTCCAGCACCTGCGCCGTTTACGGAACACCCGAAACACAGCCTATGGCGGAAACGCTTCCGCAGGTACCGATTAATCCATACGGGCGCTCCAAGCTCATGGTGGAACAGGCGCTGCGCGATGCCGGCGCCGCCCACGGACTCAGATCGGTTTCGCTCCGCTATTTCAACGCCTGCGGCGCCGACCCGTCCGGCGAAATCGGCGAACTGCACGAGCCCGAGACTCATCTCATCCCGCGCGTGCTGATGGCGGCGCGGGGCGAATTGAACGCCATTGATATATTCGGCACGGACTATCCCACTCCGGACGGCACCGCGGTCCGCGACTACGTGCATGTTTGCGATCTTGCCGGGGCGCACGTCGCAGCGCTGCGCTATCTCGAGACCGGCGGGGAAACGACCGCGCTAAACCTCGGCACCGGCCGTGGCCATTCGGTGCGGGAGGTGATCGATGCGGCAGCCCGCGTGACCGGCCGGACGCCGCCATGTCGTTATGCCGACAGAAGGCCGGGCGATCCTCCGACGCTTGTGGCAGATCCCTCCGCGGCGAGGCGCGTTCTGGGCTTCGCGCCGAAATGGACGCAAATCGATGGCATCATTGCTTCGGCATGGGGCTGGCTTCGCAAACGCACGGAAGCCCGGGCCGTGCCGAAACGCGATAGTACTGCGAAGCTGTCCTAGGCCGCGTGGACAAATTTGAGCCAGTAGCGTGCTGAAGCCAAGAACAACATGCCGAGGAATGTCTGTGCAAGTTGGTCGTATCGGGTAGCGATCGCTCTATTGATTTTGAGGTGGCCGA
>Ga0182024_10008725_pt1 | contig 21232 bp, 20 predicted proteins | sample P32metaG_FD_120480 | JGI IMG/M metagenome (GOLD analysis project Ga0182024, IMG submission 120480) | Permafrost microbial communities from Stordalen Mire, Sweden - P3-2 metaG (Illumina Assembly) | ecosystem: Environmental > Terrestrial > Soil > Wetlands > Permafrost | place: Sweden: Stordalen...
ACTGCAGATGTATCTTGCTGACATATACACGGTTACGGGGTCACTCACGGGCGTGCCGGGCATTTCCGTGCCGTCCGGGAAAACTAGCGCCGGCTTGCCGGTGGGTTTGCAGATTTTCGGTTCACACTTCGGAGAAGGAACAATGCTGCGGGCCGCGCGGCAGTTTGAAAGGGCTGGCGGATTTTCGATCGGAAGCTGACCCGATCAGAACCCTGCCCCGATCGCGCCGCGATCAAAATGTTTAGAACGATCGGAATCCCATTCAATCGAAACCTCACCTGACGGTAATCTTGTGCAAGCTTAACGCCGGCCGGTTACATCCACGAGACAACGCGATTAAATTCAGAAGTACAAATGAAGATTTGCTTTTGAGCGGCGCACGGTTCCCCGCCCCGCGGGATGCGGCTACCCGAACTTCCCATGCTACTGACGGAACGCGTCACTTTGGAAAGGCAAATAGTGTCTGGAACTTCTCGAAAAAGTACCATGCGGACCGGAAAAAAATTCCTCAAATAGTATAAATATCCCGAATGTAGTCGGCCGCTGGCCGTTGGCAACCTGTTTTCGCGCCCCTTTTTTGCGCCTAACCCGAATCGCTGCATCACGAATTGCCTATGGATAAAGGCGCGCACGATTTTTCTAACGAATCTCACCTGTCCCGCCGATCAGGAACGAATAGAACGGAAGAACTATTGCTGGGGAAACTATGCAACGTGTATCGTCTGCGAAACATCGAAACACCAAGAGGCGAGAGACCGTGCTCAAAATAAAGTCCAGCCAGAAGTTTTTCACGGAAGATGAAGTCTCTGGGTTGACCGGAATTTGCCTGGATCACCTGCGCGATTTGTCACAGAGCCGTCATCTGGGATTATTGACGCGAGCCGCGGAAGCGGCCGGAGCCCAAGCCGAGCGAATGCTCTTCACCAGTTCGGACTTGATGATCCTGGCCGTCCTGTTCCCCCGCTGCGAGCACTAATGTGGCGTAGCCCCGCCCGGCGGGGCGGCTTGTCCGCCTCGTTGCATGTGGCGGCCGCGGCACCAACACGCCAGAACTATCTTCACCAAAAACGCGACCGCGAGACCTGACTGCTGTAGTGCGCCACCTCTGCCGGCGCAAATGCCCCGGCCCTAATAATCCTAAGTGATCCCAGCCGCCGAGTATGGCATCGTACCCGGTATATGTTCTGTTCTCGGACAAGTCCTCGCCACCCGTCTAGGCCGACCCGTGCGCCTCGCCCGCGATATTCATCTGATTCATTATCAGTGCTTGATTTGTTGCTACTTTGCTTGGCTTTCTCCCTCTCGCCTTTGCTCTACGGCCACCCAGGAAAGCAATCGGACGCCGGCGCCTCGCAATCTTCCCAAGATCAGCCAGCAATGCCGCGCGGAAAAAAGCTGCTGCTAAAGGATGGCAACGTCCAGCTAGTAAGAAGCTATGAAGTAGACGGCGATCGGGTGAAGTTCTACAGCATCGAGCGATCCGAATGGGAGGAAATCCCCTCCGCCCTGGTCGATTGGGACGCCACCAAGAGGGAACAAGCTACCGAAGCGAAGAACGACGCGGAAACTTTGGCTAAGGCCCATAAGTCCGACGCCGCCAGGGCAGCAGCGCCCGCCCTCGACGTTGACGCCAGCCTGGAAGTCCTGCCCGGCGTCTTCCTGCCTCCGGGAGCCGGCGCGTTCGTGCTCCAAAGCAAAGCGCTATCGGAACTGACTCAGGCAGAAACCCAAGAGCGCCGTGACAAAAAGCAAACCGTGAAGCAAGTCCTGAACCCGTTTCCAATACAGATCGTCCCCACCCGCCGCAACGTGATCCTGGAGGGCCCGCGCGCCCACTTGCGACTCAAGGATGCCCGCCCGGAGTTCTGGGTAAGGATGTTCGGCTCGGACATCCCCCACATGGAAGTACTGCGCACGCATGTTCGCGGCCCGGAGCGAGTGGTCGAGGGCATCACCACGCTGTTCGGCGAAAAGGGAGAAGTGAGCGACGCCTTGCCGATCCTTGAGTGGCCGGTAGCCGAGCGCGTCTTCCGCTACACTCTGGAGCAGCCCCTCCCTCCCGGCGAATACGCGCTAACCCAAGCCACCACAATCGGCGTCGACCAGAATACGGAGATGACCCTGTACGTCTGGGATTTCGGCGTGGATCCGGACGTAGGGATCCCCGCGCCTCCGCCGCCCCCGAAGAAAAAGTAGCAGTTGGTGGCGCAGCAAGGGGTGAGTGCCCATCCATCTCGACTAACTGAGTTTCCTGCATTACCCTAGCGCCTATGGACATTGATCGGCTACGGAAACTCCTGCTTTCCTTGCCCGGTGCCACCGAGCAAGTCCAGTGGGAGCACAATCTGGTGTTCAAAGTGGGCGGCAAGATGTTCGCGGTCGCGCCGCTCGAGTCGATGGAAGTCTGCCTCTCGTTCAAGTGTAGCGGCGAAGAGTTCGCCGAACTCATCGAGCAACCCGGGATTATTCCCGCGCCCTACCTCGCGCGCGCCCAGTGGGTTGCACTGGAGTCGGATTCCGCTCTTCCTCACCACGAACTTGAGCGGCTCCTGCGCCAGGCACACTCCCTGATCGTCGCCAAACTCCCCCAAAAGCTGCAATCGAAGATCAGAGCGCCCGGGACCAAGACGCGCCGATCGAAGCCACACAAGCAGAAATCCCATGATCGCAAATCCGCACGCCGGTAGGGTTCGCGCTTGGTACCGGGCATCAAGTCCGCGTCACCACATAGGGATTCTGCGACCGTTGGCGAGGCAATTTTCTCAGCCAGTAATGACAAATTAAACTATCTCACCAGCACTCTGGAGTGATGCCGTATCCGCACGTAACCATAATCTACTTGGTCATCAGCGTTTGCCTGAGAATGAGCGAGTACGCCCATCAGAGGGGAAACAAATGCGATTAATTCTGCCGGCCATCCTCCTCCTCATTGCTACAGGAATGCTTGCGGCGGCCATGCCGCGCACGATTCCAAAAACACAGTCTGTTTACACCATCGACAATACTAAAAACCAAGACACCGTCAATATTCCCGATCCTCATCTCTGGGAGGGAATAAACCTTCCTGGCGGAAGCTTTCCCGGGTTCCATCTGATCGGTGCTCCCTGCCCCGACCCGAACGCAGGACTCCTGGAAGTGCTTACACTTCTGGGTGGGGGCGACTACGTAAAGAACGAGCAATTGTTCGAGCAAACCACACCTCCTCCCGATATCCATAAATTTCGAATGGACAAAATTGCAGACTTGATTTCTCACCGGCAGAAAAAGTGAGGAGGCCTCCCATGCGGCTGCTGCTCGTTGTCCTAGTTTTTGCTTTTGCCACCACCCCCGGCGCGGCGCAAACTGACGCAAGTAAAGGCTGTACTGAGAAAGCGGAGTTCATGCAAGATGGATCAACACGCTTTGTAGAATGCCGCGGGAAGATAACAGGACAAACACCAGCGCCTCCACCAGCTGAAGCAGCGGCAACAGGATCTGTATTACTTTCCGCTCCAGGCGTTAATGTCTCTAAAGAGTCACCGGCCGCCAACAAATATTATGAGTTCTTACAGGCTCACTACCAGTTCGACATAGACTCGTACAGCCACGCGAGGGCCGTCTTCCATTGGCAACATATATCGTCGATCATTATTTTCTGGATCGTCGTAATATTGGTGGTTTCTGGACTTATACTTGCCGGGCTTCAGCTCCGGGATAAGAACACTTTGACGACAATCACGTTCTCTGCAACTGGCAAAGTTGAAATAAAATCGCCGGTCATTGGTTTGCTAATTCTCGGGTTCTCTCTGGGCTTCTTTTATTCCTACCTGCGATATGTCTATCCAATTCAGAATATCAACGCGCAACAGACGCAGTCCGACGTTTCACACTAGCTCGACTGTACTGGAGTGCTGACTTTTAGGATTGCTACTTCGGCTAACTAAGACGGCGGGGAGGCCCACGCGAAGATCACTCCCCCGATCGAAATCTCCACATCTCTCTATCGGCTTGCCGCGGCACCCTCAAGATCGAAGGGGCATCTCCCGTCGAAAGGGCCAGACGCAACGGGCCGTAGCGAATGGACTTCCAGGTTATTTGTTGATTAACAGCGCGGGATTTCCGGAGCCGATACACTCCCTCATTTTCCTTTTCGCCCGAAAAAGAACGAAAACCCCGACACCTCCGACGGCGTGAATCTAGGCTTCGGGAGGATTCTGGGCCTCGGCCACCGGGGGCTTGAGTGCTCCTAGTCTGGACTCGATCACCTTGTCGTCTTTGGTGTCGATCGCTTGGCGTAGGATTTCGATTAGTTGGGGCAGTGGGACCTGACCCAGTTCCCGGCCGCTGTGCAGACGGACTGAGGCGCTGCCGGCTTGTTCTTCGTTGTCGCCCAGGACCAGGATCAGCGGGATCTTGCTTACGCTGGCGGAGCGGACCTTCTTCTGCATGCGTTCGTTGGTGGTGTCCACCGCTACGCGGAATCCCAGGCTGCCGTTGAACAGGCGTTCCTGGTTTAGGGTGGCCTGAACTTTGTTGGCGTAGTCGAAGTGACGGTCGGAAATCGGGATGATCATGATCTGCACGGGGGCCAGCCACACCGGGAAGTTGCCGCCGTAGTGTTCGATCAGGAAGGCGACGAACCGCTCGTGCGAACCTAGCGGGGCGCGATGGATCACATAGACCGGATGCTCCAGGCCGTCCGCGCCAGCGTAGTTGAGGTTGAATCTTTCCGATGCCAGAAAATCCAGCTGGTTGGTGGAGATGGCGTTCTCGGTGCCGATGGCGCTCTTGATGATGAAGTCGATCTTGGGGCCGTAGAAAGCGGCTTCGCCCTTGGCCTCGCGGTACGGCAGGCCGGTCTTCTGCATTGCGGCCCGAATGATGTCCAGGGCTGCCAGCCATTTCTCCGGCGCGTCGATGTATTTGCCCAACTTGGTAAGGTCGGGCAGCGAAAGACGCATGTAGAAATCGTCGATGCCAAACATCCGATAATATTTGGCGTGCATATTCATCACATCGATGAACTCTTGCTCCGCCTGATCGTAGCGGCAATAGATGTGCGCGTCATTCTGGCAGAAGCCGCGGGTGCGCATGATGCCGGAGAGCATGCCGGAGCCCTCATAGCGATACACTTGGCCGTATTCGGCGAGGCGAACCGGCAGGTCGCGATACGAACGGGGCTTGCTCAGGTAGACGTGATGGTGATGCGGGCAATTCATCGGCCGCAGGTAGTAATTGTTCTCCTCGATCACCATCGGAGCGTACATATCGGCCTTATAGTAAGGAAGATGCCCGGACTGGTAGTAGAGCTTTTCGTGGGCGATGTGCGGGGTGACCACCCGCTGATAGCCGGCTTTGCGCTCCTCATCCCTGGCCAGAAATTCCAGTTCATCACGGACTACAGTGCCATTGGGCAGCCACAGCGGCAGACCCCCCCCCACCTCGGGCGAGATATGGAAAATTTCCATTTCCTTGCCCAGCTTGCGATGGTCGCGCAGCTTCACCAGCTCCAGGCGCTGGACTTCCGCGTTCACTTCCAATTCGGTTGGATAGGCCAGGCCGTAAATGCGCTGGAGCTGCGGGTTTTTCTCGTTGCCGCGCCAATAGGCGCCGGAGAGCCGGTGCAATTTGAACGCGCCGACTTCGCTACTGAAGTCGACGTGCGGGCCACGGCACAGGTCCACGAAATCGCCGAGTTGATACAGGCTCACTTCGTCCACTCCCGCTTTGTCGTCGGTCACGCTGGTGTCGCCGGTCTCTTCAACTACCGCGGTGGACCCGCGCTCGCGCAACAGGCCCAGCAACTCTACTTTGAAGTCCTGATGCGCGTTCTTCATCAGTCCGATGGCGTCTTCAGTTTTCACGGTGCTGCGGACGAATGGCTTCTTCTGAGTGCGGATCTTGCGCATCACTTTTTCGATCTTGGCGAGGTCCTCGAGTCCGATCGGCTCGGGGAACAAAACGTCGTAGTAGAAGCCGTTTTCGATGGCGGGGCCGACGCCGAATTTCGCGGTGGGCCAAAGTTCTTGGATGGCGGCGGCCATGACGTGGGCCGCGGAGTGGCGCTTCATTTCGACAGGAAATTCGGCCATCGGGAATTACCTCTTTCTTTGAACGAGATGCACGAACCAACGAGAGGCACGAACCAGCGAGAGGCCAACAAGGGAGGCGGTATCAACCGGCCCAGGAGAGAAAACAAAATCCCTCTACGAATAGGTTCGCACGCGATCGCAGCGCTAAACATCTGATTGTATTCGAAAAGCGAGGAGCGAGCCAGACCGTTCACCCCACAGTCACTGAGAACCTGCAGTTACCGTCGCTTATATCGTAACGACGCGCATTCCAATCCACGATGAGTGCGCATTCACATGCAACAAAGGCCGCCGGAATAAGTAGCACCACTGAATGCGTGGCATAGCCAATCCTGGAGGTGGGGAAGCCGGCACGACAATTCGAGCGGACCTAAAACGCGTATACGAACCACCTCAGCGATGTGGCCTTTCGGGTGCGCCACCCTTATCCATTCGCTTCAGACGGACCAACGGATCGTTGTTTTGCTTGGGTGGGAGCGGGCGTACAATCCGTATCTATCGTTGGTAGATAGGTTTTCCCCAGGCCATGAATTATCCAGGATCCTTTCTCGGAATCAGAAAGGGGTGTGGGAATGTCGATTGGCCGCAAGATTCTCACCTGCATCACCGCAAGCGCCGCTTTAGTTTGTTCCATTTTTGCCTTCGCAAACTCCAAGGACAAAGAGAACGCCTCGGAAGTGAAATTCACTTCGAGCACGGAACTGGTGCTGATCCCTACGCTGGTGACCGACAAGTCCGGCAAACACGTGAGCGGACTAAAGAAAGAAGATTCCACGGTTCTGGAGAATGGCGCGGAACAGAAGATTGCTACGTTTCAGGAAATTACCAGTGACCCGCATGTGTTGTCGCGTCCCACCAATCCGAATGAGTTCAGCAACTCCCTGCAGGGCGGGCCGGCGGCGGGATGCATTACGCTGATCGTGCTCGACCTGATCAAAACCCACTTTGCGGACCAGGCGACTGCGCGCCGGGAATTGCTCAAGTATCTAACGCAATCGGTGGATCAGCGCGAGCCCACCGCGCTTTACACCTTTACCCGCACCGGCCTTAACGTGATCCATGACTTCACTACCGATCCTCGAATCCTGGTGGCCCCGCTGCATCAGGTGAACGGCGACACGTCCGAGATGGTCGATAGCGAGTCAGTGGTGGAAGGCTTGACCGGAAGTGCCAGTCCCGACGGAGCGTCCGGCGCAAATCAAACTGCAGCTCTGCCCATAAGCAAGAACCAGTTCTCCAACGGAGGGTACAGCCAACACGCGGTACAGGCGGAAGCCGCCAGAATCCAGAGCATGTTGGAAGACGCCGAACTTACTTTTCAATCGCTGGAACAGCGCTTTGCCATCACCTATACGTTGCAAGGCATGCAAGAGTTGTCCCAGGAGCTGGCGGGATTTCCCGGTCGCAAGTCACTGCTCTGGGCCGGTGGCGGATTTCCCTTTCACGTGAGCGACGACACCATGCTACTGGCGCCGGTCGGCCGCGATACTCTCGTCGATTTGCTGCCGCTGTACGAACACACCTGGCAACTGCTGAATGCCGCGCAGATCGCGCTGTACCCGGTGGACGTCAAAGGTTTGCAAGTGCTGGTGATGGCCAACGCCTCGGTGCGCAATCCGGGACCGAACTACGCGCGCAACGTGACCCGCAGACACTACGATACCCAAGCGACCCTGGACGTTTTTGCTTCGATGACCGGAGGCCGCGCCTACTACAACTCCAACGATCTGGCGACGGGCTTTCGCGATGCGGTCCGCGATTCCGCGGAATACTACATGCTCGGCTACTACCTGGATCAATCGAAAACCAAGCCTGGATGGCGCAAGCTGGCGGTAAAGGCGAGAGGCGAGCACTTCGAGGTGCGTGCGCGCAGCGGGTACTTGTGACCAATGCCACCGTCGATCCCGGGACGAGCCGCAACAATGACATTGCCCTGGCGTTGCAGTCGCCGGTGGATTTCACGTCGATCGCTCTGGTGGCGCGCTGGGACAACGTCGAACCCAGCAAGGAACCGGGCAAGAAGCATGTGAATTATGAGATGCAACTGGCGGTGGATCCCACGCTGATCAACGAAGCCGAAAATAACCATGTAGCGATGGAGTTCGCGGCGCTGGCGAAGGCGCCGGACGGCAAGCCGGTCGATGGTCCGTCGGGCAAGAGGATTGAGACTCATCTCACCCCGGAGAAGTTGTCGGCGATTCGGCAGGACAGTGTTGGCTACCGGGGCGCGCTGGACTTGGCGCCTGGCGAATACACGTTTCGATTCGTGGTGCGGGACGATCTGAGCGGACGCATTGGCTCGGTCGCCGCGCCGTTAAAGGTGGAGTGAAAAAGAGTTTTATTGCGCCAAGATTCAGGGTTTCTTAGGTGCGTCGGGTGCGGGGCTCGCCGCGGATTGTGATTTTTCGTGGGCATCATGGCTTAATTGGTAAGCCTTCGTGGCGTGCTCCATGGCCTGGCGAGAGTGTTCGTGGCCGGATTGATGGTCGCCTTTGTTGTGCGAAGCTGCGGCGGCTTCGTGGGCATGTGCGGCTAGATTGTGATATTCGGCGGCTCGTTGATGCGAATCTTTTGCCATGGGTTCGTCTCCTGAACTGACCATCCGATTATAACTTGGGAACGGACGTCGAAGTTAACCGCGCAATAATTCGGTAGCGTCCTATTCATTAAGGGAAGCCAACCCGCCGCCACAATGCTTGGAATCGCGGGTCCGAGCGAGGTTGTCAATCCGTAAGTCGGCTCTGAGGTTCCAAGAGATGTCCAAGGATCTCTGCTGGTAAGCTTTTTCCAGGAACTCGAAGGCCTTATCCTTATCGGCAAGTCCCGCGTATATGGTTGCGATCAAATACGGCGAAACATAGCCATCTTTCGATTTTCGCTCCAGGTCACGAAGCATTTTCTCCGCTTCGACTCTTTTGCCGATCACCGCATAGGCGTGCGCCAATGCGGCCGTGGGCTCCTGATCACCATCCGACATCTCGACGGCCTTCTGATATTCAGGAATGGCTTCGGCTAGTTTCCCTGAACCCTCATAGCCGACGCCGAGAGCATAATGTTCATCCCATTCATTCGGATCGGAAGCCACGCCCCTTCGGCTTGATTCAATCAACCCTTGGTAATCACGAAGCAGATAATAGACCGCAGTTTCGGTGGTAGAGAAGCTGGAGCTGGGATCCAGTTCGCGGCTCCTGGTGATCTCAGCCAGAGCCTCGGCGCGCCGGCCTGTAAAGCCGAGGTAACCTGCGTAACTCGCATGAGCGCACCCGTCACTCGGGGGCCTGAGCGATTGCGTAGTTGAACTCTCGTTCCGCAGTTGCCAAATCCCACTCGTACCGCCAACTCAGCAACGCCAGCGTGGTGTGCGGTCCGCCCAGGCTGTCGTCCAGTTCCAAAGCTTTGTGGATGGCTTCGCTCGCAGAGCGATACGCATGCTCCGGCGATAAATGGTGAAAAAAAGCCAAATAGCTGTAAGAGTCTGCCAATCCCCCGTAAGGCAACGCAAATTCGGGATCTTTTCGGATGGATTCTTCGAAGTAACTCTTGGCCGTGTTAAGTGGTTGCTTCATCGTGAACCCAGTCGTTAGGTAAAAACGCCCCCTGAGGTAGGCTTCATAAGCCTCCGGATTCACTGCGCGGGCTGAACTCAGCCGGGCCTGCTGCCGGGGAGTCAACTCTACGCGAATCTGTTGCGCGATCGCCTGGGCCATTTCTCTCTGCAGGTTGAGAATCCCGCGCAATGGGCGTTGGTAGTCTTCGCTCCATAGATGCCGGTCATTCGGCCCATCGAGCAACTGCACAGTGACGCGAACCTGATCGCCCTCCCGAACAACCGAGCCCTCCACAATGCCATCCACCCCCAACTCATGCGCGATTTGCGGCAGGTGCTTCTTGGTGCCCTTGTATTCCATTACCGAGGTGCGGGAAATCACTTTTAAAGCCTGGATTCTGGACATTTCTGTGATCAGCTCGTCGGTCATGCCATCGGCGAAGTATTCTTGTGCTGCGTCACCTGAAAGATTTTGCAGCGGGAGAACCGCGATGGAGCGCATGGGGGGAACCGTGCTCTTCCCGTAAAAGTGCTGCCGCACTGCCCACGCAGCAAGTCCGATCGCCAAACAAGAGCACAGACTGAGGATTAAGGCTGCGCGCCGCTTGGCTTGACTCGCGACGGCCACCGCTTCACCCTTCTGGTTGCCATTTTCTACGGCAATCAGGGGCGCCTGAATCCCCTCCACCGGCGGGATAAACCTGTATCCGCGGCGTGGCAGGGTTTCAATGTACCGCGGCGTCTCAGCCGAATTGCCCAGCACTTCGCGAATGCGGCCAATCGCGTTGTGGAGGCTGTGGTCGAAGTCCACAAAGGTGTCGGCGGGCCACAGCTGGCTCGTGAGTTCCTCGCGAGTGACAAGACTCCCAGCACACTGCAGCAATATCCCGAGGACCTTTATGGGTTGGCCTTACAGACGCAGCCTCACGCCGCTTTTGCGCAATTCGCCCGCATGCAGGTCCAGTTCAAAAGTGTCGAACCGCAGAACGCGGGCCGATGGAGCGGTAGCCGGAGCGGACATAGAGACCCCCGGAAGTTCAGGGAAGGCTACCACAATTCTTGCGCCGCGGAGACTTCTCTGGAGCGCTCGAGAAGTCCCTGCTTTTCATCAGGTTATCCATGGAGAAAACTTTGAGGCTAAAAAGAGGCGCCAAGGATTGATCGCTTTTCGGTTCGATGGCTTGATGGCGCACTCGTGTCCGACTCCGCTGGTGGGCCCGCGCAGAGTCGAAAAGCAAGTGAGAAGCCAAAAAACGCGGGTGCGGTATGCCCGAAGGAATGGACTGCCGCGATCAAATTCAGAGGAGAAAACTATGACGACTGTAATCACGACTCTCATCCACAGATTAACTATGAGCATCCTCGGCTTGGCGTTGCTGAGCAGTCTTACCATGGCCGCGCCACTTCTCGCGGCGGACGAGGCTGCGACCAACAAATCCGCGAACGCGCAGGCCGTCCACGAACATGCTGCCGCCACCCCCGTGTCGGCCAAGCTCGTTCAACTGGTTCGCGCCGCCACACAGCAGTACGTCGACGTCAACGCGGCCACCGCGGCCGGCTACGCACCGTTCCTTGGCTGCGTCAGCGGTTCGGACCACGGCGCCATGGGAATCCACTACGTCAACGGCACTCTGCTGGGCCCCAGCGAGGTTAACGCTTCGCAGCCGCAAGCGCTGATATACGAGCCGACGAACGGCAAGATGCGGCTAGTGGGCGTCGAGTTTATTGTGGACTCGGCGACCTGGCTGTTGACCCACACCGGTCCGCCGGTGCTCGAGGGGCAAGTCTTCCTGCTCAATGACGCCCCGAACCGGTTCAACATACCCGCGTTCTTCGAGCTGCACGTCTGGGCTTGGCGGGACAACCCCAACGGTGCGTTTGTGGATTGGAACAATGACGTGACTTGCGAAAATCAATAAATCGATGGGAGACGTTGGTTCAGGCGACGCGCCCCTTGGAACCGAAGCGCGGACCGAGCCTGCCACCGGGCGTACGCCGCGAGGCGTCGCCTCCGTGGGGCGCAGTCGTGTGGGCACGAGCGATACGCTTGGGTGCACGGTCGCGCGGCCAAAAGCTGCGGATCTCCACCCGCCCCACTGAAACGCTGCTCTACGCCGCGCAGCAAATCAACTTCAAACTGAATGGAAGAGCTAACGAATGCGGATGGTTGCAGGCCTCTGCAACCATCACTTTCTTTCGCCATGTCTCGCGTTTGAACAAGCCGCGCTGTCGATGATTCAACTCAACAGCAGAGTCAAAACACCCGCGAAATGCTAAGAGGCGGGTAGGCCACCCTTCGCGCATCACTTGCACACGGCAGACCGGAAACAATGGGGCGTCGCTAAGTTACTGCCCGGCGGCTTTGGCGTATTGCTTTACCGCGTGCTCGATGCCGGGGCCGGCTTGCGCCAGATCGGCCAAGTTCATAGAGGGCCGGAAGTATACTTTGGCGTTGAAGGCCAGGAACCACGGTTCGGCTACCGCGGGAATTTGGGAAGACTCTTTCAGGTCGAAGAAAATGTAGCCGGTGCGTTCGCCGTTGTCTTCGGTGAAGTAGGCAGCTTCAGGCTTCAGATCATCAAGGATGGACTTGATCGTGGATCCGAGCGTGCCATTGCGAGCAGCGGCATTTCCGGATTGAACGTCAATCGATACTTTTAGCAACATGCGCATGTGGGATGCCTCCTTTGGCGAGCGGATCATACACCCGGCGCGAATTATTCACCAATGGACAATCGACGAACGGCTGGGGCTGGTGGCAAGGGCGTGGGCTACTAGGAAACTCTAGCGGACTGCGCTTCGAGGGCTTCGCCCAGGAGTGCGGCGAGGCCGGCTAGCTGGAACGGCTTTTGCACCACGCGGGCGCCGCGCTGGGTGAACGATTCCTGGGCAGTGGCGTCCAGTAGGTCACCGGTCATGAAGACGAAGGTGGCGGGACTGCCGCCGGGAAGCGCGCGGAGGCGTTCGAAAAGTTTGTCACCGTTGAGGCCCGGCAAATTGAAATCGCAGAGGATTACATCGAAGGAGCGCGTGCCGAGCAGAACTAGCGCTTCTTCGGAAGTGGCTACGCTTTCCACGGCCATCCCTCGGACGCTCAAGCCCTCGGCTACCAGTTCGCGGATGCTTTCTTCGTCGTCCACCACCAGCACGGAATGACCACGCAGCGTGGAGGTGGCAGGCGCGGCCGGGCGAACCGGCAAGATCGGCTGTTCTTCCACCGCGGCGGCAACCGATAGAGAAAAGGTAGCGCCGTGTCCGGGGGTGGAGCGAACCACCAGCGTGCCGCCGTGCTCTTTGGCGATGGCCAGCGAAATCGTCAAGCCCAGGCCGGCACCGCCGCCGGGGCGTTTGGTGGTGAAGAACGGATCGAAAATGCTGCCGACAATATCGGGAGAAATTCCGGGGCCGTCGTCGGTGACGGTGACAGTGACTCTCTCGCCGTCGCGGCCCACGTGAACGTGGACCGTGCCGCGATCGCGGAAGGGCGCGATGGCCTGGTGAGCGTTCACAATCAGGTTCTCGATCATCTGCAGCAGCAGCTTGGCATCGCCTTGTACCGGCGGCAAACCGGCGGCGGCGGAAAATTTCACTTCGATATGTCTCTGCTGCATGACGGAATCCTGCGACTGCACGGCGCGGCGAGCGAGGTCTTCCAGGCGGACGGTGGATTGACCGGGGCCGCCGGAGGGGCGCGAGAATGCCATCAGGCTCTGGACGATAGAGGCGGCGCGCCGAGCCTGTTGCAGAACGAGGTCAGTTTGGCGGCGCATGGCATCGTCTACGGCGCGCTCGCGAAGAAGGTCGGAAACACCCAGGATGGCGGTAAGCGGATTGTTCAGCTCGTGAGCGACGCCGGCGATCATTTGCCCCATCGCCGCGAGTTTTTCTTTCTGCAGCATTTGTTGCTCGAAGCGCCGGGATTCGGTGATGTCGCGAATGGAGGCGACCACACCGATGATCGCGCCGTCCGGGGCCGTGAGCGGGCTGGCATTAGCACGCAGCACCCGCCAGGTGCCGGCGTGATGCTGAGAACGGAATTCGACGGTGCTGAAGCCGGACTTTCCGGTGATCAAACTCTCGAACGCATCGAAAAGTTGCGGAGCGTCGTCGGGATGCGCGCGGGCGCCGATTGAAGTACCCACTAACTCTTCGGCGGTGAAGCCAAGATGTTCGTAAACGCGGGAGCTGACGAAGGTAAAGTTTCTCTGGGCATCAACGACGCAGATGATGTCGGGAAAGCTGGAAATGAGGCGGCGCACGAATTCCTGTTCGTTGTGCAGCCGCTTTTCCATCTCCACGCGAGCGGTGATATCGATGATCGTGCCCTGCAAACGGGTGATCATGCCGGAAGCATCGCGAATGACGTTGGCCGAGACCAGGCAGGAGATCACCGAGCCGTCCTTCTTGCGCAGCAGAGCCGGAACATCGCGCATGGTGTCGCGATCGGCGAGATGGGCCAGAGTGCGGGCCCGGCCGTCGGGTTCGGCGTAGAGTTCGGGAATGTGCACGTTGATCAGTTCTTCGGGCGGATAGCCCAGCATGCGGGCCATGGCCGGATTCACCTGTAGGAACTGGCCTTCCGGACTGCTGAAGAAGACTCCTTCCTGCAGGGATTCGAAAAGTTCGGTGAAGCGGAGCTCGGCCTCGCGCTGCGCGGTAACGTCGCGGGCTACGCCGCTCACCCCAACCAGCGTGCCCCCGGCCATCTGGGCGTGAAGGTACACGTCGAAAAATCCCAATTTTCGCGCTTTCGCGAAGCGCACCCGTACCACCCCGGACCAGCTTACTCTCTGGAGCAGCGCCGGGAGATCGGAAACGGCAACTTCCCAGGTGGGCTCGGCGATGAATTCTTCCACCCGGTGCCCGATCAATTCCTGGAAGGAAACACCCAGAGCCGCGGCACAGGCCCGATTGGCGACCAGGAATACGCCGTCGGCAGAAATGGTGAACAACGCCGAGTCCAGGCTATCGATCAGTTCGCGGAAACGCGACTGGGAGCGGACGATGGCGTCAAACACTTTTTCAAATTCCGCAGGGCGTCCTTCGGAGACGGGCCGGTCGGCAAGGCCGTGAAGGAAGTGGCGAATGGACGCAATTTCGTGGAACTCTTTCCATGCGTAGGCTGAAGAGAGGATAACCAGTACAGCGCAGGCCAGCACGAGCCATGTATGCAGATTTGCGGGTGGCATCCAGGTGGTGAGTGCCAAGGTTGCGGCCGACACCAGGAAAACGATGAAGACCATTTGGACCAGCCGCCGTTCGCGGCGATCGAGCTTCCCCCATTGCGAGGGGACGCGGTCGTCCGGGCGGATCTGGTTTGGCAATGATATAGGGGCGGACAGTTTATTCATCCTGACAACACACTTCTCCGCAGCGCATGGAACGGCACCAGCGTGCCAGATGCAATTCTTGAATCTGAGCTGGGGAAATGCGCCAAAACAAAGGGATGCCGGGACCTACCGTTGGCCCCCCGTATCGGATATTATAGACGAACGTGGCTGCGGGCAATTTCTACCCTCTCCGGAATTTCCACACCAGAACCGCCCTGCCAGACGCATCGAGAACATGGAATGAATATATTCGGTTCACAGTGGATGTATCGATTCCAATCCCTTTGCCCCGATTCGGATTGGGGCAACCGCGCGCGCGCGGAGCGCATCCGTTTTCGTGTGTCCACCTCGGTCCGTTGGTTGCGGTTGCGAACCTGTGCCTTGTCCGGAAGCGTTATTTCGGCTCTGCTGGTAGTGGGTGTGGCGGCGGGGCCTCCCGCGGCAATGGGGCAAGCCCGGCGCGCGATTGTTTCGCGTGGCCGAGCATTCCCTGAGATCGGTTCGGGTGTAACGGCTCTGAAGCGTGATGCGGCGGGGCGCTACTACGTGCTGGCCAAGCCGGCCAATGTGATCGGGGTGTATAACTCCGACGGGGTGCGAGTGGGGCAGATACCGGCGGCAGATGCGCCAGGCGGAAAAATCGGCTACGCAGTGGATTTCGACCTCGATCCCACGGGCAATGTGGTGGTGGCGGACCGCGCGTCCAACGCGGTGGAGATTTTCTCGCCGCAAGGGGTGCAGGTTGCCAGAGTAAAGGTATTTGCCCCGACGTCGGTGGTCGCGCTTAAGGGTGGGCAGTTCGCCGTAACTACCCTGAAATCAGCGAGCTTGGTGGTTGAAATGGGTTCAGACGGAGAAATCATTCGTACTTTCGGCGATATTCCGGATGCGGCACCGGGCGCCCCGCCGGCACTTGCCGATCTGGGACGGGTTACGGGCGATCCTGACGGCAACATCTATTTTGCGTTCGCTTCGGACGACCCGTTTATCCGAAAGTACGACCGCTTTGGGTATATCGCCTGCCAAGCCATCGTCCCCCATAAGATGGACTCTCAGGACGATACACCCGAGGACCGGGTCACCTTCGCCTTTAACTTCAGCCAGTTCAACCTTTCCGATCAATTTAGCGGCTGGACGACGCTGGGGCTCAACCATGGTGACGTGAATTTCGGCGCATCCACGGGGATGGGTCTGGAGCGCGCCGGGTTCGGTCGCGGACCAGGGGGCGGCGGCGGCGCGGGCTTTAGCGGTGGCGGGATGGGCAGCGGCGGCTACTTCGGAGATGGCATGGGTTCGGGTACGGGTCCGAGTGGTGCGGGTGGCGGTAGGGGAAACGCTGGTGTTGTAGGCTCTTACCAGAACGGGCGCTTCAGGCTTGCCCCCCGAGTCGGCGTGGGCGGGCGCGGCGGGCGTCGAGGTACCGGTCCAACGGGTGCAGGTGCCCCTGGAGCCGCAGGCAGCGCTGGCGCGGGGTCTGGAGGGTCCGGGCAGGCGGGGAGCGATGGCTATGAATACAGCCCGAGTGATTCGGATGTGGATAGCGGCGCGACCACTGGATCGCTGCAGTTCAATTCCGGGAATGACAGTGTTGGGGCGGACCTCACTGCATCGGACATGGTGATACTCCAGAATCCATCGCCCGGGACGTACGGGATGGGGGGATCGCAATTTGCCGGGTTGGGCGGCGGGCTGCCGTTCGGGGGGCAGGGATTTGCGGAACTTGGAAATTATCTGGGACCACCGCCGGGGGGCGGCGGGCGTGGAATTGGGCCTAGCGGGTTGAGTGCTATCGACCCATCCGGCATACCGACGAATGCAAACGGGAATACGGTTGGCGTCGATTCTGGGCGGCGGAATTTTGGCGGGGCGGGCGAAGGCGGGGGGATGGGCGGATTTGGCGACCACGGGCGCTACGGTCACTTCGGCGGTATGAATGCATATAGCGCAGTGGCCAGCGTCAAAGTGAATCTGGATAAGCCCGAGGCGTCGAAAGATATTGGCAAAAGCAAAATCACCGCGATCGGAATCGATCGAGCGACGCAGGAAATCTGGGTAGCGATGGGGCCGACACTAGTGCACTTCGATAAGGACGGCAATCAGCTGGATAGCTATCCACTGACCACGCCGCAGGGGCAGGCGATCTCGGCTAGCGCGATCGAAGTGGAGCCCGATCGGTTGCTGGTTGCGTCGGACGCGCACGGAATCTATGAGTTCGCGCGGCCGGCGCCGGCGGCTGCTGTTGCTCCCGCTTCAGCGCACTGAAATTTCTCTTCAGTTCAAATTCCTCAGTAACTCCGATCCACTGGGCCGTTGTTCCTATTTTTTATTCGAGCTATTTTTGAAGTGTGGGGTCCGCGCCGCCAAGACTGGCGGCGCCACGACTGCGCACCATATAATCCATTGATTCAAGCGAAAGGGAGACACGGATGGCTGACAAGGTGCGGTGGGGAGTCTTGGGCGCGGCCAAGATTGGAGTGAAGAAGGTGATCCCGGCAATGCAGAAGGGGGAGTGGAGCACCGTTGCGGCGATCGCTTCGCGCGACCTGCGTAAAGCCAAGGAGGCAGCTGGCGCGCTGGGGATTCCGCGGGCTTATGGATCTTACGAGGAGCTGCTGAAGGATCCGGAAATTGAGGCGGTGTACATTCCTCTGCCGAATCATTTGCATGTACCGTGGTCGATTCGCGCGGCGGAAGCGGGCAAGCATGTGCTGTGCGAAAAGCCCATCAGCGTTACGGCGGCGGAAGCGCGGACGCTAGTGGCGGTGCGGGATCGCACCGGGGTGAAGATCGGCGAGGCGTTCATGGTTCGGGTGCATCCGCAGTGGCTGCGGACGCGGGAGCTGGTGCGGTCCGGGGCGATCGGACCGTTGCGATCGGTCCAGGGTTACTTCAGTTATTTCAACCGCGATCCGGCGAACATTCGCAACGTGGCGGAATATGCCGGCGGATCGCTATACGACGTTGGTTGCTATCCAATTTTCACTTCGCGATTCATGTTTGGCGAGGAGCCTACGCGGGCGTTGGGCATATTGGATCGCGACCCGGAGTTCAAAGTGGACCGGCTCACTTCGGCCATTCTGGATTTTCCGTCAGGGCAGGCGGTGTTCACGTGCGCCACGCAGGTGTGCGCTTATCAGCGGATGAATTTCATCGGAACTACCGGGCGGATCGAAGTGGAGATTCCTTTTAACGCGCCGCCGGATCGGGCTTGCCGGATTGCGATTGATGCGGGCGGAGACCTTTCAGGGGCGGATATTCGCTGGGAGGAATTTCCGGTCTGCGATCAGTACACGCTGCAGGGGGATGCGTTTTCGCGGGCGATTCGCGAGGGCGGGCCGGCGCCGGTGCCGGTGGAGGATGCGGTGCGGAATATGGCGGTGATCGAAGCGATTATCCGGTCAGCGGAGAGCGGCAAATGGGAGCGGCCGGCGGGCTTGAGCTAAGCTGGATGCCCTTCGCACTAATGGCTTCTGCAATGAACAAAACCCGCACTGCCAAAGGCGAAGAGCGTGCCCCACGGCAACAGCGACACCAAATTCAAAACTCCCGGATAGGATACGAACGTAAGCGTACGACCGAGACCGCGCCGCCCGCTCGGTGTCCCCGATGGGATTGTGAGCGCTATCGCGATTTATCGGCAACGATCCTTTGAGTATTCGCCAACTCCCCTCCCTTCATCATTGACTTGCTGTACCTCTACACCGAACATTTCAGCCCAATGATCGGGCCGTATCCCAAGCGACAGTAATGAACAAAGCGGAGAGAGGACATGAAGTCAGCCAAAAAGACAGCACGAATCGCAGGCGCTCTGTATCTCCTAAGCGCAGTGGCCGCCGGCGCCCCTCTCATGTATATCCCCAGCACCCTGATCGTCTCTGAGAACGCGGCCGCGACCGCCAACAACATCCTGGCTTCCGAAATGCTTTTTCGCGCCGGCATCGTCAGCGAACTGGTTGGCGCAATCGTATTTATCTTCCTGGTCGGGGCTTTGTACCGGTTACTGAACGGAGTGGACAAGACAAATGCGTGGCTGATGGTGAGCTTGGTCCTGCTCTCCGTCCCCATCACATTCCTCAATGTTTTGAACGAGATCGCTGCTCTGACACTGTTGCACAGCGCCAATTTCGTGTCGGTATTCGACAAACGTCAGGTGGATGCCCTGGTAATGACGTTCCTCGATTTGCATGGCTCTGGAGTTCTTCTCGCCCAGATATTTTGGGGTCTTTGGCTTTTCCCCCTGGGGGTTCTTGTATTTAGATCGGGTTTCCTTCCCCGAATTCTGGGCGTCTTGCTGATAATTGCATGTTTTGGCTATGTGGCCCTACCTTCTTACTCTGGCCAGCTTACGGAGATACGGTTAACGAGTTTGCGATGTGGCTTGGGGCTCTTGGGGAGTTGCCGTTTATGTTATGGCTCTTGATTAAGGGTGCAAAGGATCAACCGTTAGCCGAGCCAGCATAAACTAAACGGAACTCCTGCGGCGTGGCGGAATTATCGCTGATTCTGTGGCTCACCGCATCTGGGAAAGGCCGATCGCGACTTCCCGTCGTACAAAAAGCCAAGGCCGAATACGCGAAGCTGTAATAACTCCCGTCTGTGCCACCTAACTGTTGTAATCAAGGCGATTGCACTCAGAACCGGGGCCAGGAGCCGCTTTGATCTTTGAAACGGCATCTCACAGAGCGGTTCAGGGCTCCCAATCGGTGTCAAAGTTCCAAGGCAACAACTCACCGATGCGATTGACGGAGTGATCGGCGATTCGGGACAGCACCATTTGCAAGTAGGCCTCTGGATCACGGTCGTTCAGCTTTGCTGTTCCTATCAAGCTATAGATCGCAGCTGCTCGCCTCCGGTGTCCGACCCAGCAATAAATAGTTCTTACGGCCGAGCGCAACCGCTCGCAGAGCGCGCTCCGCGGCATTGTTGTCGATCTCCAAACGACCATCATCGCAGTAGCGCATCAGCGCTTCCCATAGTCCGAGCGCATAGCGAATCGCCGCCGTCGTGTCCGACTTGCGGGAGAGCTTCAAAAGCGTCGTCTCGAACCATTGGCGCAGAGACTCAATCAGCGGCCTGGCTCGTTGGTTGCGAACTTTTCGGCGCTCATGGGGGGCCAGCCGCGTATGTCTTTCTCGATCCCGTACAGGGCAGCGATTCGTTGAAAGGCCTCACTCGCCGGAAGGTTCCGCCTCTGGACTGGAGTCTTCGACTGGCTCCGACTGCAGCTCTTCGAGTCGCAACTCCAGCTGTTCGATCTGTTGTGCGAGCTTCTCCGACTTGCCAGAACTGCATGCGCTGGAGTCGAGCGATCAGCAGCCTTAAATGCTCGACTTCGCGTTCTCGCGCGAGCAGTCGCTCGTGCTGAGCGACGACTAGCGCCTTCAGCGCATCCAGAGTCACCGTGTTCAGATCCGGAAGCGTCGCAGTAACCATGCGCGGAGTATCGCATGAACTCCGCTCTCTTCATCCTTGCACCACGAAAATATCTGTGAAAAAGAACCTGATCTTAAACCCCCACGTGTGGATCCCACGTGCGTTCAGGCCGGCGCCAGTCAATGCCTTCTAATAACATCGATAGCTGCGCCGGTGTAAGAGACACGGTACCGCTCTTCACTTGCGGCCAAATGAAACGACCTCGCTCAAGTCGTTTGGAAAATAGACAAAGCCCGTCGCCATCGAACCAAAGTAGTTTGATCAGGTCGCCTCGACGGCCGCGAAACACAAACACGTGACCGGACATTGGACTTTGCTCCACCTTGGTTTGCACGAGCGCGCTCAGGCCCATGAAGCCGCGTCGCAGGTCGGTTACGCCCCCAGCAATCCAAATACGCGTGTTGGCGGGCGGTGCGATCACCGCTGCAAACACTCCAGCAACACCCGCAACACAGCTGGATCGGCGCTTCCCTCGATTCTCACCTGCGCATGCCGCAGTTCAATGTGAATCGTGCCAGAAATAGAGACGGATTTAGCGCAAGCTCGCTCCGGAAGCGAAGGGGTTTGTAGAGACAAACTCTCAGATGTCACTCTGACCGGCAGCGTCGCCGCCGCGCTCAGTCGTCCTTTTCGATAGAGCATTCGCCAGTAGAAAACCTGATTGGCATTGACACCGTGAGCCCGAGCGATACGCGCCACGGATGCTCCTTCAACCATCGTCTCTTCGACGATCTGCCGCTTCTCCTCGATCGTCCGGAGTTGGCGTTTAGGGCTCTTGGCTGGGCCAACTATTACTCCGAGCACTAAATTGATGACACTTTTCATCTGGCCGCATATTGGACGTGGCGTTC